>WNEZ01020342.1_pt1 | contig 10066 bp, 8 predicted proteins | sample 5400521 | NCBI WGS metagenome assembly WNEZ01 (sample SAMN13153339, study PRJNA577476) | soil metagenome | isolation source: 120 cm saprolite under Douglas fir tree site 2 hole 1 replicate 1 | place: USA:California | collected 2015-04-18 | reverse complement strand
CGCGATGACGTTCTCGACAACATCACGCTCTATTGGTTGACGAATACCGCGATCTCTTCGGCGCGTCTCTACTGGGACACACGGCATAATTTGCCGGCAGGCGGCTTCTTCGACGCGAGAGGCGTCAAACTTCCGGTCGCCGTGAGCGCGTTTGCGGAAGAAATTTATCAAGCGCCGAAGAGCTGGGCAGAGAAAGCGTATGTGAAGCTCATCCACTACAACAAGTTCCCCAAAGGCACCCACTTCGCGGCCTGGGAACAACCAGAGCTATTCGTCGGTGAAATGCGCGCGAGTTTCAAATCGTTGCGGTCGACCTGAGTGAGCTGGGAAGAGGAACAAAATGTCGCAAACCAAAAGTGGCACAACGGTGGAACAGCTTGTCAGCGAAATCGACGAGGAATTCCTTGATTCTCGCTTTATACCTGAACCCGGCGTGGTCTGAACCAATAGCAATTTTCATCTTTGGATGATTATGCGGCGGCGGTACTGGCTAACATCTTTACGAGGACAACGTTTTCCAGAAGCTCCGGAAGCACGCCATGCCGCTATTGCAAAATAGCTAGGACTGTTGTAAACGAAAATCTTTGGTCGTCCGTATCCTCCCATATCAAGATCTTAGGGGGAAGGTCGATTCGCGCTACACTATGGAAGGTCGAATGGATTTTTCTTTTGACACAACCCTGGGCTGGCGTGCTGCTCAGCGGGAGTAGCTACGACCGATAAAACTCTGATCGATCTGAAAGCAGTTAAAGTAGTTCGGCATGAAGAAGCTTCTATCGACTAACCAGCGAGAGGAAACGTCCCCCAAACGTCCCCTACACGGTCCCGATTTTGGGGCGCCGGGAATGTCAGCCTCCAGAGGTGACACTCACACCGGATTTAAGAACGTTGGAGACGGCACTACCAAGTCTTACCAAACGATACGAGCCAGTATTTATCGGCCTAGCGGTTGTCAAGGTATCGCTGGCTTCGTATCAACACGTCGCGCCACCATCTTATCCCCATCTTCAGCGTTGGAGTGTGCCGTGTTCCCGCCGTGAAAGAGATGCGAATCCCGGTAATTCGATGAAACTTCGTGGCATGGATAACACTCTCCCGCCCTCTGAAGACTCAGAGGAACTGATATTGAACTCTTAATGGAGTCGCGGAGTCGTTACTGTGGTTTTTTCGGCTGTTAGTTGGGTGGCAGCGATGCAGCTTTAAAGCATAACTCTTCCGTGCATGCCTTCCTATGAATGCGCGGACTGGAGAGCGGCCTACCGCATCTTCTCCCCAACGGATTTTGAGTCGCCCGAGCCGTAGAGGGTCTGTGCCGCGATTACGGTTTTCTGGAATATTGACAGCCAATGCTCGCTTACTCCCGAGTGCGCGAAGAGAAAGAACAAAGCCGAATGCAAGTAATGCTTGCAGGGAAAGATAGAGCACGCCGGCGATAAAGGAATTCGTTCGCTTGCTCAGATAGCCAACGACATATGGACCGGCGAGGCCGCCAAGGTTCCCAATAGAATTAATCAATCCGATCGAAGCTGCTGCCGCCGTTCCGGTAAGAAAGCTCGTCGGCAGCGCCCAGAAACCTGGAAGGTAACCATAGATCCCCGCAGCCGCCAGACAAAACGTTACCACGGTCCCACATTTTTCAATCAGCAACGACATTGCTAAGTTTTTCTGTTGACTTGTGAAGGAAGGCGTGCTATTAGTTCGCGCCGCGAACTAAAGCCTTTCCACGGACGGATAATTTGATTCTGCGCTTTTCTTCCTGGAAAGGTAGAGATTTGGGTAACTATTAAGAAGGAGTCTTGCGAACGATTACCGGGATGTGGTTTGAGGGCCGGTGAGGTGGGTCGAAGTGCGAAAGATTGATCTGACCAGTTTTCAGGTAGCAACAAGCGAAACCGCCCGGGACATCAACCGGCGCATCGTACTCAACTTGATTCGCAGTCAACAACCTATTTCACGTGCTGACTTGGCTCGTCACTCTGGTCTGCAGCGCAGCACCGTCTCGGTAATCGCGGAACAGTTGATCGACGAGAGGTGGGTGACCGAGGGGGCGAACGGTCATACCGCGCGGGGGCGTCGGCCGCGTTTCTTACACCTCAATAAGGAACGCGTCGGTATCATCGGCATCAATATTCGCCCGGCCACGACCACGATAGCCCTCGCCGATCTCGACGCGCACTTCGTGGCGCAGGAGTCACTGGCTACGGCTGGGAGGCCACAGCAATTCGTCTCGGAATTAGTTCCCCGCATTCGTAAGCTGATCAAGATGCGCCCGGAAATCGCTTGCGAAGGGATCGGTGTAAGTTTGCCCGGGCGAGTTGATCTTGCCTCCCAGCGACTAGTATTCGCGCCTAACCTGGAATGGAGTGACTTTGATCTGAAGACGCCGCTCGAAAAGGCAACCGGAATGCCTGTAGCCTTGGAAAACGCAGCGAACTCGTGTGCGCTGGCGGAAATCTGGTTCGGGCGACACGCCCACGGAGTTCGCAATCTCGTGGCCATCACCGTATCTGAAGGGATTGGGGTGGGAATGATCCTCAATCATCAATTGGTTCAAGGCGCGACCGGGATGGCGGGTGAGTTCGGGCATACCGCGATTGTTCCCGACGGGCTGGATTGTAGGTGTGGCAACCGGGGCTGTTGGGAACTTTATGCCTCGAACTCCGCGGCGGTGCGCTACTACATTGAGGCTGCATCATCTGTCCGCCCAGGAAGGAACGGCGTTCGATCAGCGGGCCAGGTCCCGACTTTCGATGATCTGATGCGGTTGATGGAGCAGGGTGATCGAAAGGCCGAAGAGGCGATAAGGCAGATGGCGGACTATCTGGGAAGAGGCATCGCCGTACTTGTCACCGGGTTGGCGCCGGACGTAATCGTCGTGATCGGGGAGATGACTCGCGCTTGGAAACATATCGGCTCCGTCGTCGCCGCGTCCGTTAAGCGGCATTCATATACTCGTGCCGGTACTCGAATCGTTCCCGCTGACCCACTGTCCCAACCAAGGCTTCGGGGAACGATTGCGCTGGTACTGCAGAAACACTTCGGTGCTCCGTCGGTTGCTTGAGGGCGGATTCTCTTTTTGCACTATTTGTTGTGGACCCGAATTAAGTAGCCGTAAAAGCTGGTTCCAAAGGTTTACGCGCCCACCTAAGGGTTTAAGCCTCGGTTCGATTCGGGGCTTTGCTAAGAAGTTGGTTTGAAACAACGGCATCACGCCCATTTCGCTGCGGACGTACTCTGAACACCTTGTGTTCGCTTCGACCGCGCGGTTCGACGAATCTCAAAGGAGGAAATTAGCAATGTTCGATCTTAACGGAACCTCTTCCAGCAGGGCTCATCGCATAGCTCTGTGTCTTAAGTCAGCAGTCAGAGCAATGCCGTCTGGAGCCATCGCTCTACTTGCTGTGGCAACGCTCATTCTTTTTGTCGGACCGCGGACAAGTCAAGCCCAAGTGCTGTACGGTTCGTTGACAGGAAATGTAACGGACCCAAATGGCGCGCCCGTGGCCGGGGCCAAGGTTGAAGTGACGAACGCAAGTACGGGCAACGCCAGAACCGCAACTACGGACGACAGGGGAGGCTATTCGTTCAGCGACCTTCAAGTCGGCGTCTATAAGATCACTGTTTCGATGGCATCCTTCAAAACATTGCTCCAGGAGGATGTCAAAGTCGGGGCTAATGTGATCCGACGCGTCGATGTGCAATTGGAGGTAGGAGAACTGCGCGAGACCGTAGTCGTTAGTTCGGCCCAGGAGACAACGCTGCAGACGGATAAGGCAGACGTTAATACGCAACTGCAGGCCAAACAAATCCAGGAGCTCCCTATTACCTCGTCGGCGGGGCGAAACTTCCAGGCGCTCTACAAGGTCGTTCCGGGCTTCAGTATCGTGACCGAGGGCCAGAGCTCGGACGGCGGCAATCCGCAGCGCACGATGGGCGGCTTCGTGAATGGAAATTCACAGCAGGGCAACTCGACACGGATTGACGGGGCTTCGAACTCCTATATGTGGCTACCATTTAATACCGCATTGTGACTACCAAGACGGGCACAAACCAATTTCACGGCAGCGCCTTTGAGTTCCACACCGACAATGCGCTCAAGGCCTTCAACCGATTTGCGACCCCGAATACTCGTAAGAACAAGTTCATTCTGAACCAATATGGCGGGGCGGTCGGCGGTCCAATCCTTAAGAACAAGCTCTTCTTCTTTACGGATCTGGAATGGACGAGGCGAAATCAACTAGCCACTCGTACCGTGACCGTAATTAATCCCTCAGGAGTATTCGATGCCGCCGGCAACGCCAACCTCGCAGCTATCCTGCCGGCCATCGGGAGTCTGGTACCCGTTCTTGGAGCCCCCCCCGGAACGACAACAACGTTTGTTAACTGCAACGCAACGCCTGCGGCTGGGTGCGTTTACGACCCGAACACCGGCACCACCACCGGCGCGGGCCGTACGGCTTTCGCGGGCAACATCATTCCGGCCAACCGAATTGATCCGGCCGCTAAGCTCATGCTGGGAAGGATTCGCCCGGGAGGTTTTCTTAATAACGATGGTGTGACGGCCGCCAGCAACTACAATAGCACCGGCTCCGCCCAGCTTAATCGCAGAACCTTCGACGTCAAGGTCAACTATGTGATGAATAGTAAGAGCACTTTATTCGGCCGGTACAGTCGCTCCAATGCTTTGCTCGTCGATCCACCGACGTTGGGTGCTGCCATGGGCGGCGCCACGGGTGGCGGGCAGGTGGGCCTCGCGCCTTCAAAAATCCAGAACGTTGGGCTGGGAGGCACGCACGCTTTTTCTCCCAGGCTGGTGATCGATGCGAACGTTGGCTACACGAGACAGAAGTTGGGCGCCGTTTATGCACCCGACGTTGACCTCGGCAATTTCGGCGTTGATACGCTGAAAATTCCCGGCACGAATGGCCCTACGCGACTGGCTGGAGGCACACCCGCCTTCATTATTACGAACTGGAACTCTATAGGAAATTCGGACACCGGCAACCCATTCCAGTTTCGGGACAATCAGTATGTAGGCAACGTCAATTTGAGTTGGACCAGAGGGCCGCACGATCTGCGGTTTGGCGGGGAGTTCAGCCGCTCTGAGATGAACCACTTTCAGCCACAGGGCGGCGCCTTTCAAAATCCGCGAGGTGCGTTCCAGTTTAGTGGGGGTGTGACCGCCTTGAACGGCCAAGGCGTAGGCGCGTGCCCGCTCTGCATAGGCGCGGCCGCAAACAAGGCGAACTCATTGGCTCAGTACCTGCTGGGCTTTTCCAACCGCGTGGGCAAGGCCGTGCAGAACGCAAATCCAAACTCACTTCGCTGGAATACATGGTCCGCTTATGGGCGTGACAGGTGGCAAGTCACTCCCAACCTGACGATCAACTTCGGCCTGCGATGGGAGTACTATCCAATGGCGACCGCCGATCACGGAGGCGTCAAACTCTTTGATCCGGCGACAGGCAATGTGCTCATTGGCGGCTACGGCAGCACTCCACTGGACGACGGTATTGACACTGGACACGGACAGTTCCTGCCGCGCTTCGGACTTGCCTATCGATGGAAGTCGAAGATGGTGATTCGCCTTGGGTACGGGATGAGTGCCGACAGTAACAACTGGCGGTTCTTCCGAAACAATTACCCGGCCACGACTAACTCGGATGTCAATGGGGCCAACGCGTTTACCCCGGCCGGGAGCTTGACGGGTGAGACGCTTGCTCCTTATCCGGGTCTTCCAGCCGGAATACCCTTCGTGGCAATTCCGGACATCAGTACGGGGTTGATTGCCGTTCCCAACGGCGTAAATCCCGGCAACACGATACCTTTCAAATTCAATCGCGGCTATATCCACTCGTACAACCTGACCCTCCAACGCGAGTGGAAAGGATTTGTGGCCGAGGCGGCCTATGTAGGAACCCGAGGTATTCGCCTGCTCACAAACGAGAATATCAATTCGGCGCCGCTGGGCACCGGTGAGGCCGGTCGGCCGTTGAACGCCGTAGCTGGCAAGAATTATGGGAACGTGAACTGTCTATGCCCCGACGCAAACTCGTACTACGATGCAATGCAAAGCAAGCTGACGAAGCGGTTTGGTCGTGGCTCTTACATCAGCGCCGCCTACACCTTTTCGAAAGCCATTAATTCCGATGACAGCGAAGAGGCGAGCATCGCATTCGGGGTCCAGGGCGGCTTCCTGTTTTGGCCGAACCCGCTCTACAAGTCTCGAAATAAGGCTCTCGCCAGCTATGACCGGACGCACAATTTCGTCCTCTACGGACTATACGAGTTGCCGTTTGGCAAGCGGGAGCGCTGGGCGAAGGGCGGGATCTTGAGCAAGGTATTGGGTGGCTGGCAAGTGAACTATCTGATGCAACGGATGAGTGGGAACATGTTCACGCTTCAGGGCGGAGGCGCCGGCGCCAACGCTCCGGGGAATTTTCAAACACCGGATCAGATCGCGCCCCTGGTTATTCTTGGCGGTATCGGTCCCTTGCCCGGGCAAGCGGCGTGCGCTCCGACGGACATGTCTTGTCATTACTTCGACCCCAGCTCATTCGCTGAAGTGCCGGCAACTGCGGTGCGCTTTGGCTCGTCCGGCCGCAATATCATCCGCGGTCCCGGCTTCTTCAACCTGGATGGCAGCATCTTCCGCAACTTTAACATTACTGAGAAGGTGACGTTTCAACTGCGGATGGAGATGTTTGGGGTCACGAACACGCCGCATTTTGCCAATCCCGGCGTCGATGTCACCAATCCTGCAACGTTCGGAGTCATTACCTCGACGTTGAATCTGGCCGGGCGCGGGACGGGCACCGGCGGCGAACGGCAGGTCTGGTTCGCAGCGAAGCTGATTTTCTAACTACTTCCGGTGTGGCTCAGACTGCTTCGCTTGAGCCATGGTCCGCTTTGATTGAATCAGCGGGTGGTCTTCTTCCTGGCGGCGCCTGCGAAGAAGACGCCTGCTGGTTGATTGTCAGCTCAACGGAGCACCGTTTTCGCCGAGGTCTGCGGCCTTACTAACCGGCGTTGTCACGGCCTATGTTTTGAAGAGGGGAGCAGTGCCGACTCAGAAAGCAGGAGAGAGATTTATGCGCGCCGCCTCGACCCATTCAATTGGATGGTTACTTGCGCTGATCATCCTGGCAAAGGTGTTCGCGTCATTGCGGCTCGAAGTTAACTCGGCGACGCAGGATGGCAGCCTTACTTGATGGTGAGGTGACTTTCGGCAGCACAGTGGCGGACACACGCCTGAGCCAAACGGGCCGACGTTCCTGACGTTCGCCAGCCGCTACATCAAGCCGCCGGTCGCGCCGGCGGCGAAGCGCGCCGCGCGGTGAAGTGGAGTCCAAAAGGGAGCAGATGCATTCGGAACAGAAGCGCAGTTGCGGAACGTTGCTCGCGAGTTTGGCAATCGCCATTATTTTCGTCACCGGAGCGATCAGTAAAGCCGAAGACGGTTATCGCTTATGGCTGCGGTACGATCCGCTTCCGAAGCGGACGATCGAGGCTTACCGACCTCGCATCGCGTCCGTTGTAGTGCCCGGCGACTCGGCTACTCTCGAAGTTATTCGGACCGAGCTAGTCAACGGTTGCACCGGACTGCTCGGCAGCGCTGTTCCCATCGCGAATGAGGCCAACCGTGATGGCGCTGTTATCGCAGGAACGCTGAAGAGTTCGCCGCAAATAGCGACCCTCGGTTGGGAACGACAGCTTGCGGATCTTGGGCCGGAGGGGTTCCGCATCCGTTCTTTGAAGATCGGATACCGCTCGGTGATTGTCATTGCCTCGAGCGGTGAAGTGGGCGCGCTGTACGGCGCGTTTCATTTCCTGCGTTTGTTGCAAACTCTCCAGCCGATCGACAAATTGGATGTCAGTCAAAAGCCGCGGCTGCAGCTTCGCCTGCTGGACCATTGGGATAACCTTGATGGCAGCATCGAACGCGGCTACGCCGGACGGTCGCTTTGGGACTGGAAGGCTCTCCCTGAGAATGTAGATTCCCGCCTGCGTGACTATGCACGCGCTAATGCGAGCATTGGAATCAATGGCTCGACACTCAACAACGTCAACGCCAACGCGCAGATACTCACCGCCGAGTACTTGCGCAGGGTTGCGGCGATTGCAGATGTATTTCGCCCTTACGGCGTCAAGGTTTATCTCTCCGCGCGCTTTTCCGCGCCGATCGAATTGGGAGGTCTGAAGACAGCGGACCCACTCGACGCTGAGGTGGCCGCGTGGTGGAAGCGGAAGGCGGATGAGATCTACAGCTTGATTCCCGACTTCGGTGGCTTTCTCGTCAAAGCGAACAGCGAAGGCCAGCCCGGGCCACGGACCTACGGTCGCACGCATCTCGACGGCGCGAATATGCTGGCGGCCGCAGTGGCGCCGCATCATGGGGTCGTGATCTGGCGCGCATTCGTCTATGACATGAAGCCCGGCTATGATCGCGCCGGCGCAGCTTACGAACAACTTCAACCGTTCGACGGAAAGTTTGCGGCGAATGTGCTGCTGCAAGTCAAGAATGGGCCAATCGACTTTCAACCGCGCGAGTCTTTCCATCCGCTCTTCGGAGCAATGCCAAAGACGCAGATGATGCCTGAGTTTCAAATCACTCAAGAATATCTCGGCTTCTCGAATCACCTGGTTTTCCTGGCAACGATGTGGCGAGAGTTCTTTGATTCGGACACCTACGCGAAGGGCCGCGGATCAACAGTAGCCAAAGTTGTGAACGGGAGTCTTTATCATCAGAAGCTTACGGGAATCGCGGGAGTCGCGAACACCGGATCGAATCGCAACTGGACTGGGCACGATTTTCTTCAGGCCAACTGGTATGCGTTTGGGCGGCTGGCATGGAATCCCGATGTTTCTGCTGGTCAAATTGCGAGCGAGTGGATCGCGATGACGCTCACCCACGATCAGGCCGCGGCCTCCACGATAGCGCGCATCATGCTCGAAACACGCGAAGCAGTGGTGGATTACATGACACCGCTGGGACTGCATCATTTGTTTTGGGGCGGTCATCATTATGGACCAGCGCCCTGGTGGAATACGGAGGCGCGCGAAGATTGGAATCCGGTTTACTATCATCGCGCCGATGCGCTCGGAATTGGTTTCGACCGCACCGCGACTGGCAGCAACACTGTCAGCCAATACCATCATCCGGTCAGCGATCAATTCGCGAACGTGAACACTTGCCCCGAGGAATTTCTGCTCTGGTTTCATCACGTGTCGTGGGACCATCGAATGCGATCCGGGCGAACGTTGTGGGACGAGATGGCCCTGCATTACCAACGCGGTGTCGATTGGGTGCGCGCGACGCGCAAAGACTGGGACAACTTGGAAAGCAAAATTGATCCTGAGCGTCATGAGGCAGTCGCGAAGAAGCTGGCAGTCCAGGAACGCGATGCGATCGTTTGGCGCGACGCGTGTTTGCTTTACTTTCAGACGTTTTCAAAACGACCATTGCCCGCAGGAGTCGAGAAAGCGGCAAAGAGTTTGGAAGAGTACAAAGCAAAGAGTCTTTCATGGTGAGAACTATTCGCAATTACGGTTCAGAGTTCAAGCTTTAGCTTGCGTCCATGCTCAAGTAATGACGCATGTACGACTGGAGAAAAATCAAGTGCTTCTGAGTTCCTCGAACAGATTGGTCGCGATCACGCCGTCGAGATTTGGGAGCGGTATCCGATTCTGGATTACGGAAAGAAATGGGACGTGGATTAGTCGATTTCAGCTTGTTTCGATTCGCAATGAACAACCTAAACGTTGAACTCTGAACCGTGATTGCCGACGTTCAGAGTTCAAGCTTTAGCTTGCTGTTAGCCAATGAAGATCACCGACATCAGACCAACTACGGTCACCGTCCCGCTTGAAGCGCCGCTGCGTCACGCAAACGGCTGTCATTGGGGGCGCTTCGTGCGCACCATCGTGGAAGTTGAAACTGACGAAGGCCTGATCGGCCTCGGGGAGATGGGAGGCGGCGGCGAGTCGGCGGAAGCTGCGTTCCGCGCGCTGAAATCATATCTGGTCGGCCACGATCCGGCGCGACTGGAAGAACTGCGCTTCCTGA
>WNEZ01011848.1_pt1 | contig 10066 bp, 8 predicted proteins | sample 5400521 | NCBI WGS metagenome assembly WNEZ01 (sample SAMN13153339, study PRJNA577476) | soil metagenome | isolation source: 120 cm saprolite under Douglas fir tree site 2 hole 1 replicate 1 | place: USA:California | collected 2015-04-18 | reverse complement strand
CACCAGTCCCGGCCAGCGTGAGGAAGGCCGGGGCTTTCTCGGACGCGGCGGGCAGATGCTCCGGTAGGTCCGGCATGGCGCTCGATGCCGTCGAGCCTGGAACCTCCAGCCTTTTCGCAAGGAGGACCCCTCTCGAAGGTGAGAGCAGCTCGATCACGGTCCCTGCGGGCAGGCCTGACCCCGATTGTCCCGGGCCCTCGTTCGGCCCGCCAAGGCCGCTGATCGCCGCGTTGTGGCCGCTTTTGATCTGGTCGTCGAGCTGGCTGATCAGGGAGCTCTGGAGAGCGGCATACGTCGCGATGTCCGCGATCAGGAGGCCGAGGACCACAAGCGAGATGACCCCGATCAGGAGCCGCCCGCGCAGCGACTGCGTCATGGACTATCCGCGGGGGGCGCGGAGGACGTACCCGACGCCGCGCACCGTCTGAATCAACGGCGGCTTGAAGCGATCGACCTTTCGGCGCAGGTAACTGATGTAAGTCTCCAGCACACTTGCGTCGCCGCCGAAGTCGTAGTGCCACACATGGTCGAGGATCTGGGTCCGGGTGAGCACCCGGCCGGCGTTGATCAGCAGGTAGCGGAGCAGGCGGTACTCGGTCGTGGTCAGCTCGATGACGTGGTGGCCACGGCGCACCTCGTGCGCTTCGTCGTCGAGCTCGAGGTCGGCCAGGTTGAGCTTCCCGCTCTCCGGTCCGCCGGCGCCATGTCGCCTGAGCACGACCCGCACGCGGGCCATCAGCTCCTCGATGCTGAACGGCTTGGTGACGTAGTCGTCGCCACCGATGGTCAGACCGTGCACCTTGTCCTCGGTGGCGTCCTTCGCGGTCAGGAAGATGATGGGCACCTTATGGCCGCCGGCATTCAGTCGTTTGAGCACCTCCATGCCGTCGATGTCGGGGAGCATGACGTCGAGGATCACCAGGGCGGGTGAGAACTGAGTCACTGCGACCAGCGCAGCCCGGCCGGTCGCGGCCGTCTGGACCGTGAAGCCCTCGTAGCGCAGCGCCATCCCGAGGAGCTCGGTGATGTTCGGTTCGTCGTCGACGACGAGCACGCGCGCCCCGTTTGACGGCTGCGCTTGCTGGCGGCCCCCGTTGGTGCTCACAGCGCCAATGCTGCCTGGGAATCCTGTGAGTTTGCTGAGAATTTACTTGGGCGGGCCTATGAGTTCGATTTGCGGACTCTTGGACATTCCATGGTCATCAGATTGGGCCTGGCCTCTCAGGCCTCAATGTGAGGAACCTGGGAGGGCGCTGGGAAGTTACGCGGGGCGAACGATGTTCACCAGCCCATCCAGCCCGCGGGCGCGCACCCGATTTCCGGCCGGCAGTCGGCGTGCAGGCGGGCATGGTAGGCGGCCTGATCGGCCTGCAACTTGCTGTAGGTGGCGGAGTTGTCCCAAAAATCGAAGACGGCCTGGCAGCTGGGGAGCTGGTTCGCCTCAGCCCCGAGATCGTAGAGGTCCTGAACGGAAATGGCGGCGTGGCCGGCCTCGTGTACGTAGATCATCTTCTCGAGCGCGTTCCATTTGGTCACGAGAGTCACGGTGACGCTGCCCAGGAAAGGCGCCCACCTTGGCAGCAGAACGAAGACGTTGAAGGGAACGGGGGTGGTGCGGGGTGAATAGCAGTAATAGCCGAACGGCTTCTCGCCCTCCAATCCCCATGCCACCCCGTTGGGGACCGCCGGATCTGGCGTACAGCCACCGTTCTTGGCGCAGATGTCCGAGCTGTTGAGACTGTTGATCAGCGCCCGCCGGGTATAGCCGGTCACCTCGAAGAATTCGATCGCGGTCGAAGGGATCGGAGGCGGCTCCCAGATGCTGGGAACGCCGAACCATCTCTCGGCCATGAGCGCGGTCACCTGCGCGTCGAGCGAGTGATTGCCGGCAACCATCGGGGCGGCTGGTCGCCAGGCGCCGTGGAGGGTGCAGGCAGCGAGGAGGACGACGAGCAACAGAAGGCCGGCTAGCTTGCGGATTCCCCAGTATCGACCGTTCTTACTAGACTTCGGGAGTCGCCCTCGTAGCTCAGGGGCGCCGGGCGCGCGCAGGGCGCTTTCTAAATAGACTCATGGTGTCGCCCTCGTAGCTCAGGGGATAGAGCAGGACGGTCCTAACGTCAAGGTCGGGGGTTCGATTCCCTCCGGGGGCACCACTCCACCGGATCCACGCGTCTGGCGCCAAACGTGCCCATCAAGCGCGTCTCAAGGGCGCCGCTGGCGTAAGACGTGCGGAATTCGACCCTTGATTAGAGAACGCGATCCGCTAGCTCGGCAGCTTCTTGATCGCGTCGCCCGCGCGCACGGTGCCGGCCTTCACGACCCGGCAGTTGGCCCCCCGCAGGCGAAGCTCGCGCCCGGTTGGAGAGTTGACGAATCTCAGCGCGTCGTTGCCGAATCGCGCAGAGAACTTGGCGCAGCCGGTGTGCGGCGCCTCGCTGAATTCGATCACCGCCGACCCGATCTGAACCCGGCTGCCGGCGGGCAGGTTGGCGCGGCTGATGTCGAGATCGACATAGATCTGGTCGCCGGCCAGGGCCCAGCGCTCGCGCTCACCGGCGATGGCAGCGGCCGCCCTCGCGTTCATGAGGGTCAACTGCGCTTCCAGATTGGGGCCGCCGTCGGGGGTATGGCGGCTGCCACGAGCGCGCCAGGTGTCGCCCTCGAGTCCGTCGTGGGCGTCGAGATACGCCTCGGTCAAGACCTCCCGCTCGTCCTCCGCCGGCCGGCGCGCGATCAACTCCACGGTCCCGCCGTCGGGGGGCGCATCGCGGATGTGGTCGAGGCTCTCTTCGAGGCCGGTCAGCTCAGCGTGCTGAAGCATGCGCGTATTCTGCCGGGTCCGACCGGTACCGGGCAACCTCTACTGTCGAGAGGGATCTCCCGCGGCGAGGCGGCGAGCTTGAGCACCGTGTTCCAGCGTAGCGGTCAGGCCGGCGCCAGAGGAGTGAGATAGCGCATGGGGTCGACCACCTCGTCGTTGATGCGCACCTCGAAGTGCAGATGGGGTCCAGTCGAGAGGCCGGACGAACCCTCGAGGCCGACCTTCTTGCCTCGTGCGACCCTATCGCCCAGGCTGACGTCTGTCTCCAACAGATGCGCGTACAGGGTGATGACGCCGCCGCCGTGCGCGATCATCACGTAGTTCCCATAGCCGACGGATGTGTGCGCCACCGCCACGACGATCCCGTCGGCCGCGGCCAACACCGGGCTGCCGAGCGGCGCTGCGATGTCGATGCCGGTGTGGAAGTGAGGAAACGGGCCGAGGCTGGGCTCGAGCACGAGCGAACTGGGCCCGAACGCCTGGGTCACTCGAGCGCCGGTCATCGGCCATGAGAGCACCAGCGGCGACAGGTTGGTTCCTGGCGGCAGCAACCTCGTCGCCTGGGCCAGCCCAGCGCCGACCTGGGCCTGGTTCCAGGCCGCCTGGTATGACTTGGTGATCAGGTCCTGCTCTTGCTGCTCGAGCAGCGCCGCCAGCGCGGTGGTGACGTCCGCCGGTTGGCCCTGGAGCTGGCTCTGGGCATCCTGGATCTGGTTGACGAGGTCGTCGAGCTGGACGCTGAGGTCGTCCTGGTTTGCCATCAGGTCGTTGAGCGCGTTCATGCTCGCGACCAGCTGATCCCTCACGCCGTTCTCACGGTCAAGGTCGGCAATCCGAGCGGCTCGGTCGGACTTCAGCTTGAGCAGGTCTGCCTCGAGCCGCGACTGCAGCGTGTGCGCACGGTCCCCGGCGACAACCAGATCGTAGGTCGACACCAGCGCCTCGCGAAGGCTGCCCGCGCGAGCGATGACCTGGAGCAGCGAGCGCGGTTGGCGATAAGCCGCTCGCGCCATGGCGGCGATCTGCGCGCGTTCGACTTCGATGCGATCCTGCGTGTCCTGGATCTGGACGTCCAGCTGAGCCACCTGGTCTTCGAGGTCGGCAATGAGGGCTTCTTCCCGGGTGATCTGGTCGGTGACCACCTGCTCGCTCACCGCCGTCTGGTCGAGCGCTGTGTTCAACCGCTGCTGCGTGGTCAGCGCTGTCGCGAGGTCGCCGCCCAATCGCGAGGCCAGCTGCTCGTAGATGGTTGGCTGATGGGTTGGGGCCGCTGGGCAAGGTCCGTTCGACCCGAGAGCGGCCCCCGACGCAGGGGTCGTCTGGGCCGCGGACGCGGCCGACGAGCCACAGTCTGAGTGAGCGATGCGTGCATGGGAGAGCACGAGCGACAGGAGCAAGCCGAAGACCGCGATGCCCGCGACCGAGCGTCTCACACGCGATACCGGCGAAAGCCCAACGTCGCCGTCAGCGCGCCCAGCAAGAGGCCGGCCACGATGACCGCGGCGACGACGTACCTCATCGAGTTGAGACCCACGCCGGGAAGCACCTGCGAATACGTGGCGGTGGCAAAACGTGAAGCCAGCAGCCAGGCGCCTCCCGCAATCGCGCCCGCGAGAGCCCCGGCCAGGGCGCCCGTCATCAGACCCTCCATCACGAACGGTCCGCGCAGCATCCATCCACGCGCTCCGAGGAGTCGCGTGATCATGACCTCGTCCTTGCGAGCCACGGCGACGGCGCGCACCGAGTTGGCGCTCACCGCATAGGCGACGACCGCGAAGACCAACAGCAGCCCGGCGCCGACCGCGCCGATGACTATGGCCAAATGGCGCAGCCGCGAGTAGGTGTCAGGGTCGTAAGAGGTTGGATACGTGGAGTCGACGGCCGGGTCGCCGACCACCGATGCGGCGACGGCAGCCACCTGGTTCACGGATCGCACGTTCAAGTCAAAGCTGGCGGGGAATGGATTCGAGGAGCTGAGGCTGCCCAGCGACGCGAGGCCAGGCCGGCTGTTGGCTTCCTTGAGCGCCTGCTCAGCGCTCACATATGTCACCGAGGCGATGCGCGGGTCGGAGACCAGGCGCGTCTGGAGTGAGCTCACAGCTTCGCTGGTCGCGTCGGAGGCAAGGTAGACGCGCACAACGGAGGCCTGGGAGGCTTCATATGCGGCCACGTTGGCGACGGCGAGGCCGACCATCGCCAGCACTGCAATCAGCACCAGCAGCATCGCCATCGAACCGAGTCCGGGGGCGGTCAGCCGGAGGTCTCGACGCCAGCTTCGCAGCCCGCCCAGGACGACGAGCCGGAAGCTGTTCCCGACCAGAGCTACGAAACGCCGCCATAGCGGGAGCCCGGTGCGGGCCTTCGCGTGGCGAACCTTCGGGGCGTGTCTGTTCTGTCCGTTGCGAGTGGCGTGCCCGTTGAGAGCGCCGGCCGCAACCCCGTTGTGGCCGTTGGTGCCGTTGCCGTTCTGCGGCAAGAGGCGGCGCCATAGCGGCTGGGCGCCGCCATTCGCTTCCTTCAACGCAGCGCGACGGACCAGCAACTCGCCGGTGGGGAGGCGAAGGACCCGGTTCGCCTGGAACGTCGGCTTGTGCGTGGCGACGATCACCGTGGTGCCGGCGGCGGCCGCCTCCTCGAGCATGCGCTTGACCAACTTGGCGTTCTGGTCGTCGATCGCGGCCAGCGGCTCGTCCGCCAGGATGACTCGTGGCCGGCTCGCGAGCGCACGTGCCACGGCCACCCGCTGCCTTTCGCCGGCAGACATCTGGCTCGGGTATGCCTTGCGCCGGCCGGCCAGCCCGAACGCTTCCAGACCTTCGAGCGCGCGCCTGCGAATGCGCCCGTAGGGCATCGTCGGATCAACGAGCATGAGGGCGTAGACGAGGTTTTCGAGCGCGTTCAGCCGCGGCAGCAGCCGCTGCTCTTGATAAATGAAGGCGACCTCGCGGCGGATCCGGCCGAGGCCGCGCCGCCACCATCTGTGAAGGCCTCGCCCCCCTACCCAGACCTGGCCTCGACTGGGCCGGAGCTGGCCGTGGATGAGGCGAAGCAGGGTGGTCTTGCCGGCGCCGCTCGGACCCGTGATCTCGACGAGCTCGCCGCGCCCAACGCTGAAGCTGATGTCGACGAAAACGGCGTTGCGCCCGAAGCGCTTGGTCACGTGTGAGATGCGAACGGCGGCGGCCGGCTTTGGGGCCGGCAGTGCGACACCATTCGTGGCGGGGCGCGCCACCGCGTGCCCGTTGGTCGCGGGCTTATCCGCCTCCGCCACGCGATCGCGAACCGTGGCGGCCGTGCCGTTCGACACTACGCCACCGTGTCCCACCCTTTCCGCGTCCAGATTAGCCCAAGCCGGGCAGAAAAAAGGAAATAAGAAAGGCCGGCCCAAGCTGGGCCGGCCTCGCGTCAGTTAGTCCGTTCGATCAGTGGCCGTGGGCCGCCTTCACGAGGTCTGGGACCAGGTTCGCCGCGTTCGGCGTTCCGAGGCCCGTGATGGGATCCCAGCCGGGTGTGGCCGGGTAGCCGGGGACGGTCGGGTCGGCCGTGTTGTTGCCGGTGGTCACGTCGAAGAAGTCGTTTGCGTAACGAGTCGGGTTCGCCCCGAGCGTGTAAAGCGCGGGGTTGATGAGTCCGAGCCCGCCGCCGTTGATCTGGTCGGCGATGGCGACCAGGCCGGCCCACTGCGGGCAGCTCAGCGAGGTGCCGCCGATGTCGAACCAGCCGGTGCTGCAAGGAACTCCCCCGCAGTTGAGGCCGCTCGTGCCGTCTGGCGGAAGGCTGATGAAGACGAGGGCGCCGGTTCCGGCGCTCGCCTGCAACCCGATGTCAGGGACGCCGCGCATGGAACCGATCGCCGTGCTGCCTGCAGGCAGCACGTTCTGGTAGTCCGGCTTGCTGAAGACGTGGCTGAAGCCGCCACCGCTGAAGGTCCAGCCGACCTCGGTTTGCGTCGGGTTGGCTTTGCACTTGCCTGGAGGGCCGGCGAACAATGTCCGCGGCTGGCTTGTGGTTGCTGTCGGGTCGGTGCATAGATAGGTACCGCCGACGCCGGTGACCAGAGGGTCGCTGGCCGGCCATTCCACTGTTGGAATGGGGATGGTCGGGAAGATCTTGGGCGGTTGCTTCTGCGAGTTGGCCGTGCCGCCGTCGCCGGAAGAGCCCAACACGGTTACGCCATTGGCTGCGGCCGCGATGTATGCATGGCGCAGGGTCTGAAGCGACTGGAAACTGCCGAAAGCATCCTCCGCTGAGGCGAAGCTCTGCGAGATGACGCTCGCCAGGTGGTGGTCGACCACGTATTGCTCTGCATCCATCATGGTCGGGAAGCCTTGCACCCCCAGCGTCTCGGCATTGGGGGTTGAGACCAGCAAGATATTGGCCTGAGGCGCGATCGCGTGAGCCGTCTCAACGTCGAGCGAGACCTCGAGGGCCCATGCGCTCTTGTTCTCCAGCCCCGTACCATTCGACCCAGGAGGCGGCGCCTTGGTGGCCGGCGACCCTTGCAGGTGCAGCTCGCTGAAGGTCGGCATGCCGGCGCCGCAGGTCACGCCCTCCTCGCCGCACATTGACTGGAGCCCGAACGCCTGGTTGAAGACGTGCAGGTCATGCGCGATCGTGTCGCTCCCATAGGAGTCGACGATCGCGATCGTGATCCCCTTTCCATTGAGGCCCGCCGCGTACAAGGGAGAGAGGTTGTAGGCGGACTGGATGGCCTGCGCCGACGCTGGGCCCGCAAGCGCCACGCCGAACGTGGCGATTGAGCCCGTCACGAAGCGCGCGAGACGACGTAAATGCCTTGTTCCCACTACCAACCTCCTCACAACGATGAACAGGGATTGGAACCCCACGGCCAGCAGGCCCGCTCGCTTAACCGTAGCTTAAATGCAGGTCGTCAGGGCCGTCGGAGGGACCGCGCGCGTTGCGGAGCAATCCCTCATTGCGCGCCGGCGCTTAGCGGCCCATTACCAAAACGCACCGTCGCCCAGGAGGATGTAAAGGATGGGACCGATCCCCCAGACGAACGTGATGATGATCCACACGACCTTTTTCAGGCCGCTCATCTCGGCGCGCCCGACGATGTTGATGACACACAGGACCCACGCAATCGGATGCAGAAAGATCGCCAGCAGAATCTCGGCTACAAGCTTCATCACCGCATAGCATGCGGCAGCCGAGACAAAAAGAGGCGCGGGGTTGAGTGCCCGCGCCTCCCAAAACAACATGAATACCGCCGCCGCTACGCCTCCGTCGCCCAGGTCATGTTTCTCACCTCCAGGTGACTAATGATTTGAAGCCGCGGCTGACTTGCACGCCTTGGCCTGCGCTTTTTCGGTCTTGTCCTCGGCCTTGTCGGCGGCCTTCTCTGTTGCGTCCTCTGTCTTGTCGGCAGCTTTGCTGGTCTTGGCGGCCTTCTCTGAGGCGTCCTCGGCCTTAGCGGAACCCTTTTCGGACGCGTCCTCTTTGGCATCCGCCGCAGTGCATGTGCTGGTGCTGGTCGACTCCGATTCAGTTTTAGTCTCAGACTTGGTCGAGGCGATGGCGCTCACGCATCGGCCGTGGACGCCGTTGGGGCCGTGTGGGCACGTGGTCCGAGCCGCGGAGGCGACCGTATCGCCATGCGAGTCGGATTCGGTGTGGGTAAGAGCGCCAACGTTGGCGAGGGCGCCTCCCGCCCCAAGGGCTAGCGCGGCCCCAACTCCCACCAGGAGAAAACGGACCTTGGACATTCAGATCCTCCCAAACGAAACTCCTACCTCGACGAACCAAGAAGAACCAACCTGGTGCCCGAAGTACTCATATGGATTTGGCGGGGACTACACCTGTATCAGTCACACTAACCAAGGCCCCTTTCGTTGTAACCTTGACACGAGCTTTGATGGCGTGAGCAACCGTAAGTTGAGCCGTATGCGTGTCGTGACGGGTAGCGGCCGCGAAAGGCTCGAATCGGAAGGCAGCCTGGCTGAGCGCGAGTTGAGCTTCCTGGTCCGGCTCGCCCAGGCGGCGGCATCGACGCAAAAACCGGATGAGCTGCTCGAGCTCATCATCGGCGAGGCGACGTCGGCCATGGGCACCGACGTGTGTTCGCTGTACCTGGTCACCCCACGCGGGCGCGAGCTGCTCCTCACCGCGACCAACGGCCTCAACGAGAAGATGGTGGGCAAGGCGACGATGCGGGTGGGCGAAGGCATCACAGGCTGGGTGGCCGAGACCCGCCGGCCGGCGGTCGTCCCCGACGTCAGCGAGGAGCCGCACTGGAAGTGGGTGCCGGGCCTCGACGAGGACCGCTTCCGATCGATGCTGTCGGTGCCGATCGAATCGGGCCCACGACTGGTCGGGGTGCTCAACGTGCAGACGGTCGAGAAGCGCGCTTTCGATTCCGGGGACATCGACTTCCTGCGCGCGATCGCCGGCCAGGTGGCGGGCATCCTCGAGCGCAGCGAGCTGCAGCGCCGCATGGAGGTCCAGCTTGGCGAGATCCAGCTCTCACATGACATCCACGAGCGCTTCACCAAGCTCTCGCTCGAGGGCGCGGGCATCCAATCGATCCTCGAGGTCGCGGGCACGCTCGCCGGCGGGCATGCGGTCCTCTACTCGCCGGACGGCTATCGGGTGAGGGGCATGGGCGAGGCATCGGATGGCATGCCGCAGCGCATTCACGTGCCGGTGCCTCTGGCGCAAGCGGGGGCGCGCGAGGTGCGCATCAACGCCGGCCGGCCGGCACGGCCGCTTGACGTCGTGCCCGTGCGTGCAGGCGCGGACCTCCTCGGGCTGCTGGCGGTTGCGGTCGATGAGCAGACTGTCGACACACATGGCCGGCGGCGCGCCCTCGAGCACGGCTCGACGGTGCTCGCCCTCGAGCTGGCCAAGGAGCGCGCGGCGGCCGAGGTCGAACGCCGGCTGCGTGGCGACCTCGTCGAGGAGGTGCTGGCCGGTGGGCTGGAGGGCGATGAGGCCGAGAGAGTCGCAAGGCAGGCCGAGCGCCTGGGCCACCGGCTCCCTCACAAAGCCTGGGTGGTTGTGCTGGAGCCGGACGACGACGCGACCGAGGCCGCGCTGGCAGGTCGCGGGCAGCAGGATCGCCTCGATGCGGCGCTGAGCGGCGTGATCCGGTCCCGACTGCCCGGCGCCCTGACGCTGGTCCGCTCAGCGTCAGCGGTCTTCCTCATCCCTGACGAGATCGCCACCGACCTGCCCACGGTGGAGAAGCTGGCGGGCCTCCTCCTGGCCGGCGCCGCCCCTGTG
>WNEZ01032670.1_pt1 | contig 10067 bp, 8 predicted proteins | sample 5400521 | NCBI WGS metagenome assembly WNEZ01 (sample SAMN13153339, study PRJNA577476) | soil metagenome | isolation source: 120 cm saprolite under Douglas fir tree site 2 hole 1 replicate 1 | place: USA:California | collected 2015-04-18 | reverse complement strand
AGATATCGACGCAGGCGTCACATTCGATGCACAGCGGTGCGGTGAATACGGTCTGGATGTCGCAGTTCAGGCAGCGTTGGGCCTCGCCGAGCGCCAGCTTGACGTCATAGCCCAGTTCGACTTCGGCGCGGATGTCCTTCAGCGCGACCACCTTGTCGCGATGCGGCACCTTGAAACGCTTGTCGCTGGAGATGTCGTTGTCGTAGCTCCATTCGTGGATGCCCATCTTCTGCGACGAGATCTGCACCTCGGGAAGCGGACGCTCGGTGATGTCTTCGCCGGAGATAAGCTTGTGGATCGAAAGCGCGGCATCGTGGCCGTGCGCCACCGCCCAGATGATATTTTTGGGGCCGAACGCGGCGTCGCCACCGAAGAACACCTTGGGATTGCTCGAGCCCATGGTCTTGGGATCGACCTTGGGCATGTTCCACTTGTCGAATTCGACGCCGCAGTCGCGCTCGATCCAGGGAAAGGCGTTCTCCTGGCCGACCGCCACCAACACGTCGTCGCAAGCAACCGTCTGGTCCGGCTCGCCCGAGGGCACCAGGTTGCGCCGGCCGTTGGCATCGTACTCGGCCTTCACTTTCTGGAAGGTGACGCCGGTGAGCTTGCCATTGTCGTTGATGAAGGCGACAGGCACCATGAAATTGAGGATGGGAATATCCTCGTGGAGGGCGTCCTCTTTCTCCCAGGGGCTTGCCTTCATTTCCTCGAAGCCGGAACGCACGATCACCTTGACGTCCTCGCCGCCGAGACGGCGTGCGGTGCGGCAGCAGTCCATCGCGGTGTTGCCGCCACCGAGCACGATCACGCGCTTGCCGATCTTGTCGGTGTGGCCGAACGACACCGAGGCGAGCCAGTCGATGCCGATGTGAATATTGGCAGCCGCTTGCTGGCGGCCGGGAATCTCGAGCTCGCGGCCGCGCGGCGCGCCGGAGCCGACAAAGATCGCGTCGTAGTTTTCGCCGAGCAGTTTCTTCAGGCTGTCGATGCGCTGGCCGCCTCTGAACTCGATGCCGAGATTGAGGATGTAATCGGTTTCCTCGTCGATCACCGAATCCGGCAGCCGGAATTTCGGAATCTGGGTTCGCATCATGCCGCCCGCCTTCGGGTCGGAATCGAACACCGTGCAGTGATAGCCGAGCGGCGCCAGGTCGCGCGCGACTGCGAGCGAGGCGGGGCCACCACCGACGATCGCAATACGCTTGCCGTTTTTCGGTCCGGGCCGCGGCATCCGGTGTTTGACGTCATCCTTGAAGTCGGCGGCGACGCGCTTCAGCCGGCAGATCGCGACCGGTGTGTCTTCGACGCGGCCACGGCGGCACGCGGGTTCGCACGGACGATCGCAGGTCCGTCCCAGAATTCCCGGAAACACATTCGATTTCCAATTGATCATGTAGGCGTCGCTATAGCGGCCTTCTGCGATCAACCGGATGTATTCTGGAACGGGCGTATGCGCGGGACAGGCCCACTGGCAGTCGACAACTTTGTGAAAGTAGTCGGGTGCCGAAATATCAGTCGGTTTCATTCCTACCTTGTCCGCGCGATAACAAGAAGCCGCGCGGCCTTTGATTTCTGTGGTGAACGCTCATCACGGCGTTCTTGTGGTTTTCCAGCCATATCATGGACTTAGTGAATCGGGCCATTCAATATGATCAACACTACGCTGAAAAGCCATTTTTGCTTAATCGCCATGCGCTGTCGGTCTGGCCCCCTACTTTAATACGGCTGCAATGCATGCGGCAGTGCAGCATGCCATCGTCTGGGCCTCATCCATTGATCTAGGACAATCGAATGTCGCTCCCGGCCAAATCCCACATCAGATTGTAAACGCCGGCCGAAACTTGCGTTCCCGACCCGAACGCCGTGGGGGCAGTGAAGGCTAGGATCGCTGCGGAGACCGCATTCACATCTGTTCCATCGATCAGCACAAACCAGTCGCCAGCATCGGGATTGGGACCTGCGGGATTGTCGGTGATCGGCCTGGACAGCGCCGGATCGCTCTCGATCAGATGCATGGAGATGATCCCGTCGAGCTTTTCCGGGGCAAGTTTCTCCCGCAGTGTGGTGCGCAGCTTGTCCTCGCCTCCGGTTGCAGGGCGGAGCCGGATGATACCCAACACCGCGCCGCGGCCCTGTCCGCGGCTGATCGTGATGCGCGCGACCGCGCGGATCATGTTTTTGAAACGCGCGATGTTGGTCCTGGACCAATCGGTCTGGTTGGCGAGTGCGTTGCGATAGGCCGGGCTGTCCAGCACGTCGAAGGTTTCGGTGGAGTAGAGGCTGAGATATTTCGGCTGGCCCTCATGCGCGATGTAGCGCCGGGCTTCGAGGAAGCCGTCGATGGCAACGCGCTCCTCCAGATGTTCGCGGTCGTACCATCGATTGAATTCGGCCTCATTGGCGGGATCGATGTCCATCGAGGTCAGCAGCATTCCTTTTCCGGCGAGCGGCATTTTTGAGGGTCCTTATCGGGTAACCTTGGAGGCCAGATCCGCGATCGCCCTCATCACCGCATCCCTGACGCCGGCATCGTAGAGCGAGTGGCCGGCGCCTTCGACGAAACGAATCTCGGAATCCGGCCACACGGCGCCCAGCGCATGCGACGTCGCCGGCGGACACAGCAGATCGTAGCGGCCTTGCACGATGATACCGGGAAGCCTTTCGAGCTTACCTGCTTCGGTGAGAAGTTGCCCCGGTTTCATGAAGCAGTCGTTCTGGAAATAATGCGCTTCCATGAATGGCGTGACAGGCAGGGCCTGTGCCGAGTTCAGCGAATCAAGATCGAGCCGGCTGCGCCCCGGGGCGTGCTCGGAAAGTATCCGTTCGGTGTTATGCCAGGCGCGGGCGGCCGGGCTGTGGACCGCGGGATCGGGATCGAGAATGCGGCGCCAGTAAGCGTCGAGCGGCTGCCCACGTTCTTCCGCCGGCAATAAATTAAGGAAATCATTGCTGAGGTCAGGATAGAAGCGCGGCAGGACATCGACAAATGCGCCTTCAAGCTCGGGTCGGGTGCCGAGGAAGGTCGCGCGCAGGACGATGCCCGAGACCCGATGCGGATGCGCCTGCGCATAGGCCAGCGCCAGCGTCGCACCCCAGGAACCGCCGACGATCATCCAGCGTGTGATGCCAAATTTCTCGCGGATCGCCTCCATATCCGCGATCAGGTGCGGCAGGCTATTGTGTTCGCGGCGGCCCTTGGGGCGGCTTCGACCGGCGCCGCGCTGATCGAACAAGACGGCGTGGAAGCGTTCGGGATCGAACAGCCGCCGATGGTCGGGCTGGCAGCCGCTGCCGGGCCCGCCGTGCAGATAGACCGCGGGGATACCGTCTGCCCGGCCGACGGTTTCGACGTAGATCTCGTGGCCGTCGCCGACCGGCAGCAACTGCGATGTCAGCGGCGCGAACGGGTCGGAGCGTTTACTTGTGGACTTACCCGCATCGGCGTCAGGCGCCATAGTCGCCGCCCGTCTCCAGCGTACCACCGGAAAAATTGCGATAGATCAAACGGTTGTTGTTGGCCGCCGCCTCGGATTCGGCTTGCTTGAAAATCTGCTCATGCCGAGGCGACAGCGTGCAGGCCGGATCGGTATTGCCGGCGTTGCCTGTCAGTGCGAAGGCCTGGCAGCGGCAGCCGCCGAAATCGATTTCCTTGAACTCGCAGCTCCGGCACGGCTCCGGCATCCAGCCGGTACCGCGATAGCGGTTGAAGGCCTCGGAATTCTGCCAGATCCAGGCGATCGAATGGTTCGATCGCACCGACAAGAATTCGAGCCCGGTAATGGTCTCGGCGGCGTGGCACGGCAGAATCTTGCCGGCGGGTGAAATGTTGAAGAACTGCCGGCCCCAGCCGCCCATGCACTTTTTCGGCCGCAGCGCGTAATAATCCGGCACCACATAGTCGATCGCGAGAATGCCTTTAAGCCGCGCCTGCGCTTCCTCGACGATGCGGCTGGCCTCCTCGATCTGCTCGAGGGTCGGCATCAGCGCCGCGCGATTTTTGAGCGCCCAGCCGTAATACTGCACATTGGCGACTTCGAGCCGGTCGGCGTCGAGATCGACTGCCATCTGGATGATATCCGGCAGCTGGAACAGGTTTTGGCGATGCATGACCGCATTGACCGTCAGCGGCAGGTCCAGTTCGCGCGTCCACCTCGCGACTTCGATTTTCTTTTGGTGCGCGTGTTTGAAGCCGGCCACCCGGTCGGCAACGACCGGCTCGTTGCCCTGGAAACTGATCTGCACGTGGCACAACCCGGCATCGGCCAACGCAGAAAGCTTCTCGCGAGTCAGCAGCACCGCGGAAGTGATGAGGTTGGAGTACAGCCCGACGTCGCTGGCATGCTGCACAAGTTCGACCAGGTCCTTGCGCGCGGTGGGCTCGCCGCCGGAGAAATGGATTTGCAGCACGCCGATTTGGGCGAGCTCGGTGAGGACCTTCTTCCATTCCTCGGTGGTCAGTTCGCTGCCGCCACGCTCCAGCTCGACCGGATTGGAGCAATAGGGGCACTGCAGCGGACAGCGGTGCGTCAACTCGGCGAGCACCGCCAACGGAATGCCGAAGGTCTCCGCCGTCGAGCCGCGCTGCTCCAGCACCGCGAGCCCGTCGCCGGGATCGCTGTATTTTGCAGCGAGCTGATCGATCATCGCTTCGACGCTGCGGACGCCGTCGCAGAGCTGAAGCACTTCCACCGCGATCTCGTCCGGCGCCAGTACGCGTTCCGGTGCAAGGATGACCCAGACCTGCCGTGTCTCGTCGAACTTCAGCCTTGCATGCCGCGGCAGCACGGGCCGGCTCGCCTCGCTGACACTGATGTTGCGGCTGCGCAGGCCTGCCATCGGTTCGCCTCTGGTTGTATCTACTTTTCCCTGGGGACAAATGAGACGGCTTCGCGCTCCGCCGGCGTGTTCGCATGGGCCTTGACGTAGTCGAGCGCGAAATTGGCGTCGCGTGGCGCCTGTTCCATGCGCCGGCTGAAATAGCTCATGATGTCGGGATTGACGAAATCGTAATGCGCCAGCATTCCCGCGATGCGCTCTTCGTGCAGGTTCGGCGCGAACAGTTCCGTCAGTGAGGAGGCGATGGCCTCCAGTGGCGTCTTGTCGCGGACAAAGTGCACATAGGCGTCCACCGCAAAGCGCGTCGCCGGAAGGATGCCTTCGGCGGATTCGACGTAGGCACTGTCGAGCCCTAATCCTTCGGTCAGCTTGAGCCAGCGCTGGATACCGCCTTCGGCGCCGAGGTCGCCATCATGATCCTCGATCCGGTGCCGCCATTCGAGCCGGATGCCGCGGTCGCGAAAACGCGAGATGACCACCGCGTCCTTGATCGGAATCGTGCTCTGGTAATAGTAGCGGTTCAGCGCCCAGGCCTGCACCTGTCCCTTGTTCAGTTTGCCGCCGTGCAGCAGGCGGTGAAACGGGTGCAGATTGTGGTAGCGCACGGCCCCGATCTGCCGCAGCGCCGCTTCCAGTTCTTCGGCGCTTTTCAGGGGCGCGCTTGCACCAAGCGAGAACGCCGTCATCCCGTTCAAGCTCATCGCGTTCAAAGCACGATCTCCGTTCCATCGGCGGGAATTTGCCAACCCGCGCGCTCGGCTATCTTGCGCTCGGGCGAATCGCGCAGCAGTGCCGGGTTGGAATTGTTGATATGCAGAAATATCTTCCTTCCGATATCGAGCTGGGCCAAGGCTGTGATCGCTCCATGGTCGCCTGACATAGCGATATGTCCCATGCCTTGCCCTGTCTTGCTGCCGAGGCCGGCGGCGATCAACTCGTCGTCGCGCCACACCGTGCCATCGAAGAAGACCAGGGGGGCGCCGGCAAGCCGGGACTTGAGATCGTCGGTTACGCCGGCGCAGGCCGCGAGAAAGTAGAAATATTTGCCTGTCGCCCTGTCGACAATACGAAGTCCAAGCGTATCGCCAGCCCCGGTGCCTCCGGCGGGGTGGACCTTTCCTTCCAGATACCACGCGCTCTTGCCGGGAACGGCGAATGGCAAAACCTCGATGCCGGAGCGCGATCCATCAGGCAATGTCGGCTCGAACGTCTGGTCCACCTCGATCGGCTGGCGCCGCACATTCTTCTCGGTCAGCACGTCGAAGATGCTGTTGGCCTTCAGGATCGAAAGCACCTTGGGGTGGGCATAGATTGTGAATGGCCAGCCCTCGCGCATCGACAAAAGACCTGCGACCGCATCGATTTCGCCGTTGGTCAGGATAACGCCTGATATCGGACTGTGACGAAGCTTCCCCGCGCCGGGGTGAAGCTGCGGCGTTGCGATCAGTTGCTGGCGCAGATCGGGAGACGCATTGATCAGGAACCAGTGATCGCCGTCGGCGCTGATCGCAATCGACGCCTGGGTGCTCTCGAGTTCGGGGTGTTCGGTCCGCGCTGCGAGGCAAACCGGACATCCGCAATTCCATTGCGGAACCCCGCCACCTGCCGCGGCGCCCAGGACGACGACCCGAAGCATGATCCGTCTCCTGGAAACTCCAAAGCTTTCAGATCCAAAAGCTTCGAAGGTGGACACCAGCATAATCACGATCCCGAGATCAGGAACGTGTCACGCCTGGAGGGTCCACCTTAAAACGTGAAGCTGTCGCAAAAACGTGAAGCTGTCGCAGCCGCTTACTTGCGGGCGGCGCACGCATACATATTGATTTCCATGCCGACCGGCACTTCGACGATCTTTGGGGTCTTCCAAGCCATTTTGGGCTCTCCTTTTAATTCGGACGAACTCCGCCCTCGTGCATAAACTAATGCGGAACGAAAACTTCGCCAGCGAAATCTTTTTTCATAACCCCTCAAGTTCTTATGCTGCATCGCAAAAAAGGAATTCACAAATTTGTGCGAGCCGGTGTCAAAACAAAGGCGGATCAACAGGTTCAGAGTTGCCTCGCTAATCCGGATGCTGACCTCGGTTCAACCTCAGCAGGTGTATTCCGGAGAAAGGGACAAATACGTGTGAGATGTCGCTGGTTTCCCCTGAACCAGCGCCCCAATCGAAGTGGATTTCGCCCAATGCCGCGGTATTTCTTCAACACCCGCATCGGAGATGAATTGATCTCCGATCCCGAAGGCGAAGAGCTGCGCAATCCCGATCGCGCATGGGAAATCGCGCGCGCCATGATCCGGGAACTGCTGAAGACCGAAGGCGCCGAGGGCGGTCTCCTGAACGCGATCCTCGAAGTGACCGACGATGAAGGCGAGATCGTGCTGGAGTTTCCGTTCGCCGAAGCGATTCTCGATTTCTCGGACGAGCCCGTCACCAAGCACTGACGGCCTGCCGTCATCCACCTGCCGTCATTCCGGATGGTCCGAAGGACCGGACCCGGAATCTCGACGTAGAAAGTGGATAGCAAGACAATCTCGAGATTCCGGGTTCGCGCGGCGCGCCCCGGATTGACGGTCGCTACAGATGTTTCCGATTGCGCATCGACCGGAAAATATTGGAGACTGCCGGTCAGGAAGGCCACCGGCGCCGGCGTCGTGCTTGCTCGCGCGAGGATAGGCCTCCACACAGGGGAGGACGTCATGATGATCTGCTCGTCGCCGCGCAGCCTGTTGCTCGCCGGCGCTTTTATCGGCGCATTTACGTATGGCGCGGCCGCGCAGCAGCCACCGCCGGCCAATCCGCCAACTGCTGCGGCGCCCGCCGCCGCACCGGCGCTTCCGCCGGGTTCACCCCTGATCGGGCGGCCCGCGGGAAATGAAGCTGCGGCCAAGCTTGCGCCGGTCGCGCCGCCCCCGATTCCAGCCGCGCTGGACAAATTGCCGACGGCAAAGCTTAAAGTACCGCCCGGCTTCAACATCGAGGTCTACGCCGCCGGCATGGCCAACGCGCGTTCATTGGCCGAAGGCGACAAGGGCACGGTGTTTGTCGGCAGCCGCCTCGTCGACAAGGTCTATGCCATCGCCAACAAGGACGGCAAGCGATCGGTCAAGGTTCTTGCGTCCGGCCTTTATCGGCCCAACGGCGTCGCGTTCAAGAACGGCACGCTCTACATCGCCGAGCTCTCGAAGGTCTCCAAGATCGACAAGGTCGAAGACAATCTCGACAATCCGCCCAAGCCAACCATGATCTACGACAATCTGCCCAAGGACGAAGCCCATGGCTGGAAGTTCATTGCCATCGGGCCCGACAACAAGCTTTATGTTGAGGTCGGACAGCCCGGCAACAACGTGCTGCACGACGACGCGCACGGCCAGATCCGCCGGATGAATCTAGATCCTGAATTCGGCTGGGGCCATTCCTGCAGCGAGTTCACACCGCCGGTCGGCTTGATGGGCCCGCATGCGGGCGTGCTCGGCATGCGCTTCTATACCGGCAACATGTTCCCGAAAAGCTACAAGAACGCCATCATTGTGGCCCGCCACGGTTCGTGGAACCGGTCCAAGAAATTTGGCGGGGATGTCGTCGTCGTCAAGCTGAAAAAGGACGGCACGGTGAAGTCGACGGAGCCGCTCATCACCGGCTTCCTGGACAACAACAGCTATATCGGCCGGCCGGTCGACGTGTTGCAAATGAAAGACGGTTCGCTGCTGGTCTCCGACGACTATAACGGCGCGGTCTATCGCATCACCTACGGCAAGCCGAAAGTCGCTGCGCAGTAAGAGCGCAGCATCGTCATTGCGAGCCAACGGGTCGGCGCAAAGCGCCGCCCGATGATAAACTCCGCGAAGCAATCCAGACCTTAAAAAAACTGGATTGCTTCGTCGCTTCGTTCCTCGCAATGACGAAAACCACAATTAGACATCCCGGGATTCGCCAATGCGTAAAATCGTTGCGGTTTTGGCGCTCGCCTTGATTGCGTCTTCGGGGAGAGCGGAGACGCTCGAGGAGCGGGCCGCTCCCTGCCTGGCCTGTCATGGCGAGCGCGGGCAATCGGAAACTGAAAATACGCCGTCGCTCGGCGCGCAGCAGCCGCCTTACGCGCTGATCCAGCTCTTTATGTTCCGCGAAAAGCTGCGATTCTTCGAACCGATGAACGACATGGCGAAGGCGCTGACGGACGATGACCTCAGAACATTCTCCGACTTCATCGGTAAATTGCCGAAGCCGGCGCCGCCTGCGGACGCCGGCGATCCGGCCCGGCTGCAGCGCGGTGAGGCGCTGGCGCAGCAGAATCGCTGCAATTCCTGCCACAACACCGATTTCTCCGGCAAAGACAATGTCCCGCGTATTGCAAACCAGCGCGAGGATTACCTCGCCAAGACCATGCGGGAATACAAGGACAACAGCCGCCACGGCTATGATGGCTCCATGGCGGAGGTGCTGCAGCCGGTGACGGCGGAGCAGATTGCCGATCTCGCTTATTTTCTCACCCGCGTGCGCTAGGCGCCCAAACCTTTCGGCCGCACCCCATAGCGCTACCGATTAGGCAGCGCTACAAGACGGGCGTTCAAACGGAGTTGGTAATGGAAGATCTCTGGCGTCTGTCGGCTAAAGATATCGCTGCCCTGATCAGGTCTAAAAAAGTTTCGGCGAAACAGGCAGCCTCGGCGGCGCTGGCTCGGCTGGATGCGGTCAACCCGTCGATCAACGCCGTCGTCGACCACCGCCCGGAAGATGTTTTGGCACAGGCCGGTGCCATGGATGCCGCGATCGCACGCAACGAAGACGTCGGTCCGCTGGCCGGCGTACCGGTCACCGTCAAGGTCAACATCGATCAGGAAGGATTCGCCACTACCAACGGGCTCAAACTGCAGCGCGACGTGATTGCGCGCACCAACAGCCCCGTGATCGACAATTTGCGCAAGGCCGGCGCCGTCATTCTCGGGCGCACCAACTGCCCGGCGTTTTCCTACCGCTGGTTCACCACCAACCTGATGCATGGCGACACCAAAAATCCGCGCGACGCCGGCATCACGCCGGGAGGTTCATCCGGCGGCGCGGGGGCCGCGGTTGCAGCCGGCATCGGGCATATCGCGCACGGCACCGACATCGCCGGATCGATCCGCTATCCCGCCTATGCCTGCGGCGTTCATGGCCTGCGGCCGACCGTCGGGCGAATCCCGGCCTTCAATGCCTCGCTGCCCGAACGCACCATCGGGCCCCAGATCAG
>WNEZ01025573.1_pt1 | contig 10067 bp, 8 predicted proteins | sample 5400521 | NCBI WGS metagenome assembly WNEZ01 (sample SAMN13153339, study PRJNA577476) | soil metagenome | isolation source: 120 cm saprolite under Douglas fir tree site 2 hole 1 replicate 1 | place: USA:California | collected 2015-04-18 | reverse complement strand
TTTCCTTTCTCAGCTCCTCGTTGATGGTTGCAAGCTCTCTGCCACGTTCTAGCTCTGCCCTCTGCGAGGCCAACCGTCGGTCAACTGCCGATGTCAACACCACCGTGACTAGGACGGTTAACGTGACAATCACAATTCCAGCGTTCCCTAGTGAGGAAACACTCGCAGCGTGGGACAATCCGGGCGCTACGGTAGAGGGCATAAAGCTTGCCGAGGCCATGCCGGTGTAATGCATCGCGGAGACGGCGGCACCCATAACGACGGCGCTGGCAATCTTGCGCGAAGGTGTCCCTTTGGTCTCCTCTCGAAGATCAAATACGAGTATCAGGGCGGCAAAAGAAAATGCGATCGCAAACGCAACGGACAGGGTCACAAGGAGGGGATGAAACCGGAATACCGCAGCCAAACGCATGGTCGCCATGCCGATGTAATGCATGGCTGCAATACCGCTGCCCATAATCACGCTGCCGGCTAACGCCCGAACCATGCCCAGTTCGTGCCGGCTCACTACATACAGCGCGAAAGCCGAGGCGGAGATAGCCACCAAAAGCGACAGCAGAACGGTCGGCCAGGAGTAGCTCACCAACACAGGCAAGCGAAAGGCCAGCATTCCGGTGAAGTGCATCGACCAGATGCCAAAACCCATCGCAGTGGCCCCACCGATCAGCCAGGCCCTGCGGACCCAACCGCTTGCGGCTGTTACACGTCCCCCAAGATCGAGCGCAGCGTACGACGCCGAGATGGCTATTACTACCGAGAGGACAACCTGAAGGTAATCGTAGGAACCAGTCATGGCCTCGCTTGCGGAGATCATCACAACGGACCCCCTGGGCCGGTTTGGCAGGAACTCCAAACTTCACAGCAAGAATCGGCAACTAAAACTCGGCCGTCAACTTTTTCTTAGCCAATCACGCAGTAACTGGTGAAACATTGCATACAGCTCAATGTGTCCGCAGTCTTCGCATACACCGACGGAAACCGGGGCGGTGTAGATAGGATCGCCGGAATCATCTTGGCGCGCAAAGTCTAACTCCACCACGCCTTTGACTCTATTGGGATGCTGGCATGGTTCCGGAGCCATTTTCCCCCTGTGGCAGGTCGACAACAGAAATTGAATTCAGCTCTTGGTGCATTTAGCTGAGCGAAGCGTCCCCCATGGATGGCGGTGCCAAATCTACACCCAAATTTCCACTTGTCAAGAGGTGGCATTGAAAGAATGCATGTGGGATACGCATTCCCCTCGAAGAGCTAAACCTTCGTAAAGCTCCTCTTCACCTACGTCTAGCCTTTTGTCCGAAAGCACAGTAGATTCGCCATCAAGCGCGGTGCTAGTTTCACAAGCGGGGGCTGAATTGTCATCGGCTCGATTACTTTCCGTCGTAGACGATGATGATTCCCTTCGGGAAGCCGCAGGAAGATTTATGCGATCGCTGGATTTTACGGTTGAACTCTTCCGCTCCGCAGAGGAATTCTTAGAATCCAGCCGTTTGCAAGAAGTATCGTGTCTTGTTCTCGACGTGCGACTGCCTGGGATGAGTGGGCTTCAACTTCAGCGTCATCTAGCCGAGCGTGGGTACCGCATTCCAATCATTTTCATCACTGCTTCCCCTAATGAGGGGACCCGCGCGCGCGCCCTCAACGCTGGAGCCGTGGATTTTCTGCCCAAGCCATTCACTGAGCAAGCTTTGCTGAAGGGAATTCGATCTGCCCTGGGGCTGAGCCGTGAGGAGTGATACTAAGTAGCGAAGGAGAAATTCCATTGAAAGACAACATCCACTCCGAACTTAACTCCGAAGATCTCGTGGGTGAGAGCGCACCGCTAAAACGAGTGCTGAGACTGGCCAGGACAGTGGCGCAAAGTGATGCCACTGTATTGATTCTGGGGGAAACGGGTACGGGTAAGGAACTCATCGCTCGCGCCATCTACCGTATGAGTTTGCGAAAGGATGGCAGTTTCATCAAGCTCAACTGTGCGGCGATTCCTACTGGGCTGCTGGAAAGCGAGCTCTTTGGGCATGAAAAGGGCGCATTTACCGGAGCGTTCAGCAGAAAAATCGGACGCCTGGAACTGGCGCATGGCGGAACGCTGTTTCTGGACGAAATCGGGGATCTCCCGCTTGAACTTCAGCCAAAGCTTTTGCGAGTGCTACAAGATCAGGAGTTCGAGCGGCTGGGCAGCACCCACGTCACCCACGTCGATGCACGCCTGATCGCAGCCACGAACCGCGACTTGCCGCGGGCTGTAGCCGAACGGCGGTTCCGCAGTGACCTGTACTACCGTCTGCATGTTTTTCCTATCCGAGTGCCATCCTTGCGGGATCGCAAAGAAGATATCCCCCTGCTCGTGCGGCATTTCGTGCAGAAGTTTGCTCGCCGCATGGACAAAAAGATCGAGAGCATCCCTACGGAAACCATAAACGCATTGGTGAGCTGGGGATGGCCGGGGAACGTGAGGGAACTGGAAAACTTTGTCGAGCGTTCCGTGATTCTTTCCCAAGGCTCGGTTCTGAACGCTCCTTTAGCAGAGCTGTGGCCTTCCAACGAGAGCTCTCGCGAAAAGGGAACACTGAACGGCATGGAACGAGAACTTGTTGTGCACGACCGCGCGAAATCGGTGGTGTGATTAGGGAAGAAGGTGCAAGTGCAAGAGGAGATTCGCCCAGGATCTGGCTCTGAAGAGATCGTGGGTGAGAGTCCAGCATTGAAGCAAGTCTTGGCGCAGGCAAAGAAGCTGGCCCTGAGCGACACTACTGTCCTGCTTGTTGGTGCAGCAGGATCAGGGAAGGAGTCAGTCGCACGAGCCATCCACCGCGTGAGCGCTAGAAGGAACGAGAGTTTCGTGAACGTTCATTGTGCGATACCTGGCGCCGAGCTGGAAGGCGAACTATTCGGATATGAGAAAGGAGCATTCGATGGCACCACGCACGAGAAGACCGGCCGGCTGGAACTGGCGAACAAAGGAACGTTGTTCCTGGATGAGATTACCAAATTCCCGCTGGACCTTCAGCCTAAGCTGCTCCGCGCGCTGAAACGGGGTGAGTTTGAACGATTAGGCAGCACGCGCACCATCCGCGTCAATGTACGCTTGATTGCAGCGACCAGACAAGATCCGGGAAAGTTGGTTGCGGAGAATCGATTCCGCGAGGATTTGTACCATCAATTCAGCGCATCCCTAATCCAGGTTCCGGCGCTGCGCGAAAGACGAGAAGATATTCCGGCACTGGTGCATTATTTCGTGCAGAAATTCGCGCGCCGTATGAACAAACACATCGAAAGCATCCCTCCAGAAACTATGGATGCTATGCTCAATTATCATTGGCCCGGCAACGTCCGACAATTGGAGAACTTTATCGAGCGTTCGGTCATCTTGACCGAGGGCTCCACCTTGCGAGCTCCACTTTCGGAGTTGTGACCGGATCGCAAGACGGAGCAGCTTGGGGAACTTAACAGTCAAGGTTCAGAAGAACTTGGCGAGGCCTGCTACTCCAAGGGCTTGTGCCCCACGCCAAAGTTTTTATCTAAGGCGCAGAAGCCACTCCGGAAACCACCTGTTATAGTGCAAGCTCACAACTGCATGGACTTCCTTGCCGGTCCGCGAAGAGGAGTCGTTCTTGAACAGAAGATAGTACGCACCGCCACCAGACGGAAGCGCGGCATTAATCTCACCCTGGCTGGCTTTGCCACTCTCATAGTACGTATCCGTTGAGTACCCGCTCTGCCAAGCCGCAAAAGCTTCGTCGGTCAGCAAAAAGGCCTCCAGGTCCTTCTCATTGCTTGATCCTCCGGTTGTGCTGAAGCGACCATTTATAGAGGCATGGATGGCTCCGGGCGGGACTGTGAATTTGAAGCTGGAGAAACTGCGCGGTCTCACCGAAAAGTCGCCCTCAGTGATAGTTTCCGTGTGCGACATGGTGATGAATTCGCGAAGCTCTTGGGCGGCGGTGTTGTTGCTGAGAACAACCCAAGCGATTGCCGGCAGCATAAGTACTGCGATCCAGATTGCGGTCTTTGGCTTGGAGCGTCTCCGGACGAGCTTGAGAATCGGCGCGGGTGCCGGTGCCGCGGCGGCTGCGCTGTTTCCGGCTACGGCAAGCCCAGTCCCCGCACCCGGTGTTGTTACCGGCTGCCCACACCTGAGGCAGAATTGTGATTCATCGGGCAGCTCAGTACTGCATTTGCTACAGGACAGAGCAATTGCGGAGGGCACACCCGCCGTGACTTGAATCGCCTGTCCGCACTTTAGACAAAACTCTGAACCATCGGGTAGATTCGTGCCGCACTTGCTACAAAACACAGCAGCCTCTCTTAGCACTTAAACAACTCTTTCTTGTGCTTGCCAATGGCCTGAGCCGATTCCGTGTTGTCTCACTCTCCCGCCGCTCTGCTGAGAGCGAGCGAGATTCTAGCAAACTAAAGCGCGGGAGTCCTAGGTTTTCTGGATGATGAGCGGGAACAGGTCGCTCGCCGTTCAATTGATATGGAATCTTGCTGGATGGGGTATCGGTGGTAACTGATTTCGATGTTACGGTCGTGCGGAAAAGCACAATTAGGGATAGGCATGCCCGAAATTCCGGGTGAATGCCGACTTTGCACCAGTAAGAGCGATTCCGTTGGTATCAACGCTGTGCCTAAAACTGTTGTTTTGGCGGGCAGGGTGTGAAAACATTAGGAGCAACTAATGTAATTCTGCGCGTCATGAATAGCGTCAGCATCAGCATGATTATCGTTCCGGGCTTTGTGGCCCTGCTGCTTTTCCTCGTCTTTACGTACCTTTATGAGCAGAGCCGGCAGGATTATTTCCGCGCCTGGCAACTGGGATGGGCCGCCTACACCCTTCACTATGCTCTCGATGGCTGGAACGCCTACCGCCATCCGTCTGCGCCGATGTTCTTGATCGCCTCGCTCCTGTTGGTCCTGATGGCGCTTTGCATCTTCATTTCGACCCGTTTGATGCGGGAGAGATTCCGGCTGCGCTGGTATGACCTTACGATCGCCGGTGGCGGAGTGGCACTGGCTCTATGGAATCTTCGCGAGCACTTCGTCAACGGTGTATTCCAGCTCAATATCACGAATTTGCACCTCCGCTTGGAAGTGGGCCTGGGTGCGGTGCTCTTGTATTGCTCATTCGATTTTTTCCGCTATTCGCAGCGCAAGAATTCCCTCGCTTTCAAGTTGTTGGCTACAGCGGTGGCATTGTGGGCTGTGCTGATGATTGTTCCCGACCTTAGCAGCCCCTATCTTGAAGTTTTTGGCAATGCCGGCCATTTGCTCGGTCCGATTCCGCAGATGCTGCTGGGCATCGCGATGGTCATGGTGCTGTTCGAGAACGAGCGCAATGCAGTGCAGGAAAATGCCCTGGCATTCTCCACCCTCGGAGTCGATCCCACGCGNNNGTTCCCAGCATGCAAAGCATCCTCGACCGTCTGGTTGCTCCGCTCCCGACGGGCAGAGCGGTAATCTATATCTCCGAGCGGTGGCGAGCAGTACTGCCCTCCGTACAGCGCGGTTTCTCGCTTGAATTCCTGCAGAAAATCACCAGCAGCGGAGCCGGAGAATATGTTTCTGAACTGGCGTACCGGCGCGGAGGTTTTGTAAGTTTCCGCGAACTTTCTGAGCTGCCAGAACCTCTTCCGGCGTTTCCTGGAGCGCGGTTTGAGCAGTTCCGCCAGGTTCTGGGCGCAGAACGTATTCGCAATATTACCGCTGTGAGCCTTCAGACCCGCGAGCATAACTTCGGAGTTATTTTGTTTCCCCACGCTGCCCGACGGGTGCTGGGTTCTTCGAACCTGCGGCTATTAATCGGGCTCGCTCTGCAGATTGGGCTCACGCTGGAAAACTACGTCGTGATGCATGACACCCAGCGGCGTACAAAAGAATTCGAGCTGTTGACGCAGATCGGTCAGGCAATCAGCTCCCGGCTCGACCAGGATGAAGTCCTGCGGGCGATTCAAAAGGAACTCGGACAGATTTTCGATACCAGCGAGTTTTATATCGCCTTTCAAGAAGGTGATGAGATCCGGTTTGAATTGGAGGTCGTGAACGGCGAAGTGCAGCCCAAGCGCTCGCGCAAAGCCGGCAATGGATTGACGGATTACATCATCCGCGCCGGCCAGCCGCTTCTCGTCCGCGCCGAACTGGAGAAGGCGCGTGAGCGTCTGGGCGTCACTTTTGTCCCAGGCAAACCAGCCAAATGTTTTTGCGCGGTGCCAATCTTGCTAGGCGGCAAGCCCGCAGGCGTGATGGCCGCAATGAACACCGAACGCGAATATGTATTCGAGCAGCGAGACCTGGAAGTGATGCAGATTGCCGGAGGCCAGTTATCGGTCGCGGTGGAAAATGCGCGGCTCTTCGCCGAAGAACAGCGCCGCGCCCGCCAATTTGCGTTTCTCAACAGCATCTCGAAGACAGCCATCTCGAGCGAGGATTCCGAGCAAATGCTTGCCGAGATCGTCAGCCATATCCAGAAAAATTTTCGCTTCGATCACATCGGAATCGGAATTTTTGATTACTTCACGAAAGAGATCGAGATCAGGGCGGAGGCGGGCATTACGGCGCAGGTCCTTGGCAAAAGGATTCCTCTTGGGACCGGCATCGTCGGTCGAGTGGCGCGAACTGGAGAGACGGCTTTGGTGCAGATGACTGGTGACCAGCGTCTGCAGGGCGTCCTGCCGGATTCGCATGCTGTCTTGTGCATCCCGATCACTTACGGCGAGAAATTGCAAGGCGTACTGAATGTCGAAAGCCAAAGTGAAGACGCGTTCACGCCGCAGGACGTCCTGGTAATGAAGACTCTGGCCGACTTGCTCGCCACGGCGCTGCATAACGCTCTCGTGTTTCAGCAACTGCAGCAGCAGTCGATTACCGATGGTCTGACTGGCATAAAGACCCGCCGCTTCTTCTGGGAGGCCCTGAACTCCGAGTGGAAGCGGGCATCCCGCTCTGGCCGTCCATTTTCGGTCGTGCTGATGGACCTGGATAAGTTTAAAGAGGTCAATGACACGAAGGGGCATCTGGAAGGCGATCTGGTGCTGGCTCGCGTTGGCCGGCTCCTTGAGCAGAAGTGCCGGCAGTCGAATGTAGTGGCTCGCTACGGCGGGGACGAATTCATTATCCTGATGCCGGAAACCGGAGTCGAACAGGCGCAGATACTGGCCGAGCGCCTGCGCTTGTGGATATCTACTGATCCCATGCTTCAAGAACAGCACATTACCGGCAGCTTTGGCGTGGGAAGCTTTCCCGTACACGGGTTTTCCGTGGAAGATATTATTCGCGTCGCCGATGCCGGCATGTACGTATCCAAGCATAAGGGCGGCGACCGCGTTTCAACTGCCGAAGAATTTGCGGATGGCGAAACAGCCGCCGTGCAGCGGCAGCTCATCTCTGGTTACATTGAAGGCTTTCTGCAACGTGAGCACACTGGTCCCGAGCACCTGGAAGAATTACTTACGACGCTCAAGAAGATGTGCGGTGATGATGAAGGGCGCAATTTTGTGGTCTTGCGCGAGGCCATCGAAACCCTCACCCGCGCTGCCGAGTCGCGCGAGCTGAACTGCTCCGGACACGGTGAGATGGTTGCCCACTACTGTGAGACCATCGCTCGTTCTTTGCGGCTGACATCGGAGGACGTTGCGGACTTAGTCTATGCTGCGCGGGTTCACGACGTGGGCAAGATTTTTGTTCCCGAGCGCACGCTGAACAAGTCAGGACCGTTGACGGATGATGAATTTTATATTTTGAAGATGCACTCGCGAGTCGGCGGAGAAATTCTCGCGACTATCCCGGGAAGCGAGAACATCCAAAAAGCGGTTGAACATCACCACGAAGCTTTCGATGGAGGCGGATACCCAGCCCGTCTGCGCGGCGAGGAAATCCCGCTCTGGGCGCGTATCATAGCGATCGCGGACGCATATGTAAACATGACTACTGATCGTTCCTTCGCCACGGCGAAGACGAGCGAGCAGGCGCTGAATGAGCTCGAGAAATTGAGCGGGACCCGCTATGACGGCATGCTGGTGCGCATCCTTCTTCGTGAACTTAAACAGGAGAAAGCTTCATCGAGCTTAAGCGGCTGATCTCTGGAACCCGCTTCACAAAGAGCAGCTCTAGTTCTCAGGGCCAAAACTGTACCTCACTAACTCCGTGCTATCCTTCGCAGCCGGTTGGTACTTCCACTGCTTGACGGCGCGTGCCAGCGCATCGGCCAGCAGCGGATGTCCGCCGAGCACTTTGACTTCTTTCACCGTCCCATCACGCCCGACCAGAGCTTCGAGCTGCACCGCTCCCTTGAGGTTCATTCTCCTCGCGATCGTTGGATATTCAGGAGAAATCTTGACTCGAAGCTGGCGAGGACCGTCGGCTTGCTGGTTGTACGATTCATAATTGGCCTTCGCCAAGCTTAGAAACTTCGAGCTGAAATGAATGTTAGACCGGTCGAGCGCGTCGCGCGCAATCTCAAACCGAACCTTTCCCTTATCCAGCACTAGATTGATCATGCCGCCCGCGCGCAGGAATGCGGAGTCCTCGCCTATGAGAAGAACATTGGCATAGTCTAAGGACGCGAGCGCCACAGACGTGTTCTTCCGTTCCGACCCTCGAAAGAAGACCATCTGACAGCATGCCAGATCATCCCCCATGCTGAAATGCTTTACGGCAATCGGGTGTGTTCCGATTGTTTTTTCCGCCACCATGTCTTTCAGGATGTCCACAAAATCTTCGTCGCCACCAAAGATCCCAATGACCAGAGGCGCAGTGCCATCTTGTAAAATTTGCGGTGGCCACTGGGCCGATTTAGCGAAATTGTAAAGATAGGCGGCCTTGACCTGATATTCGCTGGCTTCTTGTCCGTGAGCATAGCCCACCAGAATGAAGGTTACGAGACTTCCAGATACTGCGGTTCGAACGATCCGCGTCCAAGCGTACTTACGACGATGCTCACGCTGTGGTTTGTTCTTCGGTTGCACCGTTTGGCCTCGACCATCCGCTCTAAAATCTGGCAGTAATCTGTGCCCGGAAGTTTCTCCCGTTCTGCTGAATTTGATCTTGGGTTAAACCGACGGGCGCGGGATCGAAGTATTTTTTATCGAGCAGGTTGTAAGCGCTCGCCGAGACGTCCAGATGCTTCCCCATCGCGTGCCCCAGCAGAGTCGCGTTGAAAACTTGAAAGCTGCTCGCAGTTCCTCCTTCCAAGGTAGTGGCTCGACTATTGAATTGCGCCTCCAGGCCGGCAAACAGTTTCTGTTGAAGCATGGGCGCGATCACGTTCAATTTTGCGAGATGGTGGGGAGAATTGGTCAGGCTCTGCGTGGTGAGGGCATTCTGGTCGTCGGTGTAACTGTAGCTCGCCCGACCTTGCAGACCACCAGGAAAACGACCGGCGATCTCAGTCTCGAAACCGTTAACGTGAGCACCGGTAGTGTTCTGGAATACCAAAAAACCACTGGAATTCAACCTTTGGGTAATTAATCGGCTCACTTGATTTCGGAACAAATTGGCGGTCAGATGAAAGTGTTCACCCAAACCTTGTTCCGTCACGAATTCATAACTCTTGATGGTCTCCGGCTGCAGATGGAGGTTCGCCTGATACTGCCCCAGCCCGTAATAGAACATTTCGTAAGCGCTGGGAGCCCGAAACGCGCTGCCGTACAGTAGTTTGAAAGCAGTTTGTGCAAAGGGATGATAGATGAGCCCAAGCCGTGGATTCGTGGTTCCCCCAAAAGTATAGTAGTGATCGTAGCGCATACCGGCGCTCAAGGAGAGTTTTCGAGTCAGGGCGAATTCATCCTGGCCATAGAAGGCCCAGATTCCAGACCTCGGTGGCCGGCTGGCGATAAAGGGAAGAAACGGATTGATGTTGTAATTGCCCTGGTCCTGTTGCAGGTTCTCCTGGAACTCGGTGCCCAAAGTCAGGTTATGACGTTCCAGGCTGTGCTGCACTTTTAGCTCGCCGCTCCACCAGGTTCCGCGACCGAAATCATAGTTCAGCAGATCGGAATTCCCGGGGGCTGCTGGACTGTAGGCGTAGATGCCATCGTAGACGTGCCTGCCGACGGATGTGCGCGCAGCTAAGT
>WNEZ01020991.1_pt1 | contig 10067 bp, 14 predicted proteins | sample 5400521 | NCBI WGS metagenome assembly WNEZ01 (sample SAMN13153339, study PRJNA577476) | soil metagenome | isolation source: 120 cm saprolite under Douglas fir tree site 2 hole 1 replicate 1 | place: USA:California | collected 2015-04-18 | reverse complement strand
GCCCGCCTTCGGGCGCCTTTCTCCCCTGACTCATGCGGCACCAACCCGGCTGGCCAGCAGTTTCCGCACCCGCACCAAGTTGTACGCCGCCGCCGCGAATGTGAACACCCAGCCCACCTTCTCTATTCCCCGATGCTGCACTCTCCGCATTAGTGCGATCGTCTTGAGCCAACCGAAACACTCTTCAATCTTTTTCCGCTTCGTCTGACTGACCGCGTATCCCTCGTGCCGGGCGGTTCGTCCATCGATGGCGCTACCGCCATTCCGCTTGGTGTTTTGCGCCATGGTGTTTTGCGCCACGTGTGGCGTCACCCTCATGTTCCGGCATTCATCATCACGACGGAAGTCTTCCAAGCCACTGCCTTTGCGTGCCATAAGGGCGTCGGGATCGGTGGTGGAGACATGTGTCTCGTTACTGCGCTTCTCCCCGTGGAAGTTCACCGTAGGGTTACCCGAGTATTCTTCTGGTCTTTACGTTGAAAACTCTTCAGGCTCGCCCAAGCTGCGCATTCCGGCGAAGGCGAACAGCATCCCGGAGGGAAGCCGAACAGGATTCCGGGCCGGTCCCGAACAGCAGTCGGAGCGTAGCGACGCTGGCTTTCTGATTGTGCAGGAAGTGTTCGGCTTGGTCAAGGAAACGGACGTTCCGGAGGAGGTCCGGAGCGAAGCGGAGGCAGGCGACTCGGAGCTAGGAAAGGGGTGCGGGGAAAGGGACAGCAGTCCCGTTCCCCGCTCGGTACTGGAGAGACCCGACGGGTCAGCCGGCGGCCTATGCACCTCCTCCGCGCTTCTTGCGCATCGAGTCGCCCTTCATCTCAATGCGGTGGGCGTTGTGGACCAGACGGTCGAGGATCCCGTCGGCCACGGTGGGGTCGCCGACCTGCTCGTGCCAACGGGCCACGGGCAGTTGCGAGGTCAGGATCATGGACCGGGTCTGGTAGCGGTCTTCGCAGATCTCCCAGAAGTCACGCCTCTCGGTTTCGCTGAGTGGCGCCATGGCCCAGTCGTCGATTACCAGCACTTCGATGCGGCTGAACTTGGCCAGCAGCAGCCGCAGGCTGCCGTCGGCGCGGGCCATGGCCAGATCGCGGAATAGCGCCGCCGTGCGCATGTAGAGCGCCGAGTAGCCATCGCGGCAGGCCTTCTGCGCCAAGGCACAGGCGAGGAAACTCTTGCCCACGCCGGTGGGGCCGAGAATGAACACGTGCTCGTGATTGCGCACCCATCCCGATTCTTGTGCCAGGGCGCGGATCACGCTCTTGTCCAAGCCGCGGGCCGCGCGGTAGTCGATCTCTTCGACGCAGGCGTTGCCGCGCAGTTTGGCAGTGTGCAGACGCCGCGCCAGAGCTTGATTCTGACGCCAGTTCCACTGCTGATCGACCAGCAGTGAAAAGCGGTCAAGGAAGCTCAGTTCGCGGGCGGCCGGGTCCTGCTGCTGCACCTTCAAAGCGTCTGCCATACCGTGTAACCGCATGGCCAGCAATCTCTCCATCATTGGTTCTTGTAGCATATTAGTTGATCTCCTGAGTTATTAACTTACTGTTTGACTAATGACCTAATGACCTACTCGAAGTACTCCGCGCCACGAATGTTGTCGTGCCGTGCAGGTGTTGCTGCCGGCGCGGCCGGCGACGCCGGCAGGGGCTGCTGGTCCAGCGAGTTCTTCAGAATCGAAGCGATGCTGCGGTAGCGGCACGCGCCCGTCAGCAACGCCAACTCCGCCGCGGCCTCCATGCGTGGATGAGAGTACCTGTCGGCCAGCCGAATGATCCCCAGGCAGCCGCGATATCCCATCTCCGGGTGCGGTTTGTCGGCCATGATCCGCTCCAATAGCCGCGCGGTATGGGTGCCGATCTTCTCCGCCCACTGCACCATCCGTGACGGCGGCCATTCCAGGTGAGCCTGATGGCTCTTGGGCCGATGCTCATGATTCGTAACGACCTTTTCCCGGCCACGGTTGCGCACATGCGATGCCACCCGCACGCCGTTATGCAGGACCTCTACGGTCGTCGCCGTCGAGCGGATCTCCACGGCTTCCTGGACCAGGTTGTAGGGCACGCTGTAGAAGTTCCCGTCGAACACCACGTGGTAGTCGATGTTCACGCGCGCCCGCGCCCATTCGCTGATCTCGAATCTCTCCTGGGGTAACAGTTGCAGTGCCGGTTTGTCGATGGCTTCGAAGACGGTGGCGCGACTCCCGTCCCGCCTGCGGAAGGGCCGGTTGTTAATCCGCTGAAGGAGTTCGAGCACCGCCTGGTTGGCTTCCGCCAACGAGAAGAACTTACGGTGCCGTAGTGCCGCCAAGATCCAACGCTGTGCCACCTGCACGGCGTTTTCCACGATCGCCTTATCGAGTGTCAGCAACTACAGGCCATACCGATGGATCAACTGGCCGGTTCCGCATCACGCATCCGTTTCATCCACTGGCAGGGCATGAGTATGAGATGGTCTCCCGAGAACGAAACTGGGGACAGGACCGGGTCTTCTACTATGACCCTGACGGCCGGTTGAAGTCCTTCCCTGCCAACATCACAGACCTCTTTTCGATTGACGCATTCACGCGGATTTCAGCCGGGCGCTCTGCGTTTCGCGTCGATGATCTGTCGGAACTGCGCGAGTTGCTCGATCGACACGTGGGGCGGAGTGGAGGCGATCAGGATGTGTAAAAGAGATTCCGCCGCATTCGTAAGATTAAATCTGCCGCTTAGGCAGAGCGACGCTCAAGTGTACGGCAGGAGAAATCTAGATATTTTGGTAATTGTGGCTGTCGCCTCGTTGATGATTTTGCTTGACAGGAGCATCAATGAGGCATAATTATTATTACATACAAAACAACCTCGACCTTTATGGCCAAACGCGGACAACCCGACCAGAAACCGCTGGAACTCAAACGCACTGGCACGCTCAATCCACACCCCGAAGCCGTGGGCGATCTCCTGTTCAAAGAGAACCCGTTCTTCGATCCCAGGGATCTTCTCCAAGTTCGTTACGAGATGCTGCGGCGGCACAGCGCCGAAAACATGTCGATTCTCGACGCGGCTGCCGCTTTTGGGGTCTCTCGCCCCACCTTTTATCAGGCACAAGTGGCCTTCAATCGGGCTGGCCTGGCAGGCTTGTTGCCCAGTCAACGTGGCCCAAAGGGTGGACACAAGGTGACGGCCGAAGTTCTCGATTACATAGCAAGCTTGAGGGCGACAGAACCTGGGCTGACCACCGTCCAGTGCGTGCGGGCCGTCCAGGAACACTACGGGGTGACCCTCCACCGGCGCAGTCTAGAGCGGGCCTTGGCGCGGAGCAAAAAAAAACCGCTCGGACGGATCTGAAGTTCCCGCTGCCAATCGAGGCGGCGGCAGCTTACGAGACGTTACGCGCTCATCTCATCGACCCTACGGACCGGCCCGGCATCGGCGCCGGCCGCGTTGTTTTGCTTCGCCGTGGAATGCTGGCCTGGGCCTGTGCGTACGACCAACTGCCGGCTTTGTTGTGCCCTCTGACCGGATCACCGGTTCCTTCCATTGTTGCGACGGAACTGGTCCAGTTCCTAGCCGGACTAATTCTCAGCAGTGGAAAGGACCCATGCTATGCCTGAGTTGAAAGTTACCAGCGCTCATCTGGAACGGGACGCCTACCTCTATGTCCGCCAGTCAACACCTCGCCAAGTGGTGGAGAACGTCGAGAGCACGCAGCGCCAGTACGCGCTGCGCGACCGGGCTGTAGCGCAAGGATGGCCACTGGAGCGAGTCCATGTGATCGATTGTGATCTCGGCAAGTCTGCAGCCCATTATCAGGCAGCCGGCCGCGATGGATTCCAACAACTGGTCAGCGAGGTGGCTCTCGGCAAGGCTGGCATGGTCATGGGGCTGGAGGTCTCGCGATTAGCTCGAAACTCAGCCGATTGGCACCGGCTGATCGAGCTGTGTGCCATCGCCGGCACTTTGATCCTGGATGAAGATGGCTTGTACGATCCCGCCGCTTTTAATGACAGGCTCCTTCTCGGCCTGAAGGGAGAACTCAGTCAAGCGGAATTGCATTTCCTGAAGGCGCGCATGCGCGGTGGCGTACTCAACAAAGCGCGCCGTGGCGAACTGGAGATGGGACCGCCCGTTGGCTTGATCTATCTCTTAGGTTCCCACGTCGTATTCGTGCGGGCGACAAGAAGGGAGAACTACTATGGGGCAAGCCGGAGCATAGCCGAATCCTCCAGATCCTGCACAACCCACGGTACGCTGGCGCGTTCGTCTACGGCCGCACACGCACCGGCCGCAAGCCGGATGGCAAGTATACCGCCGTGAAAGTGCCGCGGGAGAAATGGCAATACCTTATCCGCGACATGCATCCCGGCTACATCACCTGGGAGCGGTTTGAAGCGAATCAGAAACGGCTTTCTGAGAACAGCTTGGCGTTTGGACCCGAGCGCACATTCGGCCCTGCTCGAGAGGGGCCGGCATTGCTGCAAGGACGCGTCCTGTGCGGTATCTGCGGCGAACGCATGGGCGTTCATTACTGGGCGGATAAGGAGAGGGTCGTCTCCACCTATGTTTGCCAGGAGGAATCGGTCCGTTGTGGCGCCAAGGTATGCCAGCGCGTACCTGGCATGGTGGTGGACCGGGCCATCAGTGATCTGTTGCTGGAGTTGGTCCAGCCACTGACCTTGGAGGTCGCCCTCGCCGTGCAGCAGGAAGTGGAAGCGCGGTTTGCCGAAACTGATGCACTACGTCGCCAGCAGGTGGAGCGCGCACGCTATGAGGCCGAGCTGGCACGGCGGCGATATATGAGTGTCGATCCCGGCAACCGTCTGGTCACTGACGTTCTTGAGGCTGAGTGGAATGAGAAGCTGCGCGCTCATGCCGCGGCACAAGATGATTACGAGGGTCACAGCCAGCAGCAGCGCCGGCTGGCCGACGCAGAGAGTCGCCAGAAGATCTTATCACTGGTCACCGATTTTCCCCGCATCTGGAACGATCCCGAACTCCCGGCGCGTGAGCGAAAGCGCATGCTACGGCTGCTCATCGAAGATGTGAGCTTGCTCAAAGCCGATAAAATCACCGCGCACGTGCGCTTGCGGGGTGGCGCCACGCGAACTCTTATGTTCGAACGCCCAGTGCCGATTGCCCAGATTCGTAAAGTCAAGCCAGAGATCGTCGCTGAGATCGACCTGTTGCTCAACGAGCACTGCGACCGCGAGGTGGCAGAAATCCTGAACCAGCGAGGACACCGGACCTGGCAGGACATGCCGTTCACGTTGAAAAAGATCGCATGGGTACGGATGATTTACCGCCTGAAGAGTCGGTTCGGCCGGTTGCGTGAGCAAGGTCTATTGACGGCCAAAGAGATGAGCGAGGCGCTTGGCATTTCCGAAACGACCGTGCATGAATGGGCGCGCTCCGGTCTTCTCCGCCGCATCGTTTGCGACAGCCGCAACCACTCTCTCTATGAGCCGCTTCGGGATGCCACAATTACTAAAGGGCATGGTGGTCGTGGAGCGGCCCAGCCAGTCTTGGCCGCTGTCGAATCTGGACAAGGTGCAATATGAAGCGCAAGCTTTGTCCCGCGGCTTATACGGTCGCGCCGGTAACACGCCGAAGCCGTAGTGTGCGGCGAAGTTCTGATAAGTCGGATTGACATCTGGATCATAACGGCAAGGCTTGGTGACTCCCGTCTTGGTGTTGTCGGGAACCACCAGCAAAGGCACGCCGCCCCAATGTTCCAAAGCATGCACATGCGCCAGCAGCCACGACTCCATCTGCTGGTCGCGAGTGACCTCCGCCCAGGTGTAAGAACTGGCGCCGAGCGTGGCGACGAACAACGACGCCTGCCATACCTCGCCGGTGTCACGGTTGCAGATCGGCAGGGTCGCGCCGGCCCAGTCCACGAAGGCTTTCTCGCCGGCCTTGTGTTGCTGGCGCAGCACCACGTCGAGTTTCTTGCGCCAACGCTGATAGAGCTCGCAGAATCGGCTGACATGTGCTGCAACACATGTCAGCCGTTATGTGGCGGCGGTTTTTATGTTGCGCGATCGTTTGAAAGCCATGACAGTGCCCGGCATCGGTAACGTTCCCGCAACATAAGATTCATCTTGATTTGGCGGACGGCATGCCCCAATAGAGGGGAGGCCGCTATGCTTGAACAACTCTTTCGCGATGACTCTGCCCTCGCTCGGCATCGGGCTGGACCGTTTGCCGAGGAACGAGAGCGCTACCTACAATACTGTGCGGAACACGGCGCGACGCGTGCCGCGTTGCGCTTAAAAGCCAACGAACTGCTCTGGCTCTGTCAGCATTTACGCTGTGACGCATCTCAGGGAATCGATATGCCAGCACTTCAGAAGATTTCCCGCGAACGGCGATCTGTGTGTAAAGGAGCCACGACCGAGCGACGATTGATTGACATTGGTCGGCCATGGCTCCGCTTCCTGGGGTGGTGGCGGGTGCCGACGGCCGAATTGCGATTTCAAGGTCACCTCGAACGGTATGTGATGTGGATGCGCGAGGAACGTGGATTCAGCTCGTCAACCGTCGTTCAATGGCGATCGAAGATTCGCGACTTCCTGCAATGGTACGAGCGCAGCGATCGTCCGTTCGCTGCACTTAAGCCAGTTGATCTTGACGCGTACTTTGTGACGGAGGGCGCTCGGCGTTGGTCTCGTGTATCGACCTCGGGCATCGCGGGCGCACTCCGCGTGTTCTTACGATATATGGCGAGTTGCGGTGAGTGCGATCCTCGCGTCGTCGACACCATCCGGGGACCACGCCTGTATGCACAGGAGTCACTGCCGTCAGGTCCGGCGTGGTCGGACGTACAGCGAATTCTGGCGCATGCCGGAGGCGATTCGCCAGCGGACGTCCGCGATCGTGCGATCTTGATGCTTCTCGCCATTTATGGAATGCGCAGCGGCGAGGTCAGATCGTTGCGCCTTGACCAGATCGATTGGCCCGGGCGTGGGCTCCGGGTATTTCGGTTGAAAAGGCGGCAACCTCAGGTGTATCCGCTTTTGCAATCCGTGGCTGAGGCGGTCGCGCGCTACATCGATACCGCTCGCCCCAAGGCGGCTCATCCAGAGATCTTTCTGGGACTACTGGCACCACATGGCCCGCTGTCTTCCGGCGCGATGTCCGCTTTGGTGAGACACAGATTCATGGCACTGGGCATCAAGGCGCTACACCGCGGACCGCATGCTTTACGACACGCTTGTGCAGCACGGCTCGTTGCTGAAGGTCTCACCATGAAGGAGATCGGCGATCACCTGGGGCATCGAACCACCAGAGCGACGGGAACCTACGCCAAGATCGACCTGTTAGCACTTCGGGAGGTTGGCGACTTCGATTTGGGAGACCTCGAATGATGCTGAGTGAGGTGATTGACGCCTACATCGCAATGAAAACTTCTCTGGGAATGAGCTTCGACTCAGCCCGACGGTTGCTCGTGCAATTCTCCCGTGAAATCGGCAATCCGACTATCGGTGAAGTACAGGCTGAAGCCGTGGCTACGTTCCTTCGCGGGCGCGGTGCCCTGAACGCAACATGGGGATTGAAGTACAGGATACTATCCGGCTTCTACAAATTCGCGATTAGTCGTGGGCACGTGGACAGCTCACCGTTGCCGGCAAACGTCCCCAAACTGCCACCTCAGCATTCACCATATGTCTATTCGCTGGAAGAGTTGCGCCGGTTGCTCGAGGCCACATCGGTGGTTCACATTAACAGCACTCCTCTGCAAGCGCCCATGTATCGAACGCTGCTGATTCTTCTGTACGGAAGCGGCCTCCGCATTGGCGAAGCCCTCAATCTGACATTGCGCGATATCGATGTCATCGAGAGGATTCTCACCGTTCGTAACACAAAATTCTTCAAGACACGGCTTGTGCCGATCGGACCGAAACTCGCAGGACAACTGGCCGTCCAGATTCAGCAGCGGCGGACCCTTCCATTGCCGTTGGGCGATGATTCGCGTCTCTTTACAACGAAGACGGGCCGAGGATGGCCTTATCCACATGTGATCACTCTGTTTCAAAAAGTCCGACGAGCAGCAGGTATCGGTAGCTCCACCGGCGAATGTCGCCCTCCGCGCATCCACGACATTCGGCACACAGCCGCGGTCCATCGAGTTACCGCGTGGTATCGAACGGGCCGGGACGTCCAACGCCTGTTGCCGCGACTCGCTACGTATCTCGGCCACATCGATATCAAATCCACCCAGCGTTATCTCCACATGACAGCCGATCTCCTGCAAGAAGCCAGTCAGCGCTTTGCCAACTATGCTCAATCGGAGAACACCTTATGAATGATAAGACCTTGATGGGTCCGTGGGTCCGGCGCTTCCTGCTTGAACACCTGGTGAGCGAGCGCAACCTTTCCCGAAATACGCAAGCCAGTTATCGTGACACACTGACGCTGCTTCTTCCGTTTGCCAACGAACAAGGCGGCTGCGCCATCGATCGGATGTCTGTAGAAGATCTGACGCCCGCCATCGTACGCAAATTTCTGGATCATGTGGAGTGTGTCCGTGGATGCAGCGGCGTAACCCGCAACCACAGGCTTGCGACGATCCATTCGCTGGCGAAATTTATCGGCATGCGCTCTCCGCTTCACATCGCATGGGCTACGGAAATACGGGCAATTCCCTTCAAGAAGACTGCGAAGAACCTGATCGGCTATCTCGAACGAGCTGAGATGGATGCATTGTTGAAGGCGCCTGATCGGCGCACGGCGCTTGGCGACAGGGATCACGCCGTGCTGCTGTTTCTATACAATAGCGGGGCGCGAGCTGCTGAGGCGGCTGGATTGCTCGTCGGTAATCTGCACCTGAACGCGTCGCCAGCAGTTCGCATCCTGGGCAAGGGAAACAAGTGGCGCGTATGTCCGCTATGGACTGCAACAGTGACGGCCCTATCGCCGCTAATTACCGGTCGCAATGCAACAGAGCCGGTATTCCTTGGTCGAAGAAAGGAACGCATGACGCGCTTCGGCATACACCGGCTCGTAGCTCATTACGCGAGGTTAGCATCGAAGTCCATGCCGTCCTTTTCCCTCAAGCACGTCAGCCCACATTGCATTAGACACACCACGGCGGTCCATTTGCTTCGCTCAGGCGTCGACATCAATACCATCCGGGCGTGGCTGGGGCACGTTTCCCTCGATACAACCCACGTGTACGCCGAGGTTGATATGGAGATGAAAGCCACGGCGTTAGCAAGCGTCGACATCAAGGGCTTGCCTCAAAGTCCTCCGCGGCGTACCCAGATGCCTTCGCTGATGACTTTCTTGAAGGGCCTGTAGTGCCAATAGACGTCCATTTATGTCACCGCGGAAGTCGCCGAACGCGCGCCAATCCAGAAGTTCGATTGACTGTGCAACATAAAAACGGCCGCCACATAACGGCTGTAGCCGTAACTGTCCGGGCTGGTGTCGCGATATTCCTCCCAGAGCAACTGCAAGGTCACGTGACGATGACACTGCAACTGTTCATGAATGGCGGCGAAGTCTGGCGGGGACTTCTGAGTGGATGGTTGTGGGGGTGAACCGACAGGCGGAAACAGCGCCGCCTCCAGTCGAGCGTCGTCCCAACCTTCGGGCAGCGGCCAGCCGACTGTGGCGGCTTCGGCACGTTTCAAATACTCGTGCACCGTGCTGACGGAGATCGAACAACTGCGTGCGATTTGCCGCTGGTCGAGCTTCAGTTCGTTTCGGAGTCGTAGAACTTCTTTGATCTTGCGCATGGACTTTCTCCTCGCGGGCAATGGATTCTCCCTACTGGAAGGGTCCCTTACCCGGCGTTGATGTCCAGCGCCGTCTACCTGTGGAAAACGTTCCGGGCGCAAGCCGAACAGGATTCCGGGGTCAGCCAAAAAGTGTTCGGCTTCAGCCCGGAATCCGTGTTCGCCTTCATCCCGGAATGCTGTTCGGAATCAGCCCGGAATCCTGTTCGGCTTCACCCCGGAACGCTGTTCGCCTTGCCCCGGAATACGCAGAGGACTTCAACTTCTCGTAGAGGACGGTGTATTCCTGCTGAACCATCTCCCGTTGGGTGTGAGTGGTCTTCTTCAGCAACTCGCTCTGCTGCACGTTCTT
>WNEZ01006802.1_pt1 | contig 10067 bp, 8 predicted proteins | sample 5400521 | NCBI WGS metagenome assembly WNEZ01 (sample SAMN13153339, study PRJNA577476) | soil metagenome | isolation source: 120 cm saprolite under Douglas fir tree site 2 hole 1 replicate 1 | place: USA:California | collected 2015-04-18 | reverse complement strand
GGGTACTCCCTTTGAGTTGCTTGGCCGTGTCGATCAATAAGCTCTTCAGTTCATCCGTCAGTTCCATGCTTTCCCTCCAAACCGTCGTGGTTTGGAGTATATCATACTCTCCTGGATATTTTTATCTTTTTGCTTCCCTTAGATCGTGAAACCCAGCTTCAAGCATTTTACTCCTGGTTGCCAAAAGACCTGTCTGATGCTCCAGGAATCGACTGGGCACAATACCCTCCTGAACTGATGGGATATTGTGTGCGAAGTGTTGGAAATTCCCCTGAGGCGGCTGTTTTAGCTCTGCTCGCCGTATCTGTTCATGGGGCAATGACCATCAAATCGCAAAAGAATACACTCATCGCTGTGAATTGGGTGTTGCGGCAACTTCGATCCAAGGGCCTCATGCAGCACCTCTCCGATCTCAAACACGAGCAGGTTTGGTACGATTGGATCGCAGGCCTGGAAAAGACCTCTGGAATCAGACGCCAGTTGACTTCCTATGCCGCCGCTGCCGCTCTCCACATTCCACACTACTTGTCGCGCTTAGATGCCCCAGATCGTCTTCGGATGCAAGCGTATGCTCTTCCTCCTTGCCCACATGACTTGGCAGAGCGCTATTTTCCTTACAAAAGTATGCTTGCGGTACAAGAAACCAAAAGAAAATCCCATTCGGATATCTTAGTTCCTCTCTATCCAGTTCTTCGCCAATTAATTCGTTTTCGCAAACAATTAGTAGAGCGAATGGTTCTTACCATTCGTGAAGCTCGCCGGAAGGTAGAAGCAGGCGAAGCAGTGCTTCCTTTTCATTTTGAGCATACTGATACCATCCCGGAGGTCAATCGCGATGCCAGAACAATTGCTGAGGTGCAGATTCAGGGACGTACTGTCACCATGCATTTCATTTTGTGGGATAAACCGCAGTGGGTGCTGCATCATCGGGAGCACTACTCTGATCATGCCATCTATGACGCAGAAACCCGATCGAGATATTACGCCCGAGAGCATGACCTGTTCTTTGTACAATTTGACGGCCCCTCCCGTGACCTCCTATGGATCGGTGAGTTTGTTGAGCATCGCCTGTTCCAAGGCTTTAACAAAATGGATGTGTATCCGGACGGGTACCTAGAACGCTGGCAACTCGCTCGCCAATTGGGATTTAGCTATGGATGTGATAGTGATCGGCCTGGTTTACTCAACCCAGGAGATCGTTGGTTTTGTGACGCCGCAGAACGTGGCAAGGAACTCATTTTTGATTATGAGAGTTTGTATCGAGGAGTTCTCTTCGGGGCGACCCTCGCGCTGCTGGCTCTCTCCAATGGCAGCCGTGTCAGTGAACTCCTCCAGGTGAGCTGGAACAAAGAGCGGAGGGTAACGCGCACGGAAACGGTTCTGGTACTTGGAGAAGATGGGCAGCCACTTCTTGGAGCGGGTGGGAAGCCGATGACCAAACAGGTGAAGCTCCATTTTCAGTACCTGCTTCCCAAAGGGGCAAAAACAGAGGAGGAACGCCAACTCTTTCCTCTGAGCAAGGAATCGGTGCGGCTTCTCGGCGAAATCAAGACGCTGCTAGAGCAAACGTATGGAGAGATTCCTGTGGTTTCTCCATCATGGAGCAATACCAAACGCGAACATCTGAAACCAGAACGGTACCTCTTTCAATGGGCAGCATTTTCTCGTGCCGACACCGGGGCAATTTCCGCTGAAGATGTGCAAATGCTCATTCGTTTCATGCTCCACGGCTTGGATCTCTACACAGCTCAGGGAAAACCAATACGTGTCTCAGTGCATATTTTGAGGCACGTCATGGCGACGCATGCTCGTCACTATCGAAAGGTGCCTCCTGAAGCCATTGCCTACTTCTTCCTTCACCATCGTCTGAAGGAGTTAACGGGGCGAACTCCTTCACTCGCTGATATCTCAGAGTATTACACGTTAATGACGGAGGAGCAACGGTTTGCGATCATTAGCGCAGATCTTGATGAGCAAGAAGAAATGGATCACCTGCTTCTCCAGGCAGCTCCCACTCCACGAGATCTGGAGCAGATGGATGAGGATCTGCGAGCCGTTTTTGAGTTGTGGCATGCTCTCCACCCAACAGCATTCGGGAACTGCGGGTGTCCGGGCCTGTGTCCACGTGGCACCGACCGTGCATTGTGTCTTGGGTGCTCCTATCTGGTCACAGACCCAGAGCGCATGGGTGCTGCACTTTCCTGGCGGGCCTCCTATGCAAAGCAGGCCGAACTCCTCGAATCACAAGGTAACTACATAGACGCGCGGCAGGCGCGAATCAAGGTCCAGCAACTCGATGATGTGATCAATGTGATGCGCCTGCAACTGCAAGCAGAAGCAGGTGGTACCTACATTCCCCTGCACAAAGTGCTCCTTTCACCACGTCGCAGCAGAGAGGGAGGCCATGAAGAAACTCACTAGATCACGGAAACCTTACGCTCCTCGCACACCCTCCGAAGCGCAACTGGCTGCCCTGCATGCCTCAACCACCGCTCGCAAACAAGCGACTGTCGAGCGGTTGCAGGCAGCAATTAACGCTCTCGCCGCAAAAAAACAGGCCATTACCGTGCAGAGCATCTACGAAGAGTGCGGGTTGCGCTACGCCGCGATCCATCGCAATCCAGAGGCGCTGGCAGTGTTCCGGGCTAACAGTACCCATCTCAACACGAAAAAGAAGCGAACCAGACGAAAGAGCAATACCAATGCCGAAAATGCGCCAGTTCCTCGTGACCCCCTGCTCAACTACAACAAGCCGCAACTCGTGGCACGCTTGAGAGCAGCACAACAGCAGCTTCACGGTTTAGAACGGCAACTCGCCACTCTCGCAGAGACATGCTTGCAACGAGACGCACAGATGGCTGTGTCAGAGGCGAAGCTGGCAGAGTTAGAGCCCTATCGGAACTTTGTCGAGCAGGTCCGCCAGCGAGTGCGGCAAGAAGAACATGAGGGCGAGCCATGAACCGACAGCCAGCGCGACGATCAGTGCTACACGCACTGCTCTCTGCCCTGACGCGCAAAGCTCCTGAACAGGCGAAGCAACAGGTACAATCACCACGCCGTCCTACTCTTGATGATCGCGATGCTTGGCACTCCTACTGGAAAGAACAAGGCCAACCCTGGCGCAAGGAGCCAGAGATCGACCTGCAGCGCCAAGCAGAACTGGCGCAAAGGCGTGCTATTGTTCCTGATATTGAACGGGGTATCTATCCGTTCAAAGGAGTGAAGCTGAGCCGTGCTGATGTAGAGTGGCTCTTGGTAACCCACGAGAATGGACGTGGGTCACTCGATTGGAGTGACAAGAATCAACGTAAGCGCGAAGGGTTAGATTTGCGTGGTGCTGATTTGCAAGGAGAAGATTTAAGCGGCCTACCGCTAGTACGTATGCAAGGTGGACTATCACAAGGAACAGATTGGAACGATGCAACAACTGAACAACGCGAAACGGCAGCAGTACATTTGGAAGGTGCTAACCTCAGAGGAGCAAATCTAAAAGGGGCTATTCTCAACAAGGCACATTTAGAGGGAGCCGATCTGCGTACAGTACATCTAGAAGGTGCCACCCTCAACTATACACATCTGGAGGGAAAGACTATACCTATTGATAGTCAGAGGCAAGTACAAAAGAATGTTCCAATGGTATTACCTCCTGCCAATTTGCGAGAAGTCTTCTTCGATAGTACGACTCACATTGAACTCCCCACTATGGGTAACAAGCAAAGCGGTTTCATCTCGCTAGCTGATGTACGCTGGGGAGGTACAAACCTCGCGGTGATAGACTGGTCGCTAGTAAATAGGTTAGGTGATGAGAGCAAAGCTCGCCAGCAGCACAGACTGAGCGATTACTTTGCAGCGGTTCGGGCTAATCGACAACTTTCGATTGTATTACGGGATCAAGGATTAAACGAGGATGCAGCACGTTTTGCCTATCGTGCCCAGGTACTTCAGAAAACTGTTTTCCGGCTTCAAATGTCGCAATCAAGCATTTCTCTGAGACAGCGTCTACGATCATTAGGGGCCTGGCTCTTTTCGTGGTTTCTCTTCTTGCTCGCGGGATATGGCTACAAACCAGGGCGCAGTTTTCTCGCCTATCTACTGGTGATCGGTACTTTTATGGCGCTCTACCTCCTTCTCAACCCACACCTCGCGTGGTATGAAGCCATCGTCGTGAGCCTGACAGCTTTTCATGGCCGAGGGTTCTCACCCAGTACCTTCTCACCCGGCGATCCACTGTCTAGCGCCTCTGCCGTCGAAGCCTTTGTGGGCCTGATTATCGAAGTCACCTTTATTGCCACACTGACACGGCGGTTCTTTGGACAATGAATTAGTCATCCTTGTTGTTAGTGCCAAAGACAGCATATGTGCAACACAGACGATATTTTTGGAAACTTAAACGCCTACTCAGGAGCATTGCGGTGGATACAAAAATCAACTCCACCAAACGCGCGCAGCGCAGCAAACTGAGGCACCACAGCCTCAGTTTCGGCCTTGCGGTGCTCTTGTTGCTGCTGCTTCACCTCTTTCTGCTTGCTCTCCTTTTCGATCAGAAGCGGATTCACAAGGGGAAGCACAAATCGTCGATAGCTTTGCTTTTCCGCTTCGGGCAAGGTGTCGAGCCAATTGCAGACCTGCTTGGTCGCACTGGTATATCGTTTCAAGAACAGCTGTCGCGTGGTTTGACTGTCGCTAGGGATGATCTCTCCTCTCAGATAGGATGGAAGATGGAGATCCGGCTTCCATGCGTCAACAGTTTCGAGTCCTAAGGAGGGAAAAATGGCAGTGAAGCGCGTGTGTAGTGAACGAATCGTTAAATGGACAGTTTGTACATCCCGCAGATGCGCTGTGAGTACCGCCGCAACAAGCGTAAGATGATCTATCCACAGTTTCCCTGCAACATTGCGCAGAAGGTAGCGCACGATACGTGGATGCACCGACGGCCATGTACTCGTCGAATCTCCACCTGTTTTGGGTGCAAAGAGTACCTCTGGGACAACCTTGCCCTCAAGCTGTTGCCATGTGTATTCCGGGAACTGTTCGGCTTTCTTTTTAGTCATGCTATGCCTCACCCGCTAAGTTGTAGAGAAATGCGAGATCTGGCTCATCATCGAGATGAAGCACTGTTTGAGCAGGGAGAGACGCTTCCTGGTTTTTCTCCTTGGGCGGTGAATATTTCCCTCGTTTTCCTCTCTGCCGCTCTTCCAGGTAGTGTTGCACTTCCTGATGCATGCGCTTGTGGAACTGTTCACGGGTATCAGCATGCTGTTGTTCATCGAAGTAGTGCTGGTAGGCAACCAGCGTTTCTCCGCTCTTCCATTTCATGTACTCGACGAGTCCACGGAGCCGTTGCTCGATCTCTTCTTTGCTTTTCGCTGTCTCGTAAATATCCCGAACTTCGCGTGTAACGTGCCAGTGCCTGCTCTGGTGGACATCCGCCTCGATACCAGCCGCTTGACAGGCCGGATTCCAGTAGTGTTCCCGATATTCCTTGGGCGTGAGCTGGGTTCCCTGGGTTGTCAAAAACAGTGGAATCGTCTGCAGATCCACTTGCTTGCGTTTGGACAAGAGCAGGTAATCCTCAAGCCGGTAGCCGTTGGGGTCAAAGCGAATCCGCTCCTCATCGAAGTAGCGCTTCAACAGAATCACTGTGTCATCGTAGAAGCTCAAGGTCTTGGTCCGCCTCCCATAACTGCCTTTGTTGAAGGCTCTAACTTTGGTGTGTGTACCGAGCGCGGCCCAGTCACTGAGCATGAGGCCGGTCACTTCTGACACCCTCGCGCCCGTATCAAACAAGAGCCAGGTCACCACTTCGTCGCGCTGACGGGTGTACTTCAGCGGGAGTTTTTGCCCACCCTCCAGAATCAGACCCGGCAGTTTCAGATCATCGATAATCTGGGGGAGCCACTCCTCATGTTCCAATTTGTAGTAATTGTCCGTGAGTCGATGCCTTGGTCTTGTGCGTGGTGCTTCCACACCGCTCTGCTGTGGCATGTGCGGCGGAGTCTGCTGGTCCTCCTCACGGTCAAGATGAGCTTGGACAGCGGCAATGGTGGCGCTCATGGAATCTACCAGCGGGTTCGCGAATTCGTAGGTGCCACGCTCACGCATCACCTGGTAGAACATCTTTAAGGCAGCTAAGAAGATGCGCAAGGTACTGCGCGTCCCTATCGTAATGGCAACGAACTTCCACCCCTGGTGGTGAGGCTGCACCTGACACTGCAGTTTCTGCACCAGGTAATCATCGATAGCCCGCCGGACTTGCAGTGGCGCGATATCCCAGGTAACACCTGCACGCTGCTGCCAGACATCGGTGTCCAACCAACTGAAGAAAGGCATGATCGAGTACAGGTAGGTCTGAACGACCTTCGGACTAACACGCGTACATGCTTCTTTGGCAAAGGTCGTCAAGGGCATATGCAGACGGCCATGGCCATCAAAGACTAAAAATGGATGCTGGTGTTCGACCGTTTTGGGTCGAGGAGCCAGCCAATACTGAGTCATTTCCTACAAAAACTCCTTCTAGCTACAACGAGGTAGCGTTAATGCCTACCAGTATGTAGCAGAAAGAGCTTTCAGACAATGAGCAATGTGTCTAGACTTCAAAGGGGGTTACTGTATGGAGCTTGAGGCTCAGTCGGGGTACTCAAACGCCCGCTCATGCCAGGGGCGCGGAGCAAGCGATCTCGTTGCTCTTCATCGAGCGTAGAGGCATCAAATGTTGGACCAGGAACCGGCACGCGAGGAGCCGACGAGATGGTCGGAAGCCTTGACATTGCGTCGGGTACGGCTTCGAGTGTCTCAGGAAGAGGGTCAGGAACAAGAGGGGGAGCATCAGGGGGGAGAAGCGCCAGAAGGAGTTTGCGGTCAAGCGTGTGCTGCTTCAGGTCAACGAGCAAATGCCCTGCTGCCAAGCTATCTCCCACGAGCTTCCAGATCGCTGCTTCGACCAGATTGGCAGGCCACCGTCCGGTGAGACGGCTGCTCACCTCTTCGACGCTGGCGACTTCTCCGGCGTGCCAGACCTCTTGCACCGCCAGCACAATCTCGGCATAGGCAGGAAAGGTCTTGCGCCTGGCATGCAAGAAAACCAGGTTGTAGTGGTGCGCCCTGGTGAGTGTTCGCTCCGTCCCAATCCAGAAGACGCCTCCTTGGAGGCGTGCGAGTCTTCGTGCGGCCTCGGCACGGGCCTGGTTGCGATCCCCCCGTTTGTCATCCTCCATACCCGCCTCAGCGATGAACGGTTTCCCGTTTGTCAACGTCCCCACCACGTCGGGGAGATACTCATGAGGCTTGCCCTCAAACGTGTAGCCAATGGCGAATGTCATTTGTCAGAGTAATTGTGCGTTTTGCCAGGGTATGTGCCACGCTGCCAAGCGTCTTCAGCGGATTGCCTCTGTCACATAATCTGGCGTGACATCGTAGGTCGCTCTTTTCTCGTTCCTCAAATGCCTTTTTTGATAGGCCTCCTCTGTTTCGACAAGATATTTGTCAGATGCGCCAGGAAATGCGTCAAAACGGTCGCATTTTTCCACGATCTCTGGTATACTTGCTCCTGAGAGAGACATGTGTACTGACTGTCGCGAAGCCGAGGGAAGACTGTCATGATGACACCAGAGGAATTCCGTGCCTGGAGCCAACGACTCCAGTTCTCCAAAGAAACCGAAGCCTTGATTGTGGCTATGCGCTCCTCGCCTCCCGTTCGCCGCGTGGCCGGGCGTGCCAACAATGTCACCGGACGCTACCCCAGCCCCAAAATGCAGTGTTCCATTCAGTTTGAAAGTCAGCATGTCGAGTTGTGGGCGATTTATGGGATGGAGCGGGACGACGATGTGCTGGAATATTACGACCAGGCGTCACGCATACCACTCAGCTACCGCGCGAAATCAGGCCGTCAGACGACACAATGGCATACGCCGGACTTCTTCGTGCTTCGCAAAAAGTCGGCAGGCTGGGAAGAATGGAAGCCTGCTCAGTCGCTCGATACCCTGGCCGTTTCCATGCCGGCTCGCTATCAGCAAGCCGGAACCGGGCAGTGGCGCTGCCCTCCAGGGGAAGCGTATGCGGAGCAACTCGGCCTCTACTATCGGTTGCGTTCCTCCGCAGAATACCACCCGCTGGAGATTCAAAACCTGAAATTTTTACAGGACTTCTGGGCACATGATGTTCCCTCAAACGCGGAGCTAGAAGAGCTAGCTTTGGCTCATATCAAGGCGCATCCAGATATCCGTCTCAGCGAACTGCTGGCAACCTACCCCGACCTTCCTGTAGACGTTATCTGGACTCTTCTCGCCACTCGTCGTCTCTTTACTGATCTGGGCGCGACCCTCTTGATGCGCCATGACCAGGTTGCTCTCTATGCGCAGGAAACACAGGTGCGGTCTGCTCGTTCGGTCTCATCTACCGCTGTTATTGCTCCGCCGCCCACGACGCCATTGGCTTGGGATGGTCGGCTCTGGGTGATCGAATCGTTGGGGGACCTTGTGCTGTTGCGACCAGAGGTCGGCGAGCTACTCACGCTTCCGCTTGCCGAGTTTGAGCATCTCCAGCAGGAAGGCTCTCTGTGGGTTGTCAATGAGGCATCTCCCTCTCCGACCACACCGGAGATCCGTCAGATTCTCGAACGCGCGAGTCCCAGAGCGCAGCAGGAGGCGAATCGACGGCTGGGTCACATGCTGGCCTACGCGAGAGGAGAACCAATCACGGCCTCAAGGCGTTCTGTGCAGCGGTGGTGGAATGCCTACCGATCAGCAGAGGCCGAGTACGGATGCGGCTATCTGGGGTTGCTTGATCGGGTAGCAAAACGAGGCAACCGAACACCGCGCATCCCAGATCCGTCTATGCAGCTGTTAGAAGCGTATTTGCAGACCCACTACGCCGCTCCACAAGCCAAGAGTGCGGCAGCCGTCTATCGGCTCTATCGCCAGGCATGTGAGCAGCAGGGCATTCCTCCTGTCGGTGAGCGAACCTTTTACCGCGTTCGTGCGCGCTTTACCACCACCGATGTGATCGCAACCCGTCGGGGACGGCGCGCGGCTTACGCTTCCCAGCCGTTTTTCTGGTTGGATCAGACCACCCCTCGCCATGGCGAGCGCCCCTTTGCGCTCACGCATCTGGACCACACGGAACTAGACATTGAACTCATTTCGTCGGTGACTGGCAAGCCACTCGGAAAACCCTGGGCCACGCTGCTCACCGATGCCTACAGCCGACGCATTCTGGCCTGCTACGTGACCTACGATCCTCCCAGTTATCGCTCAGTAATGATGGCTTTTCGGGAGTGTGTCCAGCGGCATCAGCGGTTGCCGCAGGAGTGCTTCGTGGATCGCGGTGCCGAGTTTGGCAGTGTCTACTTTGAGACGCTGCTTACCCGCTACTTTGTTGTGAAAAAAGACCGTCCTTCAGGACAACCGCGCACCGGCTCGGTGATTGAGCGGCTCTTTGGAACCACCACCACCCAACTCCTGCATCAGTTGTTGGGCAATACCCAGGCCAGCAAGCACCCACGCCAGATGACGCGCGAGATTGATCCCAGGCGTCTCGCGGTCTGGACGCTGGAGAGGTTCTCTGCGCGGTTGTGCCAATATGCCTACGAGGTGTACGACCAGATGGACCATCCTGCTCTAGGGCAGAGTCCGCGCGAGGCGTTTGCGCAGGGGATACAGCTTGCTGGCATGCGTATTCATCGCCTCATTCCCTACTCCGAAGATTTTCTCATGCTGACGCGCCCAACGACGCGCACAGGAGTTGCGAAAGTCGATCCATCGCGCGGGATCATGGTCAATGGATTGCGCTACTGGAATCCGCTGATGCGTTCGCCGCAGGTTTCCGAGACCAGTGTTCCGGTGCGCTACGAACCGTTCGATATGAGCGTGGCATATGCCTTCATCGAGGGACAGTGGCTGGAATGTGTGGCTGATGTGTTTCTCCAGGTGCATGATGAAAGTCAATTAAACAGTACTATCGAATTGACTCACCAAAGATATTACTTTTGACAGGGTTGTTGCCTCATGGATACTGTAACCCAACGTCTGTTTGTTCCTACAGCGGAGGGTCAAGAAATGAGGTCACATTTG
>WNEZ01006801.1_pt1 | contig 10067 bp, 8 predicted proteins | sample 5400521 | NCBI WGS metagenome assembly WNEZ01 (sample SAMN13153339, study PRJNA577476) | soil metagenome | isolation source: 120 cm saprolite under Douglas fir tree site 2 hole 1 replicate 1 | place: USA:California | collected 2015-04-18 | reverse complement strand
TTTCCCAGTTGTTAGTCATTGGTTCGTCGTCAGTAGTCAGTTGTACTTTGCTCTTACTGCTTTGTTCTTTGTGCTTTGTTCTTTGTGCTTTCTGCCTACTGCCTACTGCCTACTGCCTTTCACGGCCTCAGCCAACCCGGCGGCACGCCGGCGCGTCTCGCTTCATCTTCAAGCTCTCGCCATCTGGCATTGAGTCCGGCGCGCGCAGTTGCCAACTCGTTGAAATGCGTTATCAGCGCACTGCGTTCATAACTGAAATCGTAAGGCTGAATTCCGGATCCAAAAACACCGACGCTCGAGACAATAGGAAACGGAAACCCGAAGCCAAGAGATCTGGAATGACGAAAGCCGCCGTTGTTTAGCAAGACCTGTCCGCCCGTCGTGCCGCCGCCAGAGCCAACGCGCGCTGCCAACCGCGGTCCGAATTGTGGTGCGCCATAAACCGGAGGCGGATGCGGTACATCCATTCGGGGGAACGGAAGCCCGAAACCCAGGTTGCCGAATGAACTGACAGACCCAATGAACGGGGCCACGCTGATGGAAGTAAAGCCGCTCGCGAATGGAAACGGCGAATCCTCCAGACGCACGCGCACGTAATTTAGTTCCGCATCGATAACGGCCATCTCGGTTCGCAGAGCCGAAGCCCGCCCGCGCCAGTAACTTTCTGACTCTTGTTCCGACGAGCGTGTTGCTGCCAGCTCGTTTCGAATCTGAACTGACTCGACTTCTGCACGACGTCGCGATTCGGCCACAGTCGGCAAGCCAAGTTTCTGTCTTCGCTTCTCATAAGCGAGCTCGCTTTGCCGGCGTCGCGCCGTCGATGCTTCGAGATCGCGATTGGTGATCGTTCGCCGCGCCTGCGCTGGCGGGATCTTCTTAACTTCGCCCTGATTTTGTGCAGTCGATTCTTCGCTGACGGCGGCCACACGCCGCAACAGGGCTCCGGCTGTTTCGTTGTTAGCTTTCTCGGTTGCCGGAATGTCGATGGCCGCCAGTTGCAGCGTAATTTGAATTCCCGGCCCCGCTTCATATGTCAGCGTCGTAGTGGTAACCAGAAATTTCGACGGTATTTCAATCCGCTTGCCGCCACGCATGACAACGGTGTATGCGCTTGCGGCGCAAACGAACGAAAGAATAAGCACGCTGCTCAAAACGAGCCGCTTTATAGCATGCTTTGGCTCAGAGATTTTCCACATATTTCAACTCCAAATCTTCAAAAGACCGTTTAAGCGGGAGAAAGGTTTTTAGTATAACACTCTGATTTATTCGCCCGGAATGGTGCAGCGATTTCTCGCTTCCGCCTGCAAAAAACCTTTGCATGGAACGGGACACTCTGATATACATTCGCCACCGTTTGACTTCATCCTCGCTGGTTTACGCGGTTGCTTTTCCATTGACGCGGCGGCCGCATGGTAGTCAACCTTTCACAGAGGAGAAGAAACAGTAATCATGGCAAAAACTGTTGCTAAGATTATGGGCCTGGTGCTGCTGTTGGTTGGCGTGCTCGGTTTTACTCACGTGTTGGATTCCCTCGGCGCCCATCTTTCGCCCGCGCATAATCTCGTACATATTGTTACCGGAGTGATTGCGCTCTACTTTGGCTTTGCCGCGTCGCTCAGCGGCGCAAAAGGCTTCTGCATTATCTTTGGTTTGGTCTATTTGCTGCTCGGAATCCTGGGACTAGCCATGGGAGAGTTGCACATTGGGCCTTTGATGTTAGGCAAAGTCGATCACGGCATTCATTTGATTGTGGGTGCGATCTTTCTGGCGGGAGGTTTATTTACTAAAGTTCCTTAACTTCGCCGCGCACATCTAAGCGGCCAACGAGTTTCAGGTTGCAAGGACAGGTTGTTGTAAGGGACGCACTTGCGCCCATCAGCCCGCAAAACCTTGCAACCTGAATCGTTTTTGGTAACCCGGCATTTTTAAGTTGATCCGATGTCATCCGGCTGTGAATCACCCGTACGAGTAGTTTCCTGGATGACGGCCAACAAACATTTCGGACAAAGGCAATCCTGATCTTTATTAGCTGGTAATGAAACATGAGGCAGGTCTTCACACCAACAGTGCCCTTCTTTTTCCGGACCACAGGTAAAGCTCTCGCCGCAGTTTGAGCAGCACTTTTGTTTTGTAAACCTCATAAGCGCACGCGAACAGTCACAACAAAATATGGTTAGAACTCCAGGCGTTGATATGCGCTCTTCGATCCATGCCAGGAAAACAACTCGGGATGAATGAGGTGAGCCAGGAGCTCTGTGCCATCCACCACTCTGGGGCCTGGCCGGGCAAAATAAGAGTTCGCGTCCACCGCATAGACACGGCCATTAAGGACTGCCGGAAGAGTGGACCAGCCCGGATAAGTGAAAAGCTGTCGCGACTGTTCAATAGTCTGCTCCAGATCAAAGCCACAAGGGGTAACAATCAGAACCTCAGGTTTCCATTCCACTACTTCTTCCCAGGGAATACGCACGGAATCCGCGCCCGCCTGTGAAAGCGCGTCCAGGCCGCCTGCGATTTTGACCATCTCCGGCACCCAGTGGCCGCTGCAATAGACAGGATCGAACCATTCCATACAAAAGACTCGGGGTCGAACATTTAAATTCTCAGTCACCGCTTCTATCTTATGTAACCTTGCGCGTCCTGCGGCAATTAATTCCTCAGCCTTTTTGCTCTGGCCGGTTGCTTCGCCAAGCTCCCGCAAATTAGAAAATATTTCCTCCAGGGAATTTGGCGTCAACCAAAGAATTTGCGGCTTTTTGGGAAGCAGGTTCAGGGCCTGTGATACTTCGTTCCCAGAAGGCGCGCAGACCTGACATAGGTCCTGAGTCAGAATTAAGTCGGGCGCAAGTTGTTGCAAGAGCTTTTCGTCAACCTCATAGAGACTCCGTCCCTCCCTCATTCTCTCGCTCACCGCGACATCAATTTCGCGTTGACTCATCGTCTCGATCGGAAGAGCTTTGCGAACAACGATCGCCTTCCCTCGTACTTCAGGCGGATAGTCACACTCATGGGTGATGCCGACTAATTGGTCGGACAGACCTAGAGCGCACGCCATCTCCGTAGCCGACGGCAGAAACGAAACAATCTGTTGCACCGTCGGTAGGACGGGTTCGGAATTGGAATCCAGCATAGTTTGAAGGGAAAGCACTTATCCGCAGATTTCGCAGATTACGCCGATTGAAAATTAAAGGTTCTATGAATTCACAACTGCTTTTAAGCTAAATCTAATCTGCGTAATCTGCGGATTGCTCTTCATTAGAAGTCATTCCGGCAATAAATCGCAAAACCAGAACGACTCTCTTAAGACAGTTTCGCCCAGCGAAAACTTTACCGGCACTGAGAAACCGGGTCCATCAAACACAAACGAGTGAAACTCTCCATTCTCGCCGCAGGGATCGACCTGAGCCGGCAGCGATGAAACAAAGGATTCATCTATTAATCGTCCGGCAAACGATCGATCCAGAGCTTTCGAGTCTACACAAGTAACAACTGCTCTGAATCCTAAGTCGAGAAATTCTCGAATGAAGGCAACAGTATCACGCTTCCACACGGGAAACAGGCCGCGCATGTTGTTCCGCGCTAGAAACTGCTCGCGATATGTTCGGATGTCTTCAAGAAAAAGATCGCCAAATATCACAGAATCAATTCCTTTCCCACGATACTCTGAAAATGCTTCAACCATCTTCGCCTCATACTCTTCGTTGCTCGCGCCTTTTGAGATGAGAATCTGATGAAGTGGCAGGCCCAGGCTGGTGGCTTGCTTTTCGAGTAACACCCGACGCACGCCATGCATGCTAATCCGATCGTAATCACGCGTGACAGTAGTTAACAATGCGGCCACGCTGTACGTCCGTTCATTCTTGATCTCGTGGAGCGCCAGGCAGCTATCTTTGCCACCGCTCCACGACATCAAGACTTTATTGTTTTTCATAGCGCTTTGGATTGCGACTGGGACCGCGGGCGTCCCGCCCGCCTCAAGCGACGCGTTCACTCAAATCACGGCTAAATCTGACAACCCAGCAACTCCGAATTCAACGATGGCGGGCGAGACGCCCGCGGTCCCAGTATCAGGTTGCTCTCCTGTGGATGTTAGAAGCTGAAAGAAGCGCCGGCCCGACCGGTGCGTCCCGGCGTTCGAAAGCCGCCCTCGAAATACTCCCGGTCAAACAGATTATCCACATAACCGAAGAAACGCAGGGAGCGTGATTCCCCAAATGGCAGTGTGTAGCTCCCGCCCAGATCGGCCTTAGCTAGTCCGCGGAAGCGATATGCGCGACTGCCAAAAGTAATTGGATTAAAAATGGGCGCCAGGTAATCACTCGATGCTGCCAGATCAAAATTAACCAGAACGCGACGGCCGAAGCGCTGCGTAGCAACCAGCGAGAATTGATGATCGGGAATCCCGAGCGAACGGAGGACGCCCGGCAATTGAGGCCTGCGTTGCAGGCTCTTCGTAAGCGTATAAGCGACCGAGATATTCAGCGTGCGTGCTGGTGTCGCTGTCATGCTCAACTCGACACCGCGGGCGATTCCGCCATTCGTGTTGACATACCCACCGAAGCGACCGAAGGGATCCGTTGCTGGATTAATCAGTCCTGAGAAATCGAAGATGATCACTTTCTGAAGCTCTGTGTAGAAATAAGTCGCCGAAGCCCGCAACCGGTTTTTGTACAGCGTCTGATCAATCCCCGCGTCAAAGGCAATTGAACGATCCGGTCTCAGGCGCGGATCACCCACCGGGGTGTAACCAAAAAAACTGTCAAAGAATGCGCCGAAGCGTTCAAAGAGCGAGGGCGCCCGATAGCCATTTCCGATGTGGCCCCGCAACTTGGTACCCGACGAGCGAAACATATAGGCGACGGAGCCATCGCCGGTATAGGCCGTTGGCGGCGACAGAAAAGTCAGGCCCGCGTACGGAGAAGAAGCTGCAGGCGTGAACCGCGGTTGTTGGAGTCGGAAGAATTGTGCGCGAAAGGCCCCTGAGATCTGCAGGCGGTCATCCATGAAGCGCAATTGATCCTGCATAAAGAGCGTATGGCTTCTTTGCGTAACATCAACGTTGGAATTGCCGGCGGGATCGACGGGGAATGACGGATTCTTAAAGTTCTCACTTTCGAACTCGTAACCTCCGCTAATGAAGTTGGCATGTCCGGCCTGCACATCGAAACGTGCACTTAACGTATGAACCCGTGCGTTGAAATCTGATCGCTCGGTCCCGCCAAACGGTTGAAAGCCAACGCCTCGTGGTCCGTTAATACTGCTGCGGTTCGTAGCCAGGCCCTGATAGCTGATGGTGTAGCCAAACTTTTCGGTGGGACGCTGCGTAAATTCTACCGCTCCCGAAAAGAAGTTTGCCTTGCGCAGGTTGTCGGGATCGTTTGCAGCAGGGATGAAAGTAGCCGCGCCAACATTCAAGAGCGAAGTAAGTACTCCGGCTTCGAAACGACGCTGTTCTGCCGGTGCCAGCGGGATGGCTTCGACTATGCCAGTCGGCGGTAGATTGCCAATGGTCTGCGGGCTGTTATTGAGCTGCACGCGAGAGTTGGCTGCGTAGATGCGCCCCGAAAGCGTGGTGGTAGGTGTCAGACGAAAGACAACTCGTCCCTGTCCACTCGTGTTGCGGGCCTCGTCCTGACCGTCTATGCCGCGACTGACGTTGAGATGGGAAAAGCCGGCGCTATAACCAATGCTGTTGTTGCGAGCGCCGCCAGCTACCTGGGCCCGACCACGAAACATGCCGAGTCCGCCGCCCTCAGCGAGCACGCTCCCGTGGAAAGGACCGCCACCTTCGTCAGTGACAAGATTGATGACGCCACCGATAGCGTTAGAGCCATAGAGCGACGAGCCCGAGCCGCGAAGAACCTCAACCCGGCTCACATCCGTGACAATCAAGTCCTCGAGAAAACCTGAAGCGTCGCCCTGCGGAGCTGCGGCATCGCGAAAGCGTAGTCCGTCAATCAAAACCGCCGTATCTTCATTGCGCAAGCCGCGTGTTTTGATCGAGGTGAACGAGCCTGGTCCGCCAAGCTGTTGCACTCGCAAGCCGGGAACGGTACGCAGCGATTCGGCGATTGCCGACTCATCGCGCTCGTCTATCTCTTGCCGATCCAAGACCGAAACCGCTTTAGAAACTTCATCAACCGGTTGCGCCGTGCCTTGTGCGGTAACGACAACTTGCTCACTAACACCGGCAAGAGGCAACGAAATATCAAGCGAGGCATTGCTGTTTCGCCCAATGCGGAGAACGCGCGTAGCTGCGGGCGCGAAGCCAGTTGCTTCGGCTTCGACCAAATACTCGCCAGGCGCGAGTCGTTCAAAGCGACACATACCGGTGCTATCGGTTAACCCATTGATTCGAATGAGACTGTCGCGGGTATAAACAGTGACCTCTGCGTTCGGCAGCATTGCACCTTGCGGATCCGTTACGCGTACGTTGATTTGTGCTCCACCGGCGCTGTTTTGCGCGAACACTGCATTAGCGAAACCGTTGCAGAGAATTAGCAGAACTAAAATGCTAAGTGGCTTGTTGAAACATAAAAGGCTGGTTCGAATAGTTTTCATTTGTAGAGTCTCCTGCCCGTCGCAGTGCGAGCTTTACGAAAGGGCGGCGGCGAGGTCTCCTGACTTGCGACTCAGCTCTGGCCAGCCTTCCCATTCTTTTGAACAGTGGCTAAAACGTTTCAGAGCTTCTTCGTCGCCAACAGTTGCGCGGGCAGTGGCGGATTTTGACCGCCTTCCCTAAGCCGTCACCCGGGTTGATGGAAGCAAACAGGCAAAAACGTCTGCCGCTACCGTTACCGCCGCAGTTCGTGCGCCGGTGTAATGCGTGGCGCGCCCGAAAGCGGATGCGCGTCCACCAAAACTTTGATTTCCAAAACCTCGCTCAAGAGTTCTTCCGTCAAAACGTCGCGCGGCTTGCCGGCTGCGATCATGTGCCCGCTTTTCAGCAGCACGACGCGATTCGCAAATTCCGCCGCCAGATTAATGTCGTGCGTAACAATAACTGCTGCCGTCGCGCGCTGGTCACAATGCGCTCGCACCAGTTGAAGCATTGAAGCCTGATGCGCTAAGTCCAGGTTGGCGGTCGGCTCGTCAAGCAAAAGAATTTCAGCCTCAGTCGCGAGAGCTCGCGCCAAGACCACACGCTGCCGCTCGCCCCCTGATAATTCATTCATTAGACGCCCAGTGAAATTTTCCAATTCAGTTTGCCGCAACACGTCGGCAGCAATCTCCAAATCGCGTTCCGATTCCCACCCCCACGCGCCCGATCCTGACCACGCATAACGGCCACCCAGCACGTACTCCAATACCGAAACCGGAAAAGCCAACAGAGCTTCCTGCGTGACCACTGCAATACGCCTGCCTATCGCCCGGCGCGAGAAGGCGTTGAGCGGCTTACCATCCAGCAGGATCTCGCCGGCCGAAAGTTGGATAGCGCCATTCAGTGCACGTAACAATGACGATTTGCCCGCGCCGTTGGCGCCAACAATAGCCGTCATGTCTCCAGGAGAGACCGATAACGAGACATCAACGACCGCCTGTCGCTTTCCGTAGTTGATGCATACATTTTTCGCTTCAAGCATGTCGCAGTGGTCCCTACGATTGTCTCGACGCTGCCCGTTTTCTGAACTTCGTAAGCCAGAGCGTGACATTCAAATAGAGGCCGGAGAACGCCGACAGAAAAGCGAGGCCCGAAACAGCGACGAGCAGCGTGACCTGCAAACTACCGGCAAAAAAGTAAAAATGTGCCTGGCGAAAATACCTGGTCAAAATACCTGGCGGCGGAGTCTTCACTACTTGTCCCGTCTCCGCGTCTATCAACAATGAATCGGCGCCCATACCTCCAATAGCCTGATAAACAGGGCGACCCTCACGCATCAGTAGAGTTAAAGCAGTCGTCGGCAGTTTCCTTCCCGCAAACTCATTGGCACGTTGCAGCGCCTGCGCTGGTGTGACTCGCACGTGCTGCGGCGCAATGCTTTCGATCGTGCCGCCTTCTACCGCGTTGGGCCACGCATAAAGCAATCCGCTCGAGGTCCAGGCCAGTACGGGAATGGCCACAAGCAATCCCAGCCAAATATGGGTTCGGTAAATAAATGATCTCATCGAATCTCCGAATCCCGGCAACAGCGTCAGCGCCGCTTTAGCAAGTAAATAAATAGCGGCGCTCCGATTAACGCGGTGATCGCGCCTACGGGCAGTTCGCGCGGCGCGATTACAGTCCGCGCGAACGTGTCGGCAACTACAACAAACGATGCGCCCGCGAGCGCGGTCGCGGGAATCGTCAAACGGTTATCGCCGCTTGTCGACATGCGAACCAAATGCGGCACCACCAGGCCGACGTAGCCGACCGAACCACTTAAGGCAACCGAAACGCCGACCAGAAGACTGGCTGCCAGAAAAACCTGTAAGCGCACCCGTTCAACCGCAACCCCAAGATCAAAAGCATCGCGCTCACCAAGCATCATGAGATTCAGCGAACGTGCCTTGAGTGTCAGTGCGGTGACCCCGATAACCGTTGAAACTACGACAATCCAAAGCGAGCCGGATGGTGCCTGGGATAGATCCCCAAGTAACCAAAAAGTAAAAGAACGTATGCGCGTCGCATCCATCAACGTGGTGATGAAAACGATTGCCGACGATTGAAAAGTCGTGACGATCACCCCAGCTAGGATCAATCTTTCCGGCGTCGCTCCGGCACGACCAAGCGCCAAACGATAAACGACGAAAGTTGCGGCCAGGGCGCCGGCGGACGCCAGCACCGGCCGGCTCCACTCGTTTGCTCCGAGGAAGACCAGCGCAACCATCGTTCCTACGGCGGCGCCATTCGAAATACCCAACAGATAAGGTTCGGCCAGCGCATTGCGCAGTAACGCCTGGTAACTTGCGCCAGCCGCAGCGAGAGACGCGCCTACTGTGGCTGCGAGCAAAATACGAGGCAAGCGTATGTCAAAAAGAATCGCGCGTTGAGTTGCGGTGAGGGCGCCAACGTTTGTTCCTCCAGTGAAAAGCGCACGTAGCAGATCAACAACGGGCAGTCGTTCGCTCCCCACGGTCGCCGCGATGATTGCAATCAAGACCAACATCATCGCGAGCGCACCGCAAACGAAAACAGTCTTTCGCAACGTCGCGCGAGCATTACGCTCCGTCGCGGCGGTCTTGCGAATGGTAATTGCGTTTCTCTCGTTCAAGCTGTCTTTCACTTAAAAGCTTCCGGGTGAAGCGCGCGGGCGATCTGCTCCAAACCGTCAACCAGACGCGGCCCGGGTCGCATTAAGAGGTCGCCGTCGATTGCATAAACACGTCCGTTGCGAACGGCCGGCGAATTTCTAAGTGCTGCTGCCACCTGGGTATTCGCTCCTGCTGCCATCGCACCGCCGGAAGGCATGATGATGGCTTCTGGTCGCGAAGCGAGCGCTGCTTCATCGCTCAATCGCGGCCAAGCCTCGTTCACATCCGCGGTAACGGAGCGCCCACCAGCGCGTTCGATCAAATTCGTGACGAACGAGCTCTTGCCGGCTGTGTACAACGGCTGTCCCGACAATTGGAAAAAAACAGGCACAGGAGGACGCCCGGCTACGGCGTGCTCCACCGTTTCCGCTCGCGCTCGCAGTTGTTTCACCAATGCCTCGGCAGCAACGGATTGATTCAGCAAATCGCCAACGCTCAAAATCGAGCGAAAAACGCCTTCAAGATCGCGCGGATCTGTGATGAACACGGCAATCTGCTGATCATTTAACTGCTTGGTAAAAGCTTCCAACTGTGAGGCAGTCGAAACAAGTACGAGCTGCGGACGAAGTGCGAGTATGCGTTCAATGCTCGGCTGTAGTGTGTCGCCAACTTTGGCAACGCTCTTCGCCTGAGGCGGATAATCACAAAAGGTGGTGTCTCCTACCAGGCGGTCACCGCCGCCAACCGCATAGACAATCTCAGTGAGATTTGGCGCCAGCGAAATCACTCGCTCAATCTTTACCGGCAGCGTTACCTTTCGTCCCGCCTCATCAACGACCTCTCGCGATTGAGCCTTGTATCCGGACGGGCCTTGTCGTTGCGCACAACTCAGGAGC
>WNEZ01020918.1_pt1 | contig 10068 bp, 9 predicted proteins | sample 5400521 | NCBI WGS metagenome assembly WNEZ01 (sample SAMN13153339, study PRJNA577476) | soil metagenome | isolation source: 120 cm saprolite under Douglas fir tree site 2 hole 1 replicate 1 | place: USA:California | collected 2015-04-18 | reverse complement strand
CATCAGGCCGGCGCGTTCCAGTTCGTTGAATTTCTCCCAATTCGACCAGTGCCCCACCAGGTTGGAGTTTGCGATCAGCACGCGGGGCGCGTATTCGTGGGTCTTGAACATGCCCACCGGCTTGCCCGATTGGACCAGCAGAGTTTCGTCATTTTCCAGACTCTTCAGCGACGCAACAATGGCGTGATAGGCCTCCCAACTCCGGGCTGCGCGCCCGGTGCCGCCATAGACCACCAGATCTTGCGGACGCTCCGCGACTTCCTCGTCGAGATTGTTCATCAGCATGCGCATGGCAGCTTCCTGCTGCCAGCCCTTGCATGTGATCGCGGTTCCTCGCGGCGCGCGAATCGGCGTGTAGGTGGATGCGGTAATGTCAGTTTCAACGGGCATGTTTAGATGTTAGTGGGTTGGTGAGAACTGTTCAAATCCGGTTTGTGTGGCCGCGGGCGACTCGCCCGCGAGAGGCGAAGGTTCACTTCAAAAGAGAGGCAAATGTGCACAGCAGGAAGCCAACCTAAAAAGCCGCTTGCGAGTTGCCCGCGACCACACCAACCAACTACCAGGTGGTGTAGGCAGTGCCGTCGCTGGAGATCTGTTCCGCCCCGCTGTGCACGTCGCTGATTCCCGGATCCTGCTGATCCACTGACATCAGCGAATCTTCCTGCTCCACCGTCCAGGTGCTGTTACTGCCGGTCATCGGGTCGTTGGGAATCTGCTTGATGTATCCCGCTTGCACCAGGTCGTCGAGCGACTGCGGGGCCTTCTGTTTGTCCAGGGTGTACTGCGAAATGAGCGAGCGCAACTGGAATAGGTCCTGCTTGAGTACCGATTCCTTGGCCCGCAGAATGGACTGGTTGTACGCAGGGATCGAGATCGACACCAGGATCAGGATCAGACTGATGACGATCATCAGCTCGATCAGAGTAAATCCGCGATCCCGCCCGTTCCCGATTCTAGCCATTTACCAGTCCTTATATTCCGTGCCATCCAGAGCAGTGCCGCGCGCTTTGGTGAACACGTCGAAAACGTTTTGCCCGCCCCATGAGTCTGAAGTGGGGTCATCCTGCATGGAACGCAGTCCCCAGTCGGCGGAGTTGGTCATGGGGTCGGTGGGAATCTTGCGCAGGAAACGCACCTTCTTGCCGCCCACGTCCACGCCTGTGACCAGGGTGTCCAGGTCGGGCGGATATCCCTCGCTGCCCACCTTGATCTGGAATGCCTGGCGGTCTGCCGCGTCCTTGTAGCGGTCGATCGCGTCCCGCAGTTGCCACAGGTCGTGCCGCAACTCGCGCTCTTTTTCCCGCTTGATGGCCACCCGCGCCATGGGAATCGCCAGCCCGGTCAGAATCACCAGGATGGCGGTGGCCACGATCAGTTCAATGAGCGTGAACCCACGTCGGCGGGATGCGGAAATGCGTCTGAGAACGACAGACTTCATAGGATATTATCGTCGAAAATCGCCTGGACTTTAAGTTCTCGGGAACGGTTCGCGCCTGGGTGCAGACAGACCCACCGGGCGAGTTCGCCCGACCTTTGCCCACGCGGCATTCGATGGCGCCAGACTGCGGTGACGCCGTCTCTATTGTATCGTGACCGTTGCCACGGCCCCGGCCACTGGCAAAGCCTGCATCGACGGATCGCGCGCTCCGCCTTTAGAGATGGTCAGAGTAGATTGCCCGCTTCCCTTACTGAGGAAAGTCAGGGTGATGACCGCGCCTTGTCCGGAAATGCCGGTCGCTCCCGGCGGGCGAGTTGCCGTGACTTGTAGCGCGCCGGTGGTGTCATCATCGCGATGCACCAGCGCCACCGCCTGGCCATCTTGTGAGAGCAGCCCTCCGTTCGAGACGTTCACTACCTGCAAAACCTTGGGATCGTAGCTCACCTGCAAGGGCACGGAATACACATTCTGCGCCCCTTTCAGCAGCACATTGACCGCGAACGTGGACCCAACCGCCTGGGTGATGGTAGCCGGTTCAAACACGAAACTGGCTGCGCCTGGTGGATTCTGGGGCGCGGCCGCCGGGGCCTGTTCGGTGGTCGGAGCCGGTGCCGGTGCCGGAGCTGGCTCGGGAGTCGGGGGCGGCGGCGGCTGACTGGCGCGCCGTAGCTCGATGGCGGACGCGGTCCCCACTTCGAGGGCCTTTTCATTGAGGTCAGTCACGTCTCGCGCCCGGATGATGTGGGGAATCAAGGCAAAGACAATCTCGTTTTCCTTGTGCTCGACATTGCTCTGGGCAAAGAGATATTTCAGGATTGGAATCTGCGCCAGCCCGGGAATGCCGCTCAGCGACCGGATGTCCTGATCCTCGAGTATCCCACCCAGGATGTTCACTTCGCCCTCTTTGAGGCGAATCTCATGTTCGATCTTGCGCTGGCCGATGACCGGTTGGCTGATGCCGCCAATGTTCGACTGCCCGGTCACCGACGAAATATCCATGGAGACTTTCAGCGTGACTTCGCGGCCGGCATGCACCTTGGGCGTGATGTCGATGTTCACGCCGACGTCAAGGTATTGAAATTGTGTGTTGACCAGCGGGTTGATGCCTACGCCGCCGATGCCGGGCTGGAACGACCCGGTAGCCACCGGGACGCGATCCCCAATCTTGAGCGAAGCCTTCTGCCCATCGACTGCGCGGATCTGCGGGTTCTGGATCAGCTTGGTGCTGCTGTCACTGAACAACGCCGTTGCCGTCGCCGGCGGAATGGTGACCGTGAAATCGGTTGCCTTCAGGTTCCCCAACCGGTTCAGGTTGATCTGGTTCGCGGTTCCCGAAGTGCTCGAAGAGCTGGTCGTGGTCGTCGCGGTGCTCGTCGTGGTGTTGATATTGTTCTGCAAGGCGACAGTGGCGCTGGTCGGTGGACTGATTCCCAGGTTCCGCGTCTTGTCGCGGCTCACCTGCATGATGGCCACTTCCACGATCACTTCCGGACGTGCCTTGTCGAGGTCGCCGACCAGTTTTTCCGCCAGCGCGATCTGGTCGGGGGTTCCCCGCACTACCAGCGCTCCCTGCGAAGGCAGAGGCTGAATGCGGGAAATTTCCAGAATTTGCCGCAGCGCGTTCACCACATCCTGCAGTTCTGTGGGTTGAGACAGGTTGGCCAAGTAAAACGTCTTGATCACACTCTGTTCAACTTCCTTGCGCTTGGCGGGATTGTCCGAGGCCACGAAGATGGTATTGGTGGTCACCGGCCGCCAGAAGGTTTTCGATTCCAGCGCGATGATCTCCAGCGCCTCCTGCAGGGTGACCCCGTTGAGCTCGATTTTGATCCGCCGCGAAGTGTAGTCGGGATCGAACAACACGTTGATTCCTGCCAGCTTGCCCACCGTCTCGTAAATGACCTTGGTGTCTTCGGTGAGTTTGAGGGTAATGGGGACGTTTGAGATCGCGGCCAGGTCAACTGGCCCCTGGGCCTCCTGCACACGCTTTTGCAGACCGGTGGGCGGCGGCGGGGTCGCGGGACTCGGCGGGGTGGCATTGCCGGCATCGATCATTTTCTGGGTGCGCCGCATTTCCTGCTGCGCAATGAAGCTGGAGGAATCGATCTCGGCCGCCTTCTGGAACTCGATCAGGGCTTCCTGCAGTTTGCCCGCCTCGCGCAGCAGTTGCCCGCGATGCACATGCGAGGCCGCAGCCAGAAAACGGGTCCGTTCATACGATGCCCGGTAGGCCAAATCTCTTGGCTTCTGCTCGTAGGCTTGCTTGTAGAAGTCGTAAGCCGCTTCGTAATTCTGGCGAGCCTCGGCGTCCTTTCCCTTGTTGTATAAGGACTTGGCACTGTCGGCGGCGCCGGGTAAGGTTACGGCCACGACCAGCAATACGATAGCTGCCGGGCGAATCAGGCGTGTCTTCACTGGTCCCTCGCAGGCAGTCTTCCCTCGGGGATCGGCCAACAACCCCGGGCTAGGCCGCTGAATATGCGCTTGTTGGAGACGTAAGCTGGCTGATTATAGCATCGCTCCTCAGCGGTGGAAGTGACTGCTGTGGTAGCAGTTAAACTCATTAGTCTTAGTCCCTGTAGCGTTACTCGCAAGGCCATTTTCGGGAAAGCATCCGCACGCGTTGGGACACGGTTCTATGTATTCGGATGCACAAGTGCAGGCGCGCGCGTTTTGCAACCACCCCAATTTCCTTTGACCCAATCTCCGTCAACCTAATTTCTGTTGACCTAATTTTTGTTGACCCAGGCGCGTTTTCTCGCGGTGAGATAACCTAGTTACTGCCATGGCCCGCCAGCCCGCACATCAAACCAAGCCCAAGCCGGAGAAGAATCCCCGCCGCGACCCCACAGCGGCCGGGGAGCGTGATGCTGCGGTGAACCGGGCCGCGTCTCATAATTACTTTCTGCTGGAAAAGTTCGAGACCGGAGTGGCCTTGACCGGGACCGAGGTCAAGTCTGTCCGCGACGGCCGCGCCAACCTCAAAGACGCCTACGGGCTGCTCAAAGATGGCGAACTCTGGCTGCTCAACTGCCACATCGGACCCTACGAGCACGGCAATATCTTCAACCATGCGCCGCTGCGCACCCGCAAGCTGCTCGTCCATAAGGAGGAAATCCGCAAGCTCATCGGCAAGACCCAGCAGAAAGGGCTCACCCTGATTCCCACCCGCCTGTATTTCAAAAACGGCCGGGTGAAAGTGGAACTTGCGCTGGCCAAAGGCAAACAACTGTGGGACAAGCGCGAAACCGAACGCCGCCGCACCGCCGACAGCGAGGCCCGGGAAGCCATCGCCCGCTCTCACAAGGGAAGGTAGAGTTCGTTACGTGTCCAACTCGCCCCAGCTTCGGCCAGCCACCATTTTTTCGGACGGGATACCGGAAAGGTAGGGCTGGGATCAAGAATCGTCGCCCCATCGAGCAAATCGACCAAACCAAAAATTCCTGATTTGCCGTCAAATTGTAGCGGGCGATTCTTACGCGTGGTGTTTATGCCCGATCATTCAACTCTACGGAAGAAGCGAGGGAAGGTCGCGAGCACCGTGAAGATGCGAATGATTTGCAGAGGCTTCTTTTCGGGGTCGTACACAATCAGGTAGTTTGGATACGCCTGCAGGACCCAGAAGCGGACAGGAAGAGGAGTCAACTCTTTCCTCATTCGTCCCGCCAGCGGCGAATCGGCGAGAAAGTCACAAGCCCGAAAGACTGCGTCCTCTACCTGGTCGGCTGCCACTGGATTGTCTTGCGCTATGAAACTCCAGATGTCGAAGAGATCGGCTACAGCTTGAGGCGTGAACTGGTAACCGCTCATCCCTGGTGCGGCTTATCGGAGTGTGGGCGCTTCAACTCAGTGAGCCTGGAACGTACGGCATCCGCTTCGATCAATTCTCCGCGCTGGGCAGCGGCGTAGCCTTCGTCGATCTTGGCTGCAATCTCTGCGCGATTCTGGGCTAGCCAAGCCTCCTGTTCATGAAGCATTGAAACCGCGCGCTCCACAAATTCATCTACCGTTTGGTAGGAACCTCGCTGGACATCCTGCTTGATCAATTCCTCCAGTTCGGGCCTGAGGCGGATTTCCATGACGTTATTTTACCCCAGCCTTCCATCATTCGAGAATAAACCCGGCTGAGCTGCGCTCATCCGTCCTCAGTAAATCTTCGGCTGGGTCACGCTGAACCAATTCCCGAACGGATCCTTTAAGCACCGCCTTCACGGCCACCCGCCGCTTTGGGTGTCTTCGCCTGCTTCAAGGATTTCCTCGCCTTCTTGGTTTTCGGCCGCGCGGCGCGTGACGCCCCCGGCACCTTGCCGATTCGAGGGTCCCTGGCAACGACACCGGAAGGACTTGCCAGCCCGTAACCTTGTTCCCCAGCACCCGAATTGAGCGCATGTTCGGGAACTCGCGGCGTAGGCTCTCATGATGCTCTTGGGTGGTGGCGAGCCACACCCCGTTGTCTGCCGTCTCTTCGCCCCTGTCGCGCAGTACGAGGACAATCTTGTCTTCGACATAGACCGCATGGCAGCCGAACATTGGCCGGGTCCGTGGCGATAGCAGAGCGACCGCGTCCAGCACGAACTCATGGGGAACGGGCTTGCGCTTTTTGATGGCGAAGAGAGCGTCGTCCAGCGGTAAAGGAAATGAGTTGCGACGAGGTTTGGACATCGGACTTATGATAAAGCCAGTTTTCCGTCGGATGCGGAAACGAGAACGCCGGAAATGTATTACGGGAACCGGTAGCCGGGTTTGAGCTCGCAGCGGAAGACTTTCGTCTGGTCGATGTTGACGCGGGCGTTGCAGTCGGCCCAGCTCAGGTAGAGATTCGGTCCGAGCGGAAACGTGATCGCTTCTCCATTGATTTCGGCTTGAATGGTTACTCCCTCCGCAGATCCTGGCACCGTGAAATTCAACGCCTGGCCGAACTTCACGGGATAAGACGTGCGCACCATGTCGCTCACCATGGGATGAAACACCTCAGCCTCCAACAGGAAGGTCGCGGTGTCCGACCAGTTGCGAGCCGACACGCTGATGGTGCGGCCGTTTTGGGAAAAGTCTTCGTCTTCGATCTTGGTGAACGGACAGGGGCCCGCAATACACGAGGTGCGGGCATTGCGGAATTCGTAGCCTTCTCCGGCATCCAGGGTGGCTGAGCCCATCGAAGCCTTCCATTTCCCGTCAGGCGAGCACGGAGGCTGCTTCTTGCAGGGCACGTTCCCCGTATTCGCGACTTCGAAAGTGGTTACCCTGCTGCCTACGTTGGCCGCGGTCGTGGACTTGATGGAATACCTGGCCGTGACATTGGACACCGTGATATCGGGGCGATTGGGAGCATGGGCTTCATGAGGGACCGGCACCAGGTGGGCCACGTAGACCTTGTCTCCAATGAACTCGGGCATTTCCAGCGGCTGGTAATCCGCGTGCTTGAACTTCAGCGTGACTGCCCGGCCGATCCAGAGGCGGGTGCGCAATGTGACCGTGAAAAATCCGGAGGAATCCGACTTGCCCTCGCCCAGGACCGAACCATTGGCGACCGCGACTACCTCCACATCGGCAACCGGCAGCTCTTTCTTGGGGTCGGCATCCTGCCGGATCACTGCGCCGCGCAGCGACATGGGGCGGGTATGGGGACGGGTCCATAGAATTCCAGCGAGAATCGCTCCCACCGAGACCAGGCCAGCCGCCACGGTCACCAGCTTCCGTTTGCCGCTCATCTTGCTAATCGTCTCGCCAATCATCTCGCCGGCCACCCGGCCACCTTCAGCAGACATTTTACGACGCAGGGCCGCATCCAGATTTTTAGTCTCGCCCCCGGTTTCGTCAAGCTCTTTAGGCTCAGGCGGTGTAACCATTCCTGTTACCTTCGATTTTCGTCCGTGATCGTTCCTCGGGTCAGGATCATTTAGATTTGTCAGGTGGACGACAGGAAGTTCAGCCCCAGCCGACGTTCCCGCCGGGAATGGCTACGACAGGTTGCCGGCATGGGAATGTGTCTGCCTTTGGCAAAATTGGGATTGGCTTCGCTCTCGCCACCCGCACCCTTTTCGCCGGCCCCGGAACAGCATCCCCGTCCCGCGCCCCCACCGGTCAAGACCTTTCTTTCGCCGGATGACGACCAGTTCCTGGAGGATTTGGAGCGAACCATTTTTTGCTACTTTTGGGAGCAGGCCAATCCGCAGACCGGCCTGGTCAAGGACCGCTGCAACGCCCGCAAGGCATCCACCGACAATGCAGTCGTGGCCAGCATCGCGGCCACGGGCTTCGGTCTCTCGGCGATTTGCATCGGAGAACAGCGCGGCTATATTTCACTGAACGAGGCGCGCGCCCGGGTGCTGAATTCCTTGCATTTTCTTTGGAAAACCCTGCCCAACCATCGCGGATTCTTCTATCACTTCGCCAACGTCCATACCGGCGAGCGCTTGTGGGACTCGGAAATATCTTCGGTGGACACTGCCATTCTGCTGTGCGGGATCTTAAGTTGCCGGCAGCACTTCGAGAGTTCCGAAATTCGCGATCTGGCCCACGCCATCTTTGATCGTGTGGACTGGACCTGGCTCTCGGAAGACACCACTCTGCTGCCCCACGGATGGCTGCCCGAAGCCGGCTTTCTGCCCTATCGCTGGGACTACTATAGCGAACTGATGATGATGTATCTGCTGGGCATGGGATCCTCTTCCCATCCCCTCAAAGCGGAAACCTGGGACGCCTGGAAGCGAAACATATTTGAATATGACGGGCTGCGCTACATCGGTTCTTTCGCCCCCTTGTTTGTGCACCAGTATTCGCAGGCCTGGTTTGATTTCCGCGGCAAACGGGACCGCTACGCCGACTACTTTCAAAACTCCGCCATCGCCACCGACGTGCATCGCCGTTTCTGCGTTGAACTGGCGGCACAGTTCCCTGACTACAGCGACGACCTCTGGGGCATCACCGCATCGGATTCGGAAAAGGGTTACGTAGTGTGGGGCGGCCCCCCAGCAATCGGGCCGATTGATGGAAGCGTGGTCCCCAGCGCGGCCGCTGGTTCGCTGCCGTTTCTGACGCAACCGGTGATGCGGGTTCTCCGCAATATCCGAAGTCACTACCCGATGGCGTGGAGCACGTACGGGTTCGTGAATGCCTTCAACCCGCTGCGCGGCTGGTTTGACAGTGACGTGGTGGCCATCGATACAGGGATCACCTTGCTGATGGCGGAGAACGCTCGCACCGGCTTCGTCTGGGAGACCTTCATGAAAAACCCGGAAGCGATTCGAGGCATGCAACGCGCCGGATTCAAGAGGTACCAGCCTGCGGACAAAACGGGGACCGGACTGCCGTCTACTGCCGGCAGTCCGGAAAACCTCGCTGCGGATCGCCCGCAGAGTTAGAAGTTCCGGTCATTCTCGCTGCTTTCCGGATTCTTGGTTGTGTCAGGCCGGGCGGAGTCCGCCGGGGCAGTAATTCCTGCCGACGGAAGTGGCGCAGTTTCCGGCATCACGGTGGGCTGCAGCTTCACCGTGGCCAGGATTTTTTCCAGCTTGCCAAACACCTGTTTGCGATCGACGGGCGTGGTCCCTTCCACGTTTCCGTCGCCTTCGGTTGCAATGCCCAGCGCAAATTCGTAGCAGGTCCCGTTGCTGAACGCGTGATAGTACTTGGCGTCGGTCTGTTTCATCATGGCAGCCGTGGAGTTTTCAGTCTGGTCGAACTCAACACCGCCAATTCTTACTTTGCCAGTTTTTGCCTGGGCGGTTTTTACTTGAGACGACCCGTCGGTTCCGGCACTCGCGTCGGGGAAAGAGAACTGCGTGCAGGCTTCGGACGTCATGCCTGGATTCACGCTGAGGTTGAGAAAGGCGGACTTGAAGTCGGTTCCAGGATACGCGTTGTCAGGAAGCTTCACGCCCGCGAGCGTCACTCCACCGGGATGGACAAAGTCCATCTGGAACGGCCCCGAGGTCGCGGATGCAACCTGTACCTCTTTCCCCGTCGTCAACTGATAGTTTCGAGGAAAGTTGAAAGAGATTCCATACTCGGGATTGACGTAAGAAAGTGTTGCCGCCCGGCGTTTCTTTGCCTTTGCCTTCGCCAGCACGGGCGCGGGAACCGTGGCTGGGACTGTTACCGCAGGGGCCGAGACCGGCGCCGAGGGTTGGATGGGTTGCTGCACCGCTACGGGCTTGTTGCTTCGGGAACAGCTCGCAATGACGATCACTGCCACAAACATGGCGAGCGCTCCCAGCGCACCCACAGTCTGGTTCTTGATCGATCCGTCTTCGAGGTCCGAGGACGGTTTCTGCTGCTGCGTCTTGTTTGACTGCCTGCCGGACAAGTTAAGTTGCGTCATATTTTCCTCCTGGGTCGCTGCCCACCAGAGAGATCGCAGGGGAGCGGCCATAGCGGAAGGCACTGACCAGGTGAGGGTTAGGAGAAGCGGGAAGATTGCGGATTGTGCTCTGCGAGGCACATTGTGGCAGCAGAAACACGGCGGCAAGGCAATCTGGGACCAGCGCGCCGGTTCGGCACGGATTTGGGTGGAGCAGCGCTTCAGCGCTGCATAGGGCCCTTCCCAAGCACGGCCTCAGCCGCTGCGGTACCTTAACAACTGAGGCCACACAATTAAAACCATCAACCTCAAAGCCGGAATGCCAACCGTC
>WNEZ01008344.1_pt1 | contig 10070 bp, 10 predicted proteins | sample 5400521 | NCBI WGS metagenome assembly WNEZ01 (sample SAMN13153339, study PRJNA577476) | soil metagenome | isolation source: 120 cm saprolite under Douglas fir tree site 2 hole 1 replicate 1 | place: USA:California | collected 2015-04-18 | reverse complement strand
TTTAATCAGAGAATCGTGTGAAGACATCTTTAAGGGAGAGGATGGCTTGCACGCGCCATACAAATCAGAGTAGCAGTTAAGCGAGAATATGCTGCTTCACTCCCCATATGCAGATTGATGGCAATCATCTCAAACACCATCTAAATGGACACAAGAAGCCCTCGTATGCTATAATAGCAATGCGACATACTCATAGTATGGGCTATGTGCTGACAATCCTCATGATCGCCAGCAACAAAAGGAGCGGCCTTTCACTTTTGAGACGTTGAATCTTGGAGGATCTGAGCGTTTCAAGAGTTGCAATTTGGTTGCTCTTTTTTGTTACCTTCAGCGAGTGTTACTATTGTATCCCTCCTGTTCTGCTGCTGCAAAATGAAAGTAGCAGGCCTGAATCTCTTCGAGAAAAGGATGCAGGTCTAATTTTCTTGGATAGTGAGTATTGTAGATACCTGCATAACTCTTCTGTAAAACAATAGTAAACTCTTTTCACCAGCTTGTCAAGATCTTGATTTTGTATGGCAAGGTATCACATTCCATTGTAGTGCAAAGGTATAACTTCCTAAAACCTATATTCCCTTGGGTTAAAGAGTCTCAATAACGGAAGGACATCCAGACATCCAGATGTCTTTGCTCTCTAAAATCAGCCTTCCTACATTTTGCCATACACGATGGTGAAATCCCCTCATCGGGCTTGGACTTGTTCAAAGAGTCATTGAGTATCTTGTAAGGCAAAGGTATCTTTCAATCCCACCATCGGGGTTATGTAGATTATACCTGAATCTAGCATATCATGAAAGCGTAGCTCGCGCAAGAATTTAATCCTTCCGTTTATCCGTTATTCCTTTGTGCCGAGCTTGGCATCCGCAAGCGCTACAACCTTGGGAATACTCCGCTGATCGGCTCTACAGGCGTAGGGGTCGCCCGGCTCCTGTTCAAGGCTTATTTTTGATACATGTGGTACATCCTCGCTACTTCCTGCCTCATACGCTCGCGTAACTCGGGGGGATCGACGAGTTCAGCTTTGTCGCCATACTTGTGTAGTTGCTGGAGGATACGCCAGTCGCTGTAGGCTTTTGCGCGCACAAGCACCCTGCGTTTCTGGTTGCCCTGTTCGTCGAGGTAGGCTTCTTCACGCTCGATGGTGTGCGTCAACCAGCGTTGACTCAAGCCACCCCTGGCAATGCTGGCATCGATCCAGTAGCTAAACTCTATAGGTCGGCGGCGGCGCTCTCCGTCGATCATGTCGTGCTCCGGCCCAAGGCTTTCGGCTTTAATGCGGTCGATACGGTACTCGAAAAATGTATTCATCTTGTGACTGTAGCCAATGAGGTACAGGTGTCCATCCTGATGGATGATATAGTAGGGGTCTACATGTTCATGCAGAGTCGTACCCTGGCGGCGCTGCATAGAGGCATACTCAAACCGGATCTGCTGGCGCTGAGAAATGTATCGCACAATAGTATCGATGGTAGCTCGATGGGGAAGATAGTTGGTGACGGTATCCAGGTTGAAGTAGATAAAGGGCTTGCGGACCCACCTGTCAAAATATTTCTTTTGCTCAGGCGGGAGCGTGGCGATAAGTCGCTCGATCAGTGAGAGTATTCCCTCTGCAAACGGATTACGTGGAGGCGATATTGGCAGGGGCTGCGCCGCGTTGGACTGAGCGTACTTTGTGGGGTCTGCAAAGAGCGTATGTAGCAAAGCCAGGGTATCCAGTTCGGTTTGACTGAAGAGAAATGGGCTGGCAGGTCCCGAGCCTTCTGCGAGATTATAACGGGTGGTATTGCCTGAGCGCGTTTTGTTGACCCGGTAGCCCATCTTTTCCAGGAATTGTATGTCGCGCAGAAGCATTCTCCCGGCACGTTGAGATGAGGCCATTGCCCTGGGATCATCACCTTCATTGATCTTGTAGTAGTCCCGCATGCGTTCAAAGATGTCCTGGCGGGTACAATTATTAGCGGCCAGAAATTGCAGCAGGCGAAAGATGCGCTCCGTGGATTCGTGGTTGGGGCTACCATTAGCGGTTGCGTTATCCGATGATGATTGAATGTCTGAGTCCGAGGATATATATTCGGTCATCTTAGAGCGTTCTCCTCCGGCATTTCAAATCAATTTCCCAAGGTTGTAACCTTCAACAGTATAATACGCGGAGTAGAGGAAGTGAAACAGGGTAGTGCGCTACGAGTTGGTAATATCGGTGAAGAGATGAAAGGTGATGGTGTACTTGCCTCTTACCCCTACTACGTATCCACATACTTTAACGTATAATATACTCATTAATATGGATGTATCGCTAAAAGGCAGTACTTTGAGGCCGGGTGCGGAAACACTGTCCCCTGGCACGGGCGGCCATACGGGCTACGCGGGCGGCCATAAAGGCCCCCACCCCGCTCCGCACCACCCCCGCCCCTACGGGATGATGAGCACATATGGGATGATGAGAAACACTGTCACCCGGATGGCGTCCATAAGGGCCACGCGGGCAACCATTCATGAGGTCTTCAGGAGTTGTGGGTAATCACCTGGCAGCCAAAAAGTAGGTCATTAGCTCTACACCACATTCCCCTCTACCGTCCCTGGAATATATGTAAATGCCATGCGGAAACCTCCAGGATAAGCTTTTAGCTCTATGCGCTCATATCCATACCAGTCAAGTAGCTCTTCTGCCTTCAATTCTGCATGGTGACGATCTTTCGCGTAGAACGTGAACAAGGTGTCTACATCCTTGCTCATCCTGCAAAATAGTATCCACAGTGTCATTGCAGCATCTCCTTTTTGCGACCGATGGTATGAATGAAATGATATCTTTATGATGATATCATTACGCTCCCGCTACTGTCAACATACCAGCATTGATACAATCAGTCTAAAAGCGGGGAGACGGGTATGATACGCTTACGAGTCAAAGAGGTTGCGCAAGAGAAGGGGTTTAGCCAGGGGCGGTTATCGAGAGTGGCAAACATCGATGAGAACACTCTGAAACGCATCTATCGTGACCCCTATGCCATCATCACCACGGAAACGCTTGATAAGCTGGCAAAGGCGTTAGGCGTCCCATCCTCAGCACTGATTGAAGATGTACCAGAGAAGTAACAACAAGCGGGGTGGCTTTTCATCTCACTTTAACAGAAACTCGACATTTTGTTCAAAGCCCATTGTATAATTGAGGCAACATCGTTTGGTAGCTACTATAGATCGGGTGTATGAAAAAGTTGTAGGCAAACGAGCGTAGGGGCCGATAAATCGGCGATGGGCACGGTAAACCGGCCCCTACGTTGTCCACTCCCATTGTGGATTTATTGCCTACAATCAATTCATACCCCCTATAGATCTCATTAAGGAGCAAGCAGGATGCGACGATTAGCGATACTGGCTGAAGGCGCTTTTGAGTGGCATTATGGTAAAACGGCCACGGGCGTCATTCGTTATGGGAAAGATACGGTGGTGGCGGTGATTGATAGCACCAGGGCGGGACAGGATGTAGCACAAGCCCTGGGGGCTGCGATTGGTAAGGGCATACCTGTGGTAGGTGATATCAATGAAGCTTTGAAATATCAACCAGATGCTCTTCTGATCGGCATTGCCCCTATGGGAGGCGCTTTACCGGTGGCATGGCGCTGGCAACTCCTTACTGCTATGGAAGCAGGGTTAGATATTATTAGCGGCTTGCATTTCTTCATTGCAGAGGACGAGGAACTACGCAGCGCGGCAGAAAAACATGGCGTGACGATCTGGGATGTGCGCCGGCCACCTGAGCAGAATCGCGTTGCTCAATTTATTCCACATCGCCCTGGAAGCTATACTATCCTCGTGGTAGGCTCGGACTGCGCCACGGGAAAAATGTCTACAGCCCTGGAAATGGACCAGGAAGCATCTAGCCGGGGAATCAATAGCGCTTTCGTCGCTACCGGCCAGACGGGGATTATGATTTCGGGTAACGGGCTGCCGGTGGACCGCATCATCAGTGATTTTGTGGCGGGTATGGTAGAGGAGATGGTGCTCGATTTTACGAACAAATACGACTGGGTGTTCGTCGAGGGGCAGGGTGCGCTCAATCATCCGGGTTACTCGCCGGTGACACTGGGCTTGATACATGGTTCTATGCCAGATGCTATGATCTTTTGTCACAAGGCGGGTGAAACCGCTATCGAGGGCTATACCTACTGCCCTTTGCCTTCGTTGAAGCGCATGATTGCTATCAACGAGGATACTGTAAGCTGGGTGAGGCCGGAACGCCCGTGCAAGGTTGTTGGTCTCTCTATTATGACCATTGGCCTGAGCGAACAAGAAGCCTGGGATGTTTTGAAGCAGGCGGAGGATGAGACGGGTTTGCCGACTACCGACGTGGTACGCTTCGGGGCGGGTGTATTGGTGGATGCGCTGGCTAAGCATTTTGCTTCTTGATTTTCCTCCAGGCGGATTTAGCGGATCCCTAATACGCTTCAATCGAAGGTATAGAGAAGAGGGAAGCCGGGCGACCATAAAGGCCCTCCCCACGCCGCTTCACCGCCCTCGCCCCTACGGATGGTGAGCCCCTACGGATGGTGATGGGCTTTTTCTTCGGTTTCAGCGGACTCCTGGATTGCCCGCGCACAGCTGCGCGGCACGGCGCCAGGAGGTCATCTCGCTGCCTCGGGGCTCATCGATGTAGCGATAATCGTGCTTGCGAATGGATTCGCGTACTTCCTCCAGGACGCGCTGCACACAGGTGCGCTGGCACTCCAGCAAAGAGCGTAAGATCGCAGGATCATTGCTCTCAGCTTGCTGGCGAGCCTGGGCGAAATGTTGCAGGCATAAACCGGTCGATTGGCGCAAGAGCGTACACATTTCCTGCGAGGATAACTGCTCGAGGAGTGTGCCGGTGAAACGCTCCTCAGCGGCTGCACGAATGCGGCAGATGGGACAGTGATCATAGGCGGGGCCAACATCCTTTCGCTGACGACCTTTTCTCTTCCATAGCTTCTTCCACGAAGTTTCGGGCGCTGTTTCGTCAAGGCTAACGGCTGCGAGGGTTTGAGTATCGCGATTCAAGTCATCCAGGATGCCGGTGAGCACTTCTTGATAGACTACGGCGAGTTGAAAAGGTGCGTTGTTCTGGGCCAATTGCCAGGTATGCAACGGGCAGAAGCCTCGCGACCGGATCAGCTGGTGGCGGTGTTCGACATCGCTGAATCCTTCGTATTGCCAGGTGTCCATGTAGCGCTGCACAGATTCAAATACAAGGGTGCAAACAGGGCACCCTTCGTGCTCACATGCTGCACGCAAGGCAGCTGCATCGTGTGAGTTCCATCCCTCGGGAACTTCTTGTTGCATATCATCTCCTTCTGCTCACGTGTTGCTGCGCAGCATGTCCCCTGTTTGAAGAAACCAGTGCTACTTCGTTAGTTTTCGTTTTGCACCGCCTGCGGCGGTGCAAAACGAAAGAAAATAGGATTATGCGAGGACACCTCGCGCTCCGGCAGGGGCTCTGCCCCTGCACCCCTTTCTCCATGCACTAGCTCTGTGGGCCGGGTTGCAGGGCCAGCGCGGCCATCTGCCCGAATAAGCTCGGCACGCTGGGGTGCGTTTGATCGCCGCTGAGTTCGCGATAGATAGAGATTACGTTCACGGCGATGCGTTCACCTTCCGACCAGGAGGCGTACATATCCAGGGGAATATCGCGAGCAGCGTCTAAAGCTGGCATGCCTGCCTCGTAGCGCTTACGCGCCTCTGCATAGATGTATTCAAGGTAGTCTTTGACTTCGGCAACTCCCTTTTTGTCAGTGATGGGGCCGTGGCCGGGGACGATGGTCTCTACGTCCAGCGAGAGGATGAGGTCGCAGGCCCGGATCCAGTTGCTGGTGGGCCCGGCCCACATGATAGGGTGGCCGCCAATGAAGAGGATATCGCCGGTGAAGATGACCCTGTCAGCAGGGATATGGACCAGCGTGTCACCGAGCGTGTGGGCCGGGCCGACCTCTAGCAGCTCCACTGTCCTGTCTCCCACCTGTAGGGTCAGCTTGCCCTCGAACGTCTTGTCAGGCAGCGTCAGCGTGATATTGTCGAACTCGAAGGGCGAGAAGATGCGGCCCATGAACTCGCCGAGCTGCCCCATGGCCGGGGCCATTTTGAGCAGGGCGGCCATTTGCCCAGGCGAGACGCCCGTGACCATCTCCTCGGCCGTGCGAGCCGACGCGATAATCTGCGCCCCGGCCACCAGCTCGTTGCCGTAACAATGATCGCCGTTGGCGTGGGTGTTGACGAGCATGTCGATGTGGGCTGCCGCCGGGATGGACTTGCGCATAGTGTCCAGCATTTCCTGCGTGAGCTTGAGATCGAAGAGTGTGTCGATCAGCAGGGACGCAGCGCCACCGGTGACGATGCCGGCATTGCTCCAGCCCCAGGAGCCGTCGGGCTGGAGGTATGCATACACGGAGTTGCCCAGGTCATGAAGGCCCCTGGTGTATGACCACGCGTTCATGTGCTTCCTCCTTGTGCCAAAGTTTTGCGAAGAATATAGCCTACTTTCGTGGGAGTCATCCGTGCGGTGGATGTATATAGTTTACCATTATCGGCTATAGCGAAAAAGTGGTTGAAATGAGCAAGGGACCTGGCGACCGCAAGGGTCGACCCCACGATAAATCGGGGGTCTACAACGCTGGACCGAGCCGCAATGCAGCTCAAGTGAGCGTAGTAGGTCCCCGATTTATCGTGGGACCAGAGCTTGCCTCTGCCAGGCTTCATGCAAAAATCGTACGCACACCCGAAGTGCATGACGCACTCGACAGAGCCCCCGTCACCTTGATATAATCAGAGCACGCGTGGGAGCAGGAACCCATGTCAAGGATGAGAGCAAGGAGCACGCTATCATGTCTACCCCCAGGGACCCTCGTCGAGAGCATCCGAGCACGTATCTTGTCCAGGATCGCTCCAGTGAAGAGGAACTCACTCGCCTGTTGATCCAGGATCAGATGGCTACCACCGGGATGGGTGGGGTGCTGCCAGAGCAGCCGGACCCAACGGTCTTCCGGCAGGTGCTCGATGTCGGCTGCGGTCCGGGCGGCTGGCTGAGAGAAGCCGCCCGGACTTATCCGAGCATGTCTGTCCTGGCAGGGGTAGATATCAGTGGCAAGATGGTCGAGTATGCGCGAACGCAGGCCGAAGCCGAGGGACTCGGTGACCGGGTGACGTTTTATGTCATGGATGCGCTGCGCATCATCGAATTTCCCGCGAGGTATTTTGACCTGGTCAATCATCGCTCTGCGGCAAGCTGGCTGCGCACCTGGGAGTGGCCCGGTCTCCTGCAAGAGTACCGGCGGGTGTGTCGCCCCCGTGGGGTGATCCGGGTCACGGAAGCGGATTTCACGATGGAGAGTAGTAGCCAGGCTGTCAATCGCCTCTACTCGCTGTTTCTGCAAGCGCTCTACCGGGCAGGGCACTATTTTACCCCAGAAGGAAATGGAGTGATCAGTCAGCTTGCCGACCTGCTACAACGGTCAGGACTCCAGAACGTGCAGACGCGCTCCTGCAGGCTGGAATATCGTGCTGGCACTGCGGAATGGCAGGGCTTTGTAGAAGATGGGAAGCACCTCTTTCGAACGGTGGCACCGTTCTTGCGGAAATGGACTGCTGTGCCTGATGACTATGAGAGCATCTATCAACAAATGCTCTTCGAACTGCAACAGCCGGACTCTATGGGAGCGGTGGAGGTGGTTACTGCATGGGGCATCAATCCTAAATAGCATCAGATCGATGGAGCGAGTGGGGGGTGTATGAACTAGTTGAAGGCAAACGAGCGTAGAGGCCTATAAATCGGCGGTGGGCGCGGTGAACCGGCCCCTACGTTGCCCGCTCTCGTTTGGTTGATTGCCTAAAACAATTCATAACATCCCGCGACTGATATAAGATTGACACTGCCTGTATGCTCTGCTACCATTGCCTTCACACTACGAAAAGGATGGACAAGATGGTACATGCATGGAGAGTTGATCCGGGCAGTAAGATCAAGCTGAAGGATTATGATCCTAATGACACTGACAAGCACGCTGATCGGGCGGCAGCGGAGGTGGAACTACAACAGCTGAGCAATGAACTGAGCGAGCTGCAAGAGCTGCTGTCAGCAGCGCAACTGCATAGCATGCTGGTGGTGCTGCAAGGAATGGATACGAGCGGCAAAGATGGCACTATTCGTCACGTGTTCTCACATGTCAATCCACAGAGCTGTTATGTGCATGCGTTCAAGGCGCCGACGCAGGAGGAACTGGTACATGATTTCCTGTGGCGCGTCCACAAGGTCACACCGGCGAAAGGCGAGATGGGTGTTTTCAACCGCTCCCACTACGAGGATGTCTTGATTGTACGCGTACATAACCTCGTGCCGCAAGAGGTCTGGAAGGGGCGCTACAAGGAAATCAACCACTTCGAAGACCTGCTTACAAATAGCGGCACAATCATGCTCAAGTTCTACCTGCACATCAGCTATGATGAGCAGGAGCGCAGGCTGCTTGCGCGGGAACAAGATATAGACAAAGCCTGGAAGATTGACCCAGGCGACTGGATCGAGCGCAAGTATTGGCAAGATTACCAGGAGGCATACGAGGACGCGCTATCTGAATGCAGCACGGACAACAGCCCCTGGTACATCGTAGCGGCCAACCACAAGTGGTACAGGAACCTGGCAGTGGCCCACACGATGGTGCAAAGCATGCGCAAGTATAAAGACGAGTGGAAGGCTGCTCTGGAGAAGCGCGGCCAGCACGAACTCGAGTTGCTGAAGAAGATTCCGCATCCGTGAAGTCCCCAGCGCTAATGGAGATGAATACATTACTATAGACATTTGGAGATAACGCCTGTCACCCTGAGCGCAGCGAAGGGTCTGGCTCGCCGGACGAAGAGATCCTTCCCCTTCGCTGCGCTCAGGGCTTCGGCTCATGCGCTCAGAGCTTGCCCTAGAGCGAAGCGAAGGGATGACAGCCAGGACACCTCTCAAGTCCAAATGAAACTGGAATTAGTAGCGGTTCCCGTCTCGGACGTTGACCGCGCAAAGGCTTTTTATACTGAGAAGATCGGCTTTAATGCTGATCATGATTACCAGGTCAGGGATGATCTTCGTTTCGTCCAACTGACACCTCCAGGTTCCGCCTGTTCGATAGTGATTGGGGTTGGGATTACAGACATGCAGCCGGGATCGGTCAAAGGTCTGCAAATGGTGGTCTCGGACGTGAAAGAAGTACGCGATGAACTGGCAAAACGAGGTGTTGCAGTCAGTGAGATCGAAGTCATGCCCTGGGGTTCATTTGTCTATTTTAGCGATCCCGATGGGAATCGCTGGTCATTACAGCAGCTGCCTGTTCGCCAATAGCTATCCGATGCATTATGATGTGCTGCCACCAGAAACGAAGCTGTATTCGCACTTCATCCTTCCTCGCGATAGATGTAGACAGAGTGTAGCACAGGTCAAGACCGAAGGTGAGCCGGGAATTCCTGCAGGAGCCAAGAATTGCCATCGGGGTCGCTGAATCCGGCATACTTCACCCCCTGCATGTCCCACACCTCGGCTACTTCAAGCCCCCGTTTCACGAGCGCTTCGCGGGCCTGGTGTATATCCGCTACCACCAGATGCAGACCCTTGACCGATCCGGGCTGCATGGCAGAAATGTCCCCCATCCCGGTCCCGAAGACGATCGAACAAGCCGACCCGGGCGGCGTGAGCTGGACCACTCTCATCGTGTCGGTAGGACGCGTATCAACCTCTAACGTAAAACCGGCTTTTTCGACGTAAAAAGCCTTGGCGCAGTCAACATCAGTAACCGGTACCGGCACCAGCTCAAGTTTCATAGCAGGGACTGCAGGAATGTTCTCTTTGTTGGTATCTGCCATCATGATTGCTCCTTTGGTTTATGGTCACCAGTCACTTGGCTCCGGGCATGGGCGCGTCGAGGAACGGCGCGACGACGGCCGAAAGCTGGGGAGACGAGTAGATGTTGTAATGTGTCGTGGCGGGCAGAATGGCGAGCCGGGCATTGGACATACCGGACCCATCCCAACCGGCATCGACCTTGCCGCCGCCAAGCAGCTCGAAGAACGCCACG
>WNEZ01006797.1_pt1 | contig 10070 bp, 8 predicted proteins | sample 5400521 | NCBI WGS metagenome assembly WNEZ01 (sample SAMN13153339, study PRJNA577476) | soil metagenome | isolation source: 120 cm saprolite under Douglas fir tree site 2 hole 1 replicate 1 | place: USA:California | collected 2015-04-18 | reverse complement strand
GACCCCCGCAACCCTGCCGTGATCGCCGACCTGGTAGGTGACAACGTAGGTGACTGCGCGGGCCGTGGCGCCGACCTCTTCGAGTCCACCGCCGCCGAGAACATCGGCGCGATGATCCTGGGTGTGGCTCTCTATGTCGCCACGCACAACGTCGGCTGGATCCTCTTCCCGCTCGTCGTGCGCGCCTTTGGTTTGATCGCCTCCGCAATTGGCTTGCTCTGGATTCGCCCTTCCAGAGTCATCGAACCGGATAAAGCCGCTGGCCGCGACCCGGGTGAGATCGCCATGAACCAGCTCACTATTGGCTACATCATTACGGGTGTCGTCTCCATTTTCGGCGTCCTCCTGGGCAGTTACTTGCTGCTCAACGGCAACATCGCGGCGAGCCGTGGCATTCCGGCATGGCTCTGGTTCTTCTTCGCAGGCGTCACCGGCATCGCCCTCAGCTTCGCCTTCGTGTATATCACGCAGTACTATACCGCCGGGACGTGGCGCCCGGTGCGCGAGATTGCCGCTGCCACGCTGACCGGTCCCGCCACAACTATCATTACAGGTATGGCCGTTGCATTTGAGTGTGTGGCCCTCCCCGTCCTGGCCATCAGTGCCGCGCTTGGCATCTCCTACTTCTTCGGCAGCCAGGTCCACCTGGGCAGCCATGGCATCATTAGCACCGGTGGCATCTTCGGTACCGCCGTCGCCACCATGGGCATGCTGATGAGCTGCGCGTACATCCTCGCCATGGACACCTTCGGCCCCATCACCGACAACGCCGGTGGCATCACCGAGATGGGCGGTGGGGCAGAGGCTGTGCGCGACATCACCGACGCCCTCGACGGCGCGGGCAACACCACCAAGGCTCTGACCAAGGGCTACGGTATCGGCTCCGCCGCGCTGGCAGCCTTCCTGCTCTTCAGCGCGTACCTGGATGTCCTTTCCGCCGATAAGTGTCCTAACCCGAAGACATGTGGTACTGTAGCCCTGGCAGCTTCGCAGGCCGTCTACCACGTTGACCTGGCCGATATCTCGGTCTTCATCGCCGCATTGATCGGCATCACGCTGATCTTCTTCTTCAGCTCGTTGGCTATTCGCGCCGTGGGCTCAGCCGCCAAGCGCATGATCGAAGAGGTCCGCCGCCAGTTCCGCGAGAACCCCAAGATCATGGCGGAAAATCCCGCGGACCGTGTTGACCCCGACTACGCTCGCTGCGTAGACATCAGCACCCGTGGCGCCTTACGTGCCATGGTGCTCCCCGGCCTCGTCGCCGTTCTGACTCCCATCGCTGTCGGCGTTATTCTCGGCCCGTCGGCTGAGGCCGGCATGCTCATGGTTGGCACCATGGGTGGTATCGTACTCGCTACCGCCCTCAACAACGGCGGCGGCGCGTGGGACAACGCCAAAAAGTACATCGAGGCTGGCTACCTGCGCGTAAATGCTGAAGGCGAGATGGTTGATCGCCTCGACCCCAACGGCACCGTCCTGGGCAAGAAGAGCGAAGCACACAAGGCAGGGGTGGTTGGCGATACCGTCGGTGATCCCTTCAAGGATACCGCTGGTCCATCGCTCCACGTGCTCATCAAGCTGCTCAGCACCATCACCCTGGTGCTCGCGCCCCTCTACATCGCCTTGCACCCGTAGTCACATCCTAACACGGCAAGGTACAAGTAAAGCCATCGGCTCACCTGACTTCAGGTGAGCCGATTGTTCTCTACTGTTATATCCACTTTCCCTTTTGTACACCTCTGCTGCTCTTCATTCGTTATTGTACTAGATATACATTCGCACCTGTATCTCTTTCAATATCCAGCAGGAAGTGCAAGAGGACGGCCCTCTTAATCGGTAGGGTTTTGCAAGCTTGATCGTCATTCCGTACGGGCTCTTATCGGTAGATTTTGTGCAAGCATGATCGTCGTTCCGTAGGGGCGGGAGTGGTGTGGAGCGGTGTGGGGGCCTTTATGGCCGCCCGTTCCAGGGGACAGTGCGGCCTGAATAATTCCAACAAAAAAAGGAGCATCTATGTACAATACACTATCCAGGAACAAAACTCTTTCTACAGTTCTCGCCTATCTCGTCGCCGTGGCACTCTGTATCCTCCTAACCGCGTGCGACGTGAACGTCTCGCTCCCCAGCAATATTGGAGGTCCCAGCAGCGGCCAGTGCCTCAGCAACTGCGCACTGGGATCAGGCGTACACGGCGTGCAGGTCTTCGTCGAACCGGACTCCGGTGAGCATGTCATCACTGACGCCATCCGCTCGGCGCAAAAATCCGTCTGGCTGGAGATCTACCTCCTGAGCGACCGCAACGTGATTAGAGCTCTTGAAGAGGATGCCAACCGTGGCATAGACGTGCGCGTAATGCTGGAGCCGCATCCCTTTGGTGGTGGCTCGCCCACGCGCACCATCGACCAACTGAAAGCCGCCGGTGTCAAGGCCCAGGAGACCAGCCCCAGCTTTCCATTGACGCACGAAAAAGGCATGATCATCGACGGCAGCACAGCCTTCATCATGACCTCCAACTTCACCCGCTCGGCCCTGGGCGGCAGCAGTGGCAGCAGCGGCTTCCGCAACCGCGAATATGACATCGTTGATACGAATCCACACGATGTACAGGCAGTCATCGGCATTTTTAACGCTGACTGGAGCCGCACAACAGCGCAGTTTAACGATTCCAACCTGGTCGTCAGCCCTGTGAACTCGCGCAGCGATTTCACCTCCCTCATCAACAGCGCCCATCACACCCTGCTCATAGAAGCCGAGGAGATGCAGGACAGCAATATCGAACAGGCCATCACCAGCGCGGCACAGCGCGGCGTGCATGTGCAGGTCATACTACCCGCCCCCAGTGGCTCATCTACTGACAGCAACAGCTCGGGCATCGACGTCATCAAACAGGCTGGCGTGCAGGTCCGCGAAGACAGCCGCCTCTACATGCACGCAAAAATCATCGTCGTTGATGGCCAGAAAGCCTTCGTTGGCTCGGAGAACATCTCCACCCAATCGCTCGACGGGAACCGCGAACTGGGCATCATCGTCTCGGACCAGGGCGTGCTCAACACCCTCCAGCAGACATTCCTGCAGGACTGGAGCGACTCGCAAGCTGTGTAGAGGCCTGAATGGAACCATCCAGGTATCGTGATGTATACTAGTAACGAATGATGGTACAGTCAATCCACGGACGCAAAACAATCGTCATGTACCGAGAGGAAGAAACTGTGATGAACCGGCGAAGTCGAGGGGTGAATCTCTTTGGATATTGGTTTACCGTCTTTGAGGTGCGCATCATCATTATCGTGATCGTTACACTCATCGGTGGTTTAGTCAGCATCTTCGCAAATATTCCCTTCTTATTGCCGGGTATACTCGGCCTGATTCTGGCTACCGGCTGGTACCTGCTGTTCAAGATGGTGATCAGGTGATCCTTTTGCTACAAGGAGGATTGAAATCGCGTTCCCCTTTTTTCATCGGCAATAAGAATAGACAGTCAACAGAAAAAAGGAGGCCCACCAGGGATGACCACTTATGACTGAAGAGCAACAGCAAGAAAACATCAATGATATCCAGCGACTGCACTTCGAACTCTTTCGGCGCGTACGCTATAACCTCCTGGATGGCGAACGCGTTGTTCGTGATCTGCTGGACTGGCACGACCTCTGGTATAGCGTGCTCCCAACACGTCTCCCTTACCTTTTCAACAAACAAGGTGACAAGCAGTACCACCCCTACACGGAACTCAGCATGTTACGCCACGCTCGCTGGGATAGCTGGCCCGCTGATACCCTCTACATCTGGACCAACGATGAGGCCCTCCCACACCTACAGCAGCGCATTGAAGAGCACTGGGAGCCAAGCGAGATCGAGGTGATCTCGCCCGATGCAGATGAGGAAATGCGCTTCACGCACCTGGACGATGAGCATGATCGTGTGCTGTTTGTCTGGTGGGACTGATATAGCCCTGCTACGATTATGGCCTGAAACCCTGATCATGCGCTATTACTTGCACATAATTCCCCGCAGTTGCAAGATATGATACGATACGACAAAAAATGGGAGGCATTCATGGTCACAGAAATTGCTATTTTCACCGCCGTGGCTGGCAAAGAGGATGAGCTGGGACAGGCTATTTTACACGGCATCGAGGTCGTGCGCCAGCACCCCGGGTGCAAGTCAGCGCGCATATCACGTTGTATCGAGAAGCCTGAACAGTATATGCTGGCAGTCTCGTGGACCTCGCTCGAAGCCCATACCGTCGATTTTCGCGGCGGGCCGCTCTTCCCACAGTGGCGCAGCCACATCAACGGCCTGTTCGAGGGATCGCCGGTCGTCTTCCACTATCAAGACATCTCAAAAGAATAATATCGTACATAACCTGAGCGACCGGAGAATACCTAATATGGCCGAACCACAAGACGCTACAACTTCTCAACTCGACCAGCCGGGCAGCAGCGAAACCGAACAACTCGCCGCCCGCGTTGCCACCCTGCGCCACCAGATCGAAGAGGCAGCTTACCAGTATTTCGTGCAGGATAACCCGGTGCTGACCGACGCCGAGTACGACCAGTTGATGATCGAGCTGCAGCGCATCGAGCAGGAGCATCCCGAACTGCAATCCCCCGACTCGCCCACGCAGCGAGTCGGCGCCGGCCCCGTACAGGACGTGCCGCAGCATCATCACCCCGTTCCCATGCTCAGCCTGGCCAATGCCCGCAGCGCAGAAGAGTTGCGCGCCTGGCACAGGCGCGCCCAAAACATCCTGCCCAATGCCACATTCGAGTACGTCTGCGAACTGAAAATCGACGGGCTGGCCATGGCCCTCACCTACGAGCAGGGCAGGCTCACCGTCGCCGCCTCGCGCGGGGACGGCATGATAGGCGAAGACTGGACCCCCAACGTGCGCACCATCCGCACCATTCCGCAGAAGCTGCGGGGAGAGCGCATCCCGGACAGGGTCGAGGTGCGCGGTGAAATCTACATGTCTACTAAGAACTTCGAGAAACTGAACGAGGAGTTGAATCAAGAGCGCCTGTTCGCCAACCCGCGTAACTCGGCGGCCGGTTCATTACGCCAGAAAGACCCGCGCATCACCGCCTCACGCCATCTCGACTTTTTCGGCTACCAAATCGGCTACACCCAGGGCATGGACGTGCATAGCCAGTGGGAAGCGCTGCAATTGCTGCGCGACTGGGGCTTCCCGGTCAACCCGCACATCGCCCTGGCCAAAACGCTGGACGAGGTCATGGACTACTGCAACAAATGGGAGAAGGAACGTTTCAATCTGCCCTACGAGATCGACGGCGTGGTGATCAAGATCAACGACTTCGTCCAGCAGCAAGAACTGGGCACCGTTGCGCGCGACCCGCGCTGGGCCATCGCCTTCAAATACCCACCCACCCAGGTCGCCACACAGCTTCTCGATATCCGTGTGAACATCGGCCGTACCGGCTCCGTAAATCCCTGGGCGCTGCTCGAGCCCGTCAATATTCGCGGCGTCGTGGTTTCGCGCGCCGCCCTGCACAACGAGGGCGATATCCAGCGTAAAGACCTGCGCATCGGCGACTGGGTCCTGGTGCAGCGCGCGGGCGAAGTCATCCCCCAGGTGGTCAAGCCGGTCGTCGAGCGCCGCACGGGCAACGAGCAAATCTATCACCTGCCCGAGCACTGCCCGCTGTGCGGCACCCCCATCGTGCGCATTCCCGACCAGGCCATGGCCTACTGCCCGAACGAGCAGTGCCCGGCGCGCAACCTCGAAGGCCTGTTCCACTTCATCTCCGTCATGGACATGGAAACCATCGGCGAGAAGCGCTGCGAGCAACTGGTAGAAGTCGGCTACATCCACGACGTTGCCGATTTCTACAGCCTGACGCGCGACCAGCTCCTTGCCCTGGAAAGTGTCAAAGCCAAAAGCGCGGATAACATGCTCGCCGCCATCGAAGCAAGCAAACATCGTCCCTTCTGGCGCCTCATCTTCGGCTTGAACATCCGCTACGTTGGCGAAAAAACGGCGCAAATCGTGACCGAGGCTTTCCCCGATATCGATACACTACTGGCCGCCAGCGAGGAAGAGATTATCAAAGCGCCCGGCATCGGCCCCATCATCGGGCACAGCCTGTACACCTGGCTGCAAAACGACAGGAACCGTCAACTCATCGAGCGGCTGCGCCAGGCGGGCTTGAACATGCGAGAGGAACGGCGCACGCTGGATGGGCCACTGGCAGGGCAAACGTTCTTGCTTACCGGGCGGCTCAACAGCATGACGCGTCCTGCCGCCGAAGAACTCATCGTCAAGCTGGGCGGAACCATCGCCACCGGCGTGAGCAAATCGCTCAGCCACCTGATCGTCGGCGAGGACGCCGGTTCCAAGCTGGCAAAAGCGCAAAAAGCCGGCGTGCCCATTCACGATGAGCAATGGCTGATTGACTTGTTCAAGGAACATGGCGCTATCTAATCCTGCTATAGGGTAGGTTTTTGGCAAGCATGATCTTTGTCCCGTAGGGGCGGGAGCGGTGTGGAGCGGTGTGGGGGCCTTTATGGCCGCCCGCGCCAGGGGACCGTGTGGCCTGCCATCCCCCCATCCCATGCCCCTTCGTATGCGGCCTCACAAAAACCCTATCCTTGAAAGAATTTGTTGGCGAATGAAAGGTATGGTGCAATCGGGCATGGCGCCCGCAAGGGGCGCCACTACCATGACACGAATGCATCGGCCTGCCAAGCCGTATCATGGTAGTGGCAGGGCTTGCCCCTGCCATAGTTCCCAACTGATTCGCCTCCTAGTGGCATTCGCCAACAAAGTCGTGAAAGCCAGGGACTGGTCCCTGCCTGGAGGGAAGGTAATCCTGCTCACTCTCCTCCCCAAGCGGGCCGCAGGCCTGCCAGAAGAATTACGAGAGGATGTCTGTCATCTCACATTGACAGGAAGCATTGTTTGTCCTATCATCAACTAAACTGGCAGATGTCTTAATATATCACCGAAAGCCGAGTCATAATATATTGATCTGCTGCGAAGTCCTTCAAGGCGTCAAACCCTTCGCCTGCAAAGAACTGCTCCACCGCTTTGGCAAAAGTATCTCCATCTTGCCTGGCGATGACCCCGAAACTATCTTCCTTCGCTACCAGGGCGACTTGCACGAACTGCCGCGCCTGCGCACCATCGTCGCCGTCTACCTGGTCCAGCAGATAGAGACCGTGCGGCATCTCTACCCCGCTCACACCTTCACCTCCTTCCGCGTCAGTGCCGCCGGTGAGGACTCATCGACCTTCGCCAGAATCAAAGCCGACATCAGCCAGGCTACCGGCCTCACCTTCGACCCCGAGGAAGGCGAACTGCTCCTGCGCATCCGGCCATCCAGCCTGGAAGCAAACGGGTGGGAGCTATTGACGCGCATCTCACCTCGCCCCCTCTCGGTCCGGCCCTGGCGTGTCCACAATATGGAGGGCGCGCTCAACGCGACCATCGCCGCCGTCATGATCGAAATGACCTCGCCCAGGCCCAATGACCGCTTCCTCAACCTCATGTGCGGCTCCGGCACCCTCCTGATCGAACGCCTGCTGCGCTGTCCCGCCAGGGTCGCCACCGGCTGCGATACCGATGCCAGCGCACTGGCCGCTGCAAAGGAAAACCTGCGTGCCAGCAAACTCTCTGCCCCAGTTGAGCTGTTGGAGATGGACGCCACCGCGCTGCAATTTCCTGCCAGCGCCTTCAACGCTATCTGCGCTGACCTGCCCTGGGGCCAGCTCGTAGGATCGCACCGGCACAACGCCGACCTCTACCCCAGAGTGCTGGCCGAGGCCGCTCGCGTCGCCACCCCCCGCGCCCGCCTCGTCCTGCTGACGCACGAAATCAAACTCTTCGAGAGCGTGCTGCAAGATTGCACGGAATGGACCTTGAAGGATGTCGTCAAGATCTTCCAGGGTGGCCTCCACCCGAGGATCTACCTCTTTCAAAGGGCTGCCTCTCATTGACGGGAAGTACGGAGTTATGAGAAGAGAACAAACCTTTCAGGAATTGATCGACATCACACGCAAAGTGATTCACGCATTTGAACACGTGGAGCAACGCCCTTGGACGATAGAAGTCACCATGATCGAGCTGATGAAACAAATCGGGGATTTATCAAAGCACATCATGATGATGGAGAAGTACTATCTGCCGGATAGAGCAACCGATCCGGCATACATGACAACAACAGATGACATTAGTGATGAACTTGCAGATGTTTTCTACTGCCTGATCCGCATTGCAGAGCATTACAACATCGACCTTGAACAGGCCCATCTCAATGCGCGAAGAAAGGAAATGCTGTATTTGGGTCAAGAGCCTGATTTTTAAGATGACCTACTTCATTTCCTGGCACACTCGCGTGTGCGTACAGGGCCGTGGGCAGTTTGCCCACGGCCTTTTTTGACTGCTGAACAATCATATCTACATAGAAAGAGAAGCATCATCATGACAGGTAGCGACGACAAAGCCTTATACGACTACCTCGTAGCCGAATACACCCATCACTTCGACTACTGGGACTGGTCCTACCTCGAAGGCAGGAGGGTGGATGTATCAACCGGGCCAAAGCCGTGGGACTATATAGAGACCGTGCAGGCGGCGCTGAAACAGGCGCGTTCCGTGCTCGACATGCGCACCGGCAGCGGCCAGCTCTTCGCGGAGATGCTCAAGCGCCAGCCAGTGCCAGAAGTGTATGCCACCGAGGGCTATGCGCCAAACCTCGCCATGGCACGCCAGCTGCTCGAACCACTGGGCGCTGCCATCTATGCAGTATACGACGAGCATCTTCCCTTCGCGGATAACACCCTTGAACTTATCGTCAACCGGCACGGAAGCTACGACCCGCGCGAAGTGCTGCGCGTCCTCAAACCCGGCCACCTCTTCATCACCCAGCAGGTCGGCGACCAGACCAACCTGCGCATTCACGAACTGCTAGGAAGTGAGAAGAAAATCTACTTCTATGAAGGCGCGGAGCAGGAGTCAACCTGGAACCTGGGCTATGCCGTGCGTGAGATGCGTGAGGTCGGCTGGCACATCGTCGAGCAGGAAGAGCATTTCTTCATCACGCGCTTTTACGACACCGGCGCCATCGTCTATTACCTCAAGGCCATCCCCTGGGAGGTGCCCGATTTCTCAATTGACAAATACTTCGACAAACTCGTAGCCATCCATCACCTCATCCAGCGTGAAGGCTATATTGACGTTCCCTTCCACATGTTCTTCATCATAGCCCGCAAGGGATAACATTTGACTGCTGGAGTCGCTCACAAAGTGGCTCCAGCAGTCACCCATACCAGCGCTCTCAGACGTACTTCATCTCCGTGAAACGCCCGCGCAGCGCGTTCACCTGCGACTTCACATTCTTGCCGCGGATGGCGTCGTGCATCAGTTGGGCCAGCTCTCCCAAAGCGCGTTCGTCCATACCGAAGCGCGTCATCTCAGGCACGCCGATGCGCAGGCCGGACGGGTTGCGCGGGTCGCTGTCGCCGGGCAGCATGTTGTAGTTCACAATGATATCGTTGGCCTCCAGTCGCTTAGCGACCTCGACGCCCCCGCCCCACTGCGAGACACTAACTGCGATCATGTGGCTTTTCGTGTAACCAAACTCGCGCGCCTCCACCGGCGTGCCCAGCTCATCCAGGCTGCGCCCCAGCGCCTGCGCATTGCGCACAATCTGCAGCGCGTAGTCGCGGCCGAACGCCTTCATCTCGCGAATGGCAACCAGCAGCGCTGGCAGCGTGTGCAAGTGATGGTTACTGGAGGAGCCAGGGAAAACACCCCTGTCGGCGGCGGGCCAGTATTTCTTCTCATCTTCCTCGTCCAGGTTGCCCAGGATCACCCCGCGCTGCGGACCGGGGAACGTCTTGTGCGTGCTGCCCGTCATCCACGTCGCCCCCTCCTGCAGCGGCGACTGGAACTGGCCGCCCGCGATCAACCCAAGCACGTGGGCGCCATCATAAAGCAGCGGGATATCCTTAGTCTTGCAGAAAGCGGCAACCTCCTGCACCGGCTCCGGGAAGAGGAACAGGCTCTTTCCCATCACCACGATCTGCGGTGATACCTGCTCGATCAACTCGAT
>WNEZ01010426.1_pt1 | contig 10071 bp, 11 predicted proteins | sample 5400521 | NCBI WGS metagenome assembly WNEZ01 (sample SAMN13153339, study PRJNA577476) | soil metagenome | isolation source: 120 cm saprolite under Douglas fir tree site 2 hole 1 replicate 1 | place: USA:California | collected 2015-04-18 | reverse complement strand
CCGACGTGAGGCGCGACGAATCGGTCCGACCGGGCACGACCGTGGAAATCCTGGCCGGGCTGCGTCCGGCCTTCCGTGCCGACGTCTGGGAGAAGCGCTTCCCCCAGATCGAATGGAACGTCACGGCCGGGAACTCCTCCCCCGTCAACGACGGGTCCGCCGCGGTTCTGATCACCAGCAGCGACACGGCGGCACGGCTCGGCCTCAAACCGCGCGCACGCCTGCACACGGCGACCGTCGTCGGCGACGACCCGATCTAGATGCTCACCGGCATCATCCCGGCAACCCGAAAGGTCCTCGAGCGCGCCAACCTCGGGATGAACGACATCGACGCCTTCGAAGTCAACGAGGCCTTCGCCAGCGTCGTGCTCGCCTGGCTCGCCGATATCGGAGCCGATCCGGCCAAGGTCAACATCAACGGTGGCGCGACGGCCGTCGGCCATCCCCTCGGCGCCAGTGGCGCGCGGCTCATGGCGACCCTGCTGAGCGTCCTGGAACAGGCCGACGGCCGTTGGGGCCTACAGACCATGTGCGAGGCCGGCGGGCTGGCTAACGCGGCCATCATCGAGCGCATCTGAGACGCACGTGGCCGTCTTCAGTCGTGGATTCCACGGTCGCCGCGACCACGACGACGCGCTGCCCCCGGGGCAGTACCTGACCCGCGACTTCCCCGTGCTGTCGGCGGGCCCCACGCCATCGATTCCGCACAACAAGTGGACCTTAACGATCACCACCGAGACAGGCGCACACCAGGCCTGGAACTGGGCACAGTTCATCGCCCTCCCGAGCGAAGAACCCACCGTCGACATCCACTGCGTCACCCGCTGGTCCAAGCTCTGCACGGCCTGGCGCGGCGTTTCTCTCGACACCCTGTTCGCCGACATCGACACCGCCGCCGACTTCGCCATGGTACACAGCTACGGCGGCTACACCACGAACATTCCGCTCGAGGATCTCCTCGACGGCAAATCCTGGATCGCCTACGAGCGCGAGGGCGAGCCGCTGCAACCAGTCCACGGCGGGCCGGCCCGCCTTCTCGTCCCGCATCTGTACTTCTGGAAGTCAGCCAAATGGGTGCGCGGCATCGAGTTGATGCTCCAGGACGAACCCGGTTTCTGGGAGAGCCTCGGCTATCACATGTACGGAGACCCATGGCGCGAGCAGCGCTACGACGGGGACTGAAAGCTATGTGGCGGCCCGCGCAACTCGTCGACGCCTGGGAGGAGATCCCGACGGCGCGCACGTTGCGATTCAAGGTGCCCGACTGGCCAGGCCACCTCGCCGGGCAGCACGTCGACCTCCGCCACCTCGCCGGGCAGCACGTCGACCTCCGCCTCACCGCGGAGGACGGATACATGGCTCAGCGCAGCTACTCAATGTCCGCGCCCGAGGACGGCGAGTTCGTCGAGGTGACCGTTCAGCTCGTGCCCGACGGCGAAGTGTCCCCGTACCTGGTCAAAGAGATCACCATCGGCGACGCGGTCGAGGTCTTGGGCCCGCTCGGCGGCTGGTTCGTCTAGCGCCCGCAACCGCCTCAGCCGACCTTGCTCATCGGGGGCGGCTCCGGCGTCGCTCCGCTCATCGCGATGCTGCGCGAGCACGCCCGCAGCCGTTCAGCCTCACCGATGCGGTTGATCTACTCGACCCGGAGCCCAGACCAGCTCTACTTCGCAACCGAGCTGTCAGACCACCGCGACGACATCGCCATCCTCTACACCCGTGCGGCACCGCCCGGCGACGATCGCCCGCCACATCGCATCAGCGTGACCGACCTGACCAAATGGTCGTCGTCCGTCAGCAGGTCGTCAAGCCGCCAAACGGGTTTCTACACAGGCGTCCATCCCGACTCGGGATCTTGGGTAGCGCCCGGCAACGCCACCGGGGCCGAGTTTGGGAAGACCTGTATGCTGACCGGCGACTACGTGGCCGAGACTCGCTGCCAGATCGACGAGTTCATGAGGGTCCGGCGCAGCCGCTGAGCGGCGCGATGCGGCGAGTCCAGCCCAGCGCCACATGTCCAAGCAGCCACCGGGGCGGCCCGGAACGCCGGGGCGGACGGCGACGGCAATCAAAAGGTGAGAGTCGAGCCCAAGGCACCGCAAGCCTGCGGCGTAGTCCGGAGCAGCGGCCCTGACGGCTCGTAACCCACCGCTCGTAAGCTTGACGCCCCGGAGCCGCCGTCCTGCACGGCGATCCCGGCTAGCTGGCAGGCCGTCAGGAGAACATCGGTTCTAAGGGGGTCAGCGCGCTTAGGTCCAGATCCGACCATTATGCGCTAGGTCGGCTGCTGCGATTCCAGCTCGATAGTCGCGCCAGATTCGGCAGGTCACTCACGCTCCGGAGTGTCCATCACACTGCGTCACGATTACTGGTCACTGCCGCCGTGCGAGATCCGCCGTTCGGCGCGGGCAGCAGCCCATGCAGCATGATCGCGAAGGCTGTGCAGAACAAGTCAATCTGGTGCGTCGGGCAGTTGGTGTGAGCATGCGGCGATGATGGTCCCTGTAAAGCGCAAGATCGGCTTCTGCTACACGCGCTGGCACCGACTGAGCCACGACCACTGCGGCCGCAGCAGTGATCCCCCCTGTGATCCCCTCACCGGGCGGGTCGGCCCGTGCCGGCAGGTTTCATTCCGGAACGACGGCCAGGTCTGGGGTGATGTTGTCGTTGGCCTGTTGAAGCTAGCTCCGGTGCCCGTCGACTGTCTGTGGGCTAAAGATCACGCGATCGAGCGATGAGACTTGCTCGAGCTGCGCCTAGGTTCGCTTGCGTCAGCGACGAAGAAGGGACCAGGCGGTGCAATTCTGGAGTACTGATCGGCGTGGCGCCGTGGAGATCGCGACGTTCTCGAATCCGCCGCACAACTATCTCAACAAGCCGGTGATCGACGAGCTCGAGCAGCTGGTCGTGCAGTGGCGGGATCCGTCGATCCGGGCGGTCGTGATCCAGTCACGTGCCGAGGACGCCGGCGGTTTCAGTCAATACAGCGTCGAGGAGTTGTACGGGCTAGCTAGTGACCCGGCCACGTCCCGATACTCCGGAGCGATCGTGCGCGGCTACAAGGCGATCTTCGATCAGATGATGGCGCTGCCCAAGGTGATAATCGCGGCGATGAACGGGGACGCGATGGGAGGCGGATTCGAGCTCACCCTCGCCTGCGACCTGCGGATCGGCCAGAACGGCGACTTCCGCTACGGAAACCCTGAGGTGCGCGCCGGCGTCATTCCCGGGGCGGGCGGGACGCAGCGCGTGACCCGGCTCGTGGGTTTGGCACGCGCGCTCGACTGGGTGTTGCGCGGCCGCATCGTCAGGCCCGAGGTCGCGTTGGAGCTCGGCCTCGTCCACGAGGTCGTCGAGGACGCGCCTGCCCGTGCGCTGGAGCTTGCCAGGGAGATCGCGTCGCTCCCGCCGATGTCGGTGGCGAACGCGAAGAGGGCGCTCTACCTCGGGGCCGACACCAACCTACAGGCCGCGTTCGAGGTAGAGAACATGCAATGGACCGAGGTCATGCAGTCCGACGACGCGCAGCTCGCGCTCAAGACCTTCCTCGCCGTGGACCCCGATTCGCGTCGCGACTGGTTCGAATCCGAGAACTCGAAGAACTACCCCGCCTACTCTGGCCACTGAGGTTACAGATGCCGCTCGCGACCTTCCAACGAAACGATCAGCTCGGCGAGATCGTGATCGATAGCCCTCCGCTGAACCTCTTCAGCGGGGAACTGCTCGCCGACTTGCGCGCCGCCGTCAACGAGGCGGCCGACAGTGACATCCGGGCCCTGCTGCTGCGAGCCGAGGGCAGTGATTTCTCCGCAGGAGCGGAGGTCACGGTCTTCATTGGGCTTGACGAGGCCCAGGCTACGGAGCTGGAGACGACGGTCCTCTCACTGATCGGAGCGATCGAGGATCTCCCGGTCCCGACCCTCGCACTCATCCACGGCCAGTGCTACGCGGGCGCGCTGGAGGTTTGTCTCGCGTGCGATCTGATCTGGGCCGCGGAGGGCAGTCAGATCGGACAGATCGAGGCACTGGCCGGCGGCATCCCATACGCGGGCGGGACCCAGCGCATTGCGTCGCGGATCGGTGCAGGACGCGCCGCGGAGATGGTGTTTACAGCCGCCATCCTGCCGCCGGAGACGCTTGCGTCCTGGGGCCTCATCAACCAAGTGGTCCCAGCGGACCGCCTCACCGAGGAGGGCCGTACTTTTGCTCAGAGCCTCGCGAGCGGTCCCACACGTGCTCATGCCGCGACCAAGCGCATCCTCCACGCCTGGCGCTCGGGCGGAGTGGCCGCGGCCGACCGCGTAACCCACGCCGAAGGACCAGCCGTGATGCTCAGCCAGGACCTGCAGGACGGCATCGCGAGCCTACAGCGCTACGGCCTGGGCCACGCCACCTTCAACAACCGCTGACCAAGTAGCAGCTCGCCGTCAACCGGTCGAGCTGGTGATAAGGGCGCGCAGCAATCCGTCGTGGCGATCGGGCCTCAGAGCCAGTCGGCCGCGATGATCTGCCCGGCATCCTGCTCGGGGTGCTCGCGCACGCCTTAGAGCGCTGGCACCCGACCGCAGCTCCGTCCGCCAAGGTGGTTCGGATACCGCGCGATCTTCGCGTTTGAAGAAGGCCACGCATACAAGCGTGAGCGCCCGCCACCGGTCCACGAGCCCCTCTGGGATGCCCTCGAAGAACTTCTGTCGGTGATTCCGAGGAAGTCGTAGGGGCCGCTCGATGTTCGCAACGTCGTCCCACACCGAGTCGACACCTCCGGCCGGTCGCTCGAAGGCGGATCCCGCCAGGGCAATCTCAGGCGCCGCGATCGCTGTGAACACCGCATCCGTTGCATCGGCGAACGCACTGGTCCACCGGGTTTGCCTCGTCTCATTCATGCGAGCGGATGAACCACCGGTGCTTGTCCAGATGCTCGAGCACCGTGGTGTACAAGTCCACGGTGACGACGTCAGAGAGGGCGGCGATGTCGGCGCTGAGCGCGTCGATCACATGGCTCGACTCGGCATCCAGAGCGCGGAGGGCCTCACCGGCGCCAATTGCGTGCGCCGGGAAGGGAGCCAGCGTCGTGGTGTCCGCGATCGTCGAAGGACGGCCCTCAGGCGAGCCGCCGATCGCAGCCAGACGCTCGGCGATCAGATCGGCAGCTGGCTGACATCACACAGTCGTGCGGCTGGCTTGTCGTCATGACGGGGCGGGAGGACGTGTCTCTGCGTTCTTATCGCTTCAAAGCTGTCCGGCGTTTAGCTGGCCTGGCTGAATTGCCTTCGTCAGCGCGACCCGAGAGTTCACCCCGAGCTTCTCGAAGATGTGGCGCACGTGGGTTCCTACTGTGTTCGGCGAGATGAACAGGCGCTCGCCGATCTCTCTGTTAGAGAGGCCAGCGGTCACTAGTTCAGCGATCCTCACCTCCGACTCTGTGAGGGCTTCCCACCCGAACCGAGGCCGACGGGACTGGACGACGCGTCGGCGGACCCCGAGCCTGGCGAGTCGTTGCCGAACGCGCGCGGCATCAGACGCGGCGCCGCACGCAAGCGCGACTCTGAGCGATTGGTCGTATGCCTCCACGGCCTCGGTTGTCGCTCCCTCGTCGACGAGGGCATCGCCCAGGTCCTCGAACGCGGAGGCTTGCCACAGCGGCCGGGACGTCCCATCGTAAAGCCTCACAGCATCCGAGAGTCGATCGCTCGAGCCTTCCGTCAGTCCGGCGCAGTGGGCGGCGACAGCTCGCAACGTCCGCACGGTGGGGTTGACTTCCGCTCGGACTTGCGCCGCTTGGGTGGCGCGCTTGGCGAGTTGTGGCTGCCGCGCGTTCACCGCGATACGCACGAGTTCTACGTCGTCGGTCGCCTCGAAAGGGAAGAGCGGGAGGAACTCCAGCGCGGCGTCTTCACCGGACTTGCAGATCCAGTCGTATGCCTTAGTCGGTTGCTGAAGGCTCGCCGAGTGCAGGGCCAGCAACCAAGCGCCGTGACGCTGGATCATCGGAACACCGATCTCGAGAAGCACCTTGGCAATCTCTGCCGCTTCCGCCGGCGCCGCAGTGTCGCCCATGTGCTGTCGAACTCTGGCGAAGGCCACGAGCGCAGACGCGTCCGGGACCCCGGCGACCATGTGGGCGTCACGGACTGTATACCGACCCTGCAGCAAGGTGGCCGCCTCCGCAAGTCGTCCCATCTGGAACAGCTGCTGGCCTTTCCACGTCTCGAAGAGGTTCAAGGCCCAGTTCTGGCGGTCCCGTTGAGCGGCCACGATCGCTTGGTCTGCCACGTCCAAGGCCTCATCTGGACGGTCCGTCGCTGTGAACACGCAGCATCTGAAGGCAACAGCAAGACGGTCACGGGCGTCGTCACTTCCCTCGACGCGATGGGTCTCGGCCTCGCCGAGCAGCGCGAGCGCCCTATCGAAGTTCGACGCCTGATATTCGGCGGCTGCCTTCGCAAGCTCGTAGGGAAACCAGCCGGCCCGCGAGCTACTGGCGTAGACCGCCTCTGCCACTTCCGCCTCGATCTCCAGAGCTTCTGACGTGCGGCCTGCGACAACGAGATTATGGAACAGGTGCGACCACAGCCATGCTCGCATGTCGATCGACAGGGCAGGCAGGGCGAGAGCCTTGCGCGCGTTGTAGGTCCGCACGTCGGCGGATACGTGGAACATTCGGCAGATGCCGAGTCGGACCTGAGCCTCCTGTTCAGGTGGGAGTGCCTGACGGAGTGCGACATCTGCGAACGCCTTCGCCTCGGCCGTCCGACCGGCAGCGAACAACGACACCGCGGTACGGGACACCAACGGGCCGCGGAGCGGATGTCGAGGCGGGGCGAGGTCGAGCGCCTTCTGCGCGAGGTCAGCGGACGCGGCGGGGTCGGTCATAGCGAGCGCTTCTGCTGCCTCCAGGAGCGTGGCGATGGCGTCGTCGTCGCCCGGTTCCGCGCTCTGGGCCAGCTGCGACGCGACCTCTACAGGAAAGGCCCCCCGTTCAAGGAGCACCCCGGCCGCCCGGCGGTCGAGGGCGCGGCGGACCGAATTCGAACAAGCAGCCCTCACGCCGTCTCTGATGAGGTCATGTCGGAAAGTCAACCGGCCCTGCTCGTCGCTGAGAAGATCAGCTCGAATCAAGTCGTCGACCGGACCCAGCAATTCTCCGACAGGCATGTCCGCTATCTGTGACAGCTCTTCCATGGAGAACCGCTGTCCCAGCGAAGCTGCCGCGATGATGATCCGCTCTGCGGACGGCGACAGCATCTTGATTCGTTGACTCATCGTGTTGCCAACCCGGCCTGGTAGCCGATCGGCGGTCAGATTGACAACGCGGCCGTTGCTGCTGACGAGGTTCTCCTCTTTCAAGCCGAGGAGAAGCTCCACGAGCAAGAACGGGTTACCCGCGGCGCGCTCGGCTGCCTGGAGCACGCCCTCCCCCGGTTTGGCCCCGAGCACGTCGGCTGCGATCTGGGTCACAGCTTCCCTGTCGATGGGCCCTAGTGAGATCAGATGGGCGCCGCCATCAGCGAGCTCGGTGAGGGCGCTCACCATCGGCACGGGTCCTTCGCGCGGACGTATTGCAAGCACCCAGGAGATCGGCAGCGTGCTAAGGCACTGTGGGAGCGTCCGAAGGGCCGCGGCGGTGCCGCTGTCGGCCCACTGGAGGTCGTCGAGGCAGACCATGAGCGGCGTTTCCATCGCGGCCCGCTCGAGGAGCGATTGGACGTCGTGGAGGACCCAGTAGCGCTGCTCGGGCGAGCCGACGAGCTTCGAGAGCTTCGCAAAATCCACGAGGGGCACATTTCCGCCGTAGATCGCATCCATCAGCGCGGAGAGTTCGACGATTTCCTCGCCCTGCCGGCCTGCGCCGAACCCGGTTCGAAAACCCAGTCGTTCCGCTATCGACCGCGCCTCCGTCAGAAGCCGGGTCTTGCCGATTCCCGGTTGGCCCTCGATCAGGGTCACGTCGCCGACGCCCCGTCTCACCCGATCGAGCGCGGCGTGGATAGCCTCTATGCCGCCGTCTCGGCCGCGCATCGGGTACAGATGAGACATCGAGACCTCGTTCTGCGCGTGTACGACGCTCGGCATGCGCCTAACAGGACGCTACCAGCGTGCGGCGACCAAGTAGCGTTAGAGAACATCAGCGTGGTCGCCCTCGGGCTCCATCGACGAGCGAGACGATCACAGTGCCGCCTGTTCCGGTGCGGCAGCTCCGATTGACCCGTAAACGGCCCGCTTTCGGCGCCAACGGGTCCAGATGCTGCGCCGAACTCCGGCTCCACCGCTGGGCGGAAAGAAATCACGCGCTCAGGGGATGTGACCTCGCCCGCTAGGTCGCAGGCTCCCAAGGTGGACGATATCTATCTTGGCCGACGCCCAGAGCCCGCGGGGTCTGCTCGGGAACGATCACACCCACGGTCGGCTCGCCTGGAAGCTGCCGGCCGGCGCCCCAGCTTCTGTGGCCTTCCGTAAACGCAGCGCCAGACATCAAACCGCTCTTCCGCGAGAAGGCCCGCAACTCGATGATCGGCCGGTTCGACCTCTGGTCTCACCAGGACGTCCGCGACCATGCCTCAACCATTCTCGCGGTCCTACGGGCCGGGACCATGCCCTGCGACGGGAAGTGGCGCTCCGAAGACATAGACCTGTTCGAGCACTGGATCGCCGACGGAATGGCGGAGTGACTATCAGCGCGCCAGCCTCGAACGAATCCCCGCTCAGGTGCTCCTGTGGTGGTGCTTCAAGAGGAGCTTCGTGGCGCTACCCAATTCGATTCCGAGTTCGCCTTGGAGGGCCAGATGGGCAACGACGTGATCATTGGTTACGACGGGAAGCCCCGGTGTCCCTGGGCCGGAGCTACCGATACCGCGCTCGGCCGCTACCACGATGAGGTCTGGGGTAAGCGCACGTACGACGAGTCGGCGATGTTCGAGGCGCTGACCCTGGGCGTGTTCGAGGTTGGGCTCAGCTGGTCGATCGTGTTCGGAAAGCGGGACGCGTTCCGGAGGGCCTTTTACGGCTTCGATATCGCCAAGGTCGCGGCGATGACCGGTCGGGACGTCGACCGGCTGCTGCAGGACCCGTCGATCATCCGTAACCGTGGCAAGATCCAGGCCACCATAGACAACGCGCGGGCGATGAGGTCCGCGTCACCGAGCCTTGTCGCGCTCGCCAAGTCCTACGAGATCACCCGCAAGCGTGCACCACGGTCTGTCGCGGACCTTCCCACGTCGACGCCGCAGGCCGGCGCGTTCGCCAAGCAGCTGAAGTCTCAGGGGTACCGCTTCGTGGGACCCACGAGTGTGTACGCCTTCATGCAGAACGTCGGCGTGGTCAACGACCACATCCATGGGTGCTTCCGAGCGACCGACTACCGCCGGCACCCGACCGTGACCGGTGGCCGTTGAAGATCGCGACCCCTAGAAGGAGTACCAACCTGAGGGCTAGCGACGCCGTGCTGACGAGCGGGGGGCACACGAAGCCGGCTGGGCCGCAGGGTTGCGGGCGCCGGAACACACCCACGCCCTGGCGAGGGACTCCCTGCGGGACGTCATCCTCGGGGGGCCAGGACGGCCTGGTCAACATTCTGGGCATCATCCTCGGCGTGCTGGCCGGCGGAGGCGGACGGACGATCCTGCTATCCACGGGCTTGGCCGCCGCGATCACGGAGTCGATCTCGATGGGAGCGGTCGGCTACACGTCAACTGTCGCCGATCGCGATTACTACACCGCTCAGCGGACCGAGGAAGAATCCGCTCTTGTCGACGATGCTGACCTTGAGTGCCAAGAGATCATCGAGCTGTGCCGGGGCAAGGGATTCCAGGCGAACTGCTCGACCAGGTCGTGGCGACCATCACGGCCAATCGCGAGCACTGGCTCGACACGGCCGCGCAGCCGCCTCGATCAGCGCACACGCAGAATTGAATGATCTGTAGTTGCAGCCAAGCACAGGCACCGCAGCTGGAAACAGCAAATATTCGGCAGGCGCGGAAACTACCAGGTAGTCGGCCGGAGGTTGATGACCATGCGTAACGGCATGCATGGACAGGCTCCATGACATGACGACCGAAAGCTTGCCGCGCCGCT
>WNEZ01021335.1_pt1 | contig 10074 bp, 8 predicted proteins | sample 5400521 | NCBI WGS metagenome assembly WNEZ01 (sample SAMN13153339, study PRJNA577476) | soil metagenome | isolation source: 120 cm saprolite under Douglas fir tree site 2 hole 1 replicate 1 | place: USA:California | collected 2015-04-18 | reverse complement strand
TCGCCGGGGATCGAGGCCATCAGTGCGTCACAGATGGTCCGGCCTTGGGCGCCATGCGGCTCGCGTTTTCCGGCCCGCAGCGAGCGCGCATGATCGTCAAATCCTTCCGGTTCGCCGGACATCAGGATCGCCTGCGGATAGTGCGCCTTGACCGCCGTTGCGACACCCGCGATCAGGCCGCCGCCGGAAGCCGGCGCCACCACGATATCCGGCGTCAGGCCAAGCGCCGCCATATCCTCGGCGATTTCCCGCCCCACCGTGCCCTGGCCGGCGATCACCAGCGGATCGTCATAGGGGCGCACCAGCGTGGCACCGCGCTTGGCGGCGATGTCGCGGGCGATGGCTTCACGATCCTCGCGGTCGCGATCGTACAGCACCACTTCCGCGCCGTAGGCCTTGGTGCGCTCGCGCTTGGAGAGCGGCGCGTCGGCGGGCATCACGATGGTTGCCTGCATGTTGAGGATTTGCGCAGCTGCCGCCACGCCCTGGGCGTGGTTGCCGGAGGAGAACGCGACCACGCCGCCGCCGCGCGAGCTTAACGGGATCGACGACAGCTTGTTGAAGGCGCCGCGAAACTTGAACGAACCGGTCCGCTGCAGCATTTCCGGTTTCAGAAACACCCTGGTTCCGACGCGCTCGTTGAGAACCGGCGGGGACAAAAGCGGGGTTCGCACCGCGAACGGGACAAGCACGCGCGCGGCCGCATCGATATCCACAGAGCTGACCGGCAGGGTTGAGAATGGTTCCGTCATGCGCGACTTGTATCGCGTACCCCAACACGCGGGCAAGACGCTTAACTGTGATCAGGCGACGAAACCCGGGCGCCCCGCCGCAAATGGCGCCATATCGCTTTCGGGATCGGCGTTGCGGACACTGATGATATTTTCGACGAACGCGCGAGCCGAAGCTTCCCAGGCATGCCTGGCGGCAAACTCGAGGCAGGCTTGCGGCGAAATTGTTAGCGCGGACAGGCAGGCCACCCGCAAATCATCGTTTAATGCGCCGACCGGCGCCGCACCGATGACGTCGCGAGGTCCGGTCACGGGAAACGCGGCGACCGGCAGACCGCTGGCGAGGGCCTCCAGAAGCACCAGGCCAAAGGTGTCGGTCCTGCTCGGAAACACGAAGACGTCCGCGGCAGCATAGGCCTCCGCCAATGCTTCGCCTTGCCGCGCGCCAAGAAACACGGCTTGGGGATAGGCTCTAGCCAAAGCCGGCAGCGCCGGCCCATCGCCGACGATCACCTTGGTGCCGGGCAGATCGAGGTCGAGAAACGCCTCGAGATTCTTTTCGACCGCGACGCGGCCGACACAAAGGAACACCGGACGCGGCAGCCCAAGATCGACGGCGCGCGGATGAAATTGCGTGGCGTCAACTCCGCGCGGCCATAACACGACGTTGCGAAAGCCGCGCGCGCGTAGTTCGCTTGCCAGCGCCGGCGTCGCTGCCATCACCGCCTGACCGGGTCCGTGAAACCGGCGCAGCGCCGCCCAAATCCACGATTCAGGGACGGGTAAGCGCGCGGAGATGTATTCCGGAAAGCGGGTATGAAAGCTCGTGGTGAACGGCAGTCCCTGTTTGCGGCAATAGCGACGCACCAACAGTCCGATCGGCCCTTCGGTTGCGATGTGAATGCTGTCAGGCCGCGCCTCAGTGATCGGTTGCGCTATTTTTGCCTGATACGGCAACGCCACGCGCAGATCCCGGTAGGTCGGCATCGCGAAGGTGCGGAACGACTGCGGGGTGAGAAAGCTGACATCGACGCCAAACGCCTTCGCCGCTTCCGCCATCATGGTCAGCGTCCGCACCACCCCGTTGACCTGGGGATGCCACGCATCGGTCGCGACCAGAATACGCATCAGGCGGCACGCGCCGCAACCGAGGCAACGGGGGCCACCCGGCGCAGCGGATCGGTCCAGGTGAGAATCTCAAACCTGCCGTCTTCGTGCTCGGCGAGCGCGGTGCAACTTTCCACCCAGTCGCCGCAGTTCATATAGCTGATACCATGTTGGTCGCGGATGGTGGCGTAATGGATGTGGCCGCAGATCACGCCATCGGCATCATGGCGCCGCGCCTCGGCTGCGAGCGTCTGTTCGAAGGCGCCGATATAATTCACGGCGTTCTTGACCTTCAGCTTCGCCCATTGCGAAAGCGACCAATAGGACACGCCGAACCAGCGCCGAAAGAAGTTGACGAGGCGATTCATCCGGATGGCGAAATCGTAGGCCTTGTCGCCGAGATGAGCGAGCCAGCGCGCGTTCTGCACCACGAGATCGAAGATATCGCCGTGAATCACGAGGTAGCGCCGTCCATCGACGCCGACATGAATGGTGTTTTCCACGACGTCGATGCCGCCGAAATGGGTGCCGTAATAGTTTCTCAGGAACTCGTCGTGATTGCCGGGGACGTAAATAACCTTGGCGCATTTGCGCGCCTTGCGCAGCATTTTCTGCACGAAGTCGTTGTGCGATTGCGGCCAGTACCAGTTGGATTGCAGCGCCCAGCCGTCGACGATATCGCCGACGAGATAGATGGTATCGGCATCATGGCTGCGGAGAAAGTCCAGCAATCGTTCGGCTTGCGAGCCGCGTGCTCCGAGGTGGACGTCGGATATAAACAAAGTGCGAAAGCGTCGTTCAGGACACTCTTCACTCATAGCGTGGCTTCCCATGCGCGAGCAGTTAACAGAATCCGATGACAGCGTGATGACGGCTTCACGCTGCTGATCGAACCGCTGTCTCAGTAAAACCCATGGAAATGATGGATCGGGCCATGGCCGTGGCCGATGCCAAGCCGATCGGCTGCGGCGATTGCCGCGCTGACCCAGACCTTGGCATTGCGAACCGCCGTTTCCATGTCCTGCCCCTTCGCCAGGCCCGCGGCGATGGCGGAAGATAGCGAACATCCGGTGCCGTGGGTGTTGCTGGTTGCGATGCGTGGCGCTGCCAGCGCGATGATGCCATCGCCACTGACGAGGTAGTCGATGCTCTCCGTGCCCTGCCCATGCCCGCCCTTGATCAGCACCGCAGGACAGCCGAGCGCCAACAACCGCTTGCCCTGGCTCTCGATGGCGGCCTCGCTCACGGCGGCCGGCTCATCCCGCAACGCGGCTGCTTCCGGCAGGTTGGGCGTGATCAGCGAGGCGCGCGGAATGAGTCTGGTTCGCAACGCTTCAACGGCGTCAGTCGCCAGTAGCCGGTCTCCCGAGGTCGCCACCATCACGGGATCGAGCACGACATGTCCTGGCGACCACCGCGTCAGCCCTGCGACGATGGCATCAACAGTCGCAAGCTGCGCCACCATCCCGATTTTAACGGCCTTCACGTCGAGATCGCTGAAAACCGCGTCAATCTGCGCGGTCACGAAATCGGCGGGCGCCAGATGAATACCGGTCACGCCGCTTGTGTTCTGCGCGGTGAGGGCCGTGATGACGGAGGCGCCGTAGACACCGAGCGCAGCGAACGTCTTCAGGTCCGCCTGGATGCCGGCGCCGCCTGACGAATCCGAGCCGGCGATGGTGAGCGCGACAGGCGTCGTCATCGGTCCGCTCGCAGGAATTCAAGCTGTCGCGTCGGGGTCATGTTCTGTCCTAGCGCGACGTGTTATTGCCAGCAAGTACTTGAACGCTATATTGAAGCCAATGCGAGCTCCCGGAGACGACAGCGATGGTTCCCTTCTTCGTCCAGTTCAAATGCAAACTCGGCCAGTCCTATGCCGTCGCCAACGCGCTCGCCGAGGCCGAGATTGCCTCCGAGATTTATTCCACCGCGGGCGATTACGACCTGCTGGTGAAGTTCTACGTCGACAACGACACCGATATCGGCCATTTCGTCAACGAGAAGGTGCAGGTCATTCCCGGCATCCAGGACACCCACACCATCATCACCTTCAAGGCGTTCGGCACCGGCTAGATCAGGATTTGTCGCCGTCCTTCGCTGCCTTCCTGGGCGGCGGTGGCGGTCCGTCCACTGGCGGCAGCGACTTGAGATACTCCGCGATCGCGGCGCGATCCTCAGGTGACAATTGCGAGGTGTTTTTGATCACGCGCGCCATCGGGCCGCCGGCGCTGTCGCCGTCGGGCATTTCCCCGGTTTCGAGGAAATAGGCGATGTCCTTCTCGCTCCATTCGGCAAGTCCCTTTTGGGTGATGTTGGGTACCCAGCCCTCGCCTTCCGGATTCGGCCCGCCCGCGAAGCGCTGCGCGGCGATGATACCGCCGAGGAAATTTCGAGGGCTGTGACACTCCGCGCAGTGGCCGAGGCTGTTGACGAGGTACGCACCGCGATTCCAGCGCACCGAGCGCGCCGGGTCCGGCGCGAACGGCCTGCCGTCCATAAACAGCAATTTCCAGATCCCGATATTGCGCCTGACATTGAACGGAAACGGCACGGCGTGATCGCGCACCCTGCCGGACACGGCGGGAAGCGTTTTCAGGTAGGCAAAGAGGTCGCGGACATCTTCAACTTTCGCATGCTGGTAAGACGTATAGGGAAAGGCCGGAAAGTAATGAAATCCCGCAGGCGAGATGCCTTTGGTCACCGCGCCAACGAATTCGGCCTCGGTCCATCGACCGATCCCGTCGGCCGGATCGGGCGAGATGTTTGGCGCGTAGAAGGTCCCGAACGGTGACGGAATGGCAAGCCCGCCGCCGAGCCTTAAGCGATCGGGCTGGCCGGGCACGGCGTGGCAGGAGGAACATCCCCCGGCATTGAATGTTGTCAGTCCGTTCGCAAGGTTTGGCGTATAGGCCGGCCCGGCGATCGCTGACATGGCTGGGGGCGCCGTTAGCCACCAGTAAAGGCAAAGGGCCGCGGCGCCAACCACAACGGCAGCAAGGAAAATTCGTTGCAGCATTCACCGATCCGTCACCATCCACCCAATCTGGCGGCTAGTATGGCCGCTATTCCAGCCATAAGCCGGGCAAAAATTTAAGGCGTTTGGGCCGTTTCCGGGAATAAAACCGGAATCCCATTGTTTCGAAAACTGGCACCATCACTTGACGCCAACAGGGAGAAAACCATGTCTAATACCAGGACCATGCTTGCTACGCTTGCGCTGGGTGCAACAATTGCCTTTGCCGGACCTGCCTTCGCTGACAAGATGAAAGCAACGCTCTCGGGCGCGGCTGAAGTGCCCGCCAACACCAGCGCCGGCAAGGGCACGGCCGACATCGACTACGATCCCGCCTCCAAGAAACTGAGCTGGAAGGTGACCTATACCGGACTTTCCGGCCCGGCGACCGCTGCGCATTTCCACGGGCCCGCTGAAGCCGGCAAGAACGCCGGCGTTGCGGTTGCGATCCCGAATGCCACCTCAAGCCCGGCCGAGGGCAGCGCCACGCTGACGGACGCCCAGGCGGCCGACCTGATGGCTGGCAAGTACTACGTCAACATCCACACCGCAGCCAATCCCGGCGGCGAACTCCGCGGTCAAGTGACGAAGTAAGGCTCGATCCAGGGCTCACCAGCCGGATCAAAAGAAAGGGCCGGACGCATCGGGCGTCCGGCCCTTTCTCATTTTTGACCGGATGGGATTGACCCCGGCCGATGGCCTTATTCCCACTCGCCAACGGCACACCGCTACGCTAGCTTGGGCGGGGCAGCTTGCTTTTTTCCGCAAACTAACCCTGCCTTTTTTGCAAGTTTTTTCACCTGTAGGCAGTACAGCAAAATTTCGACATGACTCTGCAGGCCCCCGCAATTCTCGATGTACGTCCCGTAGACCCGACATCAGGCATCGCGACGTGGCTGCGCGGGATCGGCGTTCGCCAGGTGCGGCTGGTTTGCGGCCTCATCATGTTCTCCTACATATTTTCGCATTTCTTCAATCATGCACTCGGCAATTTCTCCTACGACACCATGGAGGCGTGGCTTCGTTTCCATGTCTGGTGGTGGCGAATTCCGGCCGTCAATTTTGCACTTTATGCCGCTGCAACGACGCATTTTTCACTAGGACTTTGGGCGCTCTATCAACGCCGGCATTTTCGCTACACGGTCATTGAAATCACCCAACTGATATTGGGGCTGAGTACACCGTTCTTGCTGGCAATAGCCGTGCTGCTCCCGCCGCTGGCAATGACAGGCACCCATCGTGGCGCCCACGAGGTGACCGAATTAGCAGCGCAACCGCAATGGCGTGCCGAACACATCAAGTTTACCCCACCCCCGCAGCGCTCGGTGATTGATGAAATCACTCTTTTTTACTTTCCGATCTTCTATGGGTCGGCGATTGTGCTGGTATTCGTGGCGCGCGGCGTTCGCGCGCTGCTCGAGAGCCGGCGCGGAATGATCACGGTGTCGTACCCCAACCGGCGCGTGCGGGTACCCAAGGGCCTGAGCATTCTCGAAGCCAGCCTGCGGTTCAATGTGCCGCATGCGAGTGTCTGCGGAGGCAGGGCGCGATGCTCAACCTGCCGTGTTCGTATCGTGAGCGATCGCGGCGCGTTGACGCCGCCGTCCGGCCGCGAGGCATTCGTGCTTGCACGCGTTGGCGCCGGCGCCAACCCGGCGATCCGGCTTGCATGTCAGCTTCGACCGCAAACCGATGTAGCCGTCATTCCCCTGCTGCCCGCCAATGTCGGCGCCGATTTTGTCCGCAATCGGAACCGCGTCAACATCGGTGAAGAGCACTATATCGTCAGCATGTTCGTCGACATGCGCGGATCAACCAAGCTCGCCGAGGCGCGCTTGCCATTCGATATCATATTCCTGATCAATCGCTTCCTGGAGGCGGCATCGCAGGCGGTGGTCGATGCCGGCGGGCAGCCGAACCAGTTCGTTGGCGATGGTCTGCTGGCGTTGTTCGGCCTCGACGTCGATCCGGCCACCGCCTGCCGGCAAGCCATGCGGGCCGCCGCGATGGTTGCCTCAAATGTCGAATACATGAATCACGAGTTCGCCACCGAATTGCAGGAGCCGATCCAGTTTGGCATCGGCATTCACGGAGGCGAGGTCATCATCGGGGACATAGGGTTTCGCGACCACACGGTATTCACCGCACTTGGCGACGCGGTCAACGTCGCGGCCCGCCTTCAGGACATGACGAAGACGCTGAATTGCACGGTCGTCGTCTCGGAGGATGTCTGCAAGAATGCAGGCGTCGCCCCTGACAGGCTTACGCGAACCGACGTGTCGATCCGCGGGCGCGATCAGCCGATGGCCGTCTGTACGGCAGCCGACCCGACCTTGCTGGCGAGCCTGCTCGACGAGCAGGCTGCACCGCTCAGCGCAGAACGAATGAGCGCACAAATCCCGGTGTAACCGGCGAATTCCATTGCCGGTCTCGCCTCAAGCCCGGCGTAACGAATGCCGGACCGAAAACCATTGTCATTTGAGCTTGAGACGGTAGGTCTCGTGGCAATCGGTGCATTTCGCGTTGATCGAGTCGTAGGCGACTTTCAGGCTGGCGACATCCTTGATCTTGCCTTTGACGTCCGCAATCGCCTTGGCGACGGGCGGTATCTTGGAGTCGAAATCGGCCTTGTTCTGCCAGATTTTCTGCGACGAGCCATAAGTTGAGTTGACTACATCTTGCTTGGGATTCGTTGCGAAGACGGTCGGGATCTTGGGCACGCTTCCTTCGAGATCCCTGATGGCGGCATCGACCGATGCCTGATTGTAGGGAATTTCGCCTTTCACCATTTTCAACATCACTGTGTACAGGCTCTTGGCTTGCCCCCTCATCAAGTTATCCTGTTGAACGGCGATCTCCTGTTGCGCCATCACCGCGCCGATACCGAGCAACAAGGTCCCCACGACAACAACAGTTCGCATCATCGGCCAGCTCTCCATCTCGCAAGCGTTTCCAAACGACGCCGCGAGCTCGCTTGCGCGGGCCGCGGCTGACTATCAGAACCTCCGGCTCGGCATTTTATTCCCGCGCGCGGAAGATATCAGAGGCTATGCCGGCGCTGATGCTCGCGGATCGCGATCCAGATCCGCTCGGCGGTCGCGGGCATATCGATGTGATCGATTTTGTATTCGCGCCACAGTCCGTCGATAATCGCGTTGACGACCGCCGGGCAGGAACCGATCGCGCCGGCCTCGCCCGCGCCCTTGACCCCCAGCGGATTGGTCTTGCAGGGGATGTTATGGGTCTCGAAAACAAATGACGGACCATCGGCCGCGCGCGGCAGCGCATAATCCATGAACGTTCCCGTGACCAGCTGGCCGTCCTTCGGGCTGTAGATCGCCTGCTCCATCAATGCCTGGCCGATCCCCTGCATCGCGCCGCCTTGAACCTGACCGGCGAGCAGCAGCGGATTCAGCGTCACCCCGAAATCGTCGACGATGACATAGTTGACGATCCTGATAATGCCGGTGGCAGGATCGATTTCGACTTCGGCAAGGTGGGTGCCGTTCGGGTAGGTGCCATCGGCGCTGGTGAATGTCGCACTTGCGTTCAACTTCGACGGATCGACGCCAGGCCGCTTGGCAAGATCGGCAAAGGTGATCGAGCGATCGGTGCCGGCGATCCGCACGGTGCCCTCATTGATCTCAAGATCGCCAGGGCTGGTCTCGAGCGCTCCGGCGGCGATCTCGCGCAAATTCTTGCCGAGCTCGCGGGTCGCACGCTCGACGCTGACGCCGCCCGTCGGAATAGAAGCCGAGCCACCGGTGCCCAGACCGGTGGCGATCAGATCGGTGTCGCCCTGGAGGACGTGGACGCGCTCGGGCGCAAGCCCAAACTGCTCGGCGACGAGTTGCGCGTAAGCCGTCTGATGGCCCTGCCCGGTCGACTGGGTCCCGATCAGGATGGTGACATCGCCATTGGGATCGAGCCGAACGTTGGCGGTCTCCTCGCCCATGGTGCCGCAGACCTCAACATAGGTCGAAAGCCCGATGCCGCGCACAAAACCCTGTTTCTTCGCGGCCTTGGCGCGCTTGGGAAACTCCTTCCAGTTGGCGATCTCCATCGCCCGCTTCATATGCGCGGCGAAGTCGCCGGAATCGTAGATCTTCGCTGTAGCTGTTTTGTAAGGCATCGCCCGCGGCGAGATAAAATTCTTGCGCCGGATCGCATCCGGCGTCATCCCGAGCTTGCGCGCTGCCGCATCGACCAGCCGCTCGACCACATAGGCCGCTTCCGGGCGGCCGGCGCCGCGATAGGCATCGACCGGCACGGTGTTGGTGAAGACCGTGCGGACGCGGCAATGGAAGGCCTGGATGTCATAAAGGCCCGGCAGCATTCCGGCGCCGCCGTGCGGAATGTAGGGCCCGAATGTCGACAGATAGGCGCCCATGTCGCCCATCAGATCGACGTCCATCGCGAGAAACTTGCCGTCTTCGGCGAGCGCCATCCGCGCCGTGGTGACGTTGTCGCGCCCCTGCGCGTCGCCCGTGAAATGATCGGCACGGTCGGCCGTCCACTTGATCGTCTTGCGCAGCTTGCGCGCGGCGACTGCGATCAGCGCGTATTCGCGATAGGGAAACAGCTTGGTGCCGAACCCGCCGCCGACGTCGGGGCAGATCACCCGCATCTTTTCGAGCGGCATCTTCAGCACCATTCCGCCAATAATTTCGCGCAACCGGTGACTGCCCTGGCTGCCGATCGTCAGCGTCAAATGATCGCGCTTGGCGTCGTATTCGCAAACTGCCGCGCGGGTTTCCATGAAGTTGGTGATGACGCGCGGATTGACGATCGAGACTTCGGCTACCGCATGCGCCTTGGCGAACGCCGCTTCGGTGGCTTTCTTGTCGCCGATCGGCACGTCGAACAGCACGTTGCCGGGATGGTTGGGCCAAACCTGCGGCGCGCCCTGCTTCACCGCATTGGCGACGCCGACCACGGCCGGCAGCGGCGTCCAGTTGATTTCGATCGCCTCAAGCGCATCGCGGGCCTGATCGACAGTATCAGCGACAACGAAGGCAACGGCGTCGCCGACATGGCGCACTTCGCCCTGCGCGAGGATCGGATAGGGCGGGCCCGTGAACGGATTGACTTCCAGATTGAACAGGCACGGAAGGTCACCGAGATCGCGGACATCCTCGGGGGTGAGGATCGTACCGACTCCGGGCAGTCCGCGGGCGCGGGTGGCATTGATGGTGAATTTCGCGTGCGCATGAGGCGAGCGCA
>WNEZ01012212.1_pt1 | contig 10075 bp, 13 predicted proteins | sample 5400521 | NCBI WGS metagenome assembly WNEZ01 (sample SAMN13153339, study PRJNA577476) | soil metagenome | isolation source: 120 cm saprolite under Douglas fir tree site 2 hole 1 replicate 1 | place: USA:California | collected 2015-04-18 | reverse complement strand
TCCAGTCGATGCCAATGCCCATGATCCGCCAGAACACGCCGTCGAAGCCGAACGGCATCGCGATGAGGCCCAATAGGCCCGCCGGCATCACCACGGCCGAGACCACCGGCATCGCCGCGAGATTGGCGAGCACGCCATACGGCGTCACGCGATGGAAATGAAAGGCGGCATACGGCGTGGTCGCCAACCCGGCCACCAGCGACGCCAGCACCAGGGTCGCGATTTCCCGACCGCCCCACAGCGCCACGCGAGCGGTGGCCGAGTTGTCAGGTGAGGCGAACAGGCGCGGCATTCCGATCTGCACCAGCGCCACCAATCCGAGGGTAGCAGCAAACGACATCTGAAAGCTCGGACGCGGATTCCGATATCGGCAATCGCATCAGCATTTTAGCTCGCCTCGCGAACATTGGTCCGGGACTTTTTCCGGGACTTTGCAACGCGCTCGACGGCGGCGGCGACATCCTCATCGAGCACATGCGCCATAGCGCAGCGTGCTCTTGATGTCGCGGTGGTTCATTGCCTTCTGGACCAGCTTCAGGTTGCCGTTGTCCCGCAACAGCTTGGTTCCAAAGTCGTGGCGGTAATCGTGGAAGCGGAAATCTGCGACGCCAGCCTTGGCGCGCATCCGCTGCCAGGCCGTCTTGGTGCCGGTGTACGATAAGGGGTAGCGCTGGCCCCTCACCAGGCCGAGGCGCCTGTTGCCATAGGTCGCGACATAGGTGAACACGAACTCCGACTGGCCCTGCAGCGGGAAGAGAATTTCCCGGATGGCATCAGTAATCGGGAACACCACGCGCCGGCCTCCCTTGCCGACGCGGACGATCTGCTTGGTGCCGAAGTTGACCTCGGTCCATCGCAGCGTCACGCATTCCTTCAGCCGTAGTCCGCTCGCCCGGACGAACTCGAAGAACGGGCCATAGTCGTCGCGCATAGCCTCATCGAATGCCGCCGCCTCATCGTCCTGCAGCTCGCGCACCCGCTCCAGCGGCTCGGGAAGCAACAGCTCCGTCCATTTCGGCTCGCGCTCGAATTGCGCGCCCTCGGCCTTGGCGAACGTGAAGAGACGCTGCAGCACCTTGGTGGCCGAACGGTTGACGGTGGCATTGGAAATCAGTGGCGCCTTTTTGCGGCCCTTGACGTGATGGCCACGACGCCAGGCCACCATCTTGTTGGCCTCGTTGTGATCGATATCGGTCAGCGACATCGCCTTACCGAAGTAGCCGATCAGCCGGGCGAGGTTCGTCTCGGTGGCCTCCGGATCTGCGTCGTGTTGCGCGCTCTGATTCCATAGGCGGTCAGCGACGTCATCGATCAGCAGCGAAGCCGCGGAACGTTTCATGGCCTTGACCAGCGCCTTGGCCCTGTCCCGCTCTATGGCTTCCAATTTTTCGGCCTCTTTACGAGCTGTGCACTCCGTCGAGCCGTAAAACCGATGACCTCCGAGCCAGAAATCGAACTGGTAATAGGGCGACTTTTTGGGCTTGTAGACTGACATGCTTCCCGCCTCCGGCGCCGCGCGATAAACTCGTCAATGTCTGCCTCAGTGAACCGTCGCCGAGGCCGCTTCTTGCCGCGCCCCACATTGATATACGAAATCTCTCCGTCATGGACCAATGCGCCGAGCTGGTCCTCGCTGATTTGGAGCCGTTTGGCGACTTCCTTTCCATCAAAGAGGTCAGCGCCAGACATCAGCCGGCCGCCTCCGTCTTCGCCTCGTCGGCATGCAGAGAATTGTTAGGAGCACTCGGCCGCCGGTCCAGGCACGCCGGGATATCCGGCATGACGCCATCATGCGGGTCTGGCGGGGTGGCCTTCGCCTTCGCCTGCTCGCGCTTCGCCGACGAGGCATCAATCTTGGCGATGAGGTCGGACAGACCGCTGACCACGCCAGCGACGCGCTGGCGGAATACCTTGTCCTTTTCCTGCTTCGCCAGCACCAACTCGACCGCGTCTGGGTGTAGGTCGTTAAGCCGCGAGTGCAGCTCATGCATTGCCTCGCAGAACCTTCTGACGGTCTGTTTAGTGGCCTCTCCCTTTTTGTCCTCGACCCTGACGGCTTTGCTCGCCGGCTGTTTCCGTCCCTTGGTGTCGACCCGCTTTTCGACGTGCGGAATGCTCCGCACGTCCTCCAGCTCTCGCCGAACAGCCGCGACGGTTTTGCCGTCGACCTTGACTAGATCGGCGGTCGCGCGGTCAGATCGTTCAGGATGCTCCTTTAAAAGCTTGGCGATCAACTCGCGCTTTGTTTCGGCCGTCAGGTGCCGGCGATGGATGTTGACGCTGGCGATATACTTGACTGGATCGCCGTCGATCACGGTCAACGTCGCGCGGATCCGTTGGTCGAGGATGGTGCTGGTAACCCATTCGCCATTGATCAACTCGTAGGTCGAAAGTTGCCACCTATCCCACAGCTCGAAATACACTCGCAGGCCGACGACGCGCTCGATTGCGTCCAGCCGATTGCGGCCGTCGACCAGAACGGCGTTGCCGTTCTCAACCATGATCGCGATCGGGCTCGTCAACCCATTCTGCTTAATGTCCTCGCCGAGCTCGAGCAGCTCAGCATCACTCATCAGCGGAAAGAGTTCTGCAGCAGGATGGATGGTAACGTGATCGCGCCATGAGCTCATCGCCCGGCCGCCTTTTCCCGCTGCTCCCGGGCGATGCGTTCACGAATGCTGCGCACCGTCTCGGCGTTCATTGACGAAACGTTGTCCGCCGCCCACTCGAGAAGCTTCTCGCGCACGTCGGCTGGAAACTTCATGTTCACTATCGACACGCCCTGCGCCTTGTTCACGCCGGACCTCCATCTGTAAATGTTGGCAAATCGCACGCGGAATATGGATTCGCACCGCGCGAAGCGCAATCTTCCAAATTGGTGGCAACATATTGAAATCATTAACCAATCTGGTTAAAGTCGGTCGGATTGTTCTTTTGTGTCCGAGGGGTAGCGGACGCCTGTAGGAATTTGTTCCTTCAAATGAATTCGGTTCACAATTTCGTATGGGCTTCGAAAACAAAAGCCCGCCGGCATAACCGGCGGGCTCTTCTTTGTGCTGGGGTAGCGTGCGGACTACTTCAGCGGAACGACGGTGACGGAAGTTCCACAAGGCCTAGTTCCACCATGGCCAGATAGGTCACGGTCAGTCTGTCCAGCCATTCGAGCGCGGCCTTGCGGGTTTCCTCATCGAGATGAACCTCGATAAGTTCGCGCACCATTTCCTCGATTTGATCGTCAGTCATGGCTTGTCCCCTCTCTAGCAGAGGATGTCGCTGAGAAAGTCCGTCAGGTTTTCGTTGATCAACTTGGTGGCGAGGCCGATCGACCGCATCAGGTCGGCAGCCGGGGTGACGTAATGCAACAGCTCGCCGGTATCCGAGCGAAGCGAAACGGTTACCTCGCCATCTGCATACTCGTACCTCTCGACGCTGGCCGAAACGGGGGACTGGCGATGCGACGGCAACAGGACGATATTGGATTCGGTCATTGGCATGCCCTCCAGGATGCTGATGATCAGGCCCGGCCGGGCGTGTGGTGACTGCGCGCCTGGTCGGGCCGCTGCTCGTCGAGCGGCGAGGCGATCATCCGCCAGGGCCGGACCCTGTCAATGGACCAAACTGGTGCAGGAGCGCTGCACGCGAACGGCGTTAGTCGGACGTCGGAATGTAGGGCTCGACCGAAATCAGAGTAGCATCATCCGCGGAGTCGATCGTGAGCCCAAAGGGACGAAATGAGCCCTCGGCAGTATGTCTCGCAACGACGAAGCCGCGCGACAACATCGTAGCCATGATGCTGCCTGCACCCGAATCCTGTCCTTCCGTTGGAGCAGACGTGGAGTAGTCCAATGTCGGGTTCATGGTATTGTCCTCCATCCTTCGTCTGTCACTTCGATACCCGTCATCTCGCCCTGGTTCGGCGGAGGAGCCGGCTGCCTGAGAACGTTTCCGTGCGTCACATAGTGGACCGGCTTCGCCGCGGTGCTCTCTAAGATAGCCCGCAGGTTTTCGAAAGGGGTTGAAGCGTTTTGCGGGAATTGAGCCACATCGAACGGAACTTTGAAAGGTATTCTTAGCTTCATTTCGTCACGAAAATCCCGGTAGAGAGCACTCAGAACCGGGTACAGCTTTGCGCTGCACCGCTCGACGGGAAGGCCTAGGGAGGCCGCTTCTCTCCGGCTCAGGGTGTAGTCATGACTGCCGCTGTCGCTGGACAGGAAGGAGATTATCTTCTTGCGATTTTCGGCACTTTTCACCTGCGGCGCCAGAAGCTTCTCGGCCAACGATTGAGTCTGTTGCCTGCGCCGGTAGGTGTCGCCCAACACGAGCGGATGCACCTGACGGGCCAAATCGATCATGACCTGTCCCATCTCCGAGGCCTTGTCGGCTTTACCGCCAATCGTGTCCTTCGCGAGGTCAATATAACCCTTGATCGCCTCAACGCTGACCTGTGTCCTGGTGCCGGGTGGCGCGGCTTGATCACTTCACTTTCCAGCACGCCCGTTCGATATCGACCTCATCATAGTTTACGGACCCTTTCCCACTCATAACCGCGTTGAATGCAGGACGGTCGCGGTTTGTGGGCCAGACTTTGCGAATCTCTTGAACCGATCAAATACTTCCCGCGCAAGAACTTCTCCCCCGGTGCGTGCGATGAGCCAATGGTTGAACGAGCATGAGCTCTGAGAAAAGTGCATGAAGAAGAAGCTGCAACGTGGTCAATCGCTGTTGGCCATCGATGATTGTGCGTTCCTGCATCTGACCAGTTTGCTTCTGGACTTGCTGAAGTACGACAGCGCCTAGAAAATGGGGAGCGTGATTATCGGTCGGTCGCTTCAGGATCGCGGTCCGCAACCCGTACTACGTCGTTCCATAGCGGCTCCCACTGGTTCTCCTCATTCCATACATACGGGCGCTGAAAGAGTGGGACCACGAGCCTCTGGGGCTGCATGAAAACCATTTGAGGTGAGCGGACTTGTGTTTCCATCAGTTAATTCCCCCAGGTTCAAGTCTTAGTCGCGCTGACCGTGTTAACGCTTGGCTTTTTGCCCGGGGGAGCTTGACCCAGAAGGCATTGCGGACGCACGCCATATTAGAGCACCAGTCTGCGGAAGGTACGCCCAAAATTTCCACCAATTTCCTCCGCCTAACAGGTCCTTTTACATCGTCAATTCGTGACCGGCCCAGAATTCATCGTCGATTTTTGGTGGGGCTGCGCCCGTTTGAATAGCTCTCGGTCATTTTGATGGGTGGTTGTATATAGCGATCCTGCGTAGGCGAATTCCTCCTGACTGCCTTGGATCAAAAGGGTCTGATGGGTTGGATGTTAAATCTAGATGTCGATTCTCACGACTTGGCAGCCCGTGACAGGCGTGTCGTTGTATCTATGCCGTCAGGATGTTCCCAGACGCAGGGCAGGACCTCGCGCGCTTGAGTCGGTGTGATCATATCACGGACGGTGCGTGGCCCCATCGCGGCGGCGGCTTAGCCGCTATGGTATAATGCTTGCCGCGAATCGGGATGTCGCGTGACTCACCGGCAATATGCCCAATTGGATTTTTCTGGATCGATTCAGGTGCCTTCGCCGAATTATTCTGGAAGACTCTGGGCCGGTGGCGATCTTCTTCGATTTCAAATGAATTGCCGAATCCGACCTTCTACACCACCATGATGACCGATCGTTAAACCCATCGAGGCATTCAATATGGCGGACAAACGACGCAGGGGTCGCCCAGCCGGCAGCCAGATTAATGACGACGCTGCGCGGGCAAAGATTGCCGACCTTCTGGTGGCTTCGCCCGAAATAAAGCTCTCAGCGGCCCTCCGTACCGTGCGCCTGGCCGGCGAGCACAAAGGGCAAAGTCCTCGGGCAGTGGAGGAACGCTGGCGCACCAAGTTCTGCGAGCGGCGGGCAAGCCGCAACTGAGCGGCGGGCAGCTAGGGATGCTTGGCCAACAACTGGCGGCGGCCCGTATGCGATTGGCATGGGGCATGGCCTGTCTCCTGCTTCGTTGAAAAACCCGCCGCAGGATGCATCGTCCGCCACACTTAGCAATCCTATCGCCGACGCCGTGGGCCGAGCAATGGCTAACCCGCTGCAGCACGCAATCGCCGCCGCGATGCACAATCCCATGCAAGAGGCCTTGGACGCAATAGAGCGCTACGCGGCTCCGATGCGTGAGGCGCAGCGCGCCGCAGATCAAATGCTGGCGGCATGTAATCAGGCCGGTTATGGACCAAGGGGGCTATACGAAACAATGCTCAGGATGGAGGAGCAGCAACGCTTGATGGATCAAATCAACATTACCCATCGTTATTCGCTCTGGCCCATGCCCTACCGGTAACCTTCGGATGAAGGGACAGCCCGATACTTCGACTGGACGATCACCAGCCTCGCCGCATCCATTCGTCTAGGTCTCGAGACGAGAGGACTCGTTCAGTGTACTCCCAATCAAGTCCTCGATCATGGGCGACATCACGCATGTATCGCAATTCCATCGGCGGACGTGCTTTCTCGACGCGCTGAGAAAAGTTTTTAACAGCGTTTCGATCCCGAAGAACGGCATCGATCCATTGGTCTTCAAAGCCGTCCGGGAGCTGCCCGAGTACCGAGAATATATCGCCAAAGCGATTTGATAGTGTTGTGTAAACCTCGTCCTCGACGGTGCCCGCGTATCTTAGGCTCAAGATATGGACATCATCGCGGACCTGGCCGATCCGTTGCACTCGTCCTTTGCGCTGTTCTAGCCGCGACGGATTCCATGGCAAGTCGACGTTGACCTGGGCACCGAGCCGCTGAAGATTGAGGCCCTCGCATGCCGCATCAGTTGCGCAAACGAGGCGAATATCGCCCCCTTGGATAGATGTCTTGATCTGTTCGCGTGTGACTGTGCGACGATCTATTCCGCGCTGCACGAACGAGGCTGCTCCACCGGCGTAGAGCGCGACCGGTTCATCCGGAAATGTAGTGCAAAGCGCTTCCAACACCCATTCCGCCGTCGTTCGATACTGACTGAAGATGATCGCGCCATTGCGTTCCAGCCAATGCTGCTCGCGCAAATAATGCAAAACCACCTGCACTTTCGGGTCAGTATCCGATCCGTCCACAACAGACGCGAGATTTCGCTCAATATCGCGAAGAAGCTGTATCTCCTGCGGATCGGGAGGCGCGTCATCGGTGGGCAATCCCTCATCGCCTACCTCATCTTCAGGCAAGAGCGAGGTATCAATGCGATTAAGAAGATGCCTTGCGGTTTCTAGACCAGCCCGCGCGGATGACCCTATCCGTCGTAGCAGAATCGTCTTGAGAAAGCCCGCGCCGGGCCGACGTGGGTGGAATGTCGACGGCGCGCACAGTTCTGAGATCATCCTTGCTTACATGAACCTGAATCATTTCTGTCCTCCAAATCTTTGGACGGTACCCAACCGATAATGTCGCCCTCAATTGCGAGGTCATTCAAGGGAATTCCTGCTCAAATTGTTCGTCAGAAAGCGTGCGAGTTCGATCATCTCATTTTAGGGCCGGAAGGGTGCCCGATAGAAATTCTGCCTTGGTTTCGTTGATTTCAGAAATCAGTTGCACTGACAGTTTGGGTCAGGAGAAGGCAATTGAGAATATATTTCTGCTCGTTCTCGGGTCTCGCGCGTTTTCACACAGCCTGGGTCAAAACCGGAAATACTCGCTCCGAGCAGATGACGTCCGCTCTACCCCCGAAAGCGGACTCAAGTCGGACATCGCGCCAAGTCCGGTTTGTGCCAACAACGGACTAATGCACCGCAACATGATCGGCACAAACTCGATTACCCGGCTCACCGGTTTTCAGATAAACTTTGCGGTGAGCTACGACACCACGACTGCTTATTGATGATCGAGCATAACCAAGAGCAAAGTTGCCCGACCATGAAACTCAAGTGCGCGCTCGCCGCCATCGTTCTAGTGTTTGCCTTTGCTGCACCCGGGGCCGCTGGTCCGTTCGAGGATGCGGCTGATGCGAATGCCAGAGGCGACTACTTAAAGGCCCTGCGTCTGATTCGTCCGCTGGCCAATGATGGTGACGCCGTAGCCCAGTTCAATCTCGGGTTAATGTATATGACTGGCCACGGTGTGCAGCAGGACGACGCTGCCGCAGCATTATGGTTTCGGAAAGCTGCGGAGCAAGGCTACGCCTTCGCCCAATCCAATCTCGGGGTCATGTATCGGGACGGCCGAGGCGTGCCGCAGAACTATCTTGATGCGGTAATGTGGTTTCGGAAAGCCGCAGACCAAGGCGACGCCGTCGCGCAGTACTGTCTCGGGCAGCAATATGCAAACGGCGCAGGCGTACCGCAGGACTTTGCTGAGGCGGTAATATGGTTTCAGAAAGCCGCGGAGCAAGGCCATCCCGTCGCCATGCTCAGGCTCGGGGTCATGTACGCCGAAGGGCGAGGCGTGCCGCAGGACTATGTGCGTGCACACATGTGGTTCAACTTGTCGGCGGCAAAGGGTGAGCAAAGAGCGATCAAGACTCTAGACATGGCCGAACGACGGATGACCCCAGCGCAGATAGCCGAGGCGCAGAGGCTTGCACGCGAATGGAAGCCGGCTGCGCAGCCGCTTCCTCGTTAGCGAAGCGCGAATCGTCCTGGTCGGATTTCAATTACGGCTGTGGCTTTTCGGTCGCATTTCCCAAGAAATTTTACGCGGAAATTGAGCCTGTCGGATTGTGGGTTGCTAACCGCGTGTTCCAGCTTACGATGCATCGCTCGTAGGAGGTTTTTGGGAAAACGACGCACTTTTGGAGCGGCGCGATATGGCACAAAGGATTTCTTCAGCGCGCGCGATGCCGAAAACCTCGGAGTCAATCGCCTCTCATCGGGGCAGACACGGCCTTGCAGCAAGCACCTTATTGTCTGCGATGGTTCTTTTTTCCCAGTGTGCGCTGGCCGATGAAGGCGGCGTGAGTTTCTGGATCCCAGGTTTCTTTGGAAGCCTAGCAGCCGCTCCCCAGCAACCGGGTTGGTCGCTGACTAATGTCTATTACCATACCTCGGTGTCGGCCGGTGGCAACGTTGCCTTGGCTCGAGAATTTGAAATTAAACAGGTCCCCGCCAATTTAACGGCGCGTCTCGATGGGAGCATTAATGCTACTGGGGATCTTGGCCTTGTTATTCCGACCTATGTGTTCGCAACGCCGGTACTCGGAGGTCAGGCGTCGGCATCCCTTGTGGCAGCCTACGGTGTCGTAAGCACCACTCTGGCAGGCCAATTGTCGGGGAACCTAACAGGACCGGGCGGCGGTAGCATCCCGTTCATGCGATCTGACAGCTTCAGCGATACGACGTGGGGTTTTGGCGATCTGATCCCAATGTTCGCCTTGCGTTGGAATGCAGGCGTCAACAACTACATGACTTACATCACCGGCGACATCCCGGTCGGAGCCTATCAATCCAACCGCCTGTCGAATGTGGGTATCGGACATGGCGCGATCGACGTCCTACAAGGACATCGGCTGCGACAGCGGCTCAGGCGATCACGTCGGATGCTTCCAATCGCAGGTGTTCGGCATCGGGCCACAGTTCGGCTACGTCTTTCCGCTGAGCCAGGGCCTCCAAGGTTACATCAATGTCAAAGGTTACAAAGAGTTCGGCGGCTCGGATCGGGCCTCTGGCTGGAATACCTGGCTGACGTTTTCCATCTCACCCGCAGCGGCACCTCCGCCGACCACGACCCGCATGATCACAAAATAGTAGAGCAGAGCGGCGAATCCTACTCGTCCAGGTCATCAAGCCGCGGGCTCGGCGGCGCGTTTTTGGGTTCACAGATCCAGACAGCACGAATACAATATGAATTAATTCTCCAGCACGCGCGCCACTTGACGGCGGGAGCCGTCAGCACCACGAGAAGACAATCGCCGCGCGGCCAGCTCCGCTTCGCTATGGCACCGTCGGCCACATCGGCAGCTAACAAAGGTTTTATTGGCGATGGTGCGGTTGTCTCTTATGTAAACAAAAACGGAGACAACCATGAAACTCACGGCAATGGCACTAGCCTCTGCGTTCGCGCTCTCCAGCACCTGCGCATTTGCCCACACAGTTCGTC
>WNEZ01006789.1_pt1 | contig 10076 bp, 10 predicted proteins | sample 5400521 | NCBI WGS metagenome assembly WNEZ01 (sample SAMN13153339, study PRJNA577476) | soil metagenome | isolation source: 120 cm saprolite under Douglas fir tree site 2 hole 1 replicate 1 | place: USA:California | collected 2015-04-18 | reverse complement strand
CGTCCTGATCGTGCGCTTCCTCCGCACCGGCGGCCGCCACATGCTCGCGATGATGGGCGGCGGCCCGGACCCGACGCCGTCGGCCTCGGCCTGAGCCCGAGTCCCTTGACGGAGCCTCCGACAGGTAGTTAAGGTCCCCTAACAACCCTAGTTAGGCCACCCTAATTCAGGTGGCTCCCTTCGTAGGAGGCTCAGCATGCGGCACCCGGCCATGGCCGCTGGGTGCTCTATCATCTACTGCGCCTCATCTTAGAAATCCACACCGAGTAAAGCAAGTGGTGAGTAGCAGTAGAGAGCGATCAACTCACCGCTCGCACGGGCGGGGAAAGGCGCGCCGCACCGCCGAGCGGGCTGTGACGAAGCCGCTACCTCACGAGGTCGTGCTGCATGGCGAACATCGCCGCCCCTGCGCGTGTGGAGAGGCCGATCTTCGTGTAGACGTGCTGGACGTGGTGCTCGGCGGTTCTCGGTGAGATGAACAGGCGGTGGCCGATCTCGCGGTTCGACAGGCCGCCGGCGATGAGGCGCAGCACCTCGATCTCCCGTTCGGAGAGGCCGGCTGGCGGGGGACGGGGCGGGGGCGCCGGCTGGCCGGCAGCCTCCAACACTGCCCGTACCGCGTCCAGGTCCAGTTGGCCGGCGGCGAGCCGCCGCAGCTCCGCAGCAGCCTCCTCCTGGTGGTGGGCCGGCCGATGGGGACGGTCGGCGGTCATGCCGGCGAACACGTCAGCCGCAGCCAGCACGCAGGTCTCGGTTGTGAGGGCTGCGCCCGTGACCTGGCGGTGGTAGCCGGAGCCGTCGAGGCGCTCGTGGTGGCCGCCAGCAAGTGGCGCAAGGTGCGCCAAGGCCGGGACCCGCGAGAGGATGCGCTCGCTGTGGTAGGGATGGAGGCGCACCCGCTCCCAGTCCGTCGAGGTGAGGGGACCGGCTCGCTCCCAGGTGCCGCCGGGGACAGCGACCCTCCCGAGATCGTGAAACAACCCGGCAAGCTCCAGCCGGGCGGCGCCTTCAACGCCGAGGCCCAGATGGTGGGCCGCGCCGGCCGCCAGGGTGGCGACGCGTGGCGAGTGCCCGTGCAGAAAGGGCGTCTTCAGGTCGACCATGTCGGCGAAGGCCCGCGCCACCGCCCCGTGGCGCTCCGGCGGGTACCACCGCCGGGGATGGGGCTCGGCCTCGAAGACCGCGTCCAGACAATCGGAGGCAGCCAACTCGGCCAGGAGCGTCGCACCGTGGCGGCGAAACTCCTCGCCGATGGCCGGGTCGAACCATGATCCCGACTTGTCGGCGACCCGTTCGACGGCGGCCTCCGGCCCGCCGGCATGGAAGGCGGCGACCGCCTGGGAGGCCACCGAGGAAAGGCGGGCCGCAAGTGAGATGTCCTCGCCACGGAGCCCCTGCGGGACCCCCTTACCGTCCCATCGCTCGAAGGCCTGGTGCACGCCGTCGGCGACCGGGGTCTCCATGTCGAGCCGCTCGGCCATCTGCCGGCCCACCTCGCAGATGGATGTGGGGATGCGGTTGCCCCGGGCACCTCCGAAGCTGGTGGCCATGCGGGCCACCGCGCCGATTCCCAGCCTCCGGCGGGCGGCACCCATGGCGGCGAGCACCTCGGCGGGACGCGTGAAGTCTGTGCGGTTCAGTACCGGTCGCATGGCCAGTTCGTCGCCGAGCGCGAGGGACTCCTCATGGGAGGAGGCCGTGCAGCCGAGGTGGCGCAGCAGCGAGGCGTAGAAGACGACGGCCACGTCCGCTTCCGGGAGTTCGAGGCTCCGGCCGAGACCGACGGCAAGGAGGCAGGCTTGCATGGACTCCTCCGGGGGCTGGCCCCGGCCGAGGTCCATCACGAGCGAGAGTGGGGCGAGCAGCTCGGCAAGCCGCAGCGCTGCCGCCGGGTCGCTCATGCCTCAGATCGTAGCTGAGCCCTCGTGTACCAGGCGCTTCGGAATAGGTAGAGCTACCGATGTGGCCGGGGTGCTGCCGGCGCATCCTGAGCGGGAAGCCCGACGGCAGGCCGGGCCACCAAGGAGGAGACACCATGTACGCACGGGTCAGCACCTACGCCGCATCCCCCACCGACGTCGACCGCCTCGTTCAGGCATTCGGCTCCGACAACCGGCTCTCGCAGATGGCCGGCCTCCGTGATGCCTTCCTGCTGGTGGACCGGGCCTCGGGGCGGGCCCTTACCGTGACGCTGTGGGAGAGCGAGGAAGCCGTGACGGCCAGCGCTGCGGGCGCCACGGAACTGCGCCGCGACGCGGCGGGCTCGGCCGGGAGCAGCATCGAGTCGGTCGAGACCTACGAGGTGGCGATTCACCTCGCGGACGCGACGGTCTGAGCGGGGGGGTCTGCGGCCGAGGCCGACATTGAACGTGGACAGACGGCGTGTAAGTACAAGGTGTGGTACTAGAGGAGGCTCCTCGTTGTTTTGAGTGGGCGGATCCGCCTTGTTTTGAGTGGGCGGATCCGCCACACGAGGGTGACGTCCTCAGCGTTTGCCCGATTGCTTACTGACCGTGGTCGGACTTCGAGCAGAGGGGCCGCCAAGACGGCGACACCGTTCTCGGCGGACCGTGGGCGAATGCCGATCCTCCTCGCACAAAGAAGGCTTGCCATGCGGGGCGGGGCTGGCCAACCCTCGATCCTTGATCACGCTACGTGGTCACTTGGCGGTTTTTGGCTCCCCCCCGCGGGCAGCGAGCCATCCGGCCACGCTCCGTGGCGACACGGGCGGCCAGCGCATTGCCTTCAGTGCGATCGACCGGTCGCACGGTCTAGCGGGCGGCAAGCCTGCGTAGCTCGGCGACGAGCTCCGGGGGCCCGGTCACCTCTAAGTCTGCGTCGAACCACCCCAGCCACTCGGCGAGCTGGTAGGGCGTGTCCGCCCCGACCTCGACCAGGCAGGTGTGCTCGTCGACGGGCTCGACGCTCAGCCCCGCCAGGATCCTGGCCGACAGCGCCTCCGCCGACTTGTGAACCGTCACCTTTGCCTGCACCCTCCATGGCACGCTCCCCACACCCTTCGCCACGTAGGAAGCGATGTCGTCCGCCAGGGGCTCACGTGGCGGAACCGGGGGCCGGTCGGCAGGTGGGGCTCGATCCGGCTTCCGCGGGAGCTACCGGTGACGAGCCAGGTCTTCGTCATGAGTTCATCTCCGCACGCATTTGAAAACAGCAGCGGAAAAATGTTACAGGTTGGGCCTGCGCAGCCTTCATCGGTGCGGTCGTGAAGCAGAGGGAGGGGGGACAGCTCCGCCATGGGCAGGGAGAACGACGTCTACAAGCTGCGAGGCATCGGTCCCAAGTATGCGCAACTGCTCGAGGAGGTCGGGGTCGACTCCATCAAGGAGCTCCGGCGGCGCAACGCCGCCTCGCTGAAAAGCATGATCGAGACCCGTCACGGCAGCGTCGCCGGCTTGTCCCTGTCGAGGGTCCAGGGGTGGATCGACCAAGCCAAGGTTTGGGATGTCGGCGCCGTCCCGATGCCGCAGGAAACCGGTGCGGCGGAAGCCGAGATTGCGGCATCGAGCAACGTGACAGAAGAGGTGGAAGCGGCGCCATCGACGGCGGATATCGCTGAGAGTGGGCCCCCGCCGCGAGCGCGGTTCCGGTACCTCCCCGACACGGAAGAGCCGCATGTCGATCGATCCTCGCCGGAGGAGATCCGCCCGGTGGCCGCTGCAACAGAGGCCCCTGGGGAGGCCCCGGCGCCGGCCCCGCGCGGCCGCCGGAGCTCCAGGCGCGGCCGGCCGACCGACGCCGACGACGAGGCGCTGCCGGCGGCTGCCGCCTCCTCTGAGCCGCAGTCCCCAAGCCCCGACACGCCTCGAAGCCTGCCGGACATCAACGAGTCTCTGGTGCGGGCCATGTTCGACGCGTGGGCTGCGTGCGACGAGGAGATGCTGGACAGGCTGGTTGCCACGGACGTGGTCTTCAGGATCGCCGGCGAGGAGCCCTATGTGGGGAGGGAGGCGGTCTTCTCCCGCTGGGACCGGCAAGACGAGTTACTGGAGGACGTCGCCTACGAGGCGGAGCTCCGTGACCTGAGCGCCACCGACGTCAACGTCTTCACCTATGTCGAGACGTGGGGGAAGGTCCCCGAGTCTGGTCAGTCCTTCAATTACACGACGGTCACCGTCTACCGGATCCGTGAAGGGCAGATCGTCGAGGTGCGGCCGCATGTCCACGACCTCGACGCCTATGAAGAGTTCTGGTCTTCGCTGGCTCGAGGCCCGGGTGTGGGACCTGCGGGCGTCCCTGGTGGGGGGTACTCCCCGAGCCAATCCAGTACCCCGCCTCGGCACCCAGGTGGGTTCCAGCGGTTCCGCTTGTACTGACCGTCGTCCTGGGATCCAAGGACCAGGGAAAGCGGATGCTCTTTGGTCGCCCGGCTCGACCGGGCGCCGTCAAGCTACTTCGTGATGGGGGGGAGGATGGCTGCAACCGAAGGACCGCTCGCGCGGACTGAGCGGCATGAGGAGGAGATCGCCCCGTTCCACATTCTGTGGATCAACGCCGGACTCTCCTGCGACGGGGAGTCGGTGGCCCTGACCGCGGCGACGCAGCCAAGCATCGAGGACATCGTTGGGGGCGGCCTGCCGGGGCTGCCCACGCTGGCGCTGCACTGGCCGTTCATGGACTACGAATGTGGCCCTGAGCACGGGCCCGATTCGTTCATCGAGTGGTTCCACAAGGGCGCCCGCGGGGAGCTCGGCCCGTTCCTCCTGGTGATCGAAGGCTCCATCCCCAACGAGGCCCTCAAGAAGGAGGGCTACTGGTGCGGGTTCGGCAACAACGCTGAGACCGGCCAACCGATGACCACCAGCGAGTGGATCGACCGGCTCGCGCCCAAGGCGTGGGCCGTTCTCGCGGTGGGCACGTGTGCCGCCTACGGGGGGGTCCACGCGATGGCCGGGAACCCAACCGGAGCGATGGGCGTCCCGGACTACCTCGGCTGGAACTGGCGATCGAGGGCCGGGATCCCCATCGTCTGCGTACCCGGGTGCCCGACGCATCCGGACAACCTGTCCGAGACGTTGCTCTACCTGCTCTACCAGGTGGCGGGCCAGGCGCCGATGATCCCCCTCGACGAGCTGTTGCGGCCGCGCTGGTTGTTTGCCGCGACCGCCCATGAGACCTGCGACCGCGCCGGCTACTACGAGCAGGGCGATCTGGCCACAGAGTATGGCTCCGCCAAATGCCTTGCCAAGCTCGGGTGCTGGGGGCAGGTGGTCAAGTGCAATGTGCCAAAGCGAGGATGGATCAACGGGGTGGGCGGATGCCCCAACGTCGGCGGCATCTGCATCGGCTGTACGTCCCCGGGATTCCCCGACAAGTTCATGCCCTTCATGGATGAATCGGCCGACGTCAAGTTCTCAACCGTCGGCACCGCCTATCGGGTCGTGATCAGAGAGTTGCGGGTCTTCACGATGGACCACCCGAGTTCGGTGTCCGCCCCGGTGATCCCGAAGGCGCACCTCGGCGCCTGACCCGCGCGACTACGTGGTCCGGCAGGAGGGGGCACGGTTCATGCCGAACCGGTGACCCCCGCGCGCCTGCAGGGCCTGCACCTGAAGAAGCTCTCCTTCACCGACAGCGTGTCGAGTCCCGCCGGCCCGGGAGTCCCGTACGAGGTCTGCTCGCTCGCACCCCTGCTCGCCGGGACGATCGGTCGCCTCCATCACCGCCAGCCGGTTGGTGACCCGGCGCTCTCCGCTTGACAGGCGCGAGACTCATACCGGGGCGTCCCGGCCCTCGTTGCCGGTTGGCGTGTCGCGCAGGTAGGTGAGGAACCAGTCCCTCGCCAGGCGGGCGACCTGTTGCAGCGCTCCAGGCTCTTCGAACAGGTGCGTCGCCCAGGGGACGATCTCGATGCGCACCTCGCCGCCGAGTTGCGTGGCCGCCCGCCGGTTGAGCGCGATGACGATGTCGTCGCGCTCCCCCACGATCAGCAGGGTGGGCTGGCGGACCGACCGAAGGAACTCCCCGGCAAGGTCAGGTCGTCCGCCGCGCGAAACGACAGCGGCCACGGCGGCAGGGCGTTGGGCTGCGGTGACCAGCGCGGCCGCCGCCCCGGTGCTGGCACCGAACAGGCCGGCTGCGAGTCCTGCGGTGGCCTCGTGCCCGGCGACCCAGTCGGTCAAGGCACCCAGCCGCGTGGCGAGCAGGCCGATGTCGAACCGCAGCGAACCCGTCTGGGCGTCGAACTGTTCTTCGCTTCGGGTGAGCAGGTCGGCCAGGACCGTCGCGAGGCCGGCCTGCTGCAACTCTCCGGCCACGTAGCGATTCCGCGGGCTGCGGCGGCTACTCCCACTGCCGTGGGCGAACAGGACGACCCCGTGCGGCGACTCCGGCACGGCGATGTCAGCGGCCAAGACGACCCCCGCTGCGGGGATCGGAAGGCTCTCCTCGATCAACGGCACCGGCATGGGATGGTACTCCTCTGGACCGCCGCCGAGCAGACCCGGGCGGCAGACAGACTCCCGACGATGCTGCACAGTCCCTGTCGTCGCTTCGAGGCCAGCATGCTCCACCCACCAACCCACGCCATCACGTGACTCGTGGCCGTTCGCCGAGCGGCGGTCACTGAGCGTGGTCACCAAGACCATGCGATCTGGGAAGCGCAGTCAGGGAGGGAGCGCGACGCTCGGCGGGCCGGTGGCGCGTGGCGGCTGCGGCGGCCGTGCGGGCATGACTGCGCCCGCCGGCCCACGCGAGGGGGCAGGGATGAGACCGTCGCCGGGCAGGCCGTGAAGAAGTTGGATGACTTTTCGTTCGCTGCAAACGAATTACCATCAAACTTCTCGGGCAAGGTGCGCTCGATCGGGTCTTTCGCGTTCCCAGCCGAACTGATCGTCGAGGCGCAGTGGGACGCGGCCCGGCTCGGGCACCACCGCTTTCAGACCGAGCAACCCCGGTACTCGATCCTCACGAGGATCATCGAGGCCGCGGTGCTGCCGACTGCGCAACGCTATGGGCATGGGTGTCATGACCTACGGGCCGCTGAGCAGCGGCTGGTTGTCCGGTCGGGCGGACCCAACGAAAGGCCACCGCCCGGCAGGGATTGGGACGAGGAATTTCGATCTCACGGTACCGGCCAACCGGGCCAAGCTCGAGGCGGTCCAGCAGCTCACGCAACTTGCCGCCGACGCAGGAATGCCGCTGACCCACCTGGCGCTGGCGTTCGTCCGGTCACACCCGGGGGTCACGTCGGTCCTCATCGGCCCCCGGAAGCCCGAACACCTTGAGGATCCCCTGGCCGGTGTGGAGGTGGAACTCGGCGAGGACGTGCTCGACCGGATCGATGAAGTCGTCCCCCCGGGCGCCGAGCTCAACCCGGCGAACAACTACTTCGCCGTCCCACCGGCTATCGCAGGCAAGCGGCGGCGTGGTCGCTGAGGGTGCCAGACTCACCCCAACCTGGTCGCCGAAGGGCGGTCAGATTCGCGGACGGGTCTTGCGGTCAGCTGACTCCGATGGGCAGGGTGACGCCGGTGAGGCCTTCGGCCTCGGCCCAAAGCCGTGCGGCGGTGGCGGCGTCGCGGGCCCTGCGAGGTATCCGGGCCCTGGTCGTGGGGCCGACCAGGCCGAAGCGCCCACCCGGGCCGTAGTAGCCACCAGTGACCGCGTCGGGGCTGGTTGCGGCGTACAGCAGGGGCTCCGTGCCGTGCTCGACGTCCTGCGAGGGCAGAATGTTGAGGCTGTTGAGCAACGTCCGCTTCCGCTTGTCGCGCCCGAGGCTTGCGCCTGCGGTCTGCAGGTTGGTTCGGGTGAATCCGGGGTGCGCGGCCGTGCTGATCAGGTTCCAGCCATGCTGGCGGCTCGTTGCGGCAAGGTGCTGGGTCAGGAGCAGGTCGGCGAGTTTGGACTGGGCATAGGAGCGGCTGGGGCTGTAGTGGCGCTCCCACTGCAGGTCATCGAAGCGGATCCGGCCGTAGTTGGCGGTCCCGCTGCTCATGGTGGCCACACGGGGCTTCGGGGCAGCGAGGAGCAGCGGCAGAAGTCGCACGGTAAGGGCGAACGGGCCGAGGAAGTTGCTGCCGAACTGCAGCTCGAAGCCGTCGACGGTGGTCATGCGGGTCGGCGGGGCCATCATCCCGGCGTTGTTGATCAACACATCGATCGGGGTGCCGTCTGCGGCGAGGCCACCGGCGAACCATTCCACGGACGCGAGGTCAGCCAAATCGATGTGGCGGACGTCGAGGTGAGCGGTGGGCTGGCTCGTGAGGATCTCGTCCCTGGCCTGCTGGCCCTTTGCGATGGTGCGGACCCCCATCACGACACGTGCTCCCGCAGCCGCGAGTCGCCAGGTGGCCTCCTTGCCCGTGCCGCTGTTGGCGCCCGTGACGACGATGAGCTTGCCGGTCTGGTCGGGGATCTCATACATGGGGGTCTCCTTCACGCTCGGACAGACCGTCGGTCTGTTACTTGGAAGATAGCAGACCGCTGGTCTGATGACAAGGGACCGTTGGTCTGTAAACTACGTGCGTGACGACATTCCTCCGGGCGCGCAGTGAAGAGCAGCGAGCGGTGCGCCGTCAGGTGATCCTCAAGACGGCGGCCGAGATGCTCACCGAGATGCGGGTCGCCCAGGTCAGCCTCAACGAACTCAGCCGGCGCGTCGGTCTTGCGAAGTCGAACGTGCTGCGCTACTTCGAGTCCCGGGAGGCCGTGCTCCTGGAGCTGCTCAACTCGGCCTTCAAGGAATGGCTGACCCAGCTCGACCAGGACCTGGCCGTCGTCGACCCCACCGCACCTCCCGCCGAGCGCGGCGACCAACTGGCCGCCGCGCTCGCATTGTCACTTGCGTCGCGCCCCGTGCTCTGCGACCTGATCAGCGCGCAGGCCTCGGTACTGGAGCACAATCTCTCGCCGAAGGTCGCGGCGGAGTACAAGCGTGCTGCCATCGCGAACGCCGTCTCCTTGACGGGGTTGGTCGTGGAACACCTCGGCGAGCTCGGCGATCACGACGCCGTCCGGTTCGCCGCCGCTCTGGTCATGGTGACGGGAGCGGTGTGGACGCACGCACACCCATCGGCAGCGATGCTGGCCGCGTATGAGGCCGACCCGGATCTCGCGTCGATGCGACTCGACTTCACCGACACCCTCCGCCAGGTGCTGGAGGTGCTGATCGCGGGACTCTTGGCGCGTTCTTCCCGGTAGACCGGGCACCCGACGCGCGCAAGGACTGAACGAGGAGCGCACCTCATTGTCCGAACGCCAGGTACTCGTGGATGGCGCCGACCGCCGCCGACCCTTCGCCGACGGCGGCCGCCACGCGTTTGGTGCCAGGAGCTCGCGGACGCGTGGGATGACCTGGGCGAGGTCATAGCCGAAGAGCGGGAACGAGTCGATGCTGGAACCCCGTCCGAGGACGACTTCTGCCCGACCCCCGGAGATGGCGTCGAGCGTGGAGTAGCGCTGAAACACCCTGACCGGATCGTCGGAGCTCAATACCGTGACAGCCGACCCGACGCGGATGCGGGTCGTGCGCGCGGCGATGGCGGCGAGCACCACGTCGGCGGCCGACAGCGGGAAGTCATCGGTGTGGTGTTCACCGATCCCGAAGAAGTCCACGCCCACCTGGTCGGCAAGCACACCTTGTTCGACAAGGTTGCGGATCGTCTGGGCATGGGACAGCGGGCGGTCGTCATCGTCGTGGGTGACATCGCCAAAGGTGTCCAGGCCGAGGACGAGCGGGAACTTCGCAGGTTCGCCTGCGGGATCTCGTCCGGCGTCTGAAGGTGCTGTGGCCACGTCGAGTCTCGCGTCTCGGTGAAGGGTAGGTGGCGTGCTCTATGCGGCTTTGGCGTGCAAGGCCAACTCGAAGTCTCCTCGACGCAGCGACGCGCCGAAGATCGGGCCGCCGGGTTCGAGGAGGCGCCCGGCGCTCAGGCTGTCCAGCCGGACGGGGTCGTAGCCGATGCGCTCGATGACCTCTGCCACGACGTCCACCGCTTCCGGGTCGTCGCCAGCGACGCCCAGCGCGCGGCGTTCTGGCGAACCCACCGGTCGGCGTCCGTCTTCCAGTTCGTGGTAGCCGATGTGGTTGAGGGTCTTGACGATCGTCGAGCGGGCAA
>WNEZ01006788.1_pt1 | contig 10077 bp, 12 predicted proteins | sample 5400521 | NCBI WGS metagenome assembly WNEZ01 (sample SAMN13153339, study PRJNA577476) | soil metagenome | isolation source: 120 cm saprolite under Douglas fir tree site 2 hole 1 replicate 1 | place: USA:California | collected 2015-04-18 | reverse complement strand
ATCGACATCTATCAGGTGCACTGGCCTGATCCGAATACGCCGGTCGAGGAGACGGCCCAAGCGATGGCCAAACTCCATTGGGCTGGCAAAATCCGCGCGGTTGGAGTCAGTAATTTCTCCGCCAAGCAGATGCGTGCGTTTCGCGCGGTCGCGCAGCTGCACACGGCCCAGCCGCCATACAATCTCTTTGAACGCGACGCGGAAAAGGATGTCCTGCCCTATTGTCGCGACAACGCCATCGCGACGCTCGCCTACGGTTCCTTGTGCCGCGGCCTGCTGAGCGGCCGCATGAAGGCCGATAGAGCCTTTAGCGGTGACGACCTGCGCCGCAACGATCCCAAATTCCAACCGCCCAGGCTGCAGCAATACCTGCGGGCCGTTGAGCAGCTTGATGCCTTCGCGCGCGAGACCTACGGCAAGCGCGTTCTGCATCTTGCAGTTCGGTGGGTGCTGGACCAGCAGCCGCTCAGCATCGCCCTCTAGGGAGCGCGGCATCCCGCCCAGCTCGACGAAGTGACCGATATCATGGGCTGGAAGCTCGATGCAGCGGCGCTGGCGCAAATCGGCGGCATTGTCACCGATTGCGTCCGCGATCCGGTGGGACCAGAGTTCATGGCACCTCCGGCGCGGCTTGCTGCCTGAATTTGCCGTATCGCATTGAGGTTGACGCAATCAGACGGACAACCTCGTTATACTCGTCGAAGGGCGCTACTTCGTCCCGCGATGACTGGCCCTGGCCTCGATGTCTAATCCATCGATAACTCGGAAGGAGACAAAAAATGCAAGTTCGAGCTCGAGATACCAAAGCAGGGCCCGCTCCGCTTCACACCCCAAGCGACCTGAAGTCGAATGCCGTGCGGGATATTTCGGGCGCGCTGAATATCCTGCTCGCCGACATGTTCGCGCTGTATCTGAAGACGAAGAACTTTCATTGGCACATGTCTGGTCCGCATTTCCGCGATTATCATCTACTGCTGGATGAGCAAGGCGACCAGATCTTCGCCACGACCGATGCGATCGCAGAACGTGTTTCGCAAGATCGGTGGCACGACCTTACACTCGATCGGCCACATCAGCCGCCTGCAACGCATTGCAGACAATAATGCGGAGTTTGTTACGCCGATGGATATGCTTGCCGAATTGCGCGACGACAACAAACAGCTCGTCGCAAACCTGCGCGAGACACACGGCGTTTGCGAGGAGCACGAGGATGTGGCCACCGCAAGCTTGTTGGAGATCTGGATCGATGAGGCCGAGCGGCGCACATGGTTCTTATTCGAAGCCACACGGCGAGCTGAGCCCTGAAGCGCTGGCTGCGGCAGGTGCCGAGGGTCATCGCGGCACGCTCGAGGACCTGGACAGGCTCAGGAGCGGCGCCGCGAACTCGGATGCGTGATTTACACCGCCTTCAACCACGACTTCTCGAAATTCGCGGAGAACTGGGCGGGGCGGGCGGCCACCACTCCGGCGCCGCACCTTGGTAGCGCGCCGCCCATTCACGTGCACGTCACCGGCGCCGACGCGGGCTCGGAACCGCCGACGCGTCGCGGTGTTGAGTTACATGCGGCGATGATGCTCCTAATGGAGTTGCCGACGCCGGCCTTGGAAGTGTTGCGTGACGAATTCGAGCGCATGGCCAACGAGCGGACCGGTCCGCGGGGCGAGCTAAAGCGCGCATGGTGGAAATTCACGAGGCAAGTGATCGATGATGCCAAGCTACGCAAGGGGCGGGGCGAGTTTGCGCTATACGACGATCTGAAACCAGGCCGGGATTACGACACGCATTGACGCCGGGCCGAGGCGGGCTCGGCCTCGCCTAGAGGGATCGCCAAAATGCAGCAGGTCCGCTCGGCCAAGGCTAATCCTTCGCGCCCCGTCTCGATTGATAGGGTAGCATCATCGGGCCTTGTGTCGCGGACGTCTTGGGGCGAGGAGTCGCGCGTCCGGGTTGGCCCAGCCGACAGCGGGGGGCAGCTTACCATTCTTGACTATCGCGCTCCGGCCAGCTTTGGGCCGCCTCGGCATCTTCATCACCGAGAGGATGAGGTTTTTGAATTGATCGAAGGCCAAGCAGTCGTTTGGACGCCTTGTCTTTCCCTCGTTCTTGCGCCCGGTGATTTGGTTCTTTTGCCTAAGCTCGGTCCGCACACTTGGCGGGCTTGTGGTCCCAAGAGCATCCGCTTCACGGTGACGTTTACCCCCAGCGGTTTCGAACGCTTTTTCCAGGATATCGAGCGGCGGCGCCTTCTTGCCGCTGACGTGGCCGAGTTGAGGGCAGTCGCCGCCGATGTCGGCATGGACATCCTCGGCCCGCCACTCAGCGACGAAGAAGTACGTCAGATTATCGCCCAAGCAGTCTCGTAGGAGAAACGCGGTCCGGATTACGAACCGCACTAGCCGAGAATTTCTGCGCTTTGTTAAGCGCTGCGGTAGGGCGCGACGGTGCCCCGACGCCCTTCGGTATGATGAGGAGCATGAAGGGCGCCGGGGACGCGCGACGGTGGCGTGTAGCGGTTCCCGTCGCGTGCCATAGCGTTAGCGGCTTTCGGCTGAGGGCGAGGCGCGCATCGCGCCGCGCGTCAATACGCCAAAGGGTGGCACGCCATAGAGTAGGAGTTGGGCGCCCGCTGTGCGAAGCCAGCATGATCAGCGGCCACGGCTTTGCTGGGTTGCCTGGGGAATGGGGAAGCCGTGGCCTGCACGCGGTCGCCGACAAGGGAAGGACGACCGCGCGCACTGGCAGCACAGCATGAAAAACGGGTGCTCGGGCTTGGCCGGCCGGGCGCTACATTGCGCTCAATAGAAACCCCGGTCACAGACCGGAGGGAGATGGGACCGGGGTTCGCGCGCTGGTCCAGGGCATAGGTAGCGCGCACTGCACAAACCGGCCAAGGTGACGCGCGTTCCCGGTCGTCTCGGAATAGGGTTAACCGTGCGGCGCGGGATGAATTCGAGCGGTCCCGACCTCCTGGATCGGGGCTTGGAGGGGAGGCGGTCGGGACCATACTCGCAGGGGAGCGAGCAACGGCTCGATACCGATGCTCTGTGACGGCAGAATATGTTAGATCGCCGATCTTCGGTGCCGCTATTCCAAAAACATGATTTGCAATAGAGGGGTTATGCGTCCATCCCCAATGTTATCCACAGCATCAGTTGCGGGAAACTCCAGCTTGGCGGCGCTGGCTAGGCGCCTGTCATTTTTAGGGCATGAGCCATCGCGCAAGCGCAAGTCATCTGGCGTTCTAGCTGTGCGAGCGCCGCGTAAATGTGAAGCGTGAACGGGTCGACGTTCAGGCCAAGCTCGGCGACGACGAAAGGCACCGTTTGGGACATCAAGCCGGCAAATGAGCACGGGAAGTTCGATCAGGGGTCGCACCTGTCGAACAACGGAACATGTCGGACGTTACCACGGAGACTAGTGCAAGGTAAGTCTTATGGCGACGGTCCGAAAGATCGACATTCCCGACAGCAAGCTATGTAAAGAGATCACCGAGCTTGTGCATAACACTGAGTCGGAACTGCTCTTCAATCATTCAAGTCGGGTTTATTTCTTTGGAGCACAAACTGGTGTGCGGCGCGGACTGCAGTTCGACCGGGAGTTGCTTTACGCCGGCGCGATGTTCCATGACATGGGCCTGACGGATCAGCATAGCAGCAAAACCAACCGCTTCGAGGTTGATAGTGCAAACACCGCGCGCGACTTCCTGAGAGCATACAACATCGCGCAAGCAGACATAGACGTTGTCTGGATCGCAATCGCGTTGCACACGACACCGGGTATCCCCGTGCATATGCATCCAGTCATCGCCCTCTTAACCGCTGGCGTCGAGATGGACGTGCTCGGCATCGCCTATGAGGAATTTCAGGATGCTGAGCGCCAAACCGTGGTCGCAGCGCATCCCCGTACTCCACATTCCAAGGAAGACATTATCCAGACCTTCTACGAAGGCATGAAGTACAGACCGAATACGACGTACGGCACCGTCAACGCAGACGTTCTTGCAGACAAGGACCCGCACTTCCAGCGCGGCAATTTCTGCAGCATAATTCGCGAATCGCCGTGGCTGGGCTGAACCGGATGGCTGCAGCAAGCAGGCGGCTACCCGGGATACAATTGGGGGTATAGCCGACGTGGTCGCGGATTGTTCGGCTGCGACAAAAACCTTCTATCAATGACACAGCCCATTCACCCAAGCACTCATGTTGAAAATGTCGCTGGAACCATAGATCGGCGAGCGCCTGCCGGGTGCGGTTTCGTTTCTGAGTCGACGTTGATGCTGTTTGTTGGTGAGGTCGGCGATCCGACGAGACAACGCGCGAGTCAAGCTGCCGGCTTTGCAGCAGTGACGATTGCCGCTGCGGCGCTCTATCGGCTGGTGGACCGGCCTGCCTGAATTCCGGCGTGTCGGGCAGCCGAAGATAATAGCTCAAATGAACAACTACCGATTCAAGGTCATGAAGCTTCAGGGCGATTTCATTTAGTGCGCCGAACCCGTCAGCGTCAACGCCAGCCGCCTGTCAAGCGGCCGACGCCCGCGACGATGGCAGGCTGCACCGGCGGGAGTGGCGGAAGTTCGCCGTACAGCTCCCAGCCACCGCCCAGGGCCTTGTAGAATGCGACGTAGTGAAGTACGGCGGCTTCCGCTGCAATGGCCACCTGTTCCTCCCGGATGTACTTCCAGCGTTGCTCACCGAGCAAGACGCGAAATTCCGTATCGCCGCGCTTATAGTGTTCCGTAGTGAGGTTCACTGCGTGGGGTATCGCCTCCAGCGCAGCGCTCAATGCCTTCCATCGCTGCCGATCCAGGCGGTATTGCCTGATGGCCTGATTGACCTCCTCAACGGCAGCGACGATGGTCTTTTTATACCTGACCAGAACCTCATGAGTCCGCATTTCCTGGATATCGATGAGGGCATCGAGGCGGCCAAAGTCGAGCACCGGCCAATTGACGCCCGGGCCGACCGACCAGATCGGGCCGTGGATGAGCGGCGCAGAGGTGGTGTGCCCGGTGGTTCCCTGCCCGCCGAAGCCGGCGGTCAGCGTCACCGACGGGAACAGGTCTGCGGTCGCCACTCCGATCCGAGCGGTCGCCGCCGCGAGTTCGCGTTCAACGGCGCGGATATCCGGCCGCCGCCGTAACAGTTCGACCGGTGCCCCGGGACGCAGACGCTCAGGAATGGCGGGCAATTTCGCAGGACCACGCATGGCCCCGGCGATGTCCGCAGCGTACGTGCCAAGCAACCCCGCCAGCCTGCTCTCAGCCGCCGAAATGGCGGCTTCCAGTTCCGGCAGCCTCGCCAACTGGATCGCAAGCTCGCCCTCCGCTAGGGTGAGGTCCAATTCCTTCGACTCGGATGATTTATTCCGTCGTTCTGATACTCGCACGCCGGGCTTCTTCGAGGTGGCATCTGATTCGTCCGTTGCCGGGGCGAGGTCCGATTTGTTCGACTCTCCGTGCTCCAATTGTTCGGCGACCAGATCGATCGTCCTTTTCGCCTCCGCAACGTCCTTGCGGGCAATCTCGAGGCGGATTTGCAGCCCGCGGATCTCGAAATAGTTGCGGGCAACATCGGCAATGGCAGTGATCAGCACCGCATTGCGCAAGTCGATCTGTGCCTCGGCATCATCAATTGCGGCCTCGAGCGAGCGCTGAACTTTGCCGAACAGATCGAGCTCCCATGCGCTCCGCAGTGGTACACGAAAAGCCGGCGTCAAAGCCGGCCATCCGCGAAATCGCTCTGACGCCTTGGGTGCTGTCGCCCGCCCTGAGCGTTAGCCCAGCCCGACTTCTCATGAGATCACCGGCGCTGCCGGTGGCGATCCCCCCGCGGCCGACCACGGTCGGAAGCATTGCGCCAAGCACGACGTTCTGCTGCAATCTCGCTTCCTGCACGCGCGTCAGCGCAATTTCGATGTCGGGGTTGCTGGCGATGGCCTGCTCGATGAGCCAGTTCAGTTGCGGCTCATGCAGGACCTGCCACCATCGGACAAAGTCCGCTGTCATCGGCGCACTCGCGACCGCAGGCGTTGATGATGCCGTCCGGAACACCTCCGGAACGATGACCGTGGGAGGTTCGTAATCCGGACCGATGGCACATCCTGAGAACGAAATGAACGCGGTGGTGACCAGAAACGCGCGGGATGGCATTCGCATTGCCTACGCTCTCCGTCGCCGCTTTGGACCATTGGAACCGATGTCCACTGCTTGCAATCGAGCAAATGCCCGTTTTTGGGTGCGAATCCGATCGAATGCTTAAGGACTCGCCGCGTGGATATCAAACTCCCGACCCAGCGCGGGGCGATTTTCCCACAGGGACCAGGCCGATCCTGTCCGCACGAGTCGGGAAACCGACGCCCAGCCGATTTGAAGCACAGCGCATGACTGATCGCGCCGGGACAAGCCCGGCCACCCGAGAGTTATGATGGCGAAATTGGCGAGCGTGCACGACACGTCCGCTTATGCTCTGAGACTCACCGTGAAGGCGGACGTGGGTGGATCGGCAGCCTTGGGCCATTGAGCGGGACCCTGCGCCGCGGCTCAATCGCAAGAGTTACGGTAATTAAACGGCCATCATTCAGAACGGAGGCCGCGGTGGCTGCTTCGGCTTCGGGCCGAAGGCGCGCGCGGTGTCCCGCTGTGAGCGACTCACTTTCGATATAGCGAGTTGCCGCGCATACTCCTGCTCACCGACGTCCTTGTACTGCGGGCTGGTCAGCGAGACAAGAAACGCCACCATGTCGTCGATCTCCGGCTCCGTCAGGGCCAACGGCTGCATGTCCTTGTCGAGCCACGGGTCAGCGATCCCGTCACCCTTGTTGTAATGATCCATGACATCCCACAGCGTCTCCATCGACCCGTCGTGGAAGTAAGGTCCAGTCACGATGACATTTCGTAGGTTCGGCGTCTTGAATGACGCGATATCCTTCTCCTTTCTCGTGACGAGGAAGCGTCCGAGAACTGACAGATCGCTTGTGATCGCCGCCGTGTCGATAGCCGGCAGATTTCCTTGTGCCACCTCACGCTCAGCCTGCCGCGCCGATTGGGCGACATGATGCCGGAGGATTCCGACCCCAATGTTGTGAAAATCATTATCCATGAAAAGATTCTCATGCCGCTCATTGTCCGACAAGGCATGGCATTTGTTACAACGGGCCTTGGTATTGAACAATTCCAGACCACGTTTGGCCGAGTCGCTGATGGCGCTGGCGTCTCCCGCGATGAAATGGTCGTAGGGCGAATCGAAAGAAACCAGCGTCTGCTCGTAGGCTGCAATGGCGCTCAGCATATCCTGCTCGTTCACGCCACGACCGAAGGCCTGCATGAAGCGGCTCTGATAGTCCTGGTCAGCCGCGATCCTCGACACAGCGTCCGCGACACTGGCCGAGCCCATCTCGAAGGGGTTGGTGATCGGCATCGCCGCCTGCTGCTCGAGGGTATTGACCCGGCCGTCCCAGAACTGATGTTTGTTATAGAACGCATTCAAAACGGTCGGCGCGTTACGCTGACCGACGCGGCCGTGGATGCCGATGGACGTAGGCCTGCCATCGGTGAAAGCACGGGCCGGATTGTGGCAAGTGGCGCAGGCGACGGTGCCGTTGGCCGAGAGGCGGGCATCGAAGAACAGCTTCTGCCCCAACGCAGCTCTGGCGGGCATGCGCGAATTCGGCGGCGAGATGACCCACTTGGTCAAAACCGCGGGCAAGCCGACCTGATTTAATGAGCGCGGCTCAGCCAACGGCCCCGCTACTGGTAGCGGCGGCGCCTGCCCTGGCGCCAGCGCCGGCGGCGGGCCGACCCCGGTGTCTTCACTCGCAGCCGGTGCAGCAAGCACTGCGCAACTATGCGACAGGAGCAACAGGACTGCGAGTGATGTGGCGTGCATCTAATAGCCTTTGCTTGTCGGCTAAAGCAAAGCTGAATGCACAAATAGGCTAAAGGTTCCCTAAGTCGACCCATCCAGCATCGTATGCGCCTCCCTCCTTCACCAGCCCGTTGGCGGCGCGATGGCGGCCTCCCACAGAAGGCTTGGCGAGCGGGCTGGTGGTGACTCGATGAATGGCACCCAGAACGGTTCGGTTGCGATCGCCGCTGCGTCGGTCCTGTTGTTCTTCTGTTTCTTAACTTTGATCCTCGTCACAAACATCTAGCGTGCCAGGTATCAACGGAAGCCGCCCATCAAGCGGCCGACGCCCGCGACGACAGCCGGCTGCACTGGCGGGAGTGGTGGAAGTTCGTCGTATAGCTGCCACCCGCCGCCCAGCGCCTTGTAGAACGCAACGTAGCGAAGTGTGGCAATTTCCGCTGCAATGGCCACCTGTTCCTCCCGTGCGTACTTCCAGCGCTGCTCACTCAGCAACGCGCGAAATTCCGTATCGCCGCGCTTATAGCGTTCCGTCGTGAGGTTCACTGCATGACGGATCGCCTCCAGCGCTGCGCTCAATGCCTTCCACCGCTGCAGATCCAGGCGGTATTGCCTGATGGCCTGATTGACCTCTTCGACCGCAGCGATGATGGTCTTTTTATACCTGACAAGAACCTCATGGGTCCGCATTTCCTGGATGTCGATGAGGGCATCGAGGCGGCCAAAGTCGAGCACCGGCCAGTTGACGCCCGGGCCGACCGACCAGATCGGGCCGTGGACACTCGGCGTCGAGCCGGTACTCCCGGTGGTTCCCTGCCCGCCGAAGCCGGCGGTCAGCGTCACCGACGGGAACAGGTCCGCGGTCGCCACGCCGATCCGTGCTGTCGCCGCTGCGAGCTCGCGCTCAACGGCGCGGATATCCGGCCGCCGCCGTAACAGTTCCACCGGCGCTCCGGGACGCAGACGCTCAGGAAGAGCGGGCAATTTCGCAGGACCACGAATGGCCCCGGCGATGTCCGCCACGTAGGTGCCGAGCAGCACCGCCAGCCGGCTCTGGGCCGCGGAAATGGCGGCTTCCAGTTCCGGCAGCCTCGCCAGCTGGAACGCAAGCTCGCCCTCCGCCAGGGGGAGGTCCAATTCCTTCGACTCGGATGATTTATTCCGTCGTTCTGATACTCGCACGCCGGGCTTCGTCGAGGGGGCATCTGATTCGTCCGTTGCCGGGGCCAGGTCCGATTTGTTCGACTCTCCGTGCTCCAATCGTGTGGCGACGAGATCGATCGTCCTTTTCGCCTCCGCGACGTCCTTGCGGGCAATCTCCAGGCGGATTTGCAGCCCGCGGATCTCGAAATAGTTGCGGGCAACATCGGCAATGACGGTGATCAGTACCGCGTTGCGCAAGTCGATCTGTGCCTCGGTATCATCAACTGCGGCCTCGAGCGAGCGCTGGACTTTGCCGAACAGATCGAGCTCCCAAGAGGCGTCGAAGCCGGCCATTCGCGAAATCGCTCTGAAGCCATGGGTACTGTCGCCTGCCCTGAGCGCTAGCCCAGCCCGACTTCTCATGAGGTCACCGGCGCTGCCGGTGGCAATCCCTCCGCGACCGGTCACGGTCGGAAGCATTGCGCCGAGCACGACGTTCTGCTGCAATCTCGCTTCCTGCACACGCGTCAGCGCAATTTCAATGTCGGGGTTGCTGGCGATGGCCTGCTCGATGAGCCAGTTCAGCTGCGGGTCGTGTAGGACTTGCCACCATCGAACGAACTCCGCGGCGGTCGGCGCGCTCGCGATGGCGGCCGTCAATGATGCTGTTCTGAACTCCGTCGGAACGGCGACGGTGGGCAATTGATAGTCCGGACCGACGGCGCATCCGGAGAACGAGATAAATGCGCTGGTGACTAGAACCGCGCGGCACGGTCTCCGCATCCTCACGCTCCCCATTGCTAGCTACCTTGGACCATCGGGAACCGAAGTTCCATCCTTGGGATCCAGCAGATGCTGTTTTTTGGGTGCGAATCTAATTGAATGCTTAAGGACCGCCGCCTAGATTTCAAACCCCCAACCACCCGGGGCGCACCTTTCCCACAAGAACAACGCCGACTTGTCTGCGCGTGAACCGCGCGAGTCGGATGACCGACACTCGGTCGATGTTGAGCACCTCGAGGTTCTCGGTGGCGCCGAGACCAGATCTCGTCAGCGGGACCGGCGGTCTGC
>WNEZ01006787.1_pt1 | contig 10078 bp, 8 predicted proteins | sample 5400521 | NCBI WGS metagenome assembly WNEZ01 (sample SAMN13153339, study PRJNA577476) | soil metagenome | isolation source: 120 cm saprolite under Douglas fir tree site 2 hole 1 replicate 1 | place: USA:California | collected 2015-04-18 | reverse complement strand
GCTTTTGATGTCGACGAAATCCGCCGGGCGCTGCGTTTCGACCTGAATCGGCTGTGCGGCGTATGCGGCTGGCGATGCCGCGCTTAGCGCCATGAATGCACTGAGGATCATGACGAGGGCTGTTCTGGTATCGCGTCGCATGCCGTGCGAGCATCGCATCGGTCGCACGATTCTCGCCCGCTACGCGGGCTTGACGCCGTCGTAGGCGCGGTCGACCGCTTGCAGAGCCGCTCCGCGCGCGACCTCCATCCCCATCGATTCGAGGATTGTCTCGAGCGCGTTCAGCACCAGCATCACGTTTTCGCGCTTCGACGATTCGCCCATCAGCCCGATTCGCCACACTTTGCCCTTGAAGGGGCCGAGCCCGGCACCGATTTCGACGTTGAATACTTTCAGCAGTTCGGCGCGCACGGCAGCGTCGTCGATGCCGTTGGGAACCTTGACGGTGGTGAGTTGCGGCAAGCGATGGCCCTCTTGAGCAGCAAAATCGAGGCCCATCGCTTTGAGTCCGGCGTGCAGAGCCACGGCGTTCGCGCGATGGCGCTTGAAGCGCGCGTCGAGTCCCTCTTCAACGACGATCCTGAGCGCTTCGTAAATCGCATAGTTCATCGTGATCGGCGCGGTATGATGATAGACGCGGTCGGGACCCCAGTAGCGCTCGATCATCGCAAGGTCGAAGTACCATGAGCGGCACTTGCTTTTGCGCTGGCGCACGGCCTGCATGGCGCGCTCGCTGAACGTCACCGGCGCGAGTCCGGGAGGCGCGCCGATTCCCTTCTGCGTGCAACTGAAGCAGGCGTCGATTCCCCACTGATCGATCTCGACGGGAATGCATCCGAGCGACGTCACCGCGTCCATCACCATCAGCGCGCCGTACCGATGCGCCATCGCGCCGAGTTCCTCGACCGGCTGAAGCGCTCCGGTCGAGGTTTCGGCGTGGACGACGGCGAGCAGCTTGGGCTTGCCGGCGGCTTTGAGAGCGGCTTCGAGCCGCTCGGGCTCGATGATGCGTCCCCATTCTGCTTCGACTTTGTGCACTCGCGCGCCGAGCCGTCCGGCCGCGTCCGCGAACCGATCGCCGAACGCGCCAATCGCCCCGACTACGACGTCGTCGCCTTCTTCGACCAGGTTGACCAGCGCAGTTTCCATCCCCGCCGACCCGGTCCCGGACACCGGAAAGGTGATTTCATTGGCGGTCTGAAAGACGAGACGGAGCAACTTCTTGATATCGTCCATCACGCGTACGAAGGCGGGGTCGAGATGGCCGACCACCGGCGAAAGCATCGCCTTCATCACGCGTGGATGAACGCTGGACGGACCCGGCCCCAAAAGAACGCGCGCCGGCGGCTGCAACTCTGGAAACGAAATCGCCACGATAGAGTCTCCGTATATGCCTTCAGCCTCACGATCGATGCGTGACGCCGCGCGGCATTTGAATTTGACCGCCTATTATGACCCAGCGGGGTCAAGTCGCGAAACGCCATTTGAGATCGCGCGCGGGCGTCCGATATACATCAGAACCCGTCGAGCCGCGAGAAAACGCGCCAAGTTGCGACGGCGTTCCCGCGCGATGGATAATCCATCGAGGGCGAATCATGGGCGCAATAAGAGAACAGGCTGAGAAGTTCTGGAACGGCGAACTGTCAGTCGTGACGCAGCATCCGCTGATCCCGACCGGGGATTTCGAGGAAGTTGCGGCCGGCATAGTGTTCTACCGATGGTTGGCGAATTTCACCGCCGTCAGGACGGAGGAAGGCCTGGTTCTCGTCGACACCGGTATCTATTACAGCCAGGCGCAGACGGTAGCACTCGTGCGCAGGTTCGCGCCCGACCGCATCAACACCGCGATTTACACGCACGGCCACGTCGACCATGCGTGCGGGATGCCGGCCTTCGTCGAGGAGGCGCAGCACAACCACGTTGCGCGTCCCCGCGTCGTCGGCCATCGGGCGACCGCCGCGCGCTTCGACCGTTACAAGCGCACGGCCGGCTACAATGACGTGGTCAACACGCGTCAGTTCAGCGCGAGCGCCAACTGGCCCACTGAGTACGTCTATCCCGATACGTATTTCGACGACCGCCTGACGGTCGGCGCCGGCAGCCTCAAGTTCGAATGCCATCACGCGCGCGGCGAGACCGACGACCACGCCTGGGTCTACATCCCGCAGCGCAAGGTGCTATGCACGGGAGATTTCATCATCTGGGCCGCGCCCAACGCGGGCAACCCGCAAAAGGCGCAGCGCTACGCGCGCGAATGGGCCGAGGCGTTGCGCGCGATGGCGAAGACGGGGGCCGAAGTGATGTTGCCCGGCCACGGCGTCCCGGTTTTCGGCGCGATGCGCGTGCGGCAGGTTCTGCTCGATACAGCAGAATATCTGCAGAGCCTGTACGACCAGACTCTCGCGTTGATGAACTCGGGAGCGCCGCTCGACGAGGTCATTCACAACGTGAAGCCGCCGGCGAACCTGATCGAGAAGCCGTATCTGCAGGCGGTTTACGACGAGCCGGAATTCATCGTGCGCAATATATGGCGGCTTGAAGGCGGATGGCACGACGGGGTGCCGTCCCATCTCAAGCCCGCGCCCGAGGCCGCGCAGGCGCGCGAAATCGCGGATCTGGCGGGCGGCGTCGGACGCATTGTCGAGCGCGCATTGGCGAAGTTCGAGGCGCGCGAGTTCGCGCTCGCCTCGCATCTGATCGATTTAGCCGTGGCGGCTGCGCCTGACGGCAAGGCCGCGCACGAAGCGCGCGCGAAGATTTACGCCACGCGGGCGCTCGGTTCACGCTCGACGATGGCGCACGGAATTTTTCGCGCCGCCGCGGTCGAATCCGCCGCCAAAGCGGGGATCGCGCCGCCCGAGGACCACCGCAGATTCTAATTTGAGATAAATACTTGACTGGACTTACGTGGTAAAGTGCCGTGACGTGACAGGTTGGATAGTGTCTGGTAACTTCGTTTGAATACCGTCGGTTGGGGCGAAGGAAACAGGAAGATGGGAGTACGGGAACTTCTTCAAGGTGCTTTGGTAGAGGCCAACAACAAGCGCCACGCCGCGAACAGCGGGTTCAAAACTACGATTCGCAGATCGTGCTGTCCAAGGTGGCTCTAACCAGAGCTGAATCGGAAAGGGCGAGCAGGGCGACGGTTCGGGATACTGCCGACAGGGACCACCGCGAACTCCTGAACTATTGCAACGGCAAGACGGACACCGAAAGCAACGCATTGAGTCCGCAGCTTGAGCGACTTGCACAAGAACTGAGTAGAGCGACGATCAATCTTCGGACAGCAGGCGATGCGGTACGACAGGCCCAAAGGCGCATGGCAGAGATTGAGCGAGATCGTGCTGTAGCCCAGTCGAATCTCAACTTGGCGACCGAACGATGGGAGCAAATCCCCAAACAACTTGATGAAGCGGTGGCTCAACAGGCGTAGGCGCTTTGCTCAGTAGCGTATGACTCTACGAACTATTGGCGTTCTGGGTACACTTGCACAAGCTCCCCACTGCGGCGAATCCGGACAATAAACGGTCCTTGATGATTCTGCAAAAATCTATGGATGGCTGGCATAGTCTGACAAAAGATGGCCGCCATTTCACCGCCGCTTAAGTTAGCATTGGATAGTGTAAATTCACGAGCGCGGGATATTATTACGGCAGCCAATTCATTTGGTCTTCTTAATGATGCGGTGTCTTTTGTTAGAATAACCCATTGCTTCTGACTAACCTCAGTGATCCACTTTTCGTCGGGAGCATTATGAGCAAAATGCTGACGATGTAGCTGGATGCAAAAGCCCCGAGTTTTCAGGGCGTCAGCCACATCCTTTTGCCCCAAAGATCGCTCAATAAAAAATATGGGTGCGGGAGGTGGGAGTAAGAGCCTATCCGATTGATTCTCCGCGATTTTACTGGATAGCCTCCAGTTCGCAGCGAATCGCTTCCTCTATCTCTATAGTGTCACGACCATAATCGTCGGCAAGATGATTCACCGAATCGCCAGCCCAGAATCGCTGAATTATCATTGAAGTGGGTATGCCCGTATCGCGCAGAACCGCCCGTCCCCAAGAAATATAGGGATCAATAACAACCATCTTTAGATCTGTCGCTGTGAAATGGTCTTTGCGGGTAAAGGGATAGAATCTCAGTGGCGAGCCCTCAGAATCACGTTCGATGCGCTTGAGGAACATTTCCAAGACGGGTTGCATGGCAATCTGGCCGCCCGTTGAAACATTCAATATTCCTCCAACCGTGCGGATAAAAAGGTTTGCCTTGTCGGTTTCCAGGTCAAGTTCCGCAAGCGGATGCTTCGAACCGAACGTTTCGCGCAGATACTCTGTGGCATCGCGCGCCTTGGAAAGCGGCAAACCCCAAACCGTTCGGATTGCGGTGAGAACGTGAGCTTCAACGAGATTTATGAAAGAGAGCGATAGGATGGCCTCTTCGTCATCATCGAAAACAGGCTCGGGCAATTCGATGACAGGCTTGAAAAAACGGCGCTCTTCTGTTCGAATCGTATAGTAGCGGCCGTGCACCCAAGAGCGCAGCGTTCCTTGTGGGATGTGCAGATAGTGCGCTGCTTCCCGTATTGTGTAGACGGGCAACAGCCGTGGATCTTTATCGCGATATAGGCTCAGTTGCGTCGTCATCGCGCTTGAATTGTGACGACAAAGCACGAATTGTCAAGCGTCATTCATTTGGTCTTTATGTTGGCTTTGAGCCTCTTACGCGCCTTCTGGCGCTGATAGGCTCCCTCTTGCTTCTCAATCTCGGCCTTAGGAACCGCAATGATTCTGCGGGCAAATTCGCGGAAGCGCTCGAACGGCGATAATTCGGGTTTGTCTGGCTTTCCGTCGTTGTCCACGGTTCGGAGTTTACCACGTGCGCCCCGCCCCTGTCTTGGCCTTATAAGAGCCGCAGTTGCGGTTCGTCCTTGCCAGTCAGATGTCTTGTACATGAACCGCCGTCCCGTCACGTTGCCGAGCGCTTCCATGAACCGCATACCGTCCGAAACCTTGCGGCTGTTGAAGCGAAACGCCTGCTCATCCACGTAGCGAAACAGGGAAACGGTTGGACTCTGATACAGATTCCTTGGCCATGTGCATTATTCTCTTCACCGTACCTATCCAGTCGAAGTTTTTTCGGTCCCGCTCGTAGCATTCGCTGTCCTCGCTTGGCTCGGGTTATTGGCGTTCGGTATGGCCTTCACCCTCGGATTGTTTCGCAAGCGAAATCGGCGGTGCCCCAGATGTGGCGAAAGTTTCTTTCGTTCCCGATCGGGACTGTATTGGTACGCCGCTACTCGCTGTTTCAACTGCGGATTTCCGACGGCGGACGATTTAGGCTCGCTGCGTGCCTAATTTCGCCCGCGTCAATTTGCCGAGAATCGCGTGCCTCAGTGAGTCTCGTCATCAGGGTCGACTTCGTCGGCGTCGCGTTCGTGGTCGCCGCCGAAGCGCAGCCGCAGCATGTGGAACGACGCGGCGATTAGGCGCCATCCGGCGGGTAGTTCGAGTTCGCCCGCGTCGGTGTGCGCTTCAGGGTCGATGATCATCTTGCGCCCGCCGTGCCATTGCACGAGCAGTATCTTGTGGCCGATTTGACGGCCCGTGACTCGATCGATCGCGAAGTCACCGAATAGCGTCGTGGTGCGCAGATCCGAACACGCGGCGCGGAGGCGCTCCTGGTCGAGCGAGTTCGCGCGGCGCAATGCCGCCACGGTCAGCAGGCCGGCAGCGTATGCCTGCGCCGCTGGATAGTCGCATCCAACGGTGCTGTCAGCCGCGCGCATCCGGCGCGCGAACTCGGCGGCCGTCGGCCCAAGCTCGGGCGTGATGCGGACCTGCTCCTCCCATTGGCTCGGGCCGACGATTCCCGCCGCCTCGTCGCCCATGTCTGCGGCAAAGAGATCGACGCCCGCCGCGACGCATCCGAGCACCGGAATATTGAGGCCGGACGCAATGATGAGGCGCATCATCGCGACATCCTGCGCGTAGCTGCCGGCGCTGAGGAGCGCGTTCACTCGCGTGCGTCTCAGCCCCGCGAACAGCATCTCGGGCGTCGTCTCGGGGTCGAAGGCGCCGGTGTATTTGAGTCTCACGCGCACACCGCGCCGGCGCGCGCTCCGCTCGCGGCACGCCCGCTCGATTCCCTCGGCCACCGCACGTGCGAACGGACTTCGCGACGATACGATCGCGACGCGCTTGCGCCAGAACTTGAGCGTCGCGAGCATCCGCACGAAACCGGTCAGGTATTCGCTCGCCGGAGTTAGCACGCCGACGATCGTGCGATAGCGGCGATTGTAGAGATCGTCATCCGCGCCGCCGTGGTTCACCATCACCATCCCGGCCTCTTCGACAATCGGCGCGGCCGCGCGTGCGAGCGCACTCGAGTATGGTCCGAAAATCAGTTCGGCGCGCTTCTCGAAGCATAACGATCGATATATTTCCGCGGCGCGATCCCCGCGGCTTTGATCGTCGATACAATCAAGCGCAAGTTCGTACCGCCGGTTATCGATTTCGATGCCGCCGGCGGCGTTGGCGTCGGCGACGAAGAGCCTCAGCGCCGCCTCCGCCTGCCGTCCCATCGCGGCGTACTCGCCGGTGAGCGACAGCGAAAGGCCGATAGTCAATGTGTCTCGCACTATGCCGTTACTCGAATGTGCGCGTCAGTCCAGCTCGCGTCCGCCGACGAACACTGCCTTTATGTTTAGACCGGGGTCGACGAGAATCAAATCGGCCCGCGCGCGCGATTTGATTTTGCCGCGATCTTTGAGACCCAGAACTTCAGCAGCAGCCTCGGATGTCCTTCTGCGAATGCTCCAATCGTTCATTAGTCCATGCTTGATCATTGTGCGCACGGACTCGAGCATCGTAATTATACTGCCCGCCAGCGTGCCGTCAGGAAGACGCGCGGCGCCGTTGTCGATACGCGCTAGCGTCACGAGGCCGCCGAATAACGGCATCGATACGCCTTTGGCGCCGGCGAGTGCGACACGGTCGGTCGTAAGAAATGCTCCCCACCTCCGCGCAATCCCCAGCGCCGCGGGATGGACGTGCACGCCGTCGGCAATAAGAGCGGGAAACACGCCGGGTAGGGTAAGCGCCGCGCCAACTGAGCCTGGCTCGCGATGGTGAAACGGACGCATCGCGTTGAATACATGAGTGAACATCCGCGCGCCGGCCTCGACGCCGGCGGCAGCCTGCTCATAGGTCGCATCGGTATGTCCGATCGAAACGGCGACGCCACGCTCGGTCAGCATGCGAATCGCGTCGAGCGCCCCTTCGAGTTCCGGTGCGAGCGTAAGCAGCTTGAGCGATTTGAGTTGGAGGGCCCATTCGAGCGCCTCGCCTTGTGGTAGGAGATTCAGGGCAGGATGCACACCCAGCCGCCTCGGCGAGATGAACGGACCTTCGAGATGCATTCCGAGAATCGACGCGCCGGCGAGAGTGCGGCTACCCGCGCTAGTTGCACGCTCTTGATCCGCCTGGGCGGCCATCGCCTCGGCGATGATCGCGTCGCAGCGTTCGACCTGATCGAGCGGCGAGGTGATTACCGTCGGCAACCATCCGGTCGTGCCTTCATGCGCAAGGCAGTGTGAAAGCTCGAGCAACTCCTCGACGCTCGCGGACATCACGTCGATGCCGTACGCGCCGTTAACCTGGAGATCGATGAAACCGGGAAATATGTAGTCGTGCGAGCCGTCGCGCCGCTGGCGTTTCTCGATTTCGAGAATTCGCCGATTGAAGCTGAGGGCACCCGGCTCAAAATCATCGTCGCCGATGATCGGTGAGCCGGCTGATCATTGCGGGTTCATCGGCGGGCTTAACGGATTTTCGCGGCGATGGTTTCCTAGTTGGCACGGAAGCGTTCGGCCAACAGCCTCGAAAAACGCGGCAGGTAGATAAGGTCGAAGGTTTGGTCCTTGCCGGGGAACATCGCGACCGCCGCACCCTTGAGCGCTCGGACGTGCTCCCATGCCTCCTCGAGGGTCATCGAATCGTCCTGCGCAATCGTTGCAAAAGTCAGCTCGACGAGGAACCGCAGGCGGCGAATCAGCTTGTTCTCGTGCGCAATCAGGGCCGTCCGTTCGTCGTCGCTCATGATGACCAACCCGGGTAAAAAATGTCGCCAGAATTCCAGCGCGCGGCCAGTATAGCGCATGTTTGGCGGATGTGTAGCCGCAAACCAGGGCTGTGAGCAGCGCCGGAAGGCCGGAAATCGTGCTTAAATCTCCTTGTCTTGGCGGCGCTCCGATGGCAACCTCGATGCGGGCGTGACCGAGACCAGACTAAAGAGCAGCTTCATCTACCTTGCCAACGCGGTCAACGATCTGCGCGGCAATTGGACGACGCTGGCGCTCGTGCTGACGCCGCCGGTGATCGTCGCGGCGCTATGCCTGCTGCCGGACGCGCTCAACCTGCAGCATGAACTGGCGGTGCGGTTCGCGCCGGGTATCCATAGCGTCGGCTATCATATGGTGCAGGCGCCTTACACGCCGGCGGCCGGCGAAGTGCCGCCGCTTTTTCCGGGATGGTTCATCACTATTCTGCACATCCTGTTTCTACTGGTCACGTTCGTCGTCAACCTCGTCGTGCTGTGCACCATCCGGCGCATCCAGGGCGGTGAACGCAGGCAGCCGGCGCTGAACGAGGCTATCGAGATCTATCGCGAGTCGGTTGCGCTGGTGCCATCGTTTTTCTGGATCGAGGCGTTGAAGATATTGGCGATCGGCGTCGGACTGGTGCTGCTGATTGTTCCGGGCCTGCTCGCGATGATCTGGCTCTATTTCGCGCAATACGCGCTGGTCTTCGACCATCAGCGAAGCTGGCCGGCGCTGTTTCACAGCCGCGACCTCATGCGCAAGCAATTCTTCAAGGTCGCGATCAGGGTCATCGTATTCCTCGCGGTCTGGTCGGGCTACAACTCGTGGGTGGGCGGCATGTTTTTCGGGGTGAGCCTCCTGCTCGGGCCGATCGGGGCGCTCACCGGGACGCTGGCGACGGTCATCTTCATGTTGGATCTGGTTGCCGCGGGGGTAGGCTACGCGACGACCGCGTTTTTTATCGCGGCGGGCGTGCGTCTCTATCAGGATTTGAGGCAGATGGCGGCTGAGCGAGTGCCGGTGGCGAGCCCGGTCGAAGTTCCGACGGCGCCGTTGAGCACCGCGAGCGCGTAGGTATTTCGGCGCGTGGCTGACGATGCCGTTTCTGCAATATTTTGTTGATTGCGCCGATTTGATTCGGGCGGCAAAGTACTAGCCGACGGAAGAGGCGCACCATGAGCAGTGCAAATCGCTATACGACCCGTTCGGCTGAAATCCGCGCCCGTGCGGGCCATCCGATTATCGACTCCGACGGCCATGTGGTCGAGTTCGAGCCGGCGCTCCTCGATTACATCCGCGAGGCCGGCGGAAACAAAATCCTGGAACGCTACAAAACTGCGTGGGATACGGCCTTTTATTTTCGCTGGAACCATATCACGCGCGAAGAGCGGCGCGAATTTCGCGTGCCGCGTCCGGTATGGTGGCCGTACCCGACGAAGAACACGCTCGACCGCGCCACCGCCGCGCTGCCGAAGTTGCTGCACGAGCGGATGGACGAGATGGGGCTCGATTTTACGGTGCTGAACCCGAGCCAGGGGCTGTTCGCGGCGCATATCGAAGATGACGAGTTGCGCGGCGTGGTGTGCCGCGCGTTCAACAACTACCACGCCGACATTTTCCGCGAATACTCTGACCGGATGACGCCCGCCGCTTGTGTGCCGATGCATACGCCGGCGGAAGCAATCGAGGAACTCGAACACGTAGCGAGGCTCGGGCTCAAGGTCGTGATGATGGCGGGATTCGTGCGGCGGCCGATCCCCGGTCTCGCGAAGCAGGCGCCCGGCGTCGCGCGCTACCTCACCTGGATGGACAACCTCTGCCTCGACAGCGAATACGATTACGATCCGGTGTGGGCGAAGTGCGTCGAGCTGAAAATAGCCCCGACGTTCCATTCGTTCGGCCTCAACTGGGGAATGCGCACTTCGATTTCGAGCTTCATCTACAACCAGATCGGTCATTTCGCGGCGGCCGCCGAGGGAAT
>WNEZ01006785.1_pt1 | contig 10078 bp, 7 predicted proteins | sample 5400521 | NCBI WGS metagenome assembly WNEZ01 (sample SAMN13153339, study PRJNA577476) | soil metagenome | isolation source: 120 cm saprolite under Douglas fir tree site 2 hole 1 replicate 1 | place: USA:California | collected 2015-04-18 | reverse complement strand
TGGCCGAATCGGCGACGTTGAACGTGGGCCAGCGCCAGGCGCCGATGCCGACGTCCACGAAATCGACGACGCCCTGCGCGCTGCGAATACGGTCGATCAGGTTGCCCACGGCGCCGCCGCAGACCAGCGCCAGCGCGACCAGGCGGAACCGGTCGCCAGGGCGGGTGCCGCGCACCAGCGAGGCGAGTACGAACAGCGCGACGATGGCGAGGCCGAGGAAGATCCAGCGGGAGTTGTCACCCACATGCAGGCCGAACGCCGCGCCTTCGTTGTATACGAGGCGGAACTGCACGACGTCGCCGATGACCTGGAGCGGCAGCCGCCGCGCCAGGAACGACTCCGCGATCAGTTTGGTGACGAAGTCGGAAACGACGACCGCGGTCGCCGTTCCCCAGAACAGCCGGCGCTCAGCGGCGTTTACCATCTTCCTCTCTGGCCTTGCATTTGATGCAGAGGCGGGCGTGCGGGAGAGCATCGAGACGGTCGAACCCGATGGGATCGCCGCACTGCTCGCAGCGCCCGAAGCGCTCCGGGGCGCTGTAGAGCCGGCGCAGCGCCTCGTTCACGTGCCAGAGGTACCGTCCCTCCTGCGACGCGAACAGAAACGCTTTCTCGCGCTCCATCGCGTCGGTGCCTTGATCGGCCATGTGAAAGGAGTAGCTCGAGAGATCGCCATCGGACGCCTGGAGGCTCGAATTGAACGACTCCCCGTAGTGGCCCAGCTCCTTGATGACGCGGGCGCGCTCTTCGAGCAGTCGCTTCTCGAGATGGGTGAGCTGTTTTTTATTGAGGCCACTACTCTTGGCCTTCATCTTCGTCGACTTAGTCGGCATTATCGGGTTCCGCCCTTTCTTCCGTCGTGACGCCGGAGCGCAATCGTGACCCGGCGCCCCTCAATGTCCACTTCCCGCTGCAAATCGGGTTCGTCGAGCGCCAAGCCGGCTCCCAGCAGCATGCGCCGCGCGAGCGTTTCGCCCTCCACGAATCCCTGAAACGCGCGCGTCGCGGCCACCACGTCCTCGGCGCCGGCGACGCTCAACTCGATGCGCGTCGTGTATTCGTATCCCGCCTCCTTGCGGAGGCGCTGCACGCGATTCACCACCTCGCGCGCCAATCCTTCCTGCACCAGATCGTCGCTCAACGCGGGATCCAGCGCGACGACGTACGGCCCATCGGCCTGCACGAGCCACTCGCTGGCGACTTCGCGCGTGACGGTCACGTCTTCGGGCCGGAACTCCCATTCGCCGTGCCGCACCGTCCCGCCTTGTTCCAGCGCCTGCAATTCCTCCGCGGTCAACTCCGGTACAGCGGCCGCCGCTCGCGGCGTGTCCTTCCCGTACCGTTTGCCGAGGGTCCGAAAATTCGCTTTGCCGCGCAACCGCACCAGATCGTGATCGGATGCGACCACATGGACGGACTTTACGTTGACTTCGGCAGCCAGAATATCTAATAGGTCTGACAAGGCCGGGCCCTGGGCTGCCGCCGGAACGGCCAGCTGCATGCGGGCCAGGGGCTGCCGAACCCGCAGGTTACGCGATTCCCGTGCCGCCCGAGCCAGCGAGGCGAGGCGCCGGATGGTGTTCATGGCGGCCAGCAGCTCCGGCTCCCGATGACCCCGGTCCGCCGGGAACGGGGCGAGGTGGACGGAGGTGCCCGTCAGGGCCCGGTGCACCCAGTCGGCGATGAAGGGGGCCGCAGGGGCGAGCAGCCGGATCGCGGCGACCAGCGTCTCGTGCAACGTTTCGAGCGCAATGGGATCGGTCGCCCGGTCCGGCGCCCAGAAGCGCGGTCGGTTGCGGCGGATGTACCAGCGCGACAGATCCTCCCCGACGAAATCCATGATGGCGCGAACGCCGGCCGTGACGTCGTAGCCGGACCACGATTGCCGTACGCCCGCGACCACTTCATCGAGCCTGGCCAGCAGCCAGCGATCCGCGGCCGGCCGCTGGCTGGGTGGCGTCGCGTCCTGTTCCGCCGGCGGATTCCAATCCTGGGCGTAGCGGCGGAAGAAGTCGTACGTGGAGCGCAGCGTGTTCAGAAATCCGCCCGACACCTCCGGAATCTGTTTCTCATCGAACCGCTTCGGCAGCCAGACCTGACTCTGACCGAGCAGGTAGAGCCGCACCGCATCGGCGCCGTGTTCGCCGATCACCTTCCACGGATCGATCACGTTGCCGCGGCTCTTCGACATCTTCTGCCCGTGCACGTCCAGCACGTGCTCGTTCACGATCACGTGCTTGTAGACCAGCGCGTTGAACGCCGTCACGCCGATGGCGAGCAGTGAATAGAACCAGCCCCGGGTCTGATCCACGCCTTCGCAGATGTAGTCGGCCGGGAAGTGCGCCTTGAAGTCGGCCTGATGCTCGAACGGATAGTGCCACTGCGCATACGGCATCGAGCCCGAATCGAACCAGGCATCGATGACTTCGTTCACGCGCCGCATCGTGCCGCCGCACTCGCTGCACGGCCAAGTGTACATATCGATGTACGGCTTGTGCGGATCGAAGTCGGCCGGCAGCGATTGCCCCCAGCGCTGCGCCAGCTCCTCGTAGGATCCGATCACCTCGCGATGCTCGTGGTCGGCGTCGCATTCCCACACGTTCAGCGGCGTGCCCCAGTAGCGGTCGCGCGACAGCGCCCAATCGACGTTGTTCTCGAGCCATTCGCCAAAGCGGCCGCTGCCCACCTCGGGCGGATGCCAGTCGACTTCCGCATTGATCTCGAGCATCCGCTTTTTCACCGCCGTGGTGCGGACGAACCAGGAGCTGCGGGCGTAGTAGATGAGCGGCGAGTCGCAGCGCCAGCAGTGCGGATAGCTGTGCGAGTAGGGGCGGGTCTCGAGCCAGCGGCCGTCGTGCTTCAGCCGCTCGATGATGAGGCGGTTCGTTTCCTTATCGGTGACGAGCTTGCCCTCGAGCTCCGGCCAATTCGTACCTCGGAACGTCCCGTCCGGGGCGACCGGATTCACGAATGCCAGACCGTTTTGTTGACCGGCGGCGTAGTCGTCTGCCCCAAACGCCGGGGCCATGTGCACCAGGCCGGTGCCCTCATCGGCGCTGACAAAAGCACCGGCGACGACCACCGCCCGTTGTCCCTCCGGTGGCAGCGGCACGACTTCGAGGGGCCGTGCGTACTTCTTGCCGACCAATTCACGACCTCGATAGGTCTTGATCCGGTCTCCCTGAATCAGCGGCCGGCCGTGGACGTGGACGTCGCCGGCGCGCGCCACCGCCGCGATGTAGGTGGTGATCGTGCCGGTCGTGGGATCGGCGAGCGCGTACTCCCCATACTCGAGATCGGGATGGACGGCGACCGCCACGTTGGCCAGCAGGGTCCACGGTGTCGTCGTCCAAATCACGAGCACGCGAGGGTCGTCACCTTTCCGGCTCAGCAGCGGGAACGTGACGTACACCGAATTGGTCTGCACGGTCTCGTAGCCCTGCGCGACTTCATGGGACGACAATGCCGTGCCGCAGCGCGGGCAGTACGGCAGCACTTTGTGGCCGCGGTAGAGCAGCGCCTTTTCGTACAACCGCTTGAGCAGCCACCACACCGTCTCGATGTAGTTGTTGGTGTAGGTGATGTAGGGATGCTCGTAGTCGAGCCAGTAGCCGATCCGGTCGGACAGCGATTCCCAATCGGCTTTGTACTTGAACACGCTCTCGCGACACAGCTTGTTGAAACGCTCGATGCCGTACGCCTCGATCTCGCGTTTGCCGCTGATGTTGAGCGCCTTTTCGACTTCGATCTCGACGGGCAGGCCATGCGTGTCCCACCCGGCGATCCGCGTCACCCCCTGCCCCAGCATCGCGTGGAAGCGGCAGATCAGGTCCTTGAGCGTCCGCGAGAACACGTGGTGGATGCCGGGGCGGCCGTTGGCGGTCGGCGGTCCCTCATAGAAGATGAAAGGCGGCCCGTAGCGCGTCGCCTCGCTCACGCGTGTGAACAGGCGCTCGAGCTTCCACGTCGCGAGCAGGTGCTTCTCCAGCTCGTCGATGGACTGCGTCAGGTCCGAAGGCGGATACGGCATCTGCTAGAGCTGCTCCAGGACGCCGCGCACGACGGCCGCGAGCTTGGGCTCGGCGCCGCGCGCGACGGCAATGATCTGTTCCACCGACGTCGGCTCGAGTGCGTCGGGGAGACAGGTGTCCGTGATGATCGAGAGCCCGAGCACGCGCATGCCCTGGTGGACCGCGGTAATCACTTCGGGCACCGTGCTCATGCCCACGACGTCGGCGCCCAATGCGCGCAGCATGCGATACTCGGCGCGCGTTTCGAGGTTTGGCCCCGGCACCGCGACGTAGACGCCCTCGCGCAGCACGATCTTGTGCTCGAGCGCGACGTCGCGCGCGAGCTTGCGCAGCTCGGGATCGTACGCGGCCGACATGTCGGGAAAGCGCGGGCCCTCGGCATCGTTGTTCGGGCCCGCCAGGGGATTGTCTCCGAGGAGGTTGATGTGGTCGGAGATGAGGACGAGGTCGCCCGTAGCCCAGAGCGGATGCATCCCGCCCGACACGTTGGAGACGATGAGCGTCTTCGCGCCCAGGGCGCGGAGCACCCGCACCGGAAAGGCGACCTGCTGCAGCGTGTAGCCCTCATAGCGATGAAAGCGGCCCTGCATCATCGCCACGCGGGTCTTGCCCAGGCTGCCGAACAACAGCCGGCCCGCATGGGTCTCGACGGTCGGGCGGGGGAAGCCGGGAATATCGGCGTACGGGATCGCGACGTCGGCTTTCAGCTCGTCGGCCAACGCCCCGAGTCCCGTGCCAAGAATGACCGCGACTTCCGGAACGATTGCGGTCCGCGTCTTCACGGCGCGGACCGCGTCTGTGACGGAGCCTGCGTTCAAGCTTTCTGGCTCCCCCCTCCTCCATCCAGCGCGCGCAGCTCGGCGAGCTGGCGCTCGAGCAACGCGCGGAAGCCGCCCATGTACTGCTGAAAGTGGCGCTCCGTCTCCGCCATCTTCGCCTCCACCGCGCTCCCGGCGGTGCGCGCTTCGTCGAGCAGCCGTTTCGCGTTCGCTTCGGCCTCGCGCACGATCACCTGTCCCTCGCGCTCGGCAGCGGCGCGCGTGTCCTGGCGCAGCTGCTGCGCGGCGACGAGCGCTTCGTTCATCGCTTTCTCGCGTTCGCGAAATACCCGCAGCTGTTCGGTCAGTGCGGAGAGGCGCTCCTCGAGGACCTGGCGCTCGCGAATCGCGCGCTCCAGAGCGTCGGCGACGCGCATGCGAAAGTCTTCGACACCCAACGTGTCGTAGCCGCGCAGGGTCTTCCGAAACTCCTGCTTGCGGATGTCGAGCGGTGTCAGGTTGAAGGCTTCGTCGTTCACGGCGTCTCCCCCCCCCTCGGTCCGAAGAGGGCGGTACCCAATCGGATCACCGTTGCTCCCTCGCGAACCGCTGGAGCGTAGTCGCCTGACATCCCCATCGAGAGGGTCGGCAGCCATACTCCTTCCTCCTCCTTGATCCTATCGCGCAAGACGCGCAGGTCCCGGAACGTCCGGCGCTGCACGTCTTCGTCGTCGGTCAGTGGTGCCAACGTCATCAACCCTTCCAACCGCAGATGCTCGAGCTCGGCGACCTGTCGCGCCAGCATTGGAGCCTGCTCCGGCGCGCAACCGCTCTTCTGTGCCTCGCCCGCCACGTTCACCTGCACCAACACGCGCTGCGGTGTCGTCGATCTGCGATCGAGCTCGCGCGCCAGCTCGAGGGAATCGAGGGAATGTACCAGGTCGAACCGTCCCGCGACGACACGCGCCTTGTTGCGCTGCAGGTGCCCGATCAAATGCCAGCGGACGCCGGTCAGCTCTCTCAGCGCGTCCTGTTTCTGCACCGCTTCCTGGACGCGGTTCTCACCGATGTCGGCGAGGCCGGCGTCCATCGCGGCGCGAATCGCGTCCGGTCCGAACCCCTTCGTCACGGCGACGATCGTCACCGGCTGCGTGGCCAGCCGCGCGAGCTCGGCCCTCACCTGCGCCAAACGCTCCGGGAGGGCCTCGAAACCCATAGCCGATCAATTTAACGCCTAAAGAGGCTCTGCACGCCCTCGGTTTCGATGCGGCGAATGACCCCGGCGAGCGCCTGGCCGGGATTCAGGTGGTAGCTGCGACGCAGATAATCCAGCGCCTGGCGCTGATCGCCGCGGAAGACGGCGGCGTTCCCCAGCTCCAGGAACGGCACAGAGAACGACGTGGCGACCTGTTGGGCGGCAGGCTCGAGGTCGAGCGAGTCCGCTGCCAACAACTTGCCCCACGTGAACACGGAATCCACGAGCGTGCGGGTCCGTGTGGAATCCACCATCGTCCCCTGGACGCCGCGCAGAAACCGTCGCGTCGTATCGGCGCGCGGGACGATCTTGAACACGAGCCCCTGGAACACGAGATGGGGATCGAGACCAAGCCAGGATCCCCGACCCGACGACACGCCGAACGTGACCGGACGCCCGGCCGGCAGATATTGCGCGATCGTATAGAAGATCACCTGATCGGACGTGCGCAGAACCTCGCCCTTACGCACCGGGAGCTCGAAGTTCCCTGCGCGAAAGACGCCATCGTCACTCACCCGCAACGGTGCCATCCCCTGGATGTCTTGGGCCGTCAGCTGCAAGACCGGACCCGCCGGCGGCTGCGGGGGCGCGAGCGGCCGGTAGAAGGCGGGCGCGCGCGCGGCATCGAACGGCCGTGCGGATCGCGACGCGAGCTGGTGCAGATACCAGTCGAGATTGGCGAGCGAGAGGTTGATGAGCGTGACGTCCTGCCGGATGCCTTCTACTTCCTGCAGATACCACACCGGGAACGTGTCGTTGTCACCGTAGGCGAACAGGACGCCGTACGGCTCCACCGATTGCACCAGGTTATACGCGAAGTCACGCGCGACCGTCGCATCCGGGCCGTGACGGCGCGAGGCCGCCGTGAAATTGGCGGCGAACGGCACGAGCGTGATCAGTGAGGCGACGGCGATTCCAACACGCGCCGGCGCGACCTGCGACACCCAGCGCACCAGCCGCACGAGCCCGAACGCGGCGAACACGCCCCAAATCTGGAAGCTCACGACGAAGAAGTAGTCGCGCTCGCGCACCTCATGTTGGTCCATCGATGTGTACTGATCCCAGAACAGCGAGAACCCCGCCTTGAAGTTCATGTAGATGACGAGGCCGATGCCCGTCACGAGCCACAGCGCGCCGAGGAGGTACGCGATCCCCCGGTCACGGCGGCGGGCGAACTCGAATCCCAGCATGCCCAGTGAAACGAAGACGAGCGAGACAAACACCATGGGGATGTTCGGCAGCGAGCGGCCCCATTGCCACGAACAGTACTGGAAGAAGTTGAGGAGCTGTTGCCCGAACATCTTCAGAGTTCGGCCGGGATTGTCCGGACCAGGATAAAACATCGGATTGTCGAGCAGACCGCGGCTGCCGAATTGGTCGCGCCGAATGACCTTGATCAGGTTGACCCAGTTCTCCGGCGCCGCCTCGTTGAGCACGGGGTGCAGACCGGAGCGGATATAGAGGAACGTGTAAATCGAGATGCCGGCGGCGGCGAGGCCGATCGCCACGACGGGGAAGAGGCGCGAACCGGCGATCATGCACCAGACCAGAGCGGCAAGGAGCAGCGCGCCACCCGCGATGAGCAACGCCGTACTGCCCAAGCCGACAGCCACGAGGACGAACCACAGCGCCGTGAGCGTCCCCCACTCCGCCCATTCGACGTTCCGCTCGTCAGGATCGGCCGCGGGTCGTGTGTGTAGTGTGTGCGCGATGAACACTGACACCGCCGGCCCGACGAGCAGCGCGAGCAAGTGATTACCGATCGACAGCGCGGCGATGTAGACGATCAGCAGCAGGATGTGCGGTGCGCGAGCCGTTCCCCTGACATCGCGCCACCGCACACACAACCAGCAAATCGCCGCGATGCTGAACGTCGCGAACGTGTAAACCTCGGTCTCGTTGCTGTTCTGCCACTCCGTGAAAGCGAATGCGGAGAGAATGGCGGCGGCGGCCGCTCCGCCCACGCGCAGGATGCGGTCCTCATCCGCCAGCAGTCGATGCGCGGCAAGAAACAGGCATCCCGCGCCGGCTGCCGAAAAACAGGCGCTCATGAGATTCAGCCGCCACGCGTATTGGCCGATGCGGACGATGTCTGCCCAGACGTGGCCGACCAGCACGAAGAGTGGCGTGCCGGGCGGATGCGGAACGCCGAGGACCTTTGACGCGGTGATGAATTCCCCTGCATCCCACAGCGTGACGGTGGGCGCGAGGGTAATCACATAACCGATGAGGACCAGGAGCGCGACGACCGCCGCTTCCCGGTACGGTGGTTTAGGTGGCAGGCTGAGTCACGCGCTCACCGCCTTCGAGATGCGAGACGGCGCCCGAGAGCAAATCGCGCACCTGTTGTGGGGTGAGATGCCGGTACAGCAGCCCGTGACTGGCGACGGAAATCGTGGACGTCTCCTCCGACACGACGAGCACCGTCGCATCGGTCTCCTCCGACAACCCGAGGGCCGCGCGGTGGCGCGTGCCGAGGGACTTGTCGGCGACCTTGAACTGCGTGAGCGGCAGCACGCACCCCGCGCCGATGATGCGATCGCCGCGGATCAGGATCGCGCCATCGTGCAGCGGGGAGTACGGCGTGAAGATGGTCGTCAGGAGGTCGGCCGAGACCTTCGCTTCGACGGGCACGCCGGTCGTGATGAACTCTTCCAGCCCGATGTCGCCCTCGACGGCGATGATTGCGCCGGTGCCGGCGCGCGACAGCCGGTCCAGCGCCTCCGCAATCTCCTCCGCCACCGATTGCCGGTCGCTGCGGGAGAAGGCGCGCATCAAGCGGGACTGCCCGAGCCGCGCCAGCGCGTTGCGCAGCTCTGGCTGGAAGACGACGATCGCCGCGAACGCCCCATAGGTGAACACCACGCCCAGCAACGTATAGATGATCGTGAACTTCGCGAACACCGCGACGAAGTAGGTCAGCGAGAGGATCACGAGACCGATCACGATCTGCATCGCGCGGGTCCCGACGAGGAACAGCAGGAAGCGGTAGATGACGAACGAGACCAGCAGGATCTCGAACACATCCGGCCAGAGCCGCGGCGACAGGAACTTGAACGCGTCTACATTCATGGTGGATTGGTCGTAGCGCCCGCCAGTGCGAGGGCTTCGCGTGTAGTTGCGACGTCGTGAACTCGGAACAACCGCGCGCCGCGCTCCCAGGCGAGGGCACAGGCGACAGCCGTGGCGCGATCGCGGTCTTCTACCGGACGGCCCGTCGCTGTGCCCAGAAACCGCTTGCGCGACAGACCGACGGCTACAGGATAGCCAAGGGCGACGATCGTTGCCAGTTCGTCGAGCAGTCGAAAGTTCTGAGCGGCGCTTTTGGCGAAGCCAAATCCGGGGTCGACGACGATGCGCTCGCGAGCAATCCCCGCCCGCTCGGCATTTTCGGCAGTGGCCGCGAGCTCTTCGGCCACCTCGGGAGCGACGTGGGCGTACGTGGCCAGGTCGTCCATCGTGGCCGGGGTGCCCCGCATGTGCATCAGGATCACGCCCGCGTTCGCGCGCGCTACCACGGCGCCCAGTCCCGGGTCGTACCGCAACCCGGAGACGTCGTTCACGACGGCGGCCCCGGCGTCGAGTGCGGCCCGCGCGACCTCCGCCTTGCGGGTGTCGACCGACACCGGCCCAAGGCCCCGCTCGATCAGCCCGGCGACGACCGGGACCACCCGGGCGATCTCCTCGTCTGCAGGCACCGGTTTGGCGCCCGGCCGCGTCGACTCACCACCCACATCAAGCAGCCGACTGCCATCAGCCATCAGCTGTTCGCCGTGGCTGATGGCTGCCTCTACAGATGGCAGATGGCCACCGTCCGAGAAAGAATCCGGCGTGACGTTGATGATTCCGACAATGACCGGTTTATCGATCGGCAGCTCAGCGCCGCGAATCAACCAGGAGCGGGGGGGTTCCGCGCGCGCCGCGAGGAGCCGGCCGAGGTCCGGGGCGAGACGCGCCAGCTCGGCCGGCGCGCGGTCGTAGCGGGCGAGCGGCGCGATTCGGCTCGTGGAGCCTGCCACGAGCGCCCAACCTCC
>WNEZ01028272.1_pt1 | contig 10080 bp, 7 predicted proteins | sample 5400521 | NCBI WGS metagenome assembly WNEZ01 (sample SAMN13153339, study PRJNA577476) | soil metagenome | isolation source: 120 cm saprolite under Douglas fir tree site 2 hole 1 replicate 1 | place: USA:California | collected 2015-04-18 | reverse complement strand
AGCGTTCCGCGGGAATATCGCCAGCCTCGCGCCCTTTCTGCGCGACCGCGTTGGGGAATTGCGCGACTGGGATGATGTGAAGCTATTGACAGTCAGAGTCGACCGCCTGCGACGGTGGTATCGGCCCGGACTGGTGTGCATCGGTGATGCGGCCCACGCCATGTCTCCGGTCGGCGGCGTCGGCATCAATCTGGCCATTCAGGACGCCGTCGCGGCAGCAAATGTTCTTGCAGGGCCACTTCTTGAAAGCGCCGTCGGCGTTGGCCATCTCGCCAGGATACAGCGCCGCCGTGAGTTCCCGACCCGTTTCACGCAAAGCATGCAATCCTTGATCCGAAGACAGATCGCCGGAGGTCTTGGTTCCGCTGGACCGCCCAAGGAACTCCCATGGCCCGTGCGTATGCTGGAGCGCACAACACTGCCGCGCCGGGCACGCACGCGCTTCATCGGGGTCGGCATCCGCCCGGAGCACGTGAAGACCCCTGACGTGAATAAATGAATCTTTGTCGCTGAATCAGCCTGCAGGCGGCAGTTCTTCAAGGGGTTTTGGCCAGCGTGTACTCGAAGTCGTACGAATGCTTTCCGTCGGCGATTTTGATCGTCATCGTACCTGCAAGACCAGCGAGTTGGCCGGTGCCGGAGTCCGGCACCACCGTGATACTCAGCTGCGGCACGCCGCGCGTCATTGTCCCGCTGTGCTGCAAGACGAAGCCGCCGCTGCGCCCATGCAGCGTTCCGCTGAATTTCTCAATCGCCACGTAACCCCCCGACGAGCCCTTCGCGCCCGTCCCCGCGGTCAGCATCTGGCCCTTGCTGGTTCCTTCGAGATCGCCATGGAACTGCTTCTCGATGGTCATCCGCCCCAGGCTTGCATCCTCGGTTTTGTCATCCGGCGCCTGCGGCGTCAGCTTCACTTCAAACGTTCCACTGGCATGAGCCGTCACCCCCGCTTCCTTCTGGACTGCACTCCGAACCGCCGAGGAGGCCTGCGTGTACCCCAAGGGGCCAAAGCCAAAGCATAAGCAAAGAGCCAATACGGCACCGGCTCCGGCGCGCGATTCCTTGTTCATACTCGCTCCATTCTTAGCACTCGAATTCTCCCGCGGCGGGATCTTTTCTCTTTCCGCCAAGATTCCGGGGATATAGCTTCAGCTTCCGCCCGCATTATGCATCTTAGGCTTACCATACCAATTCAAACCATATGTAGCAGGACTATAGTGACCTCAGGGATGCGCCACTCCGGGCGGGTACGGGCCTTTTGAAGTGTCCCAAAAAGTAGAGTGGCCGAGCGCGCGCAGACGAGTTAGTTCTTCGCCAGCAAGCGGCGTGGCTGGCTGGCCCTCCGGAACGCTGGCGGCACGAAAGTAGCGCTCGAAACCCTGGCGCGAGAAGAGCGCGTACAAATGAATGGCCTGTGTACCAGTGTTTGTGACCGAAACCCAAGTCTCCAGCGGAATGAAGACGATGGAATGCGGGCTGGCCACTGCCCGCTTGTCGCCGACGGTCACCGTGGCGCCGCCCTCCTCAAAAATGACGATCTCCTCCGCGTTGTGGTGCATGTGGAATGGGATGGCATCACCGGCCACCATGGTCTCTGTCAACACGAAGAAGTCTTGCGCATTTGGCTCGACGCATGGTGCCCCCATTGATGTGAACTGATAAAGGATTTCGCGGACGAAAGCAAGCGCCGCGTAATTGCGACCGACACTGCTTGGTAGGGATGGTCAGCGGCTGCGTGGCGTGGATCCACCATTACGGGCGTGAGCGCTACACATCTAAGACGGCAAAAGCGGCGTCAAGCCGCCGCACTCCAAAGGGCGGAGCTACAGGGCGGCGACTAACCTACGGTTTCAGTTTCCGATAACGAAGAGCGTTCCTTTGTTCTCCGTGTAGATCTTGCCGTCGGGCCCAATCGCCAGCGGGGTGTAAGCGGCGCCCAGCGCCAGATCAAGGAAGATGTCTTGCTTCAGCGTGCCGCCCTGATTGATGGCGTACATGTTGCCATCTTCGCTGTTGGCGTAGACTACTCCCAGGGCATCCACTACAGGAGCGTTGATGCACCACTCGAAGCCGATGTTCTGGAACTGATTCCCGGAGCTATTGGGAACGCAAGAGATGGAACCATCGGGGTTGCGCGTGCATTTCTGATTGTTGGTATTCTGAAACTTCCATTCGACGTTCAGGTTGGGGTCGAGCTGGGTGATAAAAAACGGGCCGTTGTCGCGGGGTGGACAAATTGCATCCACGTTGCAGTAGGACCCGAACTGCGGGCCGCCACCATACTCGTTGTCCTTGATCACAATGGAATAGGTCCCATTGTGCTGATAGATGGCGGGCGTGGAGTCCCAGCCAAAACTATACGCGCCCAGGAATTGGCCCGCCGAGGTGAAGTGCATCAGGTGACCGCGGGCGAAGTCGTACCGTGTATAGGCACCGTAGACGATGCTGCCGTCCGGCGCAACGGTGATAGACGAAGAGGCATCATCGAGGACGCGCCCTGCCGGCTGCGTGTTCTGCGCCGGGTCCACACCGGGTGTGGAGCCGAGGCGGCAGCCGCCGGGAGTGCCATTGGCAGGGAGCAGGGCGCCGGGAAAGGTGCCTTGATCGTTGTTGCAGCCATCGTTCAAGCGGTCGCGCATCGAGGTCCACCACTTCGGCGTGAGGTCCGGATTGACGGCTGCGATTCCTGCATAGCGATTGATTCCGTCCAGTAGGTGAGTACGGGTAACGGTGTAGATTGTTCCGTCGGTTGCAATTGCAGGTGCGGCATTCAACGCCGGCCGCATGGTTCCGCAGGGCGACGTGGGGGGCACAGCCGCCGGGGCCGGCGGCCAGGGCAACTGCTTGACTGAGAACACCGCGAGGCACTGGTCATCGGGGTTCGGGGACGGCAGGCTCCCGGGCGCGGTCTTGACCACCAGAACCGAGTAGCTGACCTTGGAAACGGAGTCGTCCGCTGCGACCTTCACCAGCCAAGAGTCCACGATGTCATGCTTGTAGAAACTGATCCCCGTTCCAGCATTGAACTGCTGAATTGCGTTGTAATAGATGTTGCCGTTGACGTCCGTCGTGGGTACACCAGCCACGATGATCGTAGGGTCAATCTTGCCCCCAAACGGCTGGATGCGGCTGATGACGGCGCCGGTAACGGTGTTCAGCTTGAAGAGAGTGCCGCCCGCACCTGGAACATAGATGAAGCCGTTGGCCAGCACGGCATGGAAGACCGGTTCCCAAAAGTCGGCTTGCGATCCCGGCGCCGTCCAATCGCTGGTGAAGCTCCAGGTCTGGACCAGTTGCCCGTTTTGCCATTGGAAACCGTTCTCGCCCCAAATCTCGGTCGAGTACGTGTTCTTGTTATAGGTGCCGGTCTTGAATTCCATGTAGATGTTGCTGCCGTCGATGAGCGGTACCTGATAGTGGGCCAGCAAATTGTTCTGGTTGGCCGCCATCTCCTGAGGAACGAGCGGGTCGTACACGATGCTCGTCAATATGTTGTTGAGCGGCTGTCCTGCCACACTTACCTGGCTCGTATGCTGCGGATTGAGCGCCCATTGTGGCCAGAACTGCGCGTGAGCGGCGCCCGTGAACAGCAGCAGGCCGGCAATTGCAACCGCCAGTTTGCGAAGCAATGAAGCGCACATTGTGTCTCTCCTACCCAGCGCAAAACGCGATGCGGGCCGGGACCGTTTAGCCCTTGCATCGCTGAATTGCACGGCTGTTGAAAATAGGTGCTTTCCGGAAGGCTGTCAACCGGAATTTCCGTTTTGAGCTTCCCCTTGGCCCAAAAGCCTAGCCCTCCTGCCCCGTCGTGTCAACCGCAAGTCGCGCACGGCCCCTTCGGGGTGGTAGTGCGGCTCGTTTGGCCGTCCTGCGGGCGGGGTCCGGGTCATAGGTACCCGGCAAAATGATGGCTCCCCAGTTTTTTTCTCCTCCATTACGCCGCCTGTAACTCCTTTAGCATCTGCACTTACGTCTTTTGCGTCCCGTAACCCCTTTAGATTCTGCACTTACAAAAAACATACCGGGGGGAGGGGGGTAGGGGTGGGACGCCGCAACCGTTTTGCAGTACACTCTCTCGCTCCTCACAGAAAACGGGCGCGAGGCCAACGCGGCAACGTGAAGCGTCGCGCAACGCCCGGAAACGGAGATTTGGCATGAAGAGAATCCTGATGCGCGGTTGGATTTGTCTGTTGTTCACATGGGGCGCGCTGGCGGGAGCCGGCGCGGCGAAAGCGCAAGACGCGCCAAGTCCAAAGGGAGACTACGTCAAGGCGCATTACACCAAGTACGAGTACCGCATCCCCATGCGCGACGGCAAGAAACTGTTTACCTCCGTTTATGTGCCCAAGGACACTTCGCAGCCGCACCCGATTCTCATGGATCGCACGCCCTATAGCGTTGGTCCCTATGGCGAAGACCAATACAAGAAAAACTTAGGACCATCCGAAGAGTTTGAAAAGGCCGACTACATCTTCGTCTATCAGGATGTGAGAGGAAGGTATCTCTCTGAAGGCGAATTCCTGGAAATGCATCCGCACATGGACGTTAAGAAATCTCACCAGGATGTGGACGACAGCACCGACACATATGACACGATCGAGTTTCTGCTGAAGCACGTGTCCAACAACAACGGCAAGGTGGGAATCTGGGGAATTTCGTATCCCGGGTTTTACACTTCCGCGAGCATCATAGATTCGCACCCCGCGTTGAAGGCCGCCTCGCCGCAGGCCCCTATGACGGATTTGTTCATGACCGACGACGCCTATCACGGCGGAGCGTTCATGCTGGCGGCAAACTTCGGGTTCTATGTATTTTTCAGGCCTTTTGCAGAACCCGCGCTACCGCCGAAGGAGCGTGTGCCTTTCGATTTTGGCACGCCGGATGGTTACGAGTTCTATCTCCGTGTCGGACCGACTGTGAATCTGGACAAGCTTTACCTCAAGGGGTCGAACCCGCTCTTCAACGACCAATTGTCACACACAACCTGGAAAGCGCGGGACTTGTCCCGGCACATGAAAAACATCAAGTGTGCGGTGATGGTGGTCGGTGGCTGGTTCGATGCGGAGGATCTTTCCGGGCCCTTCAAGACGTTTCACGCCATCGAGCGGAACAACCCCGGGACCCCCGACTCCCTGGTTGTAGGCCCCTGGGTGCATGGAGGATGGGCGTCTACCGATGGGGATCATCTGGGCGACGTGCAGTTCGCCGCCAAGACATCCGAATTTTTCCGCGCCGGCATTCAATTCCCTTTCTTTGAGTACTATCTGAAGGGCAAAGGCGCGGGACTCCCGAAGGCCTATGTATTCGAGACCGGCACAAACGTGTGGAGGAAGTACGATGCATGGCCTCCGGCACTGGCGCAAGCCAGGACGCTCTATTTCCATGCAGGCGGCAGGCTTTCGTTCGAACCCCCCGGCGAAAGCGAAGGCTTCGATGAATATGTGAGCGATCCCGCGCATCCGGTCCCGTTCGTGGACTACATCAGCGATAGCGTCCCGCAGCGCTACATGGTGGATGACCAGCGGTTCGCGGCACGCCGTCCCGATGTGCTGGTCTACGAGACCGATCCGCTCACCGAAGATGTGACCATCGCCGGCCCGGTCTCTCCGAAGCTGAAAATCGCATCCACGGGAACGGACTCGGATTTTGTTGTGAAGCTGATCGACGTCTATCCGAACGACTATCCCGACACAGAAACGGCGCCGGGCGGGAAGAGGGTTTTGGGCCCGCCGCCGGTTCACATGGGCGGCTATCAGCAACTTTTGCGCGGAGAACCCATGCGGGCGAAGTTCCGGAGTAGTTGGGAGAAGCCGGAGCCGTTGGCTCCCGGAAAGGTCACGGAAGTGAACTTCGCAATGCCGGACGTGAACCATACTTTCCGCACAGGACACCGCATCATGGTGCAAGTGCAAAGCTCGTGGTTCCCGCTTGTGGACCGCAACCCGCAAACATTTGTGGATATTCCGAATGCCAGACCCGAAGACTTCAAAAAAGCCACTGAGCAGGTATACCACCGGAAGGATGCGGCCTCGGGTGTCGAGGTAATGGTGTTACCGCAATAGCTTCGCGCTGCTGCCGACAAGGATCCGCTTCAAAGAAGGCCAGGATTTGAAGTGGCGCGCCCGGAGAGATTCAAACCCCCGGCCATTATTGGACCCAACTTTGACCCACGTCCCTAGTCCAAGTCCGAGCTTCAGTGGCACGATTGGAATTTGAAGGAAACGATCCGCGTGCTCCAGTTAAAGCTTCCGCTCGTCTTGTAATATTCCTGCGTATACCAGAAGGTGCAGTCATCCTTGGGATCGATGGCCATACTGCTGTAATCGCCCCAGCGATGGAAACTAGCCTTTTGCACGCCTGTCCCTACCACTGCGATCGCGGGACCTTCCATCGTCCCGAGGGGATCCGTTGGGACGCGTCCCACGAACTCAACGCTCGGGTCCAGATTCGTACTGGACGCGCTGAAGCCGAGTGCGATGTCCCCCGCCTTGTCCATCGCGATGCTGCCCATCCAGAAGTTGATGTCGGGATCGACGACTGTGCCCTGCTGAAAGACGAAGGGCGATGCACCGGGGCTGCGAATTTCATACCAGCGCACTCCGGCGAGCGGGCCGCCGGCGATTGTGTGATTGACGACCAGCGATTCATGGTCGCCAAAATTGCGATAAGCCAGCCGGAACATCAGCCGGTCGCCCAGTCCATCCACTTTTTCTCCAGGAGGTGGCTCGGGAATGCAGGCCAAATTGATGGCCCGGTTGCAGATTTCGCTGAACGGCGCCACTGGAATCACGGAGGGCCCACTGAAGGTCGAGTTCGCGGGGTTGGTGAAGTCCACGTGGAACTGGAAAAGATCCAGGTCGCTGGAGTCGGCAATCTCCACAAAGAAGTTGGGCTGACCTGCCGGAGGCAGCGTGCTGCCGTCCAGATCGGAGGGCAAAAGGCTGGCAACGCTTGGTGGATTCTGCATGCAGATCATGGTGGCTGGACTGCCGGCGAGCATAGCCGCACGGTCGAAGGCACACGCCTGCGCACCAGCGAAAGTTTTTCCTGAAGGAAAGATATTCGCCGAATAGTAGTAGGCATCCGGCCAAACGCCAAACTTCGGATAATCGGGGAGATTCGCTCCGAAATCGAATTCGTACCGGTTGTAACTGCCAGTGGCATCCGACGTGGTGGAAACCGCGATGCATTGCTGGTTGCTGCTGAAGTTGCTGTTGAACTGCAACTGGCTTATGAGCCAGCGGCCGGCGAGTTGATCATGGAGCACGATGGGATCACCGCCATTGCCGGCCTCGCACGGTCCACCAAAACCCTTCCAGACAGTGTTAATGGCCTCCGGTCCCAATAGCACAGCGCCGGTCCTCTTGTCATAAACGGCCAAGGTGACGTTGACGATCTGCACGAATTGCGCTGCTCCCACTGCGCCGTTTGTGTCGGGAGGCACAAAAGCGAACCCGAGCACAGCGCGGTTGTCGTTCGCACTCTGACCGTCAAAATTCAAGACCGTGGTCACCCCCGACAGCGGAGAAGTGAATTGATGCGCAACCACGTCTGCTTGCGCGCTGGTAATGGCTGGTCGGGTTGGCCGCGGCACCGGAGCCTGCCGCTGGGCGCCCCCAGCCTGGGGCGTTGCCGCCGGCATACTTCGAAGGGGCGGCGAAACGTCATGCTTGACCTCCTGAATGACATCGGGGCGGGCCTGCGCTCGCAGTGCCGCCGCGGATGAGAGCATTTCTGCTGCAAGAAGAACCGCCACTGCGAAGCTGTGTCCTCGGCTTTCCATGTTCACCTCCCTGGAATCTTGACCTGTCGCTGCCATCGGCGCATCAGTGCGACGGAATCGGCACGATTCCTACAAACTGTTGCTGGTCGTTCGTGGGATTCGCGCCGAGGTTGTAATTGGAAACGAAAGAAACAAACGCATTTTGATTTGAAAGTGAGAGCCCGAAATAGTCGCCGATAAACGTGAGCGAGCTGTTTGGCCCGCCGGGATGGGGGAGCCCGTCCGAATTGGTTCCGGGATTCTGCGGGTCCCAGGTCTTCTGGGTGACGCGAATGTTCGAGCCCAGTTTTTGGAGCCCACCGGGGCCGTCGCTGAAGAACTGAACGGACGTGTTAATGCAGAAATTTGTCTGGCCCTGATCGGCGGACAAGATGTTCGGATCGCCGACGGGACAGGCGAGCCTGCGGTCGTAGAAGGCTACGGCGACGGTGCCATTCGGCGAGGCGGCCACGGTCGGCTGGAATTGATCTGTGCCGTCTTGGACCGTCGCGGCATCGTTCACGAAGACGGGCGCGGAGAAGGTTTGACCGCCGTCGGTGGATTCTGCCAACCGCACATCGATGCCATTGTCGCTCTGAACTTCGAGTGCAAGCAGGATGTGACCGTTCGCGGGATTGACTGTCATATTGTAAGAGATGCCATCGCGGAAAGAGGTGTTCGGCAGCGCGGCTGCGGTCACAAACCGGAAGGTTGTCGCCAGCGTCGGCCCGGAGAAGGTCTCCCCGCCATCCGTGGACTTCAGCAACCAAACGTCGGATTCGGGGGAGAGGTGCGACGGAAAGCTGCCGTAGCTGATGTAAAGAGTTCCGTCCGGTGCCGTCCCAAGAAAAATGTAGGTGTTAAAGGGCCCGTCGTTGTTCGCAACGGAAAGTCTTACAGGCGTGGAAAAGTGCTCTCCGTGGTCCTTTGACCGGGAGAACCAGAGCTCGGAGCTGAATCCGGCAAACAGCGTAAAGCCCACGTAAACATTATCGACAAACGGGCTGCGCGGGTTGGCATCGGCGGTCATCCATTGCTTGTCGGCGGTGCGGCCCAGCCCGCTCGAATTGTAGATTGCCAGCGGCTGGCGCTGATTGCCCATTGTCCAGGTAACGCCGCCGTCGGTGGACTTGACGACAGAAATGGCGCTGTTTGGAACCACGCCAAATACCTGATTCCCGGCCGGGTTGTAAGTAAAGCTAAACGGCAACAAGGTTGAAAAGACGCGCCCGGACGAGTCAAACGCATGGATGGGGTCGGTCGTGTCCGTCCAGGAAAAATTCGGCGCGGACTGACAGTCGAAGCCCGGAATCACCGCATTGCTCCAGGATTTCCCGCCGTCGAACGAGACGTAGGAGCCCAGGTGGAACAAATAGAAAACCGGGTCGAAGAAGAACTTCGAGGTGCCCACCAAATGATTCGGATCGGTGGGGTCCACCGCGAGCCAGGACTCGCTGCGATGGTTGTCATAGGCCCCGTTGTTTACGCATCCGCCGGTGCGGTCGGTCGCCCCGGCAAAAGCTGGCGAGCTGGCCTGAATATTCTTGATCCCTGCGTTGCTCTTCTCATAGGACGATGTCCCCGCAAACGAAGGGGCAGGTGGCAACAGCAGCAGGTGGGCGATCAACAAGCTGCCCAGACATCGCACGGTCTTGGTTCGGCTAGAATTGCTTCTTGTCCGACGAACGAGAAAAGTATGGTTCTTGGTGGCCATGGTCTTGGCTCCTCGTAAGGGGGGTTCTGAACGTCGCGGAGACGAGGGAATCCTATGCCGCTCGTCACCGGCTGTCAATTGAATCAAGTTAAGGAAAGGGAGGTGGCGCGCCCGGAGAGATTCGAACTCCCGACCTTCTGGTTCGTAGCCAGACGCTCTATCCAACTGAGCTACGGGCGCGTTTGCAGCCTCCCGGAGATTCTCGGGGGCGCTGTTGGTGAAATCTTAGCATAAGCATACGAAGCGGCAAAACACGGGCAACGCGTTCGCGAAATAGTGGGCGCCTTCAGGAATTCCGCACCGCGCTCTTGGCAGCAGTGGCCGGAGAAATCAAGCGGTTGATGAGATACGCGCAAACCGCAGCCAGGCCGGCCAGCACAGCCCCTTCCGCGTAGCGTCCAAAACAAATCTTTCCAATCCCAAACAGCGCCGCGTACACCATTATGCAGCCCACCAGCCACGACGCCAGATTCCGTCCCAGGTCGCGGGTCGGCTGAATCTCAGGCGCCTGCGAGGCGATGGCCTTCCAGCCGGCCACGTGCGGACGAACTTTGCGATAGAACGCCACGAGAACTTCCTGTGGCTCCGGCGGAGTCAGCAGCGT
>WNEZ01038931.1_pt1 | contig 10081 bp, 6 predicted proteins | sample 5400521 | NCBI WGS metagenome assembly WNEZ01 (sample SAMN13153339, study PRJNA577476) | soil metagenome | isolation source: 120 cm saprolite under Douglas fir tree site 2 hole 1 replicate 1 | place: USA:California | collected 2015-04-18 | reverse complement strand
CCTCATCGAAAGGCGAAGCCATGGACAAGGATCGGATTAAGGGTTCGGTGCGACAAGCGAAGGGTACGCTCAAAGAGGTGCTCGGCAAGGTCGCCGGCGATGCCAAGCTCGAAGCAGAAGGCAAGTCGGATAAGATTGCAGGTAAGGCTCAGAATGCAGTTGGCGGTCTGAAGGACACGCTTCGCGGCAAATAATCGATACCGAAGCCCCGCTCAAGCTGGGCGTTCTTCTTTAGCCAGCATGAGCGAATGACCGCTTCGGCACGGTCCAACAAATCGTATCGAGGTCGCGTATCGCCCGCGTTCGATAGCGTAGCGAAGTAATCCTTTACCCTCGCAGAATGGGTTTGTTCATGCTCCATTCAGTGCCGGACAAGCCTTGGGAATGGGTTTGTTCATGCTCCATTCAGTGCCGGACAAGCCTTGGCGGCAATTCGCGTCTGCGGCGCCCGGCTCAGCGCTTATGACCGTGCTGCTTGCCGTCGTTGTTGTCTCAGCCCTTTATTTTGGCCGCGAGGTCCTGGTGCCAATCGCACTGGCGATTCTCCTGAGCTTCGTGCTTGCACCGCTCGTGCGCGTACTCCAAGCCTGGTACGTCCCCCGTATCCTGGCGGTCATGTTTGCGGTAGCTGTCGCGTTCGTCGCCATCTTCGCTTTGGGCGGTCTGATGATTGCGCAAGTCAATCAGCTTGCCAAGAACCTACCGTACTATGAATCCACATTGCGCGATAAGATTCAGAGCTTGCGCGGTGCTGCCGCCGGTACCGGCACGCTCGAACGTGCTTCTGAAGTGCTGCATGATTTGAGCAGCGAGCTTGACCGGCCCAATCGCGCCTCCCCCTCGACCGGACCGCTCGTCAGCCCCGGCACTTCGACAGCGAGACCGATCCAGGTTGAGATCAAGCAACCGGATCCCGGCGCTCTGCAAACCTTGGCGGCGCTGATAACGCCTCTCATCCATCCGCTTGCAACCACGGGCATCGTCGCGATTTTCGTCTTCTTCGTTCTGATGCAAAGGCAGGACCTGAGGAATCGGCTTGTTCGACTAGCTGGCTCCCAGGATCTTCAACGCACGACAGCAGCGCTGGACGATGCTGGTCAAAGGCTCAGTCGCCTCTTTCTTACTCAGCTCGCCCTCAACGCAGGTTTCGGTCTCGTGATCGGCGCGGGACTGTGGTTCATCGGTGTTCCCAGCGCCCCGCTGTGGGGAATACTGGCGATGATCCTGCGCTTTGTGCCTTATATCGGGGCGGCGATTTCCGCGATATTTCCTCTCGTCCTCGCGGCAGCGGTCGGGCCGGATTGGACAATGGTGTTGTGGACTGCCGCTTTGTTTTTGATCGCGGAGCCGCTTGTCGGGCATGTCATCGAGCCATTGCTGACCGGTCATAGCACGGGTCTTTCGCCTGTGGCGGTCATCGCCTCTGCCACGTTCTGGGCCTGGCTCTGGGGGCCGGTGGGGCTGATTCTGGCGACGCCGCTGACGGTTTGCCTCGTGGTTCTCGGCCGCCATGTGGATCGCCTGAAATTTCTCGATGTGATGTTTGGAGACCAGCCTGCGCTATCGCCGGCGGAATTGGTCTATCAACGCGTGCTAGCGCGGGACCCGATCGAGGCAGCCGAGCAGGCGCAGAAGTACCTGAAGGAGAAGCCACTTCTGGCGTACTACCAAGAGGTCCTCATCGAAGGTCTGAAACTCGCACAGGCCGATGCCGAACGCGGGGCGCTCGACCACGAACGCATGCTGCATATTCGCGACGCCGTCGCCGAACTTGTCGACGATCTCGCCGAGCATGAGGATAAGGCCGAGCCAGCGACGCAATCCGACGCGAAAGCCGACGAGCAGATGCCGCTCGCACAAATCGACAAGACTGAAGCGTCGCTCAGCCGAAGGGTGAAAGAATTGCCGGAACGATGGCGGACCAAAACACCAGTTCTGTGCGTTCCGGGCTCTGGTCTGCTTGACGAAGCAGTCGCGCTTATCGTGGCTCAGCTCGTTGCAAGGCAAGGGATCGGCGCTCGAGCCGAGCAGGCCGATGCGTTGTCGATGTCGCGCATTTTCAGTCTGGATACAAAGGATGTCGCGCTGGTGTGCCTTTGCTATGTGGAAAATGCAACTTCGGCGCAGATTCGCTATGCGGTCCGGCGCCTGCGCCGAAAAGCACCCGATGCATTCATTCTCGTGACGATGGTCGGGCAAGCGAGCAACATCGATGATGAAGAAATTCTCCAATGTTCCCCTAACATCGATTTTGTCAAACAGTCGCTCTCCGACACGGTCGACAGGATATTCGCTATTGCAACCAGTCCTTCTCAGGCGCAAGACCCAAACGTGGAACAGTCCGAGCTAATTGCCGCGCAGTGATCCGAATACAAATTAGCTTCTGACCCCGCAGTACGACTGGGGGCACGATCGGCAACGTGCTCGAATGATATGATCTTGCAATACACGGGTGCTTCGCCGTGCGGATAGGTTGCCATTTGCCTGATCCGAGCCGGCTCCGGTTTATGAGTACGCGGCCTTAAGACGTCACCGGCGCTTGGCGCGCCCGATCGGCGGTCGAGGTCGCTTGCGATGATGCTGCGGCCGTGCCGGCGCCCGCATCGGCGATGATGCGCTTGAGCTCGGGCAGGCACGAGCCGCAATTGGTGCCGGCGCGCAATGCCGCGCCGATGCCCTCGACGCTCGCGGCCGCGCCGGTTTCGATCGCGGCGTGGATGGTGGCGAGCCCGACGCTGAAGCAGGCGCACACGATCGGGCCCGTGCTCGTGAGGCCGTCGGCCGAGCGGCCTGACAGCAGCACGCGGCGCGCCTCCTCGGCGAGCGTCTCGACCTCGAACAGCGCCTTGACCGCATCCCATTGCGGCGCCGCCCCGGCGGGGCCGATGAACAGAGAGCCCGTGAGCTCGCCCGCGACGAACGCAGCGGTGCGATAGATGCCCCGTTGGAGATCGACATATTCCGCGAGCTCGGCCCCGTCGCAGAACATCTGCCGCGCGTGGCCGCGCCAGATTTCGGGCCCGTCGTTCGTCGCCAACAGCAATCCCGATGCGCGGGTGACGGCGACGCGCGCCCACCAGGTGCCTGCCGGCGCGCGGATCGGCCGGCGCGTCAGGGCAAATCCCCTGAACGCGAAAGCGGCCGGCGCGATCGATGCCGGCGTCGCTTTGGCGTCGGGCTGGCCGGAATAGCGGTCGGTCTCGGGCATCACCAGGTCGCAGATGCGCGCGGCCGAGGCGGTTGCGTCGCTCCAATGAATGGGCGCGAACAACGAGCCCGCCTGTTGCCGGTCGGTGACGGTGACCTTGAGCACGCACGAGCCCCAGCGGGTCGCGACCTTGGCAAAGCCGCCATCGGAGAGATTCATCGCCTTGGCGTCGGCGGGATGCACCTCGACGAACGGCTCCGGCATGTGCGCGCCGAGTCGCGCGCTCTGCCCAGACCGCGTCATGGTGTGCCATTGGTCGCGCAGGCGGCCGGTGTTGAGGCGAAACGGAAATTCCTTGCTGGTCGCAACCTTGGGTGCGGGCGGTTCGACCGCGATGAAGCGCGCCTTGCGGTCCGCCGTATAGAAGCCGCCTCGCATGAAAAACCGCCGGTCCTTGTGCTGCACTGTTTCGCCGGCGCGTAGCGGCCATTGCACGGGGTCGAGCGCGTCGAAGGCATCGTCGCCGATCGCGGCGAGCGCGCCGATATCGAAATCGCGCCGGCCGCCGTTCTCGAAGGCCGACAGCGCCGCGTGCTCGCGAAAAATGTCGGCCGCACAGCCGTATGCAAACGCCGCGGCAAATCCCATCCGGCGGGCGACTTGCGTCACGATCCACCAATCGGGCTGCGCCTCGCCCGCTGCCGGCAGAAATCGCCGCTGGCGCGAGATGCGCCGCTCGGAATTGGTGACGGTGCCGTCCTTCTCGCCCCACGCGGCGGCGGGGAGGAGAATGTGCGCGCCGGCATTCACCGTGTCGTTGGCAAGGACGTTCTCGGAGATCACGAACAGATCGAGCTTCTTGAGCGCCTCGCGCACATGATTTGCGCGCGGCAGCGAGACCGCGGGATTGGTGGCCATCACCCACAGCGCTTTGATCCGGCCGCGGGCGATGGCGTCGAACATCTGCACCGCCTTGGCACCTTCGCGCGCGGCCACGCGCGGCGCATTCCAGAAGCGGCGCGGCGCATTCCAGAAGCGGCGCACCCGGTCGACGTCCTCGGACGTAAAGGCCATGTGGGCGGCGAGCTGATTGGCGAGGCCGCCGACCTCCCGCCCGCCCATGGCGTTGGGTTGGCCGGTCAACGAGAACGGCCCTTGGCCGCGCCGGCCGATGCGTCCGGTCGCAAGGTGGCAGTTGATGATGGCATTGACCTTGTCGGTGCCTTGCGCGGATTGGTTCACCCCTTGCGAAAAGCAGGTCACGGTGTTGGGCGTGGAACGGAAGAGATCGAAGAAGCGCGCCACGTCGGCCTGCGGCAGGCGGGTGAGCCTCGCCGTGGCGGCGAGGTCGGGCGCGATCGCGCGCGCCCGCGCCAGCGTGTTCTCGAAGCCCAGTGTGTGCGCATCGATGTAGCCGTAGTCGAGCGCGTAGAGATCGGCGAGATGCGCGAGCAGCCCGCAGAACAGGACCGTGTCCGTGCCGGGCGCGATCGCAAGATAGAGGTCGGCATCTTCGGCGGTCGCGGTGCGGCGGGGATCGATCACGACGATCTTGGCGCCGCGCTTGTGCTTGTTCTCCACCATGCGCTGGAACAGCACCGGATGGCACCATGCCGTATTCGAGCCGACCAGCACGAGAAGGTCAGCCTCCTCGAGGTCCTCGTAGCTGCCGGGCACGGTATCGGCGCCGAAGGCGCGTTTGTGGCCGGCAACCGAGGAGGCCATGCACAGGCGAGAATTGGTGTCCACGTTCGCCGAGCCGATGAATCCTTTCATCAGCTTGTTGGCGACGTAATAGTCCTCGGTCAGAAGTTGGCCGGAGAGATAGAAGGCGATCGCATCACTGCCGTGGCGCGCGACGACGCGTTGGAAGCCCTCCGCGACCCGGTCGAGAGCGAGCGGCCAGTCGACGCGCGCAAGGTTGCCGTCCGCCTGCCGCAACATGGGATAGAGCAGACGTTCGCCCAACCCGAGCGTCTCGCCGAGTGCGGAGCCCTTGGAGCAGATGCGGCCGAAATTGGCGGGATGGTCGGGATCGCCCGTGATCGCGGCGCCGCCGAATCCGTCCGGCTGCGCCAAGACGCCGCAACCCACGCCACAATAAGGGCAGGTCGTGCGCACGGTCGGCGGGTGAGGGGAGGGCGCGTTCATGCTCACGCCGCCACGCGGGTTGCGAGATCGCGCCCGAACACGAGGTCGTCGCGCAGGCGCTCGATCGACGATCCCGCGCGAATGAGGTCGAGATACCATGGACCGTCCGCGGTATCGCCGAACAGCACCGCGCCGATGAGACGGCCAGCAGCGACGACCAGCTTCTTGTAGACGCCGATGCCGGGATCGCTGAGCACGATCTCTTCGGCGCCCGTGGTGGCGGTGAGGAAATCGCCGGCCGAAAAGACGTTGACGCCGGACACTTTCAGATTGGCGGCGAGCACGCTGCCGGGATAGCTCGCGTTCCCGCCCGCGAGCCGCCGCGCCAGCACCTGGGCCTGCTCGTAGGCGGGCTCGACCAGCCCGTAACAACAGCCGCGATGCTCGGCGCATTCGCCGATGGCGTGGATGCCGGCGACGCTGGTCTCGAGATGGTCGTCGACGACGATGCCGCGATTGACGTTGAGCCCGGCCGTGCGCGCCAGTTCGGTGTTCGCTCGGATGCCGACCGCGACGACAACCGCGTCCGCCGGTATCGTGGAGCCGTCCCGCAATTCGACCGCCTCGACGCGGCCGTTGCCGATGATGCGCGCAGTCTCGGCTTCGAGGCGCACGGCGATGCCCTTGGCTTCGACCGCGCGCTTGAGCATCCGCGCCGCGCGCGCATCGAGCTGGCGCTCCATCAGCCTGTCCATGAGATGGAGGACGGTGACGTGGGCGCGCGCCTTGGCGAGTCCATAGGCGGCCTCGAGACCGAGGAGACCGCCACCGATGACGACGACGCGCGCACACGCCGCTTTGGCAATGGTGTTGACGTCGTCGATGTCGCGGAAGGTGAGCACGCCCGGCAAGTCCATTCCGGGGATGGCGAGCTTGATCGGCTGGGAGCCGGTCGCAAAGACGAGCTTGGAAAACGACAGCCGCGTGCCGTTCGACAGCGTCACTTCGCGCGCGGTCGGATCGACCGCGCTCGCGCGCACGCCGTAGCGCAAGGTGACGCCGCGGTCGCGCCACCATCGCGCCGGTTTGAGCTCGATATCGGCGAAGCCGACCTCCTCGGCCAGCAGCGCCGAGAGCAGCACGCGATTGTAGGCGAGCCGCGGCTCGTCGCCGATCACGGCGACGGCGTAGCGACCGAGTGCGCGCTTGGCCAATTCCTCGACCAAACGCGCCGCCGCCATGCCATTGCCGATGACGATGAGAGGCTCGCTCATCGCTTTCCCTCAAAGCTGCGAAAAAATGCGCGCCGCTGCGCCCGGCCGCGCCGTGCTCGCTCGTCGAGAAGGTGGCGGCTCCCAATCGCCATCGTCATCGATGGTGACGTGGCGCAAGCCATTTCAAGTAACGTGCCACCCGAGCCGGGCGGCTTAAGTCCATATATTTCAGTGGCTTGGAGGTAGGCGGCCGATCGTGCCGGGCGCCCAGACGGGTTCGCTGCACATTGTATGCGCGCCGCGCTTATCGTTTGTGCAAGGCTCGGGCGCCCGCTTTACGGCCGCCCGTCCGCGATAGCGATGTCGAGGAGCGCCGCCTCGTCGTCCCGCCGGCCCTGACACGAGAGGAGATCGAGAGCCATGGCGGGGGTGGTGACGCTGATATCTCGTTGCGCTCAGAACTCGACGTCGAGCTCTTCCAATTCGTCGGGCTCGGTTTTGGCGCCGGCAACCCATTCTTGCATGAGGGGCATCGCCATGATGGTTTTGCAATAGGCGGCGCACTGCGGATCGAGCTTCACGTCGTAGGTGAGGAAACGCGTGACGACCGGCGCGTACATCGCATCGGCCATGCAAGGCTCTTTCCCGAACAGGTAGGGCCCCTTGGAGGCGGCGAAGCATTCGCGCCAGATGCTGAGGACACGATCGATGTCGGCCTGCGCGCCCGCCCACACCTTGAAGCCGGGATAATGGGCTTTGAGGTTCATCGGCAGCGCCGAGCGTAAGTTGCTGAAGCCGGAATGCATTTCGCCGGAGATCGCGCGGCAGCGGGCGCGCGCGACCCGCTCGGCAGGAATGAGCCTGGCATCGGGCTTCAACTCGTTGACATATTCGGCGATGGCGAGCGTGTCCCAGACCTTGACGCCGTCATGGGTGAGGCAGGGGACGAGAAACGAAGGCGACAGCAGAAGAAGCTCGGCCCGCGTGGATGGGTCGTCGCTCGGCGCTTGTTGCTCCTCGAACTCGAGGCCGGCCATTTTGCAGAGCAGCCACCCGCGCAACGACCAGGAGCCGTAATTCTTGCTGGCGATGGTGAGCGTGGCCATGACTGGTCCCCCGTGCGGCCGCGAGAAATTATCTCGCACCGCAACATAAAATGCACTAGCTTTTCGCGCGAGCGGGAGCGCGAGGTCTGCCGGGCAGCAGGGCGCGCGCCCCGCCCGGGGGAGAATGCTCTACCAGGCTTATCAAGCCCATTCCGACATCATGATTCCGGTTCGCAGCTGGGCGGGCACCGCCCTGCGGACGCTCGGCCAACCGTTGATGGGCATTGCCGACAACGCCGTGTTGCGGAACTTGACCGCGGCCTACGAGCTCCTCGCGCGCACCGGGCTGACCCACGCCCGTCCCGCCTTCGGGGTCGATGGTGTGACCGTCGGCAACCGCGAGATCGCGGTCCACGAGCACGCCGCGCTGACCACGCCGTTCGGAACGCTTCTGCACTTCAAGAAGGATGTCGACACGCCGCAGCCGCGTGTGCTCCTGGTCGCGCCGCTGTCGGGCCATTTCTCGACGCTCCTGCGCGGCACCGTGCGCACCATGCTGCCCGAGCACGACGTCTATATTACCGACTGGCACAACGTGCGCGATGTCCCGCTCATACACGGCCGGTTCGGCTTCGACGATTATATCGCGCACTTGATCCGTTTCCTGGAGGCGATCGGGCCAGGCGCGCACGTCGTGGCGGTGTGCCAGCCTTGTGTCGCGGTGCTCGTTGCCACCGCGGTGATGGCGCAAACCGGCAATGCCGCGCAGCCCCGCAGCATGACCTTGATGGCGGGACCAATCGACACGCGCGTCAACCCGACCAAGGTGAACGCGCTCGCCAATTCCAGGCCGCTTTCGCCGCGTCTATCCGGGCTTCGTGCAGCTCGCGGCGTTCATGAGCATGAACGTCGAGCGCCATCTGAAGGCGCATCGCGAATTATACGATCATCTCGCGAAGGGCGAGCACGAGAAGGCGCAGGTCACCAAGGCGTTCTACGACGAGTACTTCGCCGTGCTCGATCTGACGGCGGAATTCTATCTGGAGACCGTTCGTCTCGTTTTTCAGGAATGCGCGCTGCCGACGGGCAAGCTCGAATGGCAGGGCGGGCGGGTCGAGCCGCGCGCCATCAAGCGCACCATGTTGCTCACGGTCGAAGGCGAGCGCGACGACATCTGCGCCGTCGGACAGACGGCGGCCGCGCACGAGCTGTGCTCGGGCTTGCGCCCCTATCTCAAGCGCCACCACATGCAGGCGGGGGTCGGACACTACGGCGTGTTCAGCGGCAATCGCTGGACCAACCAAATCTACCCGCTGCTCAGGAACGTCATTCTCGCAAGCGAGTGAGCGGGGGCCCAGGTCCGTCGCGCGGCGGCTCGTTTCAACCCAGCTCTTGCGCCCGGCGCAGGCTGGCGATCATGGAGACGCGTAACAGGTACTCGTAGGTGCGGGACTTGTCGGCCGCGATCTCCGCCAGGCTGCGGCCGAAGTCGGTTCCGTCGGACTCGAGGTTGCGCTTGTTTTGGATCGATTGTTTCTCGATGTATTCGAGCGTCACCAAGCGGCGCTGCCGGTCATAGCGCTCGAGCTCGCCCTCGGCCTTGCCGTCATGCCAGACCTCGATAAGGCGCGAGGTCAAGTTGATCGCGTCATGAATGCCGCCGTTCATGCCCATGCCGCCGAGCGGATTGTTGATATGCGCGGCGTCGCCGGCGAGGAACGCACGTCCGCACTGGAACGTCTTCGCCACCCGTTGGTGCACCTTGTAAAGCGTGACGTGAGCGACCTCGTAGTTCGAAACGCCCGGCACCACCGTGGCCATGAGCGATTGCGCGAAGTCGCCGCTTACCGCGAGCTCGTCGCTTTCGTGCGGCGCGACCGGAAACATCACGCGGCAGAGGCCCGGAATTTGCAGCAGAAAGTGCCAGCGCTCGGGATCGCTCACGTAGCTCACGGCGACGAGGTCGGGTATGACGGTACGGAAATCGAACGGCGTGCTGACGACCAGAAAGCGTTCCGGCCAGGTGAAGCCGGGAAATTCGATCCCCAGCGCGCGGCGCACGTCGCTGCGGGCGCCGTCGGCGCCGAGGAGCCAGCGGCCGGAGCGCATCTCGGTTCGCCCGTTGCGTTCGATCGCGATCTCCACGCCTGAGCGATGCTGGGTGACGTCCTTGACCTGAGCGTCGAATTGCAACTCGAAATCCGGCTTGTCCCGCAGTTGGTGGTACAAAATACGCGTGAGCTTGGACTGCTCGCACTGCACCCGGTAGGGGTGAGCGGTGACGTCGGCGATGGCGCCGAAATCGAACTGCGCCAGCACGCCGTGCCGCCGGCTGCGATACTGGAACGCCGGCGCGGTCAATCCCTGCGCGATCAGCGGCCGCGCGGCGCCGAGCCGATCGAGCATGTCGAGCGTCGGCGGATGGAAGGTCGAGGCGCGCGACTCCTCGCTGAGGTCCGGCCCCGCCTCGAACACCGTCACCGGCACGCCGCCGCGGATGAGGTTGGCTGCCGCCACCAGGCCGACCGGCCCCGCGCCCGCGATCAACACCCGCTCCTCGATCGGCATGATGCTTTCGGACT
>WNEZ01033133.1_pt1 | contig 10082 bp, 5 predicted proteins | sample 5400521 | NCBI WGS metagenome assembly WNEZ01 (sample SAMN13153339, study PRJNA577476) | soil metagenome | isolation source: 120 cm saprolite under Douglas fir tree site 2 hole 1 replicate 1 | place: USA:California | collected 2015-04-18 | reverse complement strand
CCGTACCTACGAGCGCGACCACGCTGTATAGGCAGTATAGCACAAATGTACAACAAGCGCAAGATTTCAGGCCATCGGGCAGCGGCGCTTTCATCCCGTCCCGTGAACGGAGACGGGACTTCCCGCGCCGTTTTGTTAAGTGGGCTAAACCAAAGTCCGAGAGCAACAAAATGCCATTTTGATGCAGCAAATTGCGGGGCTTGAGATCGAGATGGACCACATTGCGCGCATGTGCGTAATCCAACGCAGCGCAAATTTGCTTCAGGTAGTGCTTGACTGCGTCTAACGGTTGTGGGCCCGCTTTTACCAGTATACTGTGGAGTGTGCCACCACTGATGAAGGGCATGACCAGGTAGGCTCGCTCTTGCTCTAGCTCAAAGTCATCAATATGTACGATGTTGGGATGGTCCAACGCTGCCAGTGTCTGGGCCTCACGGAGGAAGCGCTCACGGAACTTGGGGTTGCTCAGATGTTTTTCCAGAGCCCAGGAGTTCGCCGAGCAGATATTTATTGCCCAGCCTGCTATTGGAAAGCTGACCTTGCATAGCCATATGAGGGAGGTCCTCCCTGACCATCGGATATGAAATGGTATGGACGCTTGGCTCTCGAACTAGTCATAGTATAGCACATGGATAGGGAGTTGAACAGGTTGGGGTTGACGCGGGGTGTGCGACAATTTTTTGCGCTGCGTGGGGATCGAGCTGGGTAGCTGCGCGAGTCCCACTACCATGAGGCTGTTTCCCAATGATCCAGGTGAGATTCTACACCGTATACTTGAATAGGGTAAGACATGCTTGCCCTGAAATATCATACAAGGTAAGGAGATAACTAAGATGGCATCGCTTGCATCTGCTTTCCCCATTCTGCCAGGGAAGACGGAGCTCTGGAAGCACTTTAGCCAGGAGATGGTAGGACCTCGCCGCAGCGAGCACGAAGCATCCCGCAAACGCCTGGGGGTAACCAGGGAGGTCGCGTATCTCCAACAGACACCACAGGGGGATATGGCAGTCGTTTACCTCGAGGCGCAAGATATGCACAGCCCTTGCCAGGCCCATTCCCCGAAGCCATCGTCGATTGGCGAGCAAGTTAAGACGCCTCTCGTCAACCTTGGTGCTTATTCAAGAGGAAGAGGGCTAGCATCACTCTAGCCTTCTTCACACGGGAAGCCTACCGCGTGGTTAGTAGGGGCGTGAGCTTGCCTCCGCCCTGTCCAGAACTCTCCGTGAAAAAAATGAAACACACCCCTGCTTCAAGCCACATTTGCCCCCAATAGAACAAACATGCTATACTGCCAACAAAAGAACCCAAACATATCGCGAGTGGCAGTGACCACACGCAACGTAATTAGTACCACTCGTTTCCGTAAATCATATCAGGTGCAGTATCATGAAAGATAGGTAATTATTCAGGACTCCTCACCACCGAAGGTGGCAAGGAATCAGGCACCTGCATAGTCACTCCAGCAGATCGCAAATGAAAGGCTAGCTTCATGCCACGTATATTCGACAACATAGAGCAAAAACTCTTGCCTGCTCTAAAGGGTACGCTTGAGGTTTCGGAGCGGGCAGATTTTTGTGTTGGCTACTTCAATATGCGTGGCTGGAAGCAAATCGACTCATACATAGAGAATTGGTCAGGTGTGGATGAACACTGTTGCCGCCTGCTCATTGGTATGCAGAAGTTGCCGGAAGAGGAGTTACGAGCCTCCCTAAGCATTACTGTATCAGATGAAGGTATGGATAACCAGACTGCTCTGCGACTCAAGAAAAGGCTGGCAGAGGAGTTTCGCGATCAGCTAGCATCAGGGATACCTACCGACGCAGATGAAGCAGGGCTGCGACGTCTGGCGGCACAGATCAGGGCAGGGAAGGTTATCGTTAAGTTGTACTTACGCCACTTATTGCATGCCAAGCTGTACCTGCTCTTCCGCTCTGACCGTAACAATCCTATCACTGGCTACTTAGGAAGTAGTAATTTAACCTTTTCCGGTCTTTCACAGCAGGGTGAACTGAATGTAGACGTGCTCGACCACGATGCCTGTGAGAAGCTGGCCAAATGGTTTGAGGACCGTTGGAAAGATCGTTGGTGCCTGGATATCTCAAAAGAGTTGGTAAGCATCATCGAGGAAAGCTGGGCACGCGAAACTCCTCTTTCCCCTTATCATATCTATGTGAAGATGGCCTACCATCTTTCTCAAGAGGCTCGTGCAGGACTGGCAGAATTCAACATCCCACGCGACTTCGGATACAAACTTTTTGATTTCCAGAAGGCGGCTGTTAAAATCGCTGCACATCATCTGAACAAGCGAGGTGGCGTGCTCATAGGAGATGTTGTCGGTTTAGGTAAAACACTCATGGCTACCACCCTGGCTCGCATCTTTGAGGACGACTACTACCTGGAAACGCTCATCATTTGCCCAAAAAATCTCGTAAGAATGTGGGAGGATTACGCTGCGCAATATCGCTTACGTGCAAGAATATTGTCAGTCAGCCAGGTTATCCGTGAACTACCAGACATGCGTCGTTATCGTCTCGTATTGATAGATGAGAGCCATAACCTTCGCAATCGTGAGGGTAAGCGATACAAGGTGATTCAGGAATATATCGAGAAGAACGAGAGTAAGGTTATTTTGCTTTCGGCCACCCCTTATAACAAGGAATTTACAGACCTCTCCAATCAGTTGAGACTCTTCCTCCCAGAGGACAATAACTTAGGTATAGGGCCCGAGCGGTTACTACGTGAACTAGGAGAGACAGCCTTCATTCGCCAATATCAGTGCTCTGTTCACTCACTTAAGGCTTTTGAGAAGAGTCCTTATGTCGATGATTGGCGTGAACTCATGCGCCTGTACATGGTACGACGCACACGCACTTTCATCCAGGATAACTACGCCGAGACTGATGCCACAAACGGACGTAAATACCTCACTTTTGGCGATGGTACCCGATCTTATTTCCCCATGCGGGTACCAAAGACAGTGAAGTTCAGCCTTGCAGAGACCAATCACAATGATCAGTATGGCCAACTGTATGCAACAAGTGTGGTAGACACTATTAATTCACTTCATCTACCACGCTATGGCTTGGGCAACTACGTAGCTGCAAAGCCAAAGGAACCACCTACAGCAGCAGAAGCGAAAGTACTGAATGATCTCTCACGTGCGGGTAAGCGGCTCATGGGCTTTTGCCGCACCAACCTGTTCAAGAGGTTAGAGAGCAATGGATATGTCTTCATCGAATCAATAGAACGTCACATCCTGCGCAACTACATCTTTCTCCATGCTATCGAGCAAGGACTGCCACTACCAATAGGCACTCAGGATGTAGGGTTGCTCAATACAGACATCAATGATGAAGATACGGATGCGCCGAGCCTGGCAACAGGAATGCTTGATGATGACGAAGATAGTGGTAATGCAGTAGGTGGGAACACAGAAACACATACCTTGGGTACAGAGGCCGAATTCAAACGTCGTGCTGCTGATACATATGCTGAGTATGCTGCTCAGTACAAAAGTCGTTTCAAATGGCTGCGCCCAAACCTTTTCAATAAGAAATTAGCCGACGACCTGCATGCAGATGTGCTGGCGCTGCTCAAGATAGTTCAATCGTGCGGCAGGTGGCATATCGACAAAGATGCAAAACTCAATTCCCTCATCTGGCTTCTTACGACGCAACATCCGAACGACAAAGTACTCATCTTCACTCAGTATGCTGATACGGTACGCTACCTGGAGAGGCAACTCGAGGCTCATGGTCTATTTAAGATCGCAGGGGTTACAGGCCAATCATCTGATCCTACCTCCTTAGTGTGGCGATTCAGCCCGATAAGTAACAACAAGAGTAGTGTAATAGGTCCAGAAAGCGAGCTACGTGTGCTCGTTGCCACTGATGTGCTTAGTGAAGGCCAGAACCTGCAAGACTGCTCCATCGTGGTCAATTACGATTTGCCCTGGGCGATCATCAGACTGATCCAGAGAGTGGGACGCGTAGACCGCATCGGTCAGCAGGCAGAGGAAATCTCCTGCTATACCTTTCTTCCGGCAGAAGGAGTAGAGCGCATTATCCGATTACGTGAGCGGCTTCGCAATCGATTACGCCAGAATGCCGAGGTAGTCGGCACTGACGAAGCATTCTTTGAGGATGATCACAATAATCAGGTGATGGTTGACCTGTACAATGAGAAAGCAGGTCTGTTAGATGGCGATGTGGACGGCGAGGTAGACTTAGCGTCATATGCCTACCAAATTTGGAAAAACGCTACCAGCGCTAATCCTAGCTTGCTTAAACTGATACCCGAGCTGCCACCTGTAGTCTACTCCACCAAGCCTTACAAGCCCATTAACCAGGAGCCTGATGGTGTACTTGTCTATATGCGTACCGCGGAAGGCAATGACTCACTTGTCTGGATCGACAAAAATGGCCGCAGCGTCACCGAGTCACAGTTAGCAATCCTCAAGGCAGCTGAGTGCTCTCCGGAGACTCCCACTTTACCCAGGCAGTGTAATCACCATGAGCTGGTACAGAAAGGTGTCGAACGGATCGTGTCTGAAGAAAAGTCTATGGGTGGTCAATTGGGGCGACCATCCGGGGCAAGATTCCGCACCTATGAGCGACTCAAACGCTACATCGAGTCAATGAAAGGCACACTCTTCGAGACCGAAGAGTTGCGCAAAGCTGTTGATGAGATATATCGGTATCCGTTGCGCCAATCGGCTACCGATACACTGAATCGTCAGTTAAAGACTGGCATCAGCGATGAGCGATTGGTCAGCCTGGTGTTGGCTTTGCGAGACGAAGATCGCCTGTGCATCATCAATGAAGAGACACCAACACAAGAGCCAGTCATACTTTGTTCACTTGGGCTATCAGCGAAGGAATAGCTATCTCTGTACAACATGCTCTACCCCCAACGCTGCTTTATATAGGCTACTGTCTCCTGGGGTGTAAGCCTTCGCTTCCTGTTGCCTTCACGGATATAAAAATCCCCGCCCTTCATATAGACAGGCTCAGTTGCAGGTGCAATATCAAGCCTACACACATCTTTCCCTTGCAGCATACCAAACGAAATTTTATAGAACTGACTCCAGTTATCGCTGAGATTATTTTTTAGCGTATCCAGCAAGAAGAGTTGATATCCATCGCGATTCTGCTTTTGCGGGTTAGCAGCTTTAAAGTCCTCATTGAGCCCTAAAACTGTCCCATCATCCTCAACACCAATCAGCACAATACCACCATGCCTGCTATTCAGAAAAGCGGCGACCTCCTGTATGACGTTATCACGCATCGAGTCGTCTTTCCTGTTCAGTCTCGCATTCCAGCAAGCCGCCTCTTAACAGTCACACTGTGTCACCCTGAGCGCAGCGAAGGGTCTGTCTCGATAGGCAGAGAGATGCTTCGCTGCGCTCAGCATGACAGGGCTGGACCTTGCTGTTGGTTAGGAACTGTCAAGTTCATTTGAACCATGCCTTAGCAATAAGTTCTCTAAGAGCCAGGTCGTCGGGCGCAAGAGCGAACGTACGGTAAGCATCCAGAGCCGCATCTTTGACGGACTGCTCGACTTGAGGGAATGTGCTCAGGACATGCATAAACTCTTCTTCAATCAGACCATAGAGGTGAGCAATCATACCATCGAGTTCAGCCCGTAGTGTGGCACGTTCAACTGGATCGGTAGCGGCTACTTCTAGGGACCAGGATGAGCCAGGCATGACCGTTTCCCACAATCCCCGAAACTCCGCCGTTGTGCAGATGAGACGTGTGGCACGCTCCACAATCATCCTGAAAGCAAGATCACGTTCTGTGAGACGTGGTACAGGAAGCTGGTAGATATAAAAGAAATTCACGGTTGTTGTTACCTTAGTTCGAAGCAACCAATCAACAGTAAAGCTATTCCAAACCGCACACAGAAACAGTTGCTGTTGATCTGTGAGAAGCCGACTACCATTTTCGTCTATAGATTTCACTGTTGGTAATTTGTTACCATGAAATGCAGGTGGGATGACAGTTGAAATTAGCGTTCGCTGATCTGTGTTTCTCGCTATATCTCGAAATGCCAAGCGATAATCCTGATAATCGAGCTTTTGCCCAGTATCATGCTTCCGGCCAAGGATAGCAGCACGCCCTTCTTTTTCATCTACCCAGTAGCGTGGTATGCTCCACTGATGCATAAACTGGTGTATCATCTTGCCTTCGTAAAGTGGCAAGCGACCTGGTGCTGGCTCAGTTCTAAACAAGTGGTGATCGTTGGTCATATGAAACTCATTAGTAAGCACCAAATTCCATGTACCCGCAAGTTTCTCACCCAAAAGTGGGTACTTCAGCATCTTCTTTGCAATGCTAACATCAACCTCATTCTTGAACTCCATCACCGAGAGTGAGTCAGGAGAGAGACGACGAATAAGCTCAACCGACATATCTAATGCTTCCGCTTTGCGGAAACGTTCCAATTCTGTGGCATCGTGACGCATGAAGGCAGCAGGAAACGCCTGTGTCTGTCCGCCTTTTTCATAGGTCAGCAAGACGAATTTGAAGCGGCTATCTACTCCTTCAAAGATCATTTTGCGGTTCTCAAAACAGAACAAGCCCGTCACTTGCGTTTGACTAAAGTGCAATTCTCGTAGTTGTTTGGCTCCCAGGTCGGTGTAAATGCCGCTGGGAATGACGATGCCACATTGACCACCTGGACGCAAGAGGTTATAGCATTGCTCGGTAAAGAGCTTGTAAAGATTGATGTCGGTGCCAGATTTTCTACCATTAACCGTCGATATTTGATTCTCGTACTGTTGCGCTGTACGATAGTAGGCGCTCTGATAGGGGAAGCGACTCTGATAATCCAACCAGGCATCGCGAATCTCAGCATCCTGGAGTAGCTTCGTCCGCTCCGTCTCAAAGTCCTCAATGCGCATCTTATTTTTACTGACCAGCTTGGAGTGCATGGCAAAGAATTCTTTTGCCTGGGGCTTGAGTATCTCCCAGGGAGGATTGGTGATGATGACATCGAAGCCACCACGCTCATTCATTACGTGATCAAATTCATAGCCCCAGTGAAAAGGATGCAGTGCTGCAATATCGTTAATGTTCAACGCTCGTTTTGTCGGCTTACCATCAGCATTCTTACCACTATCCCAGGCGGCCTGTTCGTACTTCACGCCCAATTGCTTGAACTCATCTAGCAGCAATTCATTCAGGTTCGCGATAGCATCTTCACGTTGGGCCTGGATGTTATCCCGAAGAGCACGTAAATCCTTTGTATATTGGGAGGTATTTCTGTAATTGCGAATGAGGCGATTTTTCTCTTCCACTACCTCTTGAAACCGCCTCTGAAAAAGATTGAGCTGAGCGATACGTGTGTTATACATCTCCTCATTGACATGCAACAAACCAATCAGCGAATTACCCGGCAGAATGTTGAAATCAATGTTGGGCAGCGGCTCTAACTGGTCAACCGTCTGTGCCGAGGAGACGAGTGCAAGAAAGAGGCGCAACTTGGCAATTTCGGTAGCCTCTTCCATGATATCCACGCCAAAAAGATTTTCAGTGATGATTTTCTTTTTTATGTAGTAGTTCAGGCTGTTATGCTCAGAACGCGCCTTTTTAAGCCAGGCTGTCAAATAAGGATCGTTCAAATAGTCAATCTTGCCCGTTATCGCACCATAGATTGTGGTCAGAGTATTCATAGCTGAGACCAGGAATGCACCAGAACCGCATGCAGGGTCGAGTAGTGAAATTTTGGGTAACATATCGAGCAAATCACGACAGAGTCGTGCATCAAGGTTCATTAACAGCTCTTCCATCGTATCGAAATGGCGGCCTCTCGTCATCCCCAATAGAGCGGGTGCATTCATCTTCTCCAGTATCAGCTTGTGAATAGTTCGTTCACACAGGTACTCAGTGATTTCTGGACGGGTATAGTAGGCCCCGAAGAATTTCTGGTTGATATACTTCTCAAAAATATAGCCGAGCACGTGTGGGCTGATCTCGTTGTCTTGACCGCCAGGAGTGTCGTCCAGGTTCCAGGAGTAACTGGAGAACAATGAGAACAGGTTTTCGAATGCCTCATCGGGGATCTGGATAGCAGGCCATCGTTTTTCAATTGGGTGAAGGAGAAACAGGCCACCATTCAGGTATACTACCTTACCTAGCAGTTTCCTGGCAGTATCACTTCGTTCGTTTTCAGGCTTCGCGAAACCCTCAAAAAAGAGCAGGTTGAGAAACTCACTGTAGTATAAGTTCGGGCCACGTCTGCGGCTTTCCTCCAACTTATCCTGGAGATAGTCCACGTTGCCGTTGTCGATAAACCATTTGCGTTGCAAAAAGTAGATAAACATTAAACGGTTGAGCAGCACCGACGCATACCAGCGACGATCTCGCTCATCATCAATGCCACTGATGTATTCCAGAAAGCGTAGATGTTCCCGTTTGAAATCTTCATAAAATCGCTTCGTTACCCGCTCAACATCAAGCGCCTCTTTTAATCGCCTGGCTACTTCCAGCACACCAGGAGCATTGCCGGACTCATCAAAGTCTCCAACATCAAACACCATCGCCTCAAGCTTACCAAGAAAGAGGTCGCCGGGTTGCCCTTTGACATAGAGATGCTCACGCGGATAGGGTTTGGTTCCATCCCGTTTGACCCAATACCATAAACTCTGGCTACGGGCCTCATCCAGGAAGATCAAAAGGTTCTCATGGTACACAAGTGAAATTTCTTGATGAATTGCCTTGCGCATCTTGGCATCTGGAATCTTGCCATCCTGGGCTTCTATTTCAAAAATAGCGACTCCCGAAAGTTCGGCAATTTCCTTCCGCGTGTAAGCGCTATTTTGTATGACCATAGCTACAGGCATCGGGTTCTTGGGCAGACTCCAGCCCAATTCGTTGAACAAGGTTTTAAAATCTAACTCTTGCAAAAGGTCACGGGTACGCTTGATATTAAGTGTCAACGTCTCGCTCCTTCAATCTAGCCCGGTTTCGCTTCGGAACAAATGCAGAGTGGTCAAACCATATTTTCACCGATGAGTATAACATAAGACGAGGTTCATGCACATGAGTTTGTTATTTTGGATGGTTCTCGGTCTTCACATCATTTGCCCCCAATAGAACAAACATGCTATACTTCCACCAAAAGAACCCAACCACGTAGAGAGGAACAAATCGCACAGCCAACGAAATAAGTACCACCCATTTCCGTAAATCATGCCAGGTACCGTATTATGGAATAGAAACAGAACAGCAACCATTTCCTAGATACAGACCGAGAGGGCAACGAGATGTTTATCGGCAAGATCGTCAAATCGGACTCGCACATCAACTACGTCTGCCAGATCTATGGGCCGCGTGAGGTGGAAGTGGAACCCAGCCCTGCGGACTACGCCTTTGGCCGCTTCGTGCACGTCGCCGTACGCGCCGAGCATGCCCACGACCCGCACTCCGATCTGAACTTTGCCCTCGGCATCAGCTATGAACCCAAAACCTACGCCGTTGGCGTGATCTACGATACCATTCTGCTCAATCCTGCCTTCGGCTCCCTGGGGCCACGTCTCTCCAACGAGACACAGGTCGAACTCTTCTCACCCGACTACATCTCCGAGAAAGCAGTGCTGATCTACGTCATGGTCCTTGGCATGATGGAACTGCGTATGACCCCCAACGGCGAAGCTGAGTTTCTCTCGGCCATGCATGGCGTGCCACTGCTCTCGCTAGAACTCGGCAGTGAGATCGAAACTATGACCGAAGCCGAGGTCCGTGCCTTCCATTTCTTCAGTGATCAGGGTGAGCCTGTTAAAGAAGCGTACTTGCACATGGGCTATCTGCCCCATATCATTGCCCAACGCAATAGCCTGCTGCCGATGGTCTCACTCCGTATTATCGACCAACTGGAACGCCTCTTTCCCCAGAATCTCCCGCTCCTCTCAATCGTTAAACGCAATTTTGCCTGGAAGCTAAAGGTGGAGACAACAGGCTAGCAAGAAAGGTATGTGACCCATGATTGACCCATCTACTGTCTCACCTGTCTCACGCCCAAGGTTCAGACCGGTTGGCATCACCAAGGGGCCAGGCGAAACGGCGCATGAATATACATTT
>WNEZ01021706.1_pt1 | contig 10082 bp, 8 predicted proteins | sample 5400521 | NCBI WGS metagenome assembly WNEZ01 (sample SAMN13153339, study PRJNA577476) | soil metagenome | isolation source: 120 cm saprolite under Douglas fir tree site 2 hole 1 replicate 1 | place: USA:California | collected 2015-04-18 | reverse complement strand
ATGCGCTCCAGGGCGACAATGCGAAGGCTCGTACCAAATATCAGGACTTCTTTACCCTCTGGAAAGACGCCGACTCCGACATCCCCATTCTGAAGGAAGCCAGAGCGGAGTACGCGAAGCTGCAGTAAGCGCACGTGAGCTCTCGTGGTGGAGGTTTTGTTAGACGCTTAGCGTGGTTGACCAGGTCGCGAAGCTGGAAACGCATTATTGGAGCCACAGTCCTGCTGCTCTTTCTGCTATTCCTGTTCCCTGCTCTACCCCCATGGATGGGCCGCTGTCGCCCAAATGGGCAATCCATATAAGAGTCAAGTCGGTGACCGATCACCCTATGCGATACTGAACCCATGCAGTCCCCACTTCAGGCCCCCACGGCAGCCACAGATCCCAAGTCCGTGAACGTGAATCTCACGACCGGAACGGGCGTTGACATCGAGTGGAAGGACGGTCACCGCTCGCATTACAACTTCGCCTATCTCCGCGACGCCTGCCCCTGCGCCATGTGCAATGAAGCACGGGACAAAACCGGCCGCCAGCCGGGCGAGCCTGCGAAACCCGTTCCGGGCGCGCTGCCCATGTTCAAGCCCTCCGCCAAGCCGGTCTCTGCCGAAGGAATCGGCAAATACGCCATCAGGTTCAAATGGAACGATGGGCACGACTTGGGTATTTACTCATGGCAGTTGCTTCGCGAAGTTTGCCCGTGCCGGGGGTGCGAGGCCACAAGAGCGGCGGGATAATTCCTTCCCGGCTCCCGCTCCGGTCCTCCTCAATACCCTGTAAAATCTAAGTACCAACTCCGGAGCCACTCCCGCATTGTCTTTTCTCGACCAACTTAACCCGCAGCAGCGCGAAGCCGTGGAAACTACGGAAGGCCCGGTGCTAATTCTTGCTGGTGCGGGTAGCGGCAAGACGCGTGTCATTACCTACCGCATTGCCCATCTCATCGAAAATCTGCGGATTTTGCCGGAATCCATCCTGGCGATGACGTTCACAAACAAGGCCGCTGCTGAGATGGGCGAGCGCGTCGACAAACTAGTGGGCGGCTTGAGCATCGCCAAACCGTTCATCTCGACGTTCCATTCCTTCTGCGTGCGCGCTCTCCGCCGCGACATTGAGGCCCTGCGCATTCCTTCATCCACGCCCGGTCAGCCGCCCATCGGACATACTAAAAACTTTGTCATTTACGACGAGGCCGACCAACTCTCCGTGGTGAAATCGACCATGAAGCGCCTTGGTCTCGACGACAAGCAACTCACTCCGCGCACCGTGCTCTCGCGAATCTCGTGGGCGAAAAATCACATGCTTGATCCGCAGGAACTCTACCTGCGATCGGCCGATCCCAAGACGGAAAGGATCGCGCATCTGTTCGCGGAATATCGAAAGGAGCTACGCAAGGCCAATGCCCTCGATTTCGACGACTTGCTGCTCGACGCCGTTCGTCTGCTAAAGTCGTCCGCGCCGGTGCGCGAGTATTACAACCGCCGCTTTCAATACATCCTGGTCGACGAATATCAGGACACTAACCGTCCGCAATACGAGCTCATGCTGATGCTGGCGGGCACACGACACAATCTCTGCGCCGTTGGCGATGAAGATCAGTCGATCTACTCGTGGCGCGGAGCCGACATTCGCAACATCCTCGAGTTCGAAAAGGATTTTCCTGAGGCCAAGATCATTCGCCTGGAACAGAACTACCGCTCCACGCAGAACATCCTCCAGGCGGCAGCGTCTGTGGTGGCAAACAACATCCGGCGCAAAGGAAAAAATCTTTGGACCTCGCACCAGGGCGGGACCAAGATCGGCTACTACGAAGCCCCCGACGGCGAGAACGAAGCTCTCTTCGCGGCCGACTGGATTGCCCGCTACGTCCGCGAAGCCGCGCATCGCGGAGAGGCCGCCCGCGCGGCAGTCCTCTACCGCACGAACTCCCAGTCGCGCCTGTTTGAAGAGGCCATGCGCCGTTACGGTCTGAAGTATCACGTTGTCGGAGGTTTCTCGTTTTACGAGCGCGCCGAGATCAAAGACATGATCTCGTATCTCAAAGTCGTCTTGAATCCGGATGATTCGATTTCGCTGTTGCGTGTCATCAACACTCCGACGCGCAGCATCGGCAAGGGTACGATTGATACTCTGGAACGGCTCGCCCTGGAAACAGGGCTGTCGTTATGGGGCGCAATTGGCGAGGCCATTCGTCGTCAGCTCCTGCCTCAGCGCGCCCTCGCTGCAGTGCGGAACTTCCAGCGGCTCATTGAAGACGCCCGTGCCATGCTAGCCGGAACTTTTGTCGAGCGATTGGAAGAAAGTGTGGGCGCGGGCGACTCGCCCGCGTCTGCGGATGCCGCAACGGAATCAGCCACAATGAACGGAGACGCTACTGCGTTCGATCCGACCGAGTTCGACAATACGGCCTTCGATTTCGCTGGAAGCTATGCGGGTAACGAGGCCGCCGTGGGAGACAGCACCCGCGTCCCGCCGGGCGCAGACCACGCAAACCCCCAGCTGGACATTCCGCCAGATGCTGCTGGGCTGGAATTCTCCAGCCACTTCCCGAACCCTACCGTCTCCAGCGCCGAGATCCTCAAGTTCCTCATCGACCGCACCGGCTACATTAAGCAGCTGGAAGAAGAAGATACTCCTGAAGCTTATTCGCGCATCGAAAACCTACGCGAATTGCTTAATGCGGCCATGGACTCGCGCGACCGCGCCGAAACTCTCGACCAGTTCCTGGATCATGCCGCTCTGGTGAGTGACGCTGACGATTACGACGAGCGCGCGCAAATCACGCTCATGAGCCTGCATGCCGCCAAGGGCCTGGAGTTCCCGCTGGTATTCCTTAGCGGTCTCGAGGAAGGACTTTTCCCGCATTCGCGCACCATGCTGCAGCCCGACGACGTCGAAGAAGAGCGCCGCCTCTGCTACGTGGGCATGACCCGCGCAATGGATCAGCTTATCCTCACGCGGGCCCTCTACCGCCGGAGATACGGGACTGAGCTGCCGGAAGCCAGCGTGCCATCGCGCTTCCTGGAAGAAGTGCCAGCAGCCCTAATCGAAGAGTTGGGCGCGCCGCGCCGCAGCCGATCGACGGTGGGGGCAGGTGCCTCTTGGATAGGTTCAGGGCAAGCTTTGTCCACGCCGTCGGGTAGCGCAGATCACACTTCCGCACACTATTCCTACGAAGACGAGGATCAAAGCACGAGTTGGCGAGTCCGCGATCATGCCGGCAGCATCGCGGCCAATCGATCTCGCCAGAAACCCACAGTGCCGGCAAAACCCTTCAACTCTATCGAGAACATCGCCGAGTTCTTCACTTCGCGTGGCAAAAAATTCACTGTCCCGAAAACGCCTGTAGAAAAGCCCACTGGCAAGCGCGGCTTTCGTCCCGGCCAGAAAGTCCGCCATCCCAAATACGGAGAAGGAACCGTCTACCAGCGCGAAGGGGAGGGCGAAGAAGCCAAGATTACGGTACAATTTCCTCGCTTCGGGTTGAAGAAGCTGGTGGAGAAGTATGCCCAGTTGGAGCGGGCTTGAGACGATTGAGTAATTGGGTAATTTGGTAATCGGGCGAATTGTTCATGCAAAGTTGAGCGTCCCGATTTTCAAGTTACAAAATTACGATTACAAATTCAATCCAAGAAAGCATTCATGGCAAATACAAAATCACTAAGCAAAGAAGAACGCAAGAAAGCCCGCCGTGCCGCCTGCAAGAAGACTAAAGCGGAAAAGCCAAAAAAGCCCCGCGACTACGCACGCGGATCGAAGAAGCCCAAGGTGAAGAAGCTGGCGCGCGGTCAGGCGAAACGGTAAAGGCAGCAATTGGTATTGAGCGCTTAGCATTTAGCTGGCAGCGGTCGGGGAACCCGACGTTTGTCAGCGATTGCTAAGTGCCAGCAGCCCAGAGCTGGGTTCAGGAGGTTAACAACCTTTTGGCACAACCACCAACCACGACTGAGCCTTCAGCGGATAATGTTATCCGCACCTCGTCTAGCCAGCTTTTCTGTTGCAAGTCGATCGACAAGCTGATTTCCGAAGCGGAAGATCCCGCTCGCCGTCTGAAGAAGACGCTTGGGCCATGGTCGCTGACCGCCCTGGGCATTGGAGCCATCATTGGCTCCGGCATTTTCGTGCTCACGGGCACCGCCGCCGCCGGAGAATACTTCCAGGCGCCATCCATCCTGCACGCGCAAGTTCTCGATCTCATCGTGAACTTGCTTCGCGGCGGAGGGACGGCGCAAGTCCTCATGCACGTGCACTTGCCCGACAAATGGTCCACGCCGGTCTGGGAAACGGGCCACTGGACAGGCTCTTATTTCAACCTGCCAGCTTTCGTGATCATTTTCATACTCACGGTGCTGTTAGTGCGCGGGGTGCGCGAATCCGCGGAGGCTAATAACGTGATGGTCGCCATCAAGATTGGCGCGATCTTGATCTTCTTGGTCGTCGGTGGCGCACTAGTAAATCCCTCGAACTGGCACCCCTTCGCGCCTTCCGGATTCGGAGGCGTCGTCACCGGTGGTGCCATCGTCTTCTTTACCTACATCGGCTTCGATTCCGTTTCTACCGCGGCCGAGGAGGCGCGCAACCCGCAGCGTGATTTGCCCATCGGCATCATCGGCTCGTTGATCGTCTGCACTATTCTCTATGTCGGCGTTTCCATCGTGCTGTTGGGCATGATGAAGTACACCACCTTCGTCTCCGGAGAAGCTGCCCAGGCCCCCGTGGCGTACGCGTTGCAAGTGCTCGGCGCCAGCCGATGGTCTCGTTCGATCATCGTGATCGGAGCGCTTACCGGGATGATTTCATCGCTCCTGGTCTTCCAATACGGCCAAGCTCGCATCTGGTATGCCATGTCGCGCGACCGCCTTTTCCCCAAGCTATTCTCCAAGGTTCACGCTAAGTTCAAGACGCCTCATTACTCCACCTGGATCGCCGGTTTTGCCGTCGGTATCCCCGCCGGAATCTTTGCCATCAGCGATGCCGCCGATCTCTCGAACATCGGCACGCTTTTTGCGTTTGTTCTGGTGTCACTGGGCGTGATCATCCTGCGCCGCACTCAACCCGACCGCAAGCGGGTGTTCAAAGTGCCCTTCGTTCCATGGTTCCCGTTGGTCTCAATCGTGTTGTGCGGCGGCCTGATGACCGGTCTCACCGTCATCACCTGGCTGCGCTTTGTGATTTGGCTCGGGCTGGGCTTGCTGATCTACATCTTCTACAGCCGCCACCGCAGTGAGTTCGGGAAGAGGTAGTGTCAGCCGCAACCAGCCTCAAGAGTCTTCCCCCCGCATTCGACGCTCTGCTTCGCCCTGTGAGTTTCTCTCCCTCGCAAATATGCTGTCCACAATCTACAATCTGAACCATGTCCCCTGCGCCCGACCGGCCCAACAGCTTCATCCGCCTCCTGCCCAAGGCCGAACTGCATCTGCACCTCGAGGGCGCCATTGATGCCGCTACCCTGCTCGAACTTAAACATCGCCACGGGGGGTCTGGTTCGCTCGCCGAAGTCGACAAACTCTATCGTTATCCAGACTTCGACGGTTTCTTGATGGCCTTCAAGGCCATCACCGAGCATCTGCGCTCGCCGGAGGACTACGAACTCATTACCTACGGCCTCATGCGGCAACTGAAGGAAGAAAACATTCTGCACGCCGAGATCTACGTTTCGGTAGGAGTCTGCCTGTGGCGGAATCAGGATTTCCCTGCGATCTTCGAAGGACTGGAACGCGGACGCCAGCGTGGTAAGCGCGACTTCGGCATCTCGGTGCTGTGGATTTTCGACGCCGTCCGCCACTTCGGAGCCGAAGCTGTGCAAAAGGTATTTGAGCTAGCCGTCCGCTATCGCGACCGCAACGTGATCGCGGTTGGAATTGGCGGCGACGAACAGAAGGCCCAGCCAGAACTCTTCCGCGATTCCTACGCTTACGCCGCCGACAACGGCCTTCACCTAACCGCGCACGCCGGAGAGACCGCAGGCCCCGAATCCATCTGGGGAGCGATCAACCTGCGAGCCGAGCGCATCGGTCACGGCCTGACCGCCGCGCACGACCCTGACCTTCTTGAGGAACTCGCCCAACGTCAAGTGCCAATCGAAACCTGCATTACCAGCAACCTCCGCACCGGCTGCTGCAAGACCGTCTCTGAACACCCGGTGAAGCAATACTTCGATCATGGCCTGATGATCACGCTGAACACGGATGACCCAGCCATGTTCGGCACCACGTTGTCGCACGAATATCAGCTCGCGCAGCAAGCCTTTGGCTTCACCGACGAGCACCTCCGCGAGCTCGCCCGCAACTCCTTCGAGGCGTCATTCCTGCCCGCCGAAAAAAAGCTGGAATTCCTCAACCTGTTCGACGCCGCCATCGCAAGATAGATTGCCGATTGGATCTGATCCTCCGGTCACAACGAGGTAAAATCCGGCAAGCGCAAGTCATCGATAGCAGACAATGGAGAATTGCCCATGCCCATCCGACCCATCGTTCAACTAGGTGACCCGCGATTGCGCGAAACCGCCAGCCCGGTAAAGGATCCAAGGTTGCCCGAGGTGAGCGTGCTGGTCAGAGATCTCGCCGATACTCTTGCCCATTGGCGGACTAGGACTGGCTACGGCTGCGGTATCGCCGCACCCCAGCTGGGTGTGGGCCTCCGGGTGATCTTCCTGCAATTGCCTGGTGCCGAAGCCTGGCCATTAGTGAACCCGGAAATTATCGAGCGCAGTGCAGAGAAGATCGTCGTCTGGGACGTTTGCCTGAGTTTTTTTCAATCTTTATGCAAGTGGAACGGCACCGCGCAATCACTGTCCGTTATCAAGATCCTCGCGCCGAGTGGCATGAGGTTCAGGCAAGCGACGACCAGAATCTATCGGAGCTTCTCCAACATGAAATTGACCACCTCGATGGCATTCTCGCCGTCGACCGGATCACTGACGTGAAAACGCTTTGCACCCGTGAAGAATTTGAAAAACGATATCGAGCCTCCAGCCCTTATGCGCTGATTCCTGCGAAGTAATTCAAGAGATTTAAGAGCTCAGATTTCATGCCAGCCGATCTGATGCCATCGGCGGGAGTCTGCTGTGAACTCAGTCACAACGGTATATTTCCGTGCTTTTTCGGAGGATTCTTGTCGCGCTTAGTCTCGAGCATTGCCAGCGACTGAATTAGTTTCTTGCGCGTTTCCCGTGGCTGGATCACGGCGTCCACGAACCCGTGCTCCGCTGCCACGTAGGGGTTGGCAAAGCGTTCGCGAAATTCTTCGATCTTGCCGTTGCGCACAGTTTGCCGTTCCGCTTTTTTCAACGCGCTCCCGTTTGCGGCCCGGTCCAGTTCGCGCTTGTACACGATATCCACCGCGCCCTCTGGACCCATGACCGCGATCTCGGCGCTCGGCCAAGCGTAGTTCACGTCAGTGCGGATGTGCTTTGACGCCATCACGCAATACGCGCCCCCATAAGCCTTGCGAGTGATCACGGTGACCTTCGGGACGGTAGCCTCTGCAAAGGCATAAAGCAGCTTCGAGCCGTGCTTGATAATGCCGCCGTATTCCTGTGCTGTTCCCGGCAGAAACCCTGGCACATCCTCAAACGTCACCAGAGGAATGTTGAAGCAGTCGCAGAAGCGGACGAAACGCGCGCCCTTGATGGATGCATTGATGTCGAGCGTTCCCGCCAGCATCGCTGGCTGGTTAGCCACGATCCCAATCGCGCGGCCGTCCAACCGTGCGAAGCCTACCACGATGTTCTTGGCGTAGTGATCCTGCACCTCAAAAAAATAGCCGTCATCTACAACCGCATGAATCACCTCCTTCATGTCATAAGGCAGGTTCGACTGTTCGGGCACGATGTTGTCCAGCGCACCGTCGGCGCGGTCAATCGGATCCGACGAAGCTTTCCGCGGCGGATCATCGATATTGTTTGAGGGCAGGAAGCTGAAAAGCTCCCGCACCATTTTCAAGCATTCAGCATCGTCGTGCGCCAAAAAGTGTGCCACGCCTGAGGTTTCGTTGTGCGTCATGGCGCCGCCCAGTTGTTCTTTGGTGACGTCCTCATGCGTGACCGTCTTGATCACGTCCGGCCCCGTGATGAACATGTAAGAAGTCTTGTCCACCATGAAAACGAAATCTGTAATGGCCGGCGAATATACCGCCCCGCCTGCGCACGGTCCCATGATCGCCGAAATCTGCGGCACCACACCGCTGTAGAGGGTATTGCGCAGAAAAATGTCGGCGTAGCCCGCCAGTGACATCACGCCCTCCTGAATACGCGCGCCGCCTGAGTCGTTCAGCCCAATCACGGGCGCGCCCGTCTTCGCCGCAAGGTCCATGATCTTCACGATCTTCGCCGCATTCGCCTCGGACAGCGACCCACCAAACACGGTAAAATCTTGCGCGAACACATACACCAGCCGACCCTCGATCCGTCCATAGCCCGTAATGAAACCATCTCCATAGTACTTTTGCTCGGCCATTCCGAAATCATTGCAGCGATGCGTGACCAATTTGTCGGTCTCCTCGAAAGAGCCGTCGTCCAGCAGAAACTCGATGCGCTCCCGCGCCGACATCTTCCCTTCTTTGTGCTGCCGTTCGCGGCGCTTTTCGCCGCCGCCTTGTTCGGCAAGGCGATTGCGTTTCTTGAGTTCGGCCAGTTTGTCTTCGTGTTTCATGGCGCAGCGATTATAGCGGTTGGAAAGAATGCGTGTTCGGATCAGCGGAAACAATTCGGCGAGAGATGTTCCCGGCGGAAAACTGGGTGTTGCGGAGAGTGAAGCTGGCGGGTTATGGGAAGTCGTGCCCTGATGCAGGGAAGGCTAAGAGCCGCAAGCCGTGCTCGCTTCAAGACCGGTCATTGCTTCCGAAGGTGGAAGCTATCTTTCGTGACCCACCTGATCACTTTCCTGTGCGCCAATCCCACACTGGGTTGCCCTTGTCGTCTCGGAACAGGAGAGTATCGGTGCCCCTTACCAATTGCCGGGCGAGGATTATGTCCAAGGCCTCCAGTTTGACTTTTGAACCCGTGACTGCAATCTCGTCACCTTTGACGAAATTGATGCCCATCTCTTCTTGAAATGCTTTGGGGCAGACGTAGATGTAGACCTTGTCGTCCCCATTCTTGATGATGAGCTCTGTGATGTCCCTTTTAGCTCCTAGAGGAAGGAGCTTTACTTCGTCCACCACTCCTTTGGTTTTCATTTCGGAATGGAGGTCGTACTTGGGAAGGCCACCTGCATCTTGCGAAGGTTTTTGCGCCGGCGCCATGGTGACGCACAACACTAAAAACAAGGCTAATCGCAACCCTGTTTTGGTGACTGGGGAACGCAGGATGGAATTTTTCAGACTAAGTAGCACGGGGCCTCCTAGTGGCCGGCCGAGAACCCGATAGGGAGGGCAAGGCGCGTTCCGTCGCGCACGGCCCGGAGAAACAATGAGCAGCGGTTCTCGGGTTTGCCAAAAAGGTTCTCTTAGCTATAAAGCCGTCTATTCGTTCGTCCACTAGGAAGACAAGAGGATGGTACACCCTGTTGGCTTTGCAGGCTACGGCTTTCAAGCAGCGCAGGGGCGTCCCAAAAAGGGCGGAGGCGCCGGGTTGGCAGCGATGCGAGTCTGCCTTCTGCGAGACCCGCTATTCTGGGAGCCGCAATCCGAATTCGGGAAAGGGCATCGTCAATCGATCATGAAGCGTCTGGTAGGAGCGGTTGTGCACCTATACTGTGGGCGTGGCGATTGTAGACAGGAGTTCTGACCCGAACCGGCAGATCGACCCGCTCGCAGTAACCACCGCTTCTCCGCCTAAGTTGGAAACCGATCTGATCAGCCCCCTGAGGCGGTATTGGGGGTACAGTTCGTTTCGTCCTCTGCAGGAGCGGATTGTTCGCAGCTTGCTGGCAGGGCACGATACTTGCGTGGTGATGCCGACGGGCGGGGGCAAATCGTTGTGCTATCAGCTGCCGGCTCTGGTGTCGGGGAAGACGGCAGTGGTGATTTCTCCTTTGATTGCGTTGATGCAGGATCAGGCGGCGGCTTTGGCGCAAATGGGGATTCCGGCGGCGGTGTTGAACAGCACATTGGCGGCTGATGCGCAAGCGGCGGTGATGGGCAAG
>WNEZ01007503.1_pt1 | contig 10082 bp, 6 predicted proteins | sample 5400521 | NCBI WGS metagenome assembly WNEZ01 (sample SAMN13153339, study PRJNA577476) | soil metagenome | isolation source: 120 cm saprolite under Douglas fir tree site 2 hole 1 replicate 1 | place: USA:California | collected 2015-04-18 | reverse complement strand
CCTGCTTCCTCCCAGCCTGGCGCGCCACGCGCACCGACCCCGCCCGCATCCTCCGCGAGTGATTCGGCCGCCACACCGCCATTGGTGCCCTGCGGCTTGTCATCCCGAGCGTAGCCGAGGGACCCGCTTTTCTCTTCTCCCCTGTGGTCTGAGGCGGCAAAACAAAGGCGCTCGGTCAAGGGCCTCCACATGTGCGACGGAACCCTACGCGCCTGCTGCGCGCCTCTTGACAGCGCCTTCGTTTTTATCGAGCGGCACCCACGAGTACGCCTGCTGCCCACAGAGGATCGTACGCGAATGATATGCTCAGCGAATGGTTTCAGGAACAAGAGATCCTCGAAATCTCTGCGCCACCGCCTTCTGGCCGATACAGAGAACTACGTACGTATATCCACGTACGTAGGTTTGCGCCCGTAGACATGGGCCATACACTGTTATCTACTGCCACTGAGTTTAGAGGCAGACTGCGTGACCCCTCTCAAAGCGCGTCCGGTGGTCTCACTTTATTTCACTGTTTCTCCCTTTGTGTCAGCCACGTCTGTCCGTGCTTCACAAATTCCGTTCAATTGCGTGTTTCTCCCCAGGGCCGGTCGCTTCCGGGCGATAGCTCCCTCAGGAAGAACGAACTGGAGAAAGCCAATGGTATGGAAACTATTCGCGTCCAGTGATCTGCTGCCTCACGGTTTTTGCTACCAGTGGAAGCCGCTTCTCGTCTGGTTGCACGTAATATCAGATACCCTCATCGCCGTTGCGTACTTCTCGATCCCGCCCATTCTGATTTATCTGGTAAAGAAAAAGCGAGACCTCCCATTTGACTGGATGTTCGTTTGCTTCGGGACTTTCATCGCTGCCTGTGGCGCAACGCATGTGATGGAGGTAGTGACGCTCTGGCTGCCGCTGTACTGGATTTCGGGCGGGGTCAAAGTGATCACCGCTCTGGCCTCCTTATCCACCGCGGCGCTGCTTGTGCGTGTCGTTCCTCGAGTTCTTTGCCTGCCGAGCACGCAAGAAATGCGGGCAGCAAATGAAGAACTGAATCGGCAGGCCGCCACGCTGAAGAAAACCGAGGAAAGATTTCGACAAATGGCCGACAATATCCAGGAAATATTCTGGATTTTGGATCCACAGACTAAGGAAGTTTCCTACGTGAGTCCGGCATTTGAACAGATGTGTGAACTCCCCCTAGATTCGCTCTATTCCAATCCAACCTCGTACCGTGAATTGATACATCCCCAAGACCGGCAGCGAGTGCTTGCGAAACTTGATGAGTTGGAGAGTACGAATCGCTTCGATGAGGAATTTCGCATCGTCTGCCCCAGCGGGACGGTGAAGTGGATAAGAGCGATTGGATTTACCGCGAAAGATCCGGCGGGCAACGTTAGGACACTTGTCGGCACGGCGCAGGAGATTACCGCTCGCAAAGAGATGGAAGTCGTATTGCGAGAGAGCGAGGATCGCTACCGCGATTTGGTTGAGCATTCCACCGATCTGATCTGCACGCACGATTTGCAGGGGCGTCTTTTGTCCGTCAACGAGCTGCCCACCAAACTTCTTGGGTACTCCCGCGAGGATGTGCTGAATAAGCCCATGCGGGATTTTCTGCTGCCGGAGGCGCGCGCTCAATTTGATCAATCTCTCCTGGACATACAGAGAGACGGCTTCGTCAAAGGTTTAATGGTCGTTCTTACAAAGACCGGAGAACGCAGAATCTGGGAGTACCACAATACGCTTCGAACGGATGGCGTGAGCGCACCTGTCGTTCGAGGGATAGCACATGACGTTACCGAGCAGAGGCGCGTAGAGAAGGCGCTGCGACTATCGGAAGAAAAGTTCTCGAAGGCATTTCATTCATCTCCTGCCGAGATTGTGATTACCACGCTTCAGGAAGGTCGATTCTTGGATGTCAACGAAAGTTTTGAGCGAAACATGGGTTTTGCCCGAGACGAGGCCATCGGTCACACTACTCTTGAACTTGGACTGTGGGCCAAGCCCGACGAGAGAGCGACAGTTGTAGAGCAAATTAAAAAGCAAGGTGGAGTGCGAAATCTGGAGATACGGCTTCGAACCAAATCGGGCGCAACGAGAGTGAAGCTCTACTCGGCGGAGCAAATCGACATAGGTGGCAAGCAATGTCTGCTCGCAGTCTGCGAAGACATCACCGAGCGCAAGCGGGCGGAGGAGGCGCTCCGCAAGACCGAAGAGCAGTTCAGCGCGATTCTGAACCACAGCCCAAACCTGATTTTTCTCAAGGATGTGGACGGGCGCTACCTACTCATTAATGAAGAATACAGAAAAACCTTTCGCTTCACGCGAGATCAGATTTACGGCAAGAAAGACATTGAGATTTTCCCACCTGATCAGGCCGCCGTATTTCGCGGAAGTGATCTCCAGGTGCTCCATGCCCGCGCTCCAATGGAGTTCGAGGAGGTGGCCCTTCATGACGATGGTCCGCACACCAGCATCGTGCAAAAGTTTCCCTTGTTCGACTCACGTGGCGAAATATACGCCATTTGCGGCTTTGTCACCGACATCACAGGCCGCAAGCGAGCGGAAGAGGAACTCCGGCGGCTTTCTGGGCAGCTTTTGCGTTTGCAGGACGAGGAGCGGCGCAAGATCGCCCGGGATTTGCACGATTCCACGGGCCAAGGCCTAGTGGCCTTGGCAACGATGCTGGGTCAACTCCGTGCTTCCATTCCTTCGGGCGAGCAAAAACCACGAAGACTTCTTTCCGAGTGCACGTCTTTGGCGGACAGGTGCGTTCGTGAAGTGCGCACGCTTTCTTACGTGTTACACCCACCGGTGTTAGATGAAGCTGGTTTAGAGGACGCGATTCGAGAGTATGTGAGGGGCTTCACGAAACGGAGTGGAATCCACGTGGAATTGGAGCTCTCGCCGCGTCTCGGACGCATGGAACGAGAGATCGAGCTGGCCTTATTCCGAGTCGTGCAAGAGAGCCTCACAAACGTCCAGCGCCATTCGGGAAGCCACCGAGCCAAGATACGGATTGATCGCAACACGCATCTCACCCTGGAAATCAGCGACTTTGACCACGAAGCCCCTGCCAGGGTGCCAAGGGGTGAAGAGCAGCCCCGGTTCGAAGGTGGTGTGGGCATTCCCAGCATGCAAGAGCGAGTGAAGTTGATCGGCGGGCAGTTGGATATTGATTCCGGCAGTGACGGCACGACCGTACGCGTGACGCTGCCTCTCGGGGAGAACACACGTGAAAACACTACGCATTCTGCTGGTTGACGACCACGAACTGGTGCGGCGTGGCGCACGGGGCGTCCTCCACTCCCGACACGGATGGAGAGTTGTCGGCGAGGCAGCGAATGGCCGTGAGGCGGTAGAAAAGGCCATAGCACTGAAACCGGATGTGGCCGTAGTCGATATCAGCATACCCCAGCCAGATGGAATCGAGGTAACGCGTCAAATTCGGGAGGCAGTTCCGGCTACCAAAGTACTTGTGCTCACGATGCACGAGTCAGAACAGATGGTGCAGCGTGCATTGGAGGCGGGGGCTCACGGGTACATTTTGAAATCCGATCTCACGGAGTGCCTTGTGAAAGCGGTCAAAGGCGTTTCTGAGGGCCAGCGTTTCCTCACCCCGAAAGTATCTGAAATCGTGCTGGAAGGCCTTCTCAAGAAAGAAAGCCAGCATCAACCAGGGGAGCGCATAGATGCGCGAGCAACTCCTCGCGAGACAGAGATCATCAGCCTCCTGGCCGAGGGGAAAACGAATAAGGAGATCGCCGCGCTCCTGGGGATCACGGTCAGGACTGTCGAGACCCACCGATCCAAGATCATGCATAAGCTCGGCCTCCATTCCTTGGTGGAGCTGATTCACTATGCCATGCGCCACGGCATAGCCACAGCCCAAGGACGCTAGACCTTACCGGCGCATCAGGAGTGGATAACCGGGGCTGGTTTGGTCCTGTTTCCGTGATGTTCGAGAATGAGCTATCGGAACCAACGCATGGCCAGTCGGACAGGTATTTTGTAGGCGTGGCCGCCCAAACTGGGTGTGGTTTTACGAACTACTGGGCCGCGATAATTAGTTCATGAGCCACGCATCGCACGACGTAAAGCGCAGATATCCGCGGATCACAATGCCGAAAGGCATGTTGGTGGCCTGGCAGTGTATCGATGGCAAGGGAATATCGCGTATTGTTACGCTTGGGCTTGGCGGACTGTTTGCTTCCACTCCGGATCCGGCGCCCGTCGGCACGCTCCTGAAACTGCTCTTTGATGTTCAGGGTGGGGAAGTGCGCGCCCGGGCGATAGTGAAAAACATCAAGCCGGGTGAAGGCATGGCGGTCGCGTTCATCGACATGGGTTACGAAGACCGCGCGCGGCTGCACCAGTTGGTCAAGCGATTGGCGGACTAAGCCGAGTCACGCACGCATCGCTTCGGCGGTTTGGCGGGCGATCAACAAGAACCCTTTCGCGGTGGCATCTTTTCCGAGTGCGGTGAGGTGCTCACGAGCCGCGGTAGAATCGCCCCAGCGCATTTCCATCTGGCCCAGGGCAAGGCGCGCTTGCAGCTGGAATCCGGCATAGCCCGCCTTGGTGGCTTTCGCCAGCGCGGCTTGCAGGGCCGTCTTTGCCTGCGCGGAGCGTCCGAGAGCGCTGCGCACCCGTCCGCCGGTGATCTCCAAATTCAAGCGGGTGGAAAAGTTCTGGCTCTTCTTGGCGATGGCCTCGGCGGCCTCAAGTTCCCTGCGGGCGTCCTGAAATTTTCCCTGCGCGAGAAGAATATCGGCAAAAACGGAGTGAGCAAAAACTGCTCCGTCCACCGATTTTTCTTTTGCGAACTCTTCCAACGCCTGGCGAATCTCCGCGGTGTTGACATGCGCGAGCTGACCATCATCCACGGAGAGATCGTCCAAGGCGAGACGCGTATAGGTCGCAGGACCTTTTTCGCCGATGTCCGTTTGCAGGCGGAGCGCTTCCTCGTAGCTCTTCCGCGCTTCGGCAAGCTGGCCTTGATCCGTTCGAATGTCGCCGATATTGTCGAGCGCCCAGGCGGAAATACGCTTGTCACCGATCGACCTTGCGAGCGACAGGGCCTCCTGCTGGACATTCATGGCCTCCGCTAAGTCTCCCTGACCCCGGCGGACATTCGCCAGTTCCGACATGTTGACCGCGGCGTTGTTCTTGTCGCCGAGTTGCTGAAAGCCGGCAATAGCCTGTTCCAAATCTTTTCTGGCGTCGGCAAGGTCGCCCTGCTTGGACAGCGTCTGACCCAGGTTAGCCAGCGTAATGAGCTGTCCCCACTTGTTCCCGGTATGGATGGCAATTTGGTAGGCCTGCCGATACATTTGCGCGGCGCGAGCCAGATCGCCGCGGTCCAGGAGAACGAGCGCCAGGTTATTCAGCGCGCTGGCGATCCCGTTTTGATCGCCGGATTCCCGAGCGATGGCGGAAGATTTCTGGAACAAGGCTTCCGCACCATCGAAGTCGCCGTGGTCCCAACGCAACAGCGCAAGGCGATTGAGCTCGGTGGCTACGCCGTTGCGATCCCCAGCCGTGTCGTAGATTTGTTTGGCGCGCTCGTATAGAGGAGCGGCTGCATCCGGTTGGCCGAGTCGCCAAACAGCAAAGGCGCGAATATCCAGGGCGCGTGCCACCAGCAATTGCGCGCCAAGCGCTTCACCCTTGGCGACGGCCGCGGTGCCGGCGGCGTCCTCGCGCTTGAAGTCCGCCAACGTTCTTGCTGCCTCTCCTTCGGCGACGTCAATTGCGGGATCATCGCCGCTGGGCGCGGGCAGTTTGCGAAGTGATTCGATGGTTGCCAGCGAATCTTTGGGGCTGCCGCCGCGGTTCTCGGACCTTGCCAGACGCAGGCCGTAATCGAGATTATCCGGGAAAAATGTGAAGAGCGACTTGTAGATTTCGACGGCTTTGTCCCAGGCACCGATCGTTTCGCGATAGCGGCCCTCGATGAGAAGACGCTGCTCGCGCGGCAGGCCTGCCGACAGATCGAAAGCCTTCTTGGCTTCTTCCTTGGCTCGTGCGTCATAGCCGAGCGCGGACCAGGCGGAAGAAAGGGCAGAGTGGGCCAGGGCAGAATTGGGGTCGGCGGCAACCGCTCCTTGAAGAAGATCGCGGGCGGCGCGCGCGTCAAAGCGGCGCAGCTTGGCGAGGCCTTCGGCGTACAAGCGGCCTGCTTCGGGTTCGGTGAGCAGCGCGGCGCGCACGCTGGTGATGTCCGCTGGGGAAATGGCTTCGACACTGAGTTTCTCGCGAAGCTGCGCCCCGGCGTTAGATACCAGGTCGAAGAGTTGGCTCTCCGTTCCGGTTACAGAAACAACTCCGGTGGTCTCCCCGGTGAGCGCATCTTGCAGCCGTACGTCGAGGCGAATTTGCCCCCCGGCGTCTTTTCCCAAGTCGACGTAAGAGCCGAGAACCACAAAATCAGCGCCGAGATTTTTGCGCACGCGCGCCAGCGTGTCCCTCGCCAAACTGTCAGGATCGGAAAGCGAAAGGTCCAGCTTGGTGCGCGCGACGTTTTCTTCGGCAATAGTTCGAAGTTTCTCGCCGGTCCCGAGCTCCGTGGTAAGCATTTCGGAAAGTCCCGTGGAGAGCCACGCGGCATCGGGCCGGCCGGAGACATTCTTGAAACCAAGCACCGCGACGGAACGGCGCGCTTTGACAGGGGAAGAAATCATGCCTGCGGCCGCCGGTGTTCCGCGATGCAGCAAGCGGTTGCCTAACGCGCTGTAATTAAGACCAAGCCCAAGTCCCGCCACGAGAAGAGCGGCTCCGGACAGCCCAGCCGTTACGAGAAGAGGCGTGCGACGCCGCGGCGGATGTGGGTGAGCGCCTTTGCTGACGGCTTCCAAAGCGATGCGGAACTCGCGAGCAGATTGGTAACGTTGCGCCGGATCTTTCTCCAGCGCCTTCATCATGACGCTTTCCAGCAACGGCGAGATGCGGCCATTGCGCGAACTCGGAGGATCCGGAGTTTCGTGGAGGATGGCGCCGATCAGCTCCGCGCTTTGCGACTGCGGAAAGGGCCGCAGGCCCGTGGCCATTTCGTAGAGCACCGTTCCGGCGGCATAGATGTCGCTGCGCGCGTCCACGGGCAAGCCGCGCAATTGCTCGGGAGACATGTACGGCACGGTGCCGGAGATGTTCGTGGAGGTGGTGGTAATACTCTGCGTGAGGTCGCTTTCTTGTGCCGGGACGAGCAGGAGCGCGAGACCAAAATCCAGAATCTTCAGGCGGCCGTCCGGCGTGACCATCAGGTTGCTGGGTTTGAGGTCGCGGTGGATGACGCCGTTCTCGTGGGCGACTGCCAGAGCTTCGGCCAACTGCGCGCCAAGGCCAACGACTTCCAGCTCCGCCAGCGCGCCGCTTTTCAGCCTCTGGCTGAGCGGGCTGCCGGGAACAAGCTCCATGGCCAGAAAGTCCACGCCGGACTGCGAGTTGAATTCGTGGACGGTTTCGATGTTCGGGTGATTGAGCTTGGCGAGAGTCAAGGCTTCTTTGCGGAACTGGCGGCGCGCGCTTTCGTGTGTAAGCGTGCCGGACGGCAAGACCTTCAGCGCGACGTCGCGATCGAGCTGCTCGTCATGGGCGCGATAGACTTCCCCCATGCCGCCCGCGCCGATTCGCTCGACGATGCGGTAGTGGCCGATCGTCTGGCCAATCATTGGCAGGGCACCGCCTCTGCGCGGGAATGTTAGGCCGCGGCCGGAAGCAAGTCAATTCGGCGAGCTCAGAAATTCAACGCAGGTGGGGCGCCATCAACGTGACGAATTCACGAGACGAAACGATCTTGGTATTCCTCCAAAACTTTGGAAAGTGACGCGCATTGCCGGTGATGAGGTAGTCCGCGCGAGCGGCCTCCGCACACTCAAGGAAAATGTTGTCCGCGGGATCGCCGGTGACTTGCCCGAACGGATCGGATTGACAAGGCGCGAGCGGTTCTTGATGAATTGAAGATATTGCAAGCGCAGGCCCTTGCGGATGTGCAGCTCGGGGCGGAACAGCACGGCCCGATATTCCCGGAGGATGGGCTCTGAAACATAGAGCTGAGCGGGCCTAGAGGTTGCCAGTAGCAAGACCGTGCGCTGCAGTCCTTCGGGTTTGAGCGCCGCAGAAACGACAATGTTGGTGTCGATGACCAGACGAAGCGAAAGCATCAGCGCTTGGTTTTTCGATTTCGTGCTTTGGCGATGATGCGATCAATTTGTGCGGAGGTGAGAGCGTCCGTGCGCCTGCGCTTCGATGCCTCACCTATCGCGCGGAGGATTTCCGGCTCTGGAGCGGCCAGCCGAACATACTGGCGAATGCTCAGCAAAACGGCGCGAGGCGTGCCTCGTTTTTGAATTACCAGGGAACGGGATTCCGTTTCAATCTGGCGCAACAGAGCCCCAAGGTTGGCGCGGGCGCGCAGCGCAGAGATAACGATGGGGGCTCTTCTCGCGGCTCTCGGCATAGTGTGCTGCTCAGTTCGATTACCTGAATTGTACAGTTCGCCACGAACGTTGTCTAGCTCGCAGGCGCCGATGATGGCGCCTTCGTATCTAGTGTGGACGATCTCGATGCGGCTGCCTTGCAGCGGGCTCATCTTAACCATTTTAAGATCAAGACCAGTTCTTGAGGCTTGGCCACAGCTGCTGCAGGGAAATCTTCGGCTGGCGGCAGTAGTAGACGGGGAAGTGCTCGTTGGGCATCGCGTAGGGGTGGCCAACTTCGCCCGCAGGTTCGACGGAGTTGAAATAGCTTTCAAGTTCCTGCCGGCGAACACCCAGGACGATGACGCTCTCGCCCGTGTACTCCCGGGGTCCCCAGAAAAAGTAGCTTTGGTGAGGGCTGATGGATTGTGGAAGGCCGTACTTCGGGCCGAATAGGTCAATCGCCGCAGCCTGGCCGTAGGTGCCTGCAAGGATCGCCGTCTTGGGACGGCGATCGGGTGGAAGGGAATTGTAGATACGGGCGGCTTCGACCGTCATCTCTTCCCATCCGAACATGTCGGCATAGAACTGCGGGAGCGGCCCGAGTTTGTCTGTCTCAATGGGCGGGGGAGCGAAATGCAGAAGTTGCGAGTAGCGAATGTAAGCTACGGGGGAGACCACCGGTATGGCCATCGGCGCTCCAATCGCGCCGGTAATCACCAGCAGGCATACGTACGCGGGCTTGAGCCACTGCAGGCCGCGGCGGGAAAACCACGCTTCCATCGCGACTGCTCCAGCGGCAAACAGCATGGGATACGCGGGAGCGACGTAATAGGGCCGGCCATTTGGCGAAAACATGATGACCGCAAGGAGAACGAGCGAGGCCCAGCCCAGAACGCGAAACTGCTTGCCTTGCGGATGCGCAAAGTAGAACCACAGCCCGGCCAGCGCTAGCGGGACGGAGGTAGGAAGCATGTACAGCGCCTGCTGGCCGAGAAATTGTAAATGCGTGAGCGGCACGTTACGCCCGTTGCGGCGGATGTTGGCGAGCAACTCGAAAAATGGGAATTGATGTTGGATGTTCCAGATGAAATTGGGAAGGAATATCAGGAAGGCGATCAGGCCTCCGAGCCAGATCCACGGCTTGAGGAACGTGGAACGCTGTTCGGTAAGCAGCAGTCCCGCGACCACGCCCGTTGCGAAGAAGACGATGCCATACTTGTTCTCAAGCGCTACCCCTGCGACGAGGCCGAACCACAGCCACAATTTCTGGTTGCCGGTCTTGATGATGCGGATCAGGATCAGTGCGCATCCCGCCCAAGCCAGCGGCTCGAAGGCGTTCATCGAGATGTAGTGGTTCATCGAAAGGCAGACCCCTGCGACGAGCACGGCCAATGCGGCGAGTGCCTGGGCAGATCTCTTTCCGCCGAGCGCGCGCGCGATCCATCCGGCGAGAAGCACCGTACACGCACCCGCGAGTGCGGCAAACAAACGGATGGACTGCAGGGAGTCGCCGAAGAGCATCCGCTCGATTCTTACGATCACGGCGATGAACGGAGGCTGGTCGACATAGCCCCAGGCCAAGTGCCGGCTGCACGCCATGAAGTAAAGTTCGTCGCCGAAATATCCGTAGAAGCGCGCGGCATAGAGATGGATCGCCAGCTTGGCAAGAGCGATGTA
>WNEZ01023181.1_pt1 | contig 10083 bp, 5 predicted proteins | sample 5400521 | NCBI WGS metagenome assembly WNEZ01 (sample SAMN13153339, study PRJNA577476) | soil metagenome | isolation source: 120 cm saprolite under Douglas fir tree site 2 hole 1 replicate 1 | place: USA:California | collected 2015-04-18 | reverse complement strand
CCAGCTTTCAATGTGCGGAAACGCCTTGACGTGGACTATTCCTACGGCAGCGATACTCTTTTCCACGTATCTAGAACTGAGCGGCCACCGGGAGAAATCTGTCGTTTGCTTTTGCCAGAAGATTCAGAAGTCCAACGCCTCACCGATGAAGTTACGAGTACGAAACAAAAAACCGCCGACCAAATTGCACTAACTAAACAATTGGAAGTCGACCTATTCAGGTGTCGTCAAATCAGAGACGGTGCCTTAGCCGAACTGCGCACAGCGACATTGGAAATTCGACCATTACCAAGCGAAGGGCTACAGAGCTTTCGTGAACCTCGCGGTTATACCCATTATCGAATGGAGATTTACAACTCTGAGACGGAGACAGCACACAACGTACAAGTCAAGCTAGTTGGGATTGAGCCAACGCCAATCTGCCAACAATTTTGTGCCGATTTCCCCTATGTCGTTCGCCTCGCACATTTAGAGGGCGAGACAGATGCTTCTGTCAGTCACGATATAAACGCAGGAACTAGTCAGTCATTTGAGCTTCTGTTCTCTTGGGAGTCGAGTGACCATCGCATAATGGTTGACGGAATTGATACGAAGCATGCCCTCAGCAGGGATGCAAGGTTCTCAATTGAGGACAAAGAATGCTGGCATCTAAATTACGAAGTCAGTTCTAGTTGGAATGGCATACAAAGACCAATCTTTTTTGTGCGACGTGAAGGAGAAAGTCTGTTTATGTCCCGGTTAGTTTAAGCAGCCCTTGTGAGTTCGTATTCCAGATTATCGGACGCAATGAGTTTGAGCATCGTGTCACAAAACAGGTACGGGTTCTTGCGGTTGTTGAACCGCCACGTCATTTCGTCAGGGTAGGCAGGCTGATGCTTCGCAGAAACCAGATGCCAAGCTCCCATAATCCTGTACCGAGTGCCCCACGGCTCGCGGCTTTCGAGATGTGCGACGCCGCGAGCGTTCCCATTTCCGCAACCTTACGCCTGACTTTTTTCATCACAATCATCTGTGACGCGCAGCACAGACACCCACCCCGCCGTGCGCGACAATAAGCTCTGATTAGGAGAGGGTCGAGGTGCGTCCTTCTCCCAAGCCGGCCAGCGAAGCCGCCCGAAACCCGTTTTGTAAGCTCTTTGACAACCAAATACAGCGAAATCGAAGCTAAGTCATTTGTTATCAAAGACCTTACCCGTAAGCCCTTTAGATTCAAAGACCGGCCCGGAAATTTCCTCCTAACCCCATGATTCCAATAGACAGGGGGAGGGGGGGTACCCTATCTCACCGGTTATTACCTTTGCAGTAAATAGGTGGAAAGACGGGCCGCACGGGAAAATTCCCTAATGCGTCCTTGCCGCCGGAAAGGGTGTAGGGGTCTTTCGACTCCGCAGGGGCTTCACTTCGTGAAGTCCCTGCTCCGCTCAAGATGACATGTTTCGAGTGGGTGGTGAAAACTGATAGATGAAAGCTAAAGGGCCTGGCCCTACAACTTGGACTTCTTCAATCTGATCGAAACTGCTGAAATCGTGCCCTTCCCAATGCCGTCCTACGCGAGTTTTTCCGCAAACCGTTAAAGCCCACGTGTTTATTGCCTCTGATCGGCACGGCTGAACAGGTTGGGGAAAACTAGTTCCCGAGCGGAAAGTGTGCCCGCAGCGACTAAAGAGTTTGCTGAAAAACTCCGCTTGAGCGCCGCAAGTCTCCCTCAGCGGCTGTAAAGCCGTATTCAAATGCGCCACCCAAAACCAAACTCAAGAATCGCTCGCGGCGAACACCCCCGCCCAAGCAGAGCTTGGACGGGCCACCCTTGAGAGTACGGATGGTTCCTGCTACGCTCCTCCTCCCCCCTGTCTTTTCAATAACTTACCCCCATAAAATGCCCCAATTCGCCGCTTAACCCCGATTTTCTCCCCTTCATTGCCTTCTTCGTGCGTAACGTGCACGGTTTCAATAGGATCACCTGTGACCCAACTCCACGCATCGAAACTTTACTGTGGTAGGTTTCCTCGTGGAAAGTCTGTTTGCACAGGTTCCCGTACGCGGGACTACGGGAGAGTTCTTACTCCCAAGCTGAGGAAAGCGAGGCAGAATGCATAAGCCGATCAAGTATGTCGAGAAGGCGGTGACAGTTGCCGCCACCGGCGCATGGGCCGTCTTTGAACGCCTGAACCGCGTTGCTCCGAATGCGTCGCCGACTCCGAAGTGGTCCGATAAGCCCCTGCTCAAGTCGTGGGAAAAGTCGAAGCCGCCGCTCGGCTGGCCGCGCTCGACTGATTCGCTTTGTCCGAAGTGCGTGCCTGAAATTCGGCAGCAGATTCTTGACGGCCACCTGCCGGTGGACGTTCTGATGGACGAAAAGGTCGGCGAGATCAAGGCCCAGATCGTCGAGCGGGACGGCAAAATCTGGATGGTCAAGGACTGCGTCAAGCACGGCCACTTCGAAGACTTGATGTCGATTGACACGGAATTCTCGCAACACCTCGAAGAAGTTTTCCCCGGGCGCGATATCAAGGCCCACAACGACGAGAAGCTGCATCACCACGGTTCTTCGACCGTGAAGTATGGACGCGGCTCGGTGCTCACCGTCGACCTAACCAATCGCTGCAACATGATGTGCGATCCCTGCTTCATGGACGCGAATCAGGTTGGCTACGTCCACGAACTTACATGGGAAGAAATCAAGACCGTGCTCGACAACGCGATTACGATTAAGCCGCGGCGTCAGATGTCGGTGCAGTTCTCCGGCGGCGAGCCTACGCTGTCGCCATATTTCCTCGATGCAGTGCGCTACGCCCGCAAAGTCGGATACAACAGCGTGCAGGCCGCAACCAATGGCATCGAGTTCGCCAAGAGCTTTGAATTCGCGCAACAGGCGGTCGAAGCCGGCATGCGTTACGCCTACTTGCAGTTCGACGGAATCGGCAACGCCGCCAACGATCATCGCGCTGTGGGCAACTTGTTCGATGTGAAGTTGAAAGCGATCGACAATCTGCATCGCGCGGGCTGCGAAATCGTGCCGGTGGTTACCATCATCAACGGCATTAACAATGAGCAGGTGGGACGCATCATTCAGTTCGCGCTCGATAATCCGAAGAAGATCGGCTTCCTTAGCTTCCAGCCGGTTTCGTTCACGGGCCGCGACGAAGCCATCACCGACGATCGGCGGCAGGCGCAACGTTACACGCTGGCGCACCTGGCGCATGATGTAAAAAATCAAACTGGCTTCGGTGTTCCCGCCCGCGACTGGTATCCGATTAGTTTTATGAGCACGTTCTCCGACTGGGCCGACGTCATGCACGCTCAGGACTCCAACAACGACTGGGGCCAGCTTTCTTGTGGGTGCCATCCTAACTGCGGAACGGGGATGGCTTTGATGATTGATAAGGAGACTAAGGAAGCGGTGCCGGTGACCGCTTTCCTGAAGGGCGATCAGCTGGCTAAGGATATTGCCAAGGTGAACGATGCGGCACGCAGCAAGTTCTGGACTGTGTTTGGGATGGCTTTGGCTTTGATGAAGAACTACGATTCGTTCCAATCGCCTACACATTTCAAGATGACGGACCTGCTGAAGAAGTTCGATAAGAACTTCAATGCTACGGGCAAGAACTATGGCAAGGTCGGTCCGGATCGGACGATTGACGACGTGATGAAGCGGCGGCAGGACCGGTGGAACTTCCTGTTCATCGCCGGGATGTGGTTCCAGGATCTGTTTAATTACGACTTTCGGCGCACCGAGCAGTGCATCATCCCGTACGCGACGCAGGAAGGCGAGATCAGCTTCTGCGCTTACAACACGGGCGTGGGCTGGCGCAACATCATTGAGAAGATGCACATGACGTCTACGCTGACCAAGTGGTACGAAGAGCATGGACGTCACGAGATCTTCGCGGGCGGAAAGAAAGTCAACATGGAAGACAAAGAGCACGCCCTCTACCTGCGGGAAGAGATCGTCACCCATGAAGTGCAGCACGATCTCGACAAGCTGGGGATTGCGAAGACGGCGCGCGAAGAGAAGAAGCGGGCCCGCGACAGCAAGGCCGAGAGCAACAAGGTCAAGAACGATGCGGCCTACGACGCACGCATGGCGCAACTCTATCGGGAAGTTGTCCTGAAAGAGAAGCCGGCAACGTCGAATGAAGGTGGATTCATTCCACTGGGCGCGATCACAGCGGCGATTGCTCCGGCAAACGGAAACGGCGGCGTGAGAAAGAGTGAAGAAGTTGGCGAGCCGGTGGCGGGAGACTAGTACCGTGACCGCGTGATGGGCGTCTCGTCCGTCCGGCCGGGCGGGGACGCCCCGCTCTCCGCACACACCCTTGATGAATGTTGTGACGCTGCGCGGCGCACCATGCAGCTTGTGTTGTTCGCGAAGGACTATTTGCGCCCGCAGCCCCGCTCAGCTACAATCGGCCCCTTCTTGGAATGCAAACTAGCTTCGGAAGATGAATGCCCTCAATCGATCGTGACCGCCTGCAGTCCCTAATGCAGTCCGAACAAGAAAAATTCATTGACGAACGGCCCAAATCGAAGGCCCTGTTCGAGCGCGCCCGCAAATCGCTGCTTGGCGGAGTGCCCATGAATTGGATGAGCAAATGGGCCGGCGCTTTCCCGCCGTTCGTGCGCGAGGCTCACGGCGCCGAGTTTTTCGACGTGGATGGACATCGCTACGTCGATCTCTGCCTGGGCGATACCGGCGCCATGACCGGCCACTCGCCTTCGGCCACAGTTTCGGCGGTGCAGCAGCAACTGGCTCGCGGGATTACGCTGATGCTGCCCACCGAAGATGCCGTCTGGGTCGGCGAAGAACTGCAGAAGCGATTCGGCCTGCCCTATTGGCAGTTCGCTCTCAGCGCCACCGATGCCAACCGCTTTGCCATCCGGCTCGCCCGTCAGATTACGGGCCGTGGCAAAATCCTGGTTTTCAACTGGTGCTATCACGGCAGCGTGGACGAAACCTTCATCACATTGGAAGATGGCGTATCGAAAGCGCGCCGCGGCAACGTCGGCCCACCCGTCGATCCTTCGATCACCACCAAGGTTGTCGAATTCAACGACCTCGATGCACTCGCGAAAGCGCTAGGGCCGGGCGATGTCGCCTGCGTCCTGGCCGAGCCCGCCATGACTAATGTAGGCATCGTGCATCCCGATCCCGGCTATCACGAGCGGTTGCGCGAGCTCACACGCAAATACGGAACCCTGCTCATCATCGACGAAACCCACACCATTTGCGCCGGGCCCGGCGGCTACACCCGAGCCGAAAATCTGGATCCCGACTTCCTCGTTTTCGGCAAGCCTATTGGCGGCGGCGTTCCGGGCGCGACTTACGGTTTTACCCAAGGAGTTGCCGACGCCATTGCCGCCCGCCAGAACATCGAGGACTGCGATGTAGGCGGCATCGGTGGTACGCTCGCGGGCAACGCGCTCTCACTGGCGGCGATGCACGCTACCCTAGAGAAAGTTTTGACTCAGCAAGCGTTTGATCGAATGATTCCTCTCGCCGAGCGTTGGACCGCGGGTGTCGAGCAGGCGATTGCCGAATTCGATGTGCCCTGGCACGTCAGCCGTCTCGGGTGCCGGGCGGAATATCTTTTTTCGCGCGATCGCCCGCGCAACGGCAGCCAGGCTCACGACGCCATGGACTTCGAGTTGGAGCGTTTCATGCACTTGTTCGCTATGAATCGCGGCATTCTACTAACGCCCTTCCACAACATGGCTCTGATGTCGCCCGCGACGCAGCAGGAGGACATCGATCGCCACACGAAAGTCTTCCGCGAAGCGCTGAAGGCACTGATCGCCTGAGCATGGATCGCCTGAGCTTGAATCGCCCGAGCCTCGGCACCATTAGTCGAATCTAAAAGAGGATTAAATCGAATCGATGGACTTTTCCGGGAAAGTGGCGCTCATCACTGGCGCGGGCAGCCCGCAGGGGATAGGCTTCGCAACCGCTCGTTTGCTCGCACAACAAGGGTCGAAAATCGCAATCACTTCCACGACAGAAAGAATCCAGGAGCGCGCCCGTGAACTCGCCGCGGAGGGCGCCGATGTCTTTGCTCTCCCCGCCGATCTGCTGGATCACGCTCGCACTCACATGCTGGTTCATGAAATCCTCGCCCGCTATGGCCGCCTCGACATCCTGGTCAACAACGCCGGCATGACTCAGGTCGGAAGTCCTACCGAGACCACCTCGTTACCTCTGGCCGAGCTTTCCGAAAAGGAGTGGGATTACGGCATCGCCATCAACCTAAAGACCGCTTTCAACGTCACGAAAGCCGTTCTGCCGTTCATGCTGACAGCGAACTATGGGCGTATCGTGAACGTTTCTTCTACCACCGGCCCAGTCGTCAGCAACCCGGGCGAAACCGCTTACAGCGCAGCCAAAGCCGGCATGGTCGGGCTTACTCGCAGTCTCGCTCTCGAAGTCGCCCGCAAGGGAATCACTGTGAACGCCATTGCCCCTGGCTGGATCGAAACCGCGTCCTCCACCGGGCACGAAATCATCGCGGGCAAGAATACTCCGGTCGGCCGACCCGGCAGTCCCGACGAAGTCGCCGCAGCGATCGCGTTTCTCGCCTCCGAATCCGCCTCCTACATCACCGGCCAAATGATCGTCGTTGATGGCGGCAATGCGCTCCAGGAGTACAAAGGCCCGCCCGATCTGTACTACTGAATGTGAGCCAGCCGCACACCTTATTCGGCGGACATGAACTTCAGACACACGGGCGATGGGACGTTTAGAGTCTGGCCGGTGGGGGTTAGTCTTCCGGAGTTGGGGTCGATCCGAAAGATTACGATGTTATTGGTATCCTGATTGGCCACGAATAGGAACTTGCCGGTGGGGTCGATCTCGAAGTTACGCGGGGTCTTGCCTTGGGTAGGGAAGTGATCGATGAGAGTTAGAGCGCCGGTGTTACTGTCGATGGCGAAGACGGCGATGCTATCGTGTCCGCGATTGGAGGCGAATAGAAACTTGCCGCTCGGATGCACCTGGATTTCGGCCGTGTCGTTGCTCCCCGAGAAGCCTTTAGGAAGTGTCGAAGCCGTCTTCAGCGCATGCAGCGCACCGTGGCTGGAATCATAGGAAAATGCAGTGATGCTGGACTGCAATTCATTCACTACGTAGGCGAACTTTCCGTTTGGATGAAAAGCGAGGTGGCGAGGTCCGGTCCCGGGGTCGAGCTTGGCGTAGGGCGGAGCGTTCGCGGTGAGGGAGCCGGTTTTTGCGTCAAAGCGGTAGACGAGTAACTTGTCCAGGCCGAGATCGACTGCGATCGCAAAACGATTGTCGGGTGTGGTCTCAATCCAATGGGCGTGTGGGCCTTCCTGGCGTTCGCGATTGACGCTGGACCCGGCGTGCTGAACGAAAGCGGAGGATTGACCCAGGTAGCCGTCCGCCCGGCCGCCGCCCCGAACTGGGAACACAGCTACGCTTCCGCCGGTATAGTTCGCCACCAGGGCGTACTTACCGGTCTTGTCGAATGCGATGTAACAAGGGTCCGCACCGCGCGAGGCGACTTCGTTGAGGAGCGATAACTTGCCGGCCTGGCGATTGATGGCGAAGGCGCTCACTGATCCGCTGCTGGCGCCTTTATACTTCTGGACTTCATTCACCGCATACAGAAATCGGCGGCTCGGGTCGATTGCCAGGAATGACGGATTGGCGGTTTCTGCCGCTACACCGAGCGGAGTCAGCTCAGAGGATGCCGCCTCGAAGCGGTAGGCATAAATGCCTTTGCTCCCCTTCTCGGTATAAGTGCCCACAAAAAGAAGATATTTGTCCTTTGGGGAATCCTTAGCGACAGTTAGGCTGACCAGCGACAGCAGTAGGAAGAGCCATTGCAAGCAGAGGCGGCGAGAGATTGTCATGTGGTTTATCAAAGCGTATTCGTGGTCGGAGCGCAAGAGGGTGAGGCTGGCGGGGAAAGTTCGATGCGAGGCGGGAGGGTGAGCTTGCTGCGGCGGGTGATATCCGGCGGCGCCTTCGCGGGGCGGGGGCGCCCGCGCCACATGGGCAATCACGGGTGCGATATGCTTCCGACATGTCTTCGCGGCGATTGCCGGCTGCAGATGGCGCGCTCATCCAGATCGTGGACGCTGCTCTGGCCGACGTCACGCGGCGTAGCGGAGAGTGGCTGGTGTGTCGTCCAGGATGCACGCAGTGCTGCGTGGGTGTATTTGCCATCCATCAACTGGATGCGGTCCGGTTGCAGCAGGGCCTGACTGACCTCGAAAAGACGGACCCGCAAAGGGCGGGCCGTATTCGCGAGCGGGCGCGAGATTCGATGCAGCGGTTGTCGGCGGAGTTTCCCGGCAACGTGAAAACGGGCGTGCTCGACGAAGGTCCGGAGGCGGAAGAGCGCTTCGCGGAATTTGCGAACGACGAGGCCTGTCCGGTGCTCGATCCGGAGACCGGATTGTGCGATCTTTACGATGCCAGGCCGATGATTTGCCGCACGTTTGGTCCCCCCGTGCGATCGGAAGGCGGCCTGGGAGTGTGCGAGCTGTGTTTTCATGGTGCGACTGATGAGCAGATTGCCGCCTGCGAGATGGCCGTCGATTCGAACAGCGATTCGGACGACCTGGAAGCGAAGCTGCTGGCGAAACTGGAGAAGACTCGAGGTCCGCGTGGGCGGACGATGGTTGCGTTCTGCGTGAAATGAAGAGCGGGAGTTCGCGGCGAACTGCAGATCCCTCGCTTCGCTCGGGATGACAATTCTTTTTCCTTAGATAGGGTTTGCGGACGTGAGGGTCCGCGCCGCACGCTACACATTGTTAAGGGACTCTTAATTTTGAATCCGATACCAAAGGTACCTTCCGCGCGGAGAAAGAAAAGTGCTAGTTTCGTGCTACAGCGAAGCGAACACTTATGCAGACTAACGAATACGATCTGATAGTTATTGGAAGTGGTCCGGCGGGGCAAAAGGGCGCGATTTGCGCAGCGAAAATGCGCAAGAAAGTCGCGATCATCGACCGGCGCCTGACGATGGGAGGAGTGTGCGTTCATACCGGGACGATTCCAAGCAAAGTGCTGCGGGAGGCTGTGCTCTACCTGAGCGGCTTACGGCAGCGGATGTTTTACGGACGCGGTTACGTGGTGAAAGACCGGATCATGATGTCGGATCTGGTGCTGCGGGCGCAGTCGGTGATGACGCGGGAAGTGGATGTGATCAAGGCGCAGCTGCGGCGGAATTACGTGACGGCGCTCGAAGGGGACGCGCACTTTGCCGATCCGCACACGATCGAGATCGTGAGCGAAGACGGAGTGCAGCAAGTTCGGGGAGAGAAGATCCTGATCGCGTGCGGCACGCGGCCCGCGCACATCGACGGGATTCCGGTGGACGGCCAGCGCATCTTCGATTCGGATCAGGTGCACCTTATCGAGGAGATACCGCGCGAGTTGATTGTGGTTGGAGCGGGGATTATCGGGCTGGAATACGCGTCCATGTTCGCGGCGCTGGGGGTGAAGGTAACGCTGCTCGACCAGCGTCCGACACTACTGGATTTTGTGGATCGGGAGATTATCGAAAGCCTGTGTTTCCAGTTGCGGCAATTGGGAACGGTTTTCCGGGTCGGAGAGAAAGTGGTTTCGGTTGGTTTCGACGAAGAGCGGGACAAGGTGTTTGCGACGCTGGAGAGCGGAAAAAAAATTCGCGGACAGGCGCTGCTTTACACGATTGGCCGACAGGCGAATAGCGACAAGCTGAAGATCGAGGCTGCGGGTTTGTCGGCGGAAGCGCGCGGCAAGTTAGCGGTGAACGAGCATTTTCAGACCGCGGTCCCGCACATTTACGCGGCGGGCGATGTGATTGGCTTTCCCGCGCTGGCCAGTACTTCGATGGAGCAGGGGAGGCTTGCCGGTTGTCACATGTTCGGCAAGCCCAGCCGGTTGCTGCCGAATCTGATTCCCTACGGCATCTACACCATTCCGGAAATTTCGATGGTCGGCGCCACGGAGGAAGAGCTGACGCGCAGCAAGACTCCGTACGAGAGCGGGCTGGCGCGCTACTCGGAACTGGCGAAAGGGCAGATGCTGGGCGACGATCAGGGACTGCTCAAGATTTTGTTCGATCCGGATACGCTCAAATT
>WNEZ01011520.1_pt1 | contig 10083 bp, 8 predicted proteins | sample 5400521 | NCBI WGS metagenome assembly WNEZ01 (sample SAMN13153339, study PRJNA577476) | soil metagenome | isolation source: 120 cm saprolite under Douglas fir tree site 2 hole 1 replicate 1 | place: USA:California | collected 2015-04-18 | reverse complement strand
GCCGGAGCCCCCCCGCGCCGACCTGGGCGAGATCGTGATCGAGCCAGCCCGCGAGCGTGGCATTGATGTAGCCGACGTCGCCGTTGCCATCGACCGAGAAAAAGCCGGCAGGCGCATGATCCAGATAGTCGATCGCGTGCTGCAACTCCTGGAACACGTTCTCCTGGCGCTCGCGGTCGCGGGTCACATCGGCGACGGTCCATACCGAGGCGTTCCTGGTCGCACCGGCGTCAACCGCCGCCCCGAGCGGACGGACCCGCAGGCGGATCCATCGCGCGGGCTCCCCGCGCGGTGCCGGGATCCGCACCTCCTCTTGAAGCCGCCTGCCATCCCGGCTTGCCTTGAGCAGGCGATAGAGCGTCTCGGAGACATCCGGATCGCCGACGAACACGCGCTCGATCGGGCGCACGTCACGCATTCCGGTTGCGCCCGAGAACGCCCGGTAGGCCGCATTGGCGCAGAGGACGCGCCCGTTGGCGTCAGTCACCACGATGCCTTCGTGGGCATGTTCGAACACCTGCTCGAGTACCCAGCCGGACGCCTCCCGGCCGGAAATGCGCAACACCCCGGCCGCGAGCGCAAACAGAGAGAAAACCCCGATCATGCCGAGAACGGCCAGCAGGAACATCACGTAGGAACCGGCCTGATTGCGGCCGACCAACATGAGACCCGCGGCAGCGGCGATCAGGCCGGCGGCGACCAGTAGCACCAGCGCAATGCTGCCCCGGCGTTCGTTGCGCTCTCCCATGGTCGGGCTCAGGCCCTGCATTGCCATGACGGACCTCGTATCAAACGGCCCTCGCGCGCGACGGCCTCGTGTTTCCCCTTGCCCCCTCCCTACCCTCCCCCGCATGCGGGGGAGGGTAGGGAGGGGGGCGGCCGGCGCAAGAGCGCGTCCCGGCCCGAACCTTCAGTGATTCTTCTTAAATGATTCTCTCCGGCTGCGGGACTCGAGTAGAGCAGTAGGCCGGATTGAGCGCGAACGAAATCCGCGACCCGTCCTCGCATGCGGCAACGCCCTCCCAGGTTACCCGGGCTACCGGGCGCTAAGATCAAGGCAGGAGATCTTGCCGGGCCGGAAATGACTACTATGACTATAGTGGATTCCGGAGAGCAACGGCCATGAGCACGCAAACATGGACAGTCGCTGAGGCCAAAGCGAAGTTCAGGCGAAATTGTCGAAAAGGCCCGCGTCAGCGGCCCGCAAGCCGTTACCAAGAACGGTCGCACTGCCGTCGTGGTGGTGTCGGCGGAGGAGTGGGAGCGTAAGACCCACCGTCCCGGAAATCTCGCTGCGTTCTTTGCCGAATCGCCTTTGCGCGGGTCCGGTCTCAAAGCCGCCCGCAAAAAGTAAGGGCTGCACGCGATCGAGCTGTGAACTTCAACCCGTGGAGCAAGAGTTGAGACCGAGCACGGAGCTTGCGGCCGTGTTGCCGCGACGGGTTCAGGTCAAGGCTTGGGCTGAGGCTTAGACTCACGCCCCGATTTCTGTTGCGCCCGCCATTGCAAATATTCGCGATAGAGCGTCTGCGTCTGGGCCGTCAGCTGGGGACGTTTTGCGTAGAACGTCCCCTCAATTTCGACGATGTCGTCCTGGTTGAGCCGAAAAACCTCGACGATGGTGCGTGGAGGATAGGGTCCCTGGCCCCACAGCTCGGACTGAACTTTATTCACGAGCGGGCGGAAGCGAAACATGTCGGTGACGTACACGACAAGCCGGACGGCATCACGCAAGCTCGCCCCTTCCGACTCGGCGATCAGCTTCATGTTCAAGAACGCCTGACGAACTCGCGCCTCGTCGCCCTCGACCAACGCGTCGGTCCGCGGATCGATGCCGCGCATTCCTGCGATATAGATGAAGTCGCCCGCGCGCGTTCCGAGGTTCCACGTGCCAGTTGGCTTGATCGCTCCCGCCGGCGCCAGCGTTTTGACGGTAGCTGGTGGATTGATCGTAGCTGGTGGAGGCTTTTGCGCAGAAGCTGAACTGATCGTCGACGCCGTGGTCACGGCGATAACCAACGCCAACCTGAACATTATTCGCTCCCGGATCCCACGCTGTCCAAATCGATCAACCCGAGCCTGTCCGCCGCAATAGCGAAAGCCTTCGCCTGCGGCCGCGTAATGAGTACCCTCCTTGCCGCCTATCTCTTCACTTGGCCCCAGCGTTAGCCCTTGTGCTCGCTGGTTTGCTCGCCGGCGCAAAGAAAGTTCCCTCAACTTCGACGATGTCGTCTTGATTGAGACGGTGGACTTCGATGATGGTGCGTGGCGGATAGGGCCCCTCGCCCCACAACTCGGACTGAATTTTATTCACGAGCGGGCGGAAGCGGAACATGTCGGTGACGTACACCACAAGCCGCGCAGCATCACGCAAGGTCGCCCCTTCCGACTCGGCGATCAGCTTCATGTTCAAGAACGCTTGCCGGACCCGTGCCTCCTCGCCCTGCATCAGCGTATCGGTTTTGGGATCGATGCCGCGCATTCCCGCGATATAGATGTAATCGCCGGCGCGGGTTCCGAGGTTCCAGGTGCCGGTCGGCTTGATCGCTCCCGCCGGCGCCAACGTCTTGACCAGAGTGGGCGAGGCCGGCTGGGCGGCGACCTTGGCGGCTGGCGCGTAGAACGTCCCTTCGATCTCGACGATGTCGTCTTGATTGAGACGGTGGACTTCGAGGATGGTGCGCGGAGGATAGGGCCCCTGCCCCCACAATTCGGCTTGGATTTTGTTCACCAGCGGGCGGAAGCGAAACATGTCGGTGACGTACACCACCAGCCGGACAGCATCGCGCAACGTCGTCCCTTCCGACTCGGCGATCAGCTTCATGTTCAGGAACGCCTGACGCACCCGCGCTTCCTCGCCCTCGACCAGGGTGTCGGTCTTGGGGTCAATGCCGCGCATTCCCGCGATGTAGACGAAGTCGCCCGCGCGCGTTCCCAGGTTCCAGGTGCCAGTCGGCTTGATCGCTCCCGGCGGCGCCAATGTCTTGACCCCACTTGGCGAAACCTGCTGGGCGGAGGCGGAACCGACAACGGCCATCATCACCCCGGCGAAAAGCGCCAGTCTTTTCATCTCCCCCTCCCTGGATGATGATCGCTTGACGTGTGCGCCGATGATCTACACCAAAGATGGGAGAAAGAGCAAGCGGGAGGTCCGCACGCGGGGACTCAACCCCTGCGCCGTATCGGATTTCCGACCTCAGCGCTGACGCCGCCGGGCGCTTTGCTTGAGCAGGGCGCCTCCTCATGCTCTCCATGCAGGTCCGCCGCATGGAAAAAACTCCAATATCGGGTATCGTCATAGGGCTGGGGCAGCGAGACCCGCTGACGGGCTTGCCGGCGTTCGTCCGATGGGTAGACCTTGCCGAGCGCATTGGTTAATGAACGTTAAACGGGTCAGCGCTTCGCTGCGTCCCAGAATGCATTCGCGGACCGGGGCGGAAAATCCTGGATTTTGGGGGTATTCGTCGTCCGAATCGGCTATCCGGGAAATCCGCTCAGGGAGTCCGGCCGGCAAAATAGCCCTGTGCCATTAACCCGGCCCAATTGAGGTCGAACTTCATTCACCGCGTTTGCGGGACACGGAGTTACGTCAATGGAACTAATGTTTGGCGGCATGCCGGACGCGGGGAGATTCGTCGTTGCATTCGTGCTGGTGCTGGGCCTCATCGGCGCAGGCACCCTGCTCTGGCGCAGGTTCTTCGGCACCGGACCGCTGAGCCCTGTCGGCCCGCGTGGCCGGCAACCACGGCTCGCCGTGATCGACGCGGCTTCGGTGGACGCTCGCCGCCGGCTCATTCTGATCAAGCGTGACAATGTCGAGCATCTGCTCATGATCGGCGGTCCGACCGATATCGTGGTTGAGTCCAACATTGGTCGCGCCGGTCCGGTCGCGGTCTCTCGCGACCCGCGTCCAATTCCGGAGAGTACGCCTCGCCACTCGATATTGACCGATGGTCCGGATTGGACGCTGCCGTTGGAACCAACGGCGCGTCCCTTGCGAGCCCACAGTGACCTCGATGCGGGGCTCGTCGAACCGCCGCTGCGCAGCGCCAGGGAAGCCATGGTGGAGTCCATGCGGGCGGTGCGATCCGGGCAGGTGGCCCGGCGAAGTGCCAACGCCGAACCCGACACGCCGCCCGACGAGGAAATCGCCGCTCCCGCCCTGACGCCCCCGCCCTCAGCGGCGGAGGCGAATAGCCGTGCGCCTGCAGTAACGGAGCCACGGCGCGCCACGGCGCCGCCGGAGGCGCAACGACCGCAGCTGGCGCCGGAACCTCCCCCACCCTACCCTCCCCCGCAGGCGGGGGAGGGTAGGGTGGGGGGCGACGCCACTGAGGCGAAGCGCCCGGCTGCCCCGACGCCGCGTGCAGTTCAGTCCGAAGAGAAGAGCCTTGCCGAAATGGCCCAGCGCCTCGAAGCGGCATTGCGGCGTCCGCCAAAGCCGATCGAACCTCCGGCCGCGCCCCCGGCAGCAGCGCGCTCATCCATCCGTCCGGAATCGCCTCCACTGCGCAAAGCCCTTCTCGATGCCATCAATGCATCAAAAGCGAGCGTCCGGTTGCCCGAGCCGCCCTCGTCGCCGCCGCCGGATCTCAAAGTCTTGCCGGGAAAGGCAAAGGCCGAGCCACCTCCTGAGAGTCTTGAGGACGAGATGGCAAAGATGCTCGGACGGTCGCCCGGGAAGTCGTGACGAAGCCGCCACGTACAACCGCGTCCGCGCTGGAGGTGCCGCCCTCCCTACCCTCCCCCGCCCCCTCCCGCCGAACCGTCCCCCGCAAGCGGGGGAGGGAAGGGTGGAAAGGGGGAGGGTAGGGCGGAAGGGCCGGCCAAGATGGCAAAGACCAAGGCCAACACCCGCATTCACGGCGCAGAGCCACGGGCGTGGCAGCGGATGTTGTCGGGCCGCAGGCTCGATCTCCTCGATCCGTCGCCGCTCGACATCGAGATCGAAGATATTGCTCACGGCCTCGCCCGCGTGGCGCGCTGGAACGGACAGACCCACGGGGATCACATCTTCTCGGTGGCGCAACATACCCTGCTGACGGAGGAGATCGCGCGGCGTCGCAACGGCGGAAGCGATCGCAGGCTTGGGCTTGCATTGCTGCTCCATGATGCGCCCGAATACGTGATCGGCGACATGATCTCGCCGTTCAAGGTTGTGATCGGCGGCGCCTACAAGGCCGTCGAACACCGCCTGCTCGAGGCGATTCATCTCCGTTTCGGACTGCCGCGCGATCTGCCGGCTGAGGTCGTGGCCACCATCAAGGCAGCCGACCGCGGCGCCGCATTCCTGGAGGCGACGACGCTCGCGGGCTTCAGTGCGGGTGAGGCGCGGCGATTTTTCGGCCCGCGCCCGACCTTGCCGGCCGCGGTCGAGAAGGATTATCTCACGCCATGGCCCGCAGAGACGGCCAAGCGGAGATTTCTTCAACATTTCAACGAATTGCAAGAAGGTTGAGTAAGAGGGGCAAAACTCGTGGCGGTTTCTACTTGGTCATGGCCGGCTTGTTCCAGCCATCTCGGTAATCGGCGCGCCGCGCCTTTCCGTTATATGACTTTATTCCTATTGAACTCTAAGTCAGGTTCTCGCCTCGGCCAGCGCCATTTGAGCAAAACGAAATACCCCTAAAAAATAGCGTCGAATCAAGGGATTGTGCGCACCCCAAAGTAACAGGGGCAAAACTCGTTGCGGTTTCTACTTGGTCACCGCTGGGCTTGTCCCGGCCATGACGAAGTGGGGGCGGAGGAGGCCGGGGCCAAGCGATGACGAATCGGTCGCCACGGGTCTTGCCGTCTGTTACAGGATCAACCAGCGCGGGCTGCGGGGCGCGCGCGAGAAAGGAAGGTGTAATGATTCACGTATGTTCGTTGGCGCGGCTCGATGAGACCATCGCGACAACCGGAGCCCTCCACGTCGTTTCGCTGCTGGCGCACGACGCCAATTTGGCGCGTCCAGCCACGATCGCGCCTGAAAATCATTTGTGGTTGCAGTTGCACGACATCAGCGCTCCCCAGGACGGCTACGTAGCGCCGCAAACCGACCATGTGGAACAGCTCATCGCCTTTGTGCAGCGTTGGCCGCGCGAGACGGCGCTGGTCATACATTGCTACGCAGGCGTCAGCCGCTCGTCGGCCGCGGCGTTCGTATCGGTATGCGCACTGAGCCCCGCGAGCGACGAACGGGCCATCGCCATCGCGCTGCGGCGCGCCTCTCCGACCGCCACACCGAATATCCGCATCGTCGCCATCGCCGACGATCTGTTGGCACGACAAGGCCGCATGATCAGGGCGGTCGAAGCCATCGGAGCCGGCATGATGGCACCCGAGGCGCGGCCGTTTCGGCTCGGTCTTTCCGGCCATTAACGCGTTATCAAGCATAGTCGGTCATAACCCCCTGAAAGCGTAGTCCGGCCGTCTGAGCCGTTTCCTCAGTCATCGCCGGTGTCGGGGATTTGTCGCGTTGCGTCCGCGTCAGCATCAGGCCGTGCGTTGCAGGCCGAAGGGGCGTGCAGCCCACTTCGCCATCGCGGTCGTCGTCCTGACGATGCCGCCAGTCCGGGCGGGCCCCCCAGCCTATCCTCCCCCGCCAGCGGGGGAGGATATTTCGATTTACCCTCCCCGGCTCGCGGGGGAGGGTAAAGTGGGGGTGATCGCTGGACCGCCGGTGGTCGGGGAGAGCTTCCGCGCGCATCTCATCGCCTCCCCGTTTGGCACGATTCATCTCGCGACCTTCAGTTTTCCGCAGCCGGTCGGCACCGGCCTTCATAGGGCGGCGTACATACCTAGCAGCGACGCCACCGCCGCCCGCGCCGGTTCGCTGCCTGCCCACCCTCCCTACCCTCAAGCGGGGGAGGGTAAATCAATTAACCCTCCCCCGCTTGAGGTGGAGGGTAGGGAAGGGGATTGGGATCGGGAATTCCCAGAAATCAACCGCACCCTGAAGGGACCGCGCCTCGTCCCGCGGGTCCGACCGGACTTCTCTTCTTCGCAACCCTCGACCATCGAGGGACCGGGTCTTTCTTCAGGGCCGCAGTCCATTGCCCTGCCGGCGCCGACGTCCGGCGCAAGCGAAGAGCCAGCCCCGGACCGCGCTCAACCGGCGAACGCCAAGGAGACGCCGGACGATGCGGACTTCACGTATCTCGACCCCGAAACCGCGGAGCCCTGGCTGATTGACGGCGAGGACGCGCCGCTCCGTGCGGCGCGAATTTATTTCGGGACCGCTTCGCTGGGCGGCACGCCGGCGCCGATAGAACCTTGGGGGCCCGGACAGGCGCCGATATTCGAGCCGCCAGAGCCGGAAGCCACAGTCCCAGCGCCGAACGTGGCGACGCGGCTAGAACCGCCGCGCAACGAGACCATCGCGCCGAAAGGCGAGCTAACCGGCGAGGAACGTCGGCCGCAGAGCCCGGCAGAACGCTTGGGGCTAATCGGCGCGGCCCGCGCCAGGCACGAGAAATGCCTTGCCGACGCGATTTATTTCGAAGCCCGAGGGGAATCTGTCCGCGGTCAGATGGCGGTCGCCCAGGTCGTCATCAACCGGGTATTCTCCGGATATTACCCCAGCAATGTCTGCGGCGTGGTCTACCAGAACGCCCACCGTCGCTTCCGTTGCCAGTTCACCTTTGCGTGCGACGGGCTCCCGGAGCGCATCAACGAGCCGGTCGCCTGGGAGCGCGCCAAGCACATCGCGCGTGATGCGCTGGACGGCAATTTCTGGCTCCACGATGTCGGCAAGGCGACCCACTATCACGCCCGTTGGGTGCATCCGTGGTGGGTCCACGAAATGCGCAGGCTCGACCGCATCGGCGTCCACACCTTCTACCGCCCGCGCAACTGGGGCGACGGCTCCAAATCCCCGACCTGGGGCGACGCGAGAGGCGACCGCCGCCGCCGCAAAGACGCTATAGGCGGAGCGTCCGCCCCGTCCCTTCTTATCGACGTGCCGCAAGCCAGCCGGCTGCGCGCAGCGCGGTCGCTTGATAGTTTTCGGCACAGAAAATGCTCCAAAGGTGCTCGCTCGTTTGCGAGCAGCAATTCGCGTCGCAACCACCCTACCGCAAATATCGACACCTAGAAGGAGGCCTTTCCATGCATAGCCACAGGATGTTCGAAACTGTCCTGTCGATAACCAGACACTTGCTAGCCGGCGCAAGCATCCTCGTTGCTGCACTGTTCGCCGGTCCGTCGTTCGCCGACCATGACGCACGACCCGTGAAGGTCATGATCATCAACATGTTCGGCGGCGCCCCCTTCCCGTTCTCCGAGGCATCGGCTTTCACCGGCAATCTCGGGTTGACGGAATCGATACCCGTTCGAGGCCTGTCGCCCGACTATCCCAACATTCTGTGCAACTCCGACGATGTGTGCCAGATGATCGCCGGCGAGGGTCACGCGAACGTGGCCGCATCGACCATGGCCTTGATCCTCAGCGACAAGTTCGACTTGCGCCACACGTACTTCCTGATCGCAGGCATTGCGGGGATCGATCCTCACGAGGGGACAACCGGCTCGGCAGCGTGGGCGCGCTACCTCATCGACTACGGCATTTCATGGGAGATCGACGCGCGCGAGATTCCAGGAACCGCAGCCGATCCGACCACCCCGGCGTGGCCCTATGGATACCTCGCAATCTTTCCCACCGATACGACCGTGCAGCCCTGGAACTCGTTGCCCGGTATCCCCACCCCTTATCACAGCGAGGTGTATCAGTTGAACGAAGCATTGCTGCAGAAGATCCTCTCGTTGACCGGCAAGGTGGATCTCACAGGCAACGACAATGCGACGGCCCAGGCCTATCGAGGCCATTATGCCGAGGCGAAGGCCAAGGCCCCGCCCAGCGTCATTCAGTGCGACACGATGGCGGGCGACACCTGGTTTCACGGCATCAAGCTGGGCGAGCGGGCCACAGCATGGACCACGCTGTGGACGGGCGGTAAAGGGACCTATTGCACCACGCAGCAGGAGGATAATGCCACCTACATGGCCCTCACCCGCGGGGCCATCTCCGGGCTGGTGGATCTCAACCGCGTTGCCGTGCTGCGGACCGCATCGAACTTTGACCGTCCCTACCCGGGTGAGTCGGCCTGGCACTCGCTCTGCGGTTGTGGCCCTGAAGGGAGCTCGGGCGGTTTCGTGCCCTCCATAAGCAATCTATGGGCGGCTTCCGCGCCGTTCATCAAGGATGTCGTCGCCCACTGGGACAAGTGGAAGCACGGCGTCCCGAAGTAGCCTTTGCCGGCCGAAATTGGGATTCTCAGCGGTCGATCCCGCAGAACACGAGGTCGATCGCGCCAACGACAGTAACCACGACCTTGGAGGCTATCATTATACCCATCCCCGCAGACGGAGGATTAAGTGAGCACGCCCGCGGTCCCCATCTCACATCTCGATATCGAGCCCCACATCGAGATTGACCGACGAGTGGGTGATCGCGCCTGACGACAGATAGTCGACGCCGGTGGCGGCAATCGCCGCGGCGCTCGCATGGGTGATGCCGCCCGAGGCCTCGGTGACGAGCCGGCCCGCCACGAGGCCGACCGCTGCCGTGAGCGTCGCCGGGTCCATGTTGTCGAGCAACACCACGTCGGCAAGCCCGGTGTCGAGCACTTCGCGCAACTGGTCGAGCGTATCGACCTCGATCTCGATCTTGACCAAATGCCCGGCGGCGGCGCGCGCACGCGCGAGCACCGCGGCGATGCCGCCCGCAACAGCGATGTGATTGTCTTTGATGAGGATCGCGTCATCGAGGCCGAAGCGGTGATTGAAGCCGCCGCCGCAGCGCACGGCGTATTTCTGCAGGGCCCGCAGGCCCGGCGTGGTCTTGCGGGTGCAGCAGACGCGCGCCCGGGTGCCGGCGATCAGGCGCACGAACGCCGCCGTCGCGGTCGCGATGCCCGAGAGATGACCGAGAAAATTGAGCGCGGTGCGCTCGGCGCCGAGCAGGCCGCGCGCTTTGCCCTCGACCGTCATCAGCACGGTCCCGGCAGCGACAGCGTCGCCGTCGCAGGCATGGGCCGTGAGCTTGACCTCGGGGTCGAGCTTGCGGAACGCCGCTTCGACAAGCGGCAGACCGCTGATCAC
>WNEZ01006775.1_pt1 | contig 10085 bp, 9 predicted proteins | sample 5400521 | NCBI WGS metagenome assembly WNEZ01 (sample SAMN13153339, study PRJNA577476) | soil metagenome | isolation source: 120 cm saprolite under Douglas fir tree site 2 hole 1 replicate 1 | place: USA:California | collected 2015-04-18 | reverse complement strand
ATGATTGTTTTTCACAGCAGATCGCAAATCACTCCTCAGCGGAGATGATAAAATACATGAACCAGATTCGAAGCTTCGCCATGTTGGTCCTGGCGATCGCATTTAGCGCGCAGAGCTCGATTGCGCAGACGCCGGCCAGAAATCCCTCCGCACGTTTGAGGGAAGTGCTGCCGGCTGATGTCGCGCAGCGCGTTCTTGCCCGGATCGCGGACGCACGGGCGCGACAGCTGCCTGCCGAAGCACTTGAAAACCGCGCCTTGAAGTTCGCGGCTAAGGGCGTCGATCCAAAGAACATCGAGCGCTCAGTAAACGAGCAGGCGGCGCGCATGGAAACCGCTAGAGCGGCTCTGGCCAGTGGTCGCAAGTCGACTCCGGCCGGCGACGAGATCGAAGCCGGAGCCGAGGCAATACGTAAAGGCGTCGACGGCGCATCGGTCAGCTTACTGGCCAAAAGCGCACCGTCTGGACGTTCGCTGGCGGTTCCTCTCTTCGTGATCGGGAGTCTTACCGACCACGGCTTGAGCTCCGCCGACGCGTTACAGCGTGTGCTTGCTCGTGTCAAGGATCGCGCGTCTGACACTGATCTGGAGAGCATGCCCGGCGAGCTCCCACCGCAGGCGGCAGCGGGACAGGCCAACCGCCCGGCGTCTACCGGCCGCGATTTCGGACAGAGTCACAAGCCCGCATCCGCCGGACCCCCCGCAGGGGTACCAGGGAATGCCGGAGCGAAATCCAACCCGGGTCAGAGCAAGCGGCCACCACGGAAAAACTGAACGGATTCGAGAGAGAAAAGGGGCGCGGCGAAAGCCGCCCTCTTTTTTTGTTCGAGGGACGCCACGCAATGGCTCCGCCTCGACTACGCAGCTGAGGTGTGACGCAGGGACGCAATGCCAGAGTCTAAGACAATGGGACCGCGCTCTGCACGCGAGTCCAAATCGAGCCTGAAGACCGTTAACGCACTCGTGCAGGAGATAATGAAATGAACCGGACACTTCGACTTTTTGCGCTCATCGCGGTTGGCACCCTGGGCGTCGCCGCATGCAGCAGCGACTCAACGGGCACAGGCACCGGGCTTCTAACCGTGCGCCTGACAGACGCACCTTTCCCATTCTCGGATGTTGCCCGGGTCGACGTTTTCGTCGTCCGCGTCGACGCGAGAACCTCGGAGCCGACTGACGCGGAAGCGACTGACGAATCCAATACGAGCGGCTGGACCACCGTGGCCACTCCGAACGCCTCGATCAATCTCCTCGATCTCGGCGACGGCAAGACGACAAACCTCGGTGCTACGACGCTCGCCACCGGCACGTACAACGGCTTTCGTCTCATCATCGATCCGAGCAAATCCTCGATAACGCTCAAGGATGGAACGCAGCCGGCGATTCAGTTCCCGAGCGCGGGCCACTCCGGCATCAAGATCAATCTGGACAAGCCGATCCAGCTGACGAAAAACGGCTCGGTGATGACGCTCGACTTCGATATCGGCAGCAGCTTCGTGATGCGCGGCAACAACGCCAGAAACGGCTTCAACTTCAAGCCCGTTATCCGTGCGGTTGCGGAGGACATCACTGGCAGCGTGTCGGGATCGGTTCACGCCACCAGCGCGACCGGCGCGGCCGTCGCCGGGGCAACCGTCGAGGTTCTGACAGCGGGGTCGCTGCTAGCCGACTCGGATCCGACGCACGTCGTTCGCAGCACGAGCACCGACGCGAACGGCAACTTCCGGATCGCGTTTCTACTCCCAGGAACCTACGTGTTGCGCGCGACTCCGCCGACAGCGAGCGGGTTCAAGCCGGCACTACTCCCTGGTGGATTGACAATCACCACGGGAACCGAGTCTCAGAACCAGATCATAGTTGTAGGCCCGTAACGGCTACAGTTAGCGCCCACCCGCATTAAAAAGAGCCCGGGGATTTTCCCCGGGCTCTTTTGCATCGCGCCAGTCGCTGCCTGTTTCGGACTACTACGTCACCCTGCGTCTTGTCCTACGTACTCTCGCGCATAGGAGGGCCGTAAGCGCCAGGGCATCGTTCGCGTGTCATCCACGAACGGATCCCAATGCCCATCGCCAAACGGAACGGACAAAGCACCCCAGCCATCGCGGCGATCAGCTACGCGTTCCCCGAGGGATTGCGCACGGTAGGTGAGCTCGCGAACGAGCGGCTGCTTAGTAGCTCCGCCGAGACGATGGAGTCGTTCGGGTTCGGAAAGGTTCACGTCGCGCTCACGGAAACGCCATACGAGCTCGCGCTCGCTGCCGCGAAGCAGCTTCTCGACGAAGCGAAGGTCGACCCTGCATCGGTAGGACTCCTGATCTACGGAGGCACTCCAGGATCGATGGCCTTCGCGCCCTCCGAACGGGCGGAAGTTGCCGCCGCCGGACTGTGCACGATGTCCCGCTTCAAGTATCCGTCGACCCGCCTTCAGTACGATCTCGATCTTCCCAACGCCTCGACCTTCGCGCTCGATCAGCTGGCGTGCACAACCCTGCTTGCCGCAGTACGGATCGCGCGCTCACTCTGCCTGACCGAAGGAATAGAACGCGCGTTATGCGTGTCGTCCGAGTTCTTCCCTGCCAACGCGGGGCGCGAGGCGATCTTCAACTGCACGTCCGACGCCGCCTGCGCAGTGCTCGTCGAGCGCAATGGTCTCCGTAACCGGCTCGTTTCCGCTACCACTGTCACCAAGGGCTATTACTGGGACGTCGATTCACTTCGCGACGAGATCGTCGCGTCCTACTTCCCTACCGCACGGCACGTTCTCCACCGCACTATCGCTGATGCGGGATGGGAGCCCTCGGACGTCGACTGGATCATCCCGCACAACGTGAGCATGCGCAGCTGGGAGATTCTCTCCGGCCTGGTTCGCCTCCCGCGCGCCCGTCTTTTCTCCCAGAACATCGTGCGCCATGGCCACACCCTGGCTGGCGACAACTTCATCAACTACCGCGACGCTCTGGATGGTGGCTGCATCGAGCCGGGACAGCGGGTCGTGTTGTTCTCTTACGGCTTCGGCGCGCACTGGACCGGCATCGCGGTGGAGGCCTGACATGACGCCCAAGCGAAAGGTCTTCATCACCGGGGCGAGCGGGCTCGTAGGCGAGGAGGTTCTTCGTCGCATGCTGGTCGACGATCCCGCGCTCGAAGCTTTTGTCCTCGTTCGTGATGAGATCCGGTGGCTGCTCGCATCGAGAAGGCTGGGGGCGCTGGCGCGGAGAGTGGTTCCGTTGCGGGGCGACGCGACGCTGCCCGGTCTTGGCCTTGAGTCGCCGGTGCGGCAGCGGGTGGAGCGCGAGACATCGGCAGTCGTACATGCGGCTGCCGACACGAGCTTTTCCAGGTCTCTCGACCAGGCGCGCTTCGTCAACACGCTCGGGACTTATCACGTCGCCGAAATCGCGTCCGAATGCCTGTGTCTCGATCGCTTCGTGCTGGTCAGCACCGCGTTCGTGACGGGACGCGCGACCGGCAACATTCTCGAGCGCGACAATGGCGGTGATGCCGGCTGGGTGAATTCGTACGAGCAGTCGAAGTACGAGGCTGAGCGCAACCTCCGGGCGAGCGGTCTTCCCTGGACCATAGCGCGGCCGAGCACGATCGTGTGCCGCGGGCCCAAAGGGGACATTTCGCAGATCAACGCCGTGCATCGAGCCCTCCGCGTCTACCATCGGGGGTTGGCGGCAATGATGCCGGGCGATCGCGCCTATCACTTCGACGTCATCACTTCGAACTATGTCGCGGATGCGATCGCAAGGTTGACGTTCGACCAGCGCGCGCTGCATCAGACCATTCACCTATGCTCCGGGCGCAGAGCGCTCACACTCGGTGAGCTCGTCGACACGGCGTACGAAGTATGGGCGGAAAATCCGGAGTGGCGAAAGCGTCGAGTCGAGCGGGCGATAATCACAGACGCCGCCACGTACGCGCTCTTTGAGCGCGCTGTGATGGAGACCGGCGATGTCCGTCTTCGGGCGGTGCTATCGTCGCTCGCTCACTTCATTCCGCACCTCGCGCTGCCGAAGGTTTTCGATACTTCTGTCGCCGAGGCGCTGCTCGACGCTCCCCCTCCAGCACCAGGCACCTATTGGATGCCCATGCTCCGGTGTCTGCTCGCCAATAACTGGGGACAGACCCAGGAGGCAGCAGCATGAGTCAACGCGCTCAGTTCATTCACCGGATGCTCGTCTGGCTCAACGAGGAAGTCGCGCCCAAAGGCGTGCATGTCGAGGCCGAGACGCCGCTGTTCTCGACAAGGCTGCTCGACTCACTCAGGGTACTCGAGCTGATCGCTTTCACGGAGCAGGCAATCGGCCTGCCGATACCGGATTCGCACATCCGGATGGACAATTTCCAGACGGTCGCGCGCATCGCGGCGGTCTTTCTCCCGCTCGACGATCATGTTGTCGCCTGAGGAAGTCATCCGCCGGCTGCGTGAGCGGGGATCGCTCTGGGAGGTCGCTCCAGGCGTGTCTGGACTGCGGGGCCCGGTCGTGTCGCTGCTCCGCGAGATCGAAGCGGCATTGGCCGACCTCGCCCGGGCGGAGACATCGAATGAATGGCTCGCGCCAGCCGGTGTGAGCTTCGAGACGCTGGAAAGAGCACAATACTTTGCGTCGTTTCCGCAGTGGCTCACGGCCGCATCGCACTTGAGCGGGGACGAAGCAGCGTTGCAACACATCGCAGTCAGTGCTTCGCCGGGCGCGACCGCGCGCTCGTCGTTGGAGCGGGCGGACGTCGTGCTTCCTCCCGCCGTCTGCTACAACACCTACGCGGCGCACGCGGATTCCGTGATTGCCGCTCCCGTCGTCATGACCGCCCAGGGCACTTGTTGGCGGTATGAGGGCGAACGGCTCGCCGCCCTGGAAAGGGGCTGGGCATTCACGATGAGAGAGATCGTCTGCCTTGGCGCTCAGCACGATGTGAAGGAGTTCCTGGACCGTTCGGTCGAGCGCGTGAGCGGATTGGAGCGCGTGCTCGGCATCGACAGCGAGATGATCGCCGCCAGCGACCCTTTCTTCGCGCCGAATGCGCGTGGGCGCGCCGCGCTCCAACGCATCAAGGGACTCAAACACGAGCTGGCGTTCCGGTTTCTGGACGGGCGGCCGCTCGCCATCGCCTCATTCAACGATCACGAGCTCTTCTTCGGTGAAGCGTTTTGCATCTCGCTCCCCGATGGGTCGCCGGCGTGGAGCGGCTGTGTCGCCTTCGGCCTCGAGCGCTGGCTGATGGCAGTTCTAGTCACGCATGGCGTCGAGCCGTCGGGTTGGCCGGTGACGCTCTCCTTGAATGCCGAACTGGCGCAACCACGAGGTACGGACAAATGACAACGACTGAGACACAAGCGAAGACGAGCCTTTACGTGCGATGCGCTGTTGCCGCCGACCGGGGCGCCTGGTCGGTGGAGCGCGACATCAAATGGGCGGAGATTGACCACGAACGAGCATTCGCCCGTCCGGACTTGCTGGCCTCGCTCCGCGATGCCGCGCTCATCGAGTCGTACCATCCGGTCAACCTCTCGCGGCTGCTGCGCGCGACGCTCGACGACATCGACGCCGGCGTCGCTTTCTCTCTCGAGTTGTACGAGGGATTCAAGCACTTCCATTCCATTCGCCGCTACCTCGAGACGATCGGGTACGAGCCACCGATCACGGACGAGGACCTGGTGGCGATCCGCTCCGCGCAACTGGAGATCGATGTACTGCCCGGCGAGCTGATTCCACGACTCGTCGAGTTCATGCTCTCGGAGCACCTCGCGCACTACTTCTTCCGCCGGCTGGGGGAGCAGGCCGAGGATAATGTCCTGGCCGATTTGCTGTCGCGGATCGCAGCTGACGAAGTGCGCCACGCGCAGAGTGCGTCCGATCTGATCGCCAAACGCGTTGCCGCCGATCCCTCGGTGATCCCGCAGGTGCTCGACGCGGCGCTCGACTTTCACCACTTCGGCGAGCAGGCGATAGGGACCGTTCCGGTCGCGCAGCCCGGCGATCCAATCGCGATCCAGACCTTTGCGAAACGCATCGAGCGGCTGTGCGGCATTCGCCTGGTCGATCACATCAAGAACAAGAACCTGAACCGGAGAGCCTTATGACGAATTCGAATTCCGAAATCGCGGTGCTCAACTTCTACCGTGCGTCCGAGCTGCATGGCGGGCTGATCCTGGGCCAGATGGTGAGGCGAACGCGAGATCCTGATCTGATTCTCAATCTGACGCGCCACAGCGCCGAAGAGGTAATGCACGCGCAGCTATGGACCGAGACGATCGTCGCCATCGGGGGACGGCCGGCGCCGGTTCGCGACACCTATCAGACGCGCTACGCCAACGAGGTGGGCATGCCGATTTCCATGCTCGAGATTCTCGCCCTGACGCAGGTCTTCGAGCGTCGGGTGTACCGCCATTTCACCGAACACAGTCGGCGGCCCGGCGTGAATCCGGTCGTCGCGGCAACATTGAGCCGCATGATCGACGAGGAGCGCGGCCATCTGATCTGGGTGAAGAGATGGCTCGACAAGCAATCGGCGCAACGTCCTGAGGAAGTGCGGGATGTAATGCGTCGGTACACGGATGCCGATGAGCGGGTTTACGCCGCCATCTCCGCGGAATATGGGTGGAGGTTGGCCGCATGACCGCCCAGCCTCTTCTCGAGCGAGAATCCGCCGCCCGGACGCGCAGCGACCAGGTTGCGCGGACGATCCTCCCCGGAGCGCGTGCCGATCGCCTCTTTTTCGCGCAGGTGCGCGAGGATCCGTGCCTCGAGATCGAGGCCCTTGCCCCACTCGCTGACGCCAGAGTCGTGGTCGTGAGCTCGGGCGGGTGCACCGCGCTCTCTCTGCTCGCCGCCGGCGCGGGTCATGTGACGGCGGTGGATCTCAACTCGACGCAGAATCATCTGGTCGAGCTCAAGGTCGCGGCGCTGAGGCGGCTCACGATGCCGGAGATCCTCAGCTTCTTCGGCGTCGCCCGTGGCGCGAGCAAGCGCCGCGTAAGGACCTATAGGACCATCCGACCACTGCTCACCGAGGGCGCAGCCGAATTCTGGGACGCGCATGAGGCGCTGCTGGGACGGGGCGCTCTCGCGTGCGGCGTGACCGAGCAGTTCATCGGGGCGGTCGTAAAGGTCGTCAAGCTTTTCATCAACGGGCCGCGGAAAATCGAACGGCTCCTTGCCCTCGAGTCACTCGAAGACCAGCGCGAGTTCTTCGACTGCGAGTGGAACACGCGCCGCTGGAGGCTACTCTTTCCGCTCCTGATCAACCGTTGGACCTTCAGCCGCGCGCTGGAGCCGGAGTTTTTCCGCGAGGTGGAGAACCCGAGCTTCGCGACGCACCTCCGGGCGCTGCTGGAACACGCCCTCTGCGACATTCCGGTCCGCAGCAACTACTTCCTGCATCAAATGCTGCTCGGCACCTACCCAAGTCGAGTGCCCAACGGCGTGCCCCCTTATCTGCATCGCACTCAGCGCGAGATTCTTCGCGCGAGGTTCGACTGCCTCGATCTGGTCGACGGAGGTTACGCGGAGTATCTGAGCAGCCGCGATGATTCGAGCGTTGATGCGCTCGCGATCTCCAACATCTGCGAATGGCTCGACGCTGACGGAATCGACCAGTTGTTCGAGCAGATCGTTAGAGTGGCGAAGCCGGGCGCGAGGTTCTGCTTCCGGAATTTCGTCGGGCATACAGAGGTTCCCGCGCGCTTCCGGGATGTGGTTGTCGAGGATTTCGAGGCGGGACGCAAAGCGATCCTCCGCGACAGAAGCTGTCTCCAGTCGCGCATTGCCATCTGCAGGATCGACAAATGACGGCGCACCCGGTCACCCATCCTGATCGAGACTTGACGGAGCTGTCGGCATCCCACCAGGACGTCGAGCGCGAACACTCGTTGAACGACTTCGCGATTCGCGACGCAGCTCCCGCCGACAATCAGAAGCTGATCGCGCTCGCCGCTGCTTGTTCTATGTCAGGAGACATCGGCCTGCGCATCGATCGCAGTCCCGACTTCTTCGCGCTGAATCGGCTCGAAGGCCAATGCTGGAAGGTGGGAGTTGCCCAGCGGGATGGAATGATCGTCGGTTGTGTTGCCATCAGCGAGCGCCTCGCGTTCGTCAATGGCCGGGAACTGCGCACCGGCTATGTCGGCGATCTCAAGGTTCATCCCGCGCATCGCGACACGCGCATCGCCGACGAGTTGTCGCGTTACGCGGAGCGCGCTTGCGAACCGCTGCCGCCAACAGCGCCGGTGATGATCACGGTTCTGGCGGGTAATCGTGCAATGGAGCGGAGGCTCCGTGGACCGCGAGGCGTTCCGGTGCTCAGGCGCATCGGAGCGATTCGTACGCATTCGATTCCGATTCTCTGGCGACGGCGGGCAAACGATCCCGGTTCCATCCACGTCGCCCCTGCCAGCTGGACCGATCTCGAGGAGATGGCGGCGTTCTGGGGTAAGGTCGCGCCGCTCCGTCAGCTCGCGCCGGTTCTCACTGCCAGCGCGATGGGAGACTGGATCCTTGCCGCGCCAGGACTCGGCATCTCGAGTTACAGGCTCGCGCGCTCGTCCAGCGGCGAGCTACTGGGATTCCTTGCTGTGTGGGACCAACGCGTCTTCAAGCAGTTGAACGTCGTCGCGTACTCGCCACGCATGAATGCGGCGCGTTGGGCATTCAATCTTTTCGCGCCCATGGTCGGCGGCGAACGGATGCCGCGCACAGGATCTCCACTCAATTGCGTCAGCATCGCGCACATCTGCGTTCCGGCGGACAAACCACGAGTACTCCGGGCGCTGGTCATCTCCGCTTACAACGAGCTGAGAGGCTCGGGCTGCTCTTTCATGAATCTGGGACTGGACCGACGGGACCCTTTGTCGGCCGCAATGGAAGGCCTTTTCGCTCAGCCGACGGACCTCAACGCGTACATCGTGACAACGCGAAGAGGCGTTATTCCCGAGCAGCTCGACGAACGGCCGCTGCACAATGAGATCGCTCTCGTTTGATCGATGAAAGCAAGCACCCGTTTCCACATCCGCCGGTTACACTCGTGAAAACCCCGGGCTTCTCTTTCTCGTCGTTCATCGTCGAGCGACGATGGTGGATCATCGCAGGGTGGCTGGTCCTCGCCGTGCTCGTTATTCCGAGCGCATCACGCGTCGAGCAGCGTCTCGACGTCGCGGCATCCGTGCCGGGTAGTGAATCGGCGCGCGTCCAGGCTCTCATCGCTGCGCGCTTCCCCGCTGCCTTTCCGTCGTACGCAGTGGTCGTGGTCACGGGAGGCGCGTCGGCGGCTTCCGCCGAGGGTCGCGCGATTCTCGTGAAACTGCGCGAGACGCTCTCGAAGCTTCCGGCGGTGTCGCGCACGCTTTCGTACCTAGACGCTCCTGACAGCGCATTCGTCGGCCCCAACCGCGAGACGTACATGGTTGTCGGCCTCGAGACCCGCGGGAGGCGTCCCGACGATCTCGTCCCACTTCTACGCACGGCAACGAGATCCGTAGAGTCCGGATTCCATGCACGGTTTCCGGGCCTGACGCTTCGATGGACCGGCGAGATTGCGCTCAACTACGATCTTCGCAAAGCCAGCGCTGCCCAGGCGCGCGATGCTGAGCGAAAAGTACTGCCAATCACCGCGCTGCTGCTCATCGTCGCGTTCGGCGCGGTTGCTGCCGCGTTGCTTCCCGTACTGGCCGGAGCAGTGTCGATCTCGCTCGCGCTTGGCGGAGCGGTACTGCTCACCAACTTCTGGCCGCTGTCGCTGCTCCTGCAGAACGTCGTCGCGATGCTCGGGCTCGGCCTTGGAATCGACTACGCTCTGCTCGTAGTGGGACGCTTCCGCGAAGGCTTGCTGGAAGGGATGTCGAGCCGCGACGCAGCTGGCGGAGCGGTCAGGAAAGCGGGACACACGATCGCGCTCTCCGGAGCGTCGGTCGCGATCGCATTCTCGGCGCTGCTGATCGTTCCGGTCAACGAAATCCGTTCGATCGCCGTCGGCGGACTGCTCGTGATCTCGGTCGCGGTGCTGCTCGCAACGTCGCTGCTGCCGGCCATCCTCTCGCTGATGGGCGCGCGAATCAATGCCGGAAGAATCCGCGGACCATCGCTC
>WNEZ01006773.1_pt1 | contig 10085 bp, 8 predicted proteins | sample 5400521 | NCBI WGS metagenome assembly WNEZ01 (sample SAMN13153339, study PRJNA577476) | soil metagenome | isolation source: 120 cm saprolite under Douglas fir tree site 2 hole 1 replicate 1 | place: USA:California | collected 2015-04-18 | reverse complement strand
GGTTCCATTAGGTGGGCTGAATTCTGCATTCAGCATACATCTGGCATTCCTTGTCAACAGCGAATTCAGAGTGGGTGGCGAGGAATGTTTTTTGTATTTAGAATTTGGGTGCTTATTCTGATGGGCCGATGGAAGGGGCTAAGCCGAGATGAAGATCAAGAAAGCGTCGCTCCACAACGAAGCGGTGACGCGCCTGCGCGACATGATCACGGAGGGCCGACTCGAGCCCGGCAGCAAAGTCTCGGAAAAAGACCTTTGCGAGCTTTTCGGGATCTCCCGCACCCCGCTGCGCGAGGCTCTAAAAGTACTAGCCACCGAGGGCCTGATCGTCCTGCTCCCCCAGCGCGGTGCGCGCGTCGCCCAGCTCACCGGAAAGGACATGGCTGACCTCTTTCAGGTGATGGGGGAGCTGGAGGGACTCGCCGGCGAGCTGGCCTGTGCCAAGATCACCGACGAAGCGGTCAGCGAGATCCGCGCGCGCCACCACGAGATGCTGGCGCACTACACGCGCGGCGATCGCACCGCCTATTTCGCCGCGAACCAGGCCATCCACGAAGCGATCATCACCGCAGCCGAAAACAGCGTCCTCACGATGATGTTCGAGAGCTTGCGCGGGCGGCTTCGCCCGGCGCGATTCATGGCCAACGTCTCGCGCGAACGATGGGATCAGGCGGTGCGCGAGCACGGGGAGATCCTTGCCGCCCTCACGCGCCGCGACGGCGTTCGGTTGAGGGCCCTCTTACAGGAGCATCTGCGCAACAAGTACCTGGCGCTCGTCGCCTCGGCGGAGAAGGGTGCGAGGGCTGGCGGTGAGCAACCCGCTGCCGCAGCCTCCGCCGAGAAGAGCGCGCCGGCCGACGGTGAGTTGCCACTGCCCGTGGCCGCGATGCCGCGCTGAGCTTTTACGCCCCAAACCGACAAATGCAATCGTGCTCATGGTCTCTCTCCTGCGTCAGGCCGCCTTCGCGGCGTAAGGGGCGAACCAGCCGAGGCCAGCGACGGTGCCGGCCTTCGGCTTGTACTCGCAGCCGATCCAGCCGCGGTAACCCATGGCATCGAGTCGGTCGAGGACGAACCGGTAATTGATCTCGCCCGTGCCCGGCTCGTTGCGGCCGGGGGTGTCGGCGATCTGGACGTGCGCGATGCGCGGGAGGTTCCGCTCGATGGTGGGGATCAGATCTCCCTCCATCACCTGCATGTGGTAGACGTCGTACTGCAAGAAAACGTTTCCGCCCCCCGCCTCGGAGATGATGTCGAGCGCCTGCTGGCTGTGGCAGAGGTAGAAGCCGGGGATGTCGCGCGTGTTGATCGGCTCGATGAGGAGCCGGATTCCCTCCGCCCCGAGCGCGCTGGCGGCAAAACGCAGGTTGTCGACGAAGGTCGAGTAGACGCGCCGGAGATCGGCATCCGGGCGGACGACGCCGGAGAGGCAGTTGAGCTGGGTGCACCCGAGCGCCTTGGCGTACTCGATCGCCCTGCCCACGCCGTCGCGAAACTCGCCGATCCGATCCGGTAGGCAGGCGAGGCCGCGCTCTCCGGCGGCCCAGTCGCCCGCGGGCAGGTTGTGCAGCACCTGACTGAGGCCGGTGGAGGCGAGCTTTTCGGCGAGGAGGGTGCGGTCGTAGGCGTAGGGGAAGAGATACTCCACCGCCTTGAACCCGGCTTTTCTCGCCGCTTCGAAGCGGTCGAGGAAGTCGAGCTCGTTGAACAGCATCGTGAGGTTCGCGGCGAACTTGGGCATGGGCGTTCTTCCGCCCGCGCCGGCGCGCGGGCTCGGGTGGCAGGTCGAGGATCTCCTCGAACTCGGTGGGCTTGTCTATCTGGGATTGAATAATGAGTTTTGAATGCAATTTACAGCGGCGTCAAGTGGGCGTACGTGATGGAGCGAGGCCGAATCGCCATCGAAGGCCCGCCGGCGGAGCCGCGCAAGAACGAGCGCATGCTCGCTGCCTACCTCGCGTGAGTATCGGCTCGAAGGGGAGGGGAGCGACCCGTTCGCCCAAGCCCATCGTGAATCCTCGCTGCACAAGGTTGTGCAGCGAATATTCACGCCTGCCCAGTGGAAAGCTTGGCGCTACGAGGCGCCTCAAGGAGATCCAATGGCGACCAGAATTGCGCAGGCCGACGGACTTTCACAATACCTCCGCTGGCTGGGTGACCATCCGCAATTGACGCGCGAGCAAGAATACGAGCTCTCGCGGCGGGTGAAAAAGGGTGACGAAGCGGCGCGGCGTATCCTCGCGGTATCGAATTTGCCGTTCGTGGTAGCGATCGCGAGGAGGTTCGACCGGCGTCGTTCACGCCTCGATGACCTGATTCAGGAGGGCAACGTTGGCCTGATGAAGGCGATCGAGCATTTCGATCCGAAGAAGAATGTCCGCTTCGCCACCTACGCGGTTTGGTGGATCCGGGCGTATATGACGCGGTACCTGAAAGAGAACCGAGGTCAGGTGCGCGGAGGTGAAGGGGAGCGACAGAGCATGGTGGACTTCTCGCTCGATGCGGCGATCGGCGACGATTCGGAATCGACGTACGTCGACCGGCTGGAAGATCCCAATGCTGGTCCACCGGAGCAGTACATTTCGCTGGAGCAAGACGACGCGGTGAAAGAGGCGCTGGCGCGCGTTCGCAAGCGGATCGGAGGCCTTGGGTGGGCAATTCTCGAGGAGCGCCTCACGCAGGACAAGCCCCGAACCTTGGAGGATCTCGGCCGGCGGTGGGGCGTCTCTCGCGAGCGCGTACGACAAGTCGAGGTGCGGACGAAAAGTTTTCTCGCCCGATATCTCGCCGCCTTCAATCAGGACCAGGAGGCCGAAGTCGCGGCCGACGCTGCCTGATCCAGCGCAGAAGCCGAATGAAACGAAACCGGGCACTGCGAGACGAGTAACCAAAACACGGTGGAACATCCGCGCGCCTGCGAGCTCGGCCTGGCCACTTGTTCAGAACGGTGACCTTTGCCTTGAGTTGGTATGCGTCGACGAGGACCGAAGACGATCGTCTCGCGGCAGACATCGCGTTCTCGTCGCCGGCGCGGGCACCGCCGTCGAGCCGAGCCCAGGCTCATCGTGAATCTCCGCTGCACAAAGTTGTGCAGCGACTCTTCACGCCTGGCCCTCGGCAGCAACCGCTAACCCACGTGCGCCGTCAATGAACGAGAGCACAAACATCTCCGATCAACACCTGGTGGTGCCGATGAGCGGCCAGCGAACCAGGGTACGGACCGAGGCCGTCCCGACCGCCCCGCGCCGCTGGCCGCTCGTCGGGCACCTGCCTTTTCTCATCTTCAGCATTCTCAAAGCGCGTGGAAATTTCGCAGAAGCCGTTCGGCGGATGCTGCGCGACTTCAACCGCAAGACGCTCCAGCTGAAAGTCGGGTGGAAAACGGTAGTCATCTCCGTTGACCCCGGATTTGCCCGTCGCGTGTTGGTCGACCACGCCTCGGATTTTCCCAAGGCCCGGTGGGAAAAGCGGGTTCTCAACCCGGTGATGAAAGGTGGCCTGATCGTTTTGGAGGGAGATGACTGGAAGGAGCACCGGGCCGCCGTGGCGCCCTGCTTCTCGGGATCGCTGATGGACGCGTTAGGAGCGATGGTGGTCGATGCCACCAGGGATCGCCTCGCCGGCTGGCAGGGGAGTATTCACGTCGGCACCGAGATGCGCGCCATCACCAGCGATGTCCTGTCGCGCTTCTTCCTGCACGACCACCGGCTTTCGGATGGTCACAATGGCTCGCTCGATCGCTATGCCCGAACTTACGCGCGCCTGGAGGAAGGCCTCGAGGACCGGGTTTTCGATCCGACCGGGCTGGTCGGCGGACTGAAAGCGGGCCTGCGCGGCGAGCCCCGTTTCTCGGTGGCCCTGGGCCTGGTCAATCGCACCATCACCGAGCAGGTAAGCCGCGCCGCAGCGCGCCCCTCGGCGAGAAAGACTGCTCTCGAGATGATGCTGGGCCAACTGACTGAACAGGCAGTCTACCAGGAAATAACAACGTTGACTGCAGCCGGAGCAACGACGGTGCATCTGCTCACCTGGGCATGTCAGCTGCTCGCAACGCATCCGAACATCCAGCGCAGGCTTCGTTGCGCGATCCCCTCGCCATCTGATGACGGCAAGTGGGTATCGACGCTGGAGCGCTGTGCCTATCTTGGCGCGGTGATACACGAAGCCCTTCGCCTGTATCCGCCAGCGCCCTATCTCCTGCGACAGGCGTTGCCCACCTTCGCTACGGGATCAAGCGCGGACCTGCCTCCCCCATCGTCGCTGGTTTTGATCTCCCTTTGGGGGATGCACCGGGATCCAGACTATTTTCCATCTCCGGAGCAGTTCATCCCCGAACGCTGGTTGGGAACCAGTGGCCGGGGAATCGAACCCAACGAAGCATTTCTACCCTTCGGCATGGGTCCCCGAGTTTGTATCGGTAGGCGATTCGCGACGATCGAAACAATGGTCATCCTCTCGGAGATCGTACGTAGCTTCGAGATCCTGCCAGCGCAGAAGAAGCCGGTCGCACCCAAGCTCACGATCCTCACCCGCCCCAAGAAGGACGTGATGATGTCGGTCGAGCCGCTTCTCAACGTTTGACGGCGTCCGCCGCCGAAGGCCAGGCCATCCCTCGCCTTACGTCCATTCCTGAATCGTCGCTGCACAACGTTGTGCAGCGGTTATTCACGCCTGCCCAATGAATGAAAGAGACAGACCCGAAGGATCAGTTGAGCGCGATAATTCTTGCGGGAGGAGATGGCTCCAGGCTCTGCGGTCTGACAAGGACGATTGCCGGCGAGGAGATACCGAAGCAGTTTTTTCCCGTGCTGACGGACGATACGCTTCTAGAACAGACGCAAAGGCGCGTATCGCTCGTCGTGCCTCCCTCCCGGACGGTGACGGTCCTCTCGCGCCAACATGAGAGGTTCTACAAGGCGCTCACTTTCAACCACGGAGATCCGGGCTTCGCAGTTCAACCCGCCAACCGCGAAACGGCGCCCGCGATTCTCTTCGCACTTTTTCGTCTCATCAGGCTTGGGCGGCAAGGAGCGGTGGCGATCTTCCCCTCGGATCACTATGTGAGCGATGACCCTAAGTTCATGTCTCACGTGGAAGCCGCAGCTGCGGTGGTGAGGGTCCATCCCGCGCGGATCGTGCTCCTGGGTATTCCTCCAGATAGGCCAGAGACCCAATACGGGTGGATCGAACCGGAACGATCGTCGAAACCTGGCCCTGCCGAGTCGATCGATGTTCTTCGGGTTCGGCGCTTCTGGGAAAAACCATCCCCGGAGCTGGCGATGCAATTCTGGAAATGCGGATTCTTTTGGAACAGCTTCGTGCTGGTGTCCCAGATCACCGCCCTCATCGATCTGTTCGCCAGAGCGTTGCCTCGTCTTTACATCGCTTTCGCCCAGGTATTCTCGGCCTTCGGCACTGCGGACGAGGGCGAGGCGATAGACCGAGTCTACTCAAGCATTGGCTCTGAGAATTTTGCCGACAAAATCCTGGTCGATTTTGCCCAGGAGTTATCGGTTCTTCCCGTACGGGGTGTGACGTGGAATGACCTGGGTGACCCGATGCGCGTCCTCGCGATCATCGAGCATTTGGGGATACGACCACGATGGCTTGCCGCGTGTAGACATCCCCGCGCCTAGGGGTGTGAAATCGAAACGAGCCGCGCGGATTTCAGATCGCCCTGCCATCCGCCCGCGCCCTGGCGAGGAGGGTCTGAGTCATCTCGATGTGGCGAGGCATTCCGATATCGCTGTAACCCTCCAGCGCTTGACGAAGAAGCGTTTGCGCTTTGCTGCGATCACTTGGGGCGGCGCGATCGATGAGCATCATTGCGTGGAAGCGACGTATCTCGGCTTGCTCGAGGAAGTGGGGAAAGGACTTGGCCTGCTGCATCGCGACCTGAAAATGGTCTTCAGCGGCTCCCCACTGACGTGCCGCTGCTGCGGAGAAACCCGCGATCGTCTGCGTGCAGCGGGAGATCGGCCAAAGCGCTTCCGCTCCAGTGTCGGCCAACTCGCGAGCAAGCGGGTAAAGCTCCGCCGCTTGCGACTGCTCGCCGAGCATGACGAGTCCCTCAATCACCAGCGCGAGCATCAACCATGAACCGATGGAGCTCGGTTGGCCACTCCGAGGCAGCCAGGCGCGCTTTTCATCAAGGATTGTCAACGCACCATCGTGATCACCTGCGTAAGCCATCTGTCGAAAGAGCACTCCAATGCCGTAGCCTTGAGCGACAGAACCCCCTTCTTCAGGGCGGCAGCACGCCTGGGCATGGGACAGAGCGCTCGCCCAGTTTCCGCGAAAGAAATCTACCAGACTGAGTTGTCCCTCGGAGACAACTTCCGAGAACGCAAAGGGTACCCTTTGGCCGTAACTAGACAACTGCTGGAGGTCACTTTCGAGTTTGGTGAGGTCGGGCGCTTTGCCAAATTCGACCCAGGCTCTTGTCCTGAGGGAGACTGCAACCGAGTCAGATTGTCCGATCTTCCTCGCCAGGGGCTCGAGCTCATCCGCGTTTCTCAACGCCTCTTCCAGGCGACCCAGAATCAGTAATGTGTTGTGCAGAATTTGCAGCTGCAGGGCGCGCTGCCAGGGAGGCGCTTCTGATCCGCCGAGTTGTTTGCAGAGAAACCCGTCCGCGGCGGCCTCTCTCAACCGAAGGAAGTAGAAATTGACGAGCGAGCGGGTAGCAAGCAGTCTTGCCTCGAGCTTTGGATCGGAGAGCCGGGATGCGATGTTCAACGCTTCCTGCAGCGCCTCACGGGCCGGCTCATAGACTCCGGCGGCTGCGCGAGCCCGCCCGAGGGCACCGAGAAGACGCGCCCGGTCGGCGCTCACATCTTCCTCAAGATACGCGAGCCCGCGACGGCTGTTTCGGTTGCTTCTTGGATGCGGCCAGCCTGACTCAGGGCATCGGTCAACTCGGTAGAGCTGCTCCCGATCATCTCCCGATCCCCGAGATTGATGTAGATTTCGAGCGCTTCACGGAGATTGGCCAGTGCCGCGTCCCCCCGTTCGAGACCGCGCTCGGCGATCGCAAGGCTCGACAACAAGTCGGCCCTTTCTCGTAAGTCAACGGCCCCTTGATGCGACAGGGCTGTCAGGAAACTGCGCCGCGCTTCCTCGAATGCCACGGCCTCAAGTGCACTCTTGCCGGCAAGCTTGAGCCAACGCACCAGTCTTCGGGAATCTGCGAACGATCCTGCCTTGAGCAGATGGTTGGCGATCTCCCCCGCGCGCTCGTCGGCGGCACCGGGAGAGGGCCGCTCGATCGCCTCGGCGACGACGGCATGCAGTCGCTGCTGGCGCGGAGCCGAGATGCCGGCAAGCAGCGTCTGACGCACAAGCTCATGGGCGAAGGTGAACGGGTGCTCTGGTCCCTCAGAGCTCGGGATGATGATTCCCATCTGCTGCGCCTTCTCGATGACGGTGAAGAGCTCGTCGACGTCGATCTGGCTGATCGCACTCAGAAGTTGAAAGCTGAAACTGCGCCCGATCACTGCCCCGGCTGCGAGCACCCGCCTTTCATTCTCGTCTAGTCGCTCCAGGCGGCGGCCGATGATCAACCGAACGTTTTCCGGAACGTCGATCTCTTCGATCTTCATGTCGGTGCGGAACTGGCCGGCCGCGTCGAAGACTTTCCCCTCTTCGATCAGATGCCGATACACCTCCTCGACGAAGAAGGGGTATCCCTGGCTCTCGTCAAAGATCAGGCTGACCAGACTCCCCGGAGCCTGACGCCCGCTTAGCCCATCCAACATCTGAGCGACGGCGTCCTTTGATAGAGCGCTCAATTTCAGCGGACGGATACCCATCCGAATCAGCTCTACCAGTGTTCTGACCAGCACGGGATTGTCCTTCGAATATCCGCTGCGGTAGGTCCCGATAATTACAACTGGGAGTTGGGCGATGCGATTGGCCAGATAGGTCAACAGCGCGAGCGTGGATTCGTCGGCCCAATGGAGGTCCTCAAGTATGTACAAGCACGGCCGTGTTCGAGCCGCGCGCGCCAGTGCCTCTGAAAAGCTCTGGAAAAGATAAAGGCGCTGCTGCGCGGGCGGCAGCTCCGGCGGTTTCGGAATATCCGGAAAAACTCGCCGCAGGCTTGGAGCCAATTGGGCGAGCTCGGCCGCGTTGTTCCCCATCTTCCGGCGAAAATCATCCAGGCTCCCCGCCTGAGCCAGACTGCTTTCGATGATCTCGACGAAAGGGAGAAAGGGGAAAGGTTCGTCCCTTTCGTAGCAGCGCCCAATGGAGCATTGGAAGCCATTGTGCGAAGCGTACTCCGACATCTCCATCGCCAAGCGGGTCTTACCCACGCCGGGTCCGTCCCCCCAGAGCATGACCAGTGACCCCTGCCCACTCAGCGCACGATCGATGACCGCCTGAATCGCGCCGCATTCGGCTTCCCGCCCCACGAACGTTGTTCGTTCCGCGAGCAAGAACAGAGAGGCCTCTGGCACCCCGGCGAGGCCCGCGGATCACCGGCTGGAGTTCGATCGCCGCCGGAGGTTGGCGGCTCTGTTGGCTCGACAATCGTCGCGGCGAATTCCCACGCAATCGGGAAATCGCGATCAGGCTGGTAGGAGCAGAAGTTGCCGGTCTTGATACATCGCGAAAGGATGTCTCCCAGCGTGGCGTCGCTCTGCGCGATTCTTTCCAGGACCGACTTGATCGACTTGGTGATGCTCTGCCGCGCTCGTTCCGGCGCTGACGCCGCCCGCCGATTGCGTCCACTCAGTCCTACCGCGCGCGAGAGCTCCCGGCTCAGCGCATCGATCTCCTCTTCTACCTGCTCGGCGCGGTCGACGTTTCCCAGCTCCTTGGCTTCCTCCAGCTCTTCTCGCAGCTCGGAAAGCCTGTGCCGGTAAGCGACCTTGGCTCGCTCGTCGAGCATCTCGCCGGCATCGCCCATGCTGGCGATGTGGATCCCTTCCTTTTCAAGATCCTCGGCCCTCCGAGGCAAACCTTCCACCGAGTGATTGGTTTGATCCTCATCGCATTGGCTGGCAATTCCCCCGAAGAGATCGAGGACGTGAAATTCGACCCCGGGATGACGCAGCAGATGGGCGAGGTAGCAGAGTCCTCTGGTGCTCTTGAGGCGAAAGGATTTCCCGCCGTAGCCGACGGTCCAATACTCGCCCTCCTTGCGGAACACCCCCCGTTTCGCGCCACGGATGCTCGATGCCGGGTGATTGGTACCCGCCGAGCCAGATCGAGCGCTCCGAGCTTCAAATGCCATCTGAATTCCCTGGGCCGTACCGGCCCATCTCCGTGAAGCGCGTTTCTGCGAATCGTACTAGCTGCGGCGACCCCGGCAATGCCACCCCATCTACCCAAGGGGCGCAGGCGTTTCCTAACGCCTGTCGGGCAGGGAACGCTCGCCGATGAGGTGGACGAGCGAACCGCGACATCGATGAGCTCGGCGAGCGCTCTTCCGCTCGCCGCTATCAGCTCGGCTAGAATCGGTGCTGCACGCGGGTATAAAAAAATCGACCGATGAAGTCATACGTGTTGGGGTCGGAGTTGCCCAGAGGCGCGGAGTAGACGAACTGCGGCGCCTTGTCGAACACGTTGTTCAAGCCGGCGACGAGCGACGTTCTGCCTGCGCCGCTGTTGAAGGTGTAGCCCACGTTGACGTCCGCCACGAAATTGCTGCCCACCTCCCGCGACGGGGCGTTCGGATCGAGCCAGCACAGTCCGCCCGCGGAAAGATAGTCCCTGCTGGCGCTGTCGAAGGCAGAGCACTCCTTGAACGAGCCCACGAACCGCCCCAGTAGGGCAGCATGGAATCCAGCAAGCGACCAGCTCACACTGGTGTTGAATTTGTACTCAGGCAGTGCGCCGAGGTCGAAGGTGCCCTTGCCGTGAATCGTCGGAGCGTGGTCCTGGTCGCGGTCGAAGAACGCAAGCCAGGTCCCGTCGAAGCCAAATCCAAAACGGCCCACGGTTGTCGGCAAGGCGTAGCGGATCGCAAAGTCTATTCCCGCCGTCCGGATCTGACGCAGGTTGGTGTTGAAGTCATCGACGTGCTGAATCGAACCCGTGTTGTCCCGGACGATCAAGCCGCAGTACGGCTCGAACGAGCT
>WNEZ01024982.1_pt1 | contig 10086 bp, 6 predicted proteins | sample 5400521 | NCBI WGS metagenome assembly WNEZ01 (sample SAMN13153339, study PRJNA577476) | soil metagenome | isolation source: 120 cm saprolite under Douglas fir tree site 2 hole 1 replicate 1 | place: USA:California | collected 2015-04-18 | reverse complement strand
GACGACGAGAGGCTCGCCGATCAGGTCACCGGCTGGATCCCCGAGGATCGGCCGTGGTGCGAGCCGCGACACGGCCGAAACGGCGGTGAGGACGACGTGAAAGCGCCGCGCGGCGGTGGCGGCGTCGCCCTCGCCATCCCAGTCGCGATACACGCGGACGACCACCTCGCGCGCGCGATCTTTGCTCCCGAGCCGGAGCGCGTAGGTCGCGGTGTCGATGCCGCCGAGCAGGGGTCTCGCACTCACCTCGGTGGCGCCAGGCTCGAGCACGTCACGGAGCCGAGCGAGCTGTTCGCGCGTGAGCGGGCGACGACGACGCTCCGCGGCAGCCGCGAGCGCGCTCATGCGACGACGGGCGGCTGCACGACCGGGAGCGTGTGGAGGGCATGCGGGACAAGGAGCACGCTCGCGCGCGTCGGACGGCCGATGTGCTCGTACGCGATGTCGAGCGCCTCCTCGACGTCGACCGCCGCGCGCAGCTTCGCGAGGCGGACGACCTCGGGCGCCTCGGAAGCCGCGACGATCACCAGACAATGCTGGAGCGTCAGCGCGAGCATGATCGCGCGCTGCTCGCCGCCGGCGAAGTGCTGTCGCGCCGCTTCCACGACCGCGGCCGGAGACTCAGCGCTTTCGAGCGCCGCAAGGAAGCGCTGCTCCCCCGGTCCGTCGCCGGCGCCCTCGTCGAGCTGCGCCGCGATGATGATCGCGCCGCCCTCGCGCACCACGGGTGTCGGCGCGAAGCGCAGATACGTCGCGGCGCGCGAGGCTTGATACAGGTTCGCGTCCTTCGGCTTGCCGACGCCGGCGATCGCGATGTCGTACTGCCTGGCGATCGGCCGCGTGTACAGGCGCGCGGCGACGTCGACGAGCTCGCGGAGGACGTCGTCAGGAGCGCCCGCAGCCACCGCGACGACACGTCCGCGGTCATCGGTGACGACGTTGAGGCAGAACCGAAGACCCGCGCGGCGCGCGATCTCAGTGATGGTCTCGTGGAACGGGTTGCCATCGATCTTCGCGAGGCGCACGCCGGGGTCCTCGAGGAAACGCATCCCATGGGTCGCCGTGATGACGGGCTCGCCGCAGCACCCGATCGCGATGGTCTTGCGTCCGCCGGAGTAGCCGGCGTACTGATGCGGCTCGACGATCCCGGTCGCGATCACGAGGTCGGCGTCCTTCACGATCCGCTGCGTGGACCCCGGCACGCCGTACGGCGGGATCGCGCCGAGATCGGCCCACTGCGCGGGATCGCGCCCATTCGAGTCGACGACGCGCACGCGGTCGACCACGCCGCCGAGCTTCTCCCGCTTCTCGGCCTCGGTCGTCCCGCGATGCAGACCCACCGCGACGATCACCGTGATGCGCTCGTCGGCGATGCCGGCGGCGTTCAACTCGCGGAGCAGCGGTGGCACGAGGACGTCGTCAGGAGAGGCGCGGGTGAGGTCGGTGACAGCGATGACGGCGGTCGCATCCTTCCGGGCGGCGACAGCCTCGCGCGCGAGCTGCGCAAGCGGTGGCGATCCGCTCGGCCGTCGGAGTGCCTGCACCGTCGCCGCCGCGAGATCGGCGACCGGCTCGGCTGTGCCGGACTCGACGACGTCGACGTCGAACCACGGCTGGAGCATGAACTCCAGCTCTTCATGGCCGTATGGAACGCGGTGGATGCGATCTTCCTTCGGCGCCCGCTGCACCGCCCGACTCTAGCGAGCGGTGCAGCCGGGCACCGGCATGCGCTAGAGGATGCCGAGCAACCGCAGGATCACGAGGATGACGACAATGACGAGCAAGGTGTGGATCCAGCCGCCGCCGGCGATGGGCAAGCGGCTGCGGCCGAAGTAGCCGAAGAGCCAGAGCAGGAGCAGCACGACGATGAGTAGCTCGATGATCCCCACGCGAACCTCCTTACGACGCGGCGCATTATGAGTGGCCGCTTCGCCGACTGGGTCAGCACCGCCGATGCCGTGCGGGCGACGACGAAGAAGCTGGAGAAGAACCGGCTGCTCGGCGCGTACCTGGCGCGCCTCGACGATGACGACCTGGTCATCGCCGCCCGGCTGTTCGCGGGCGCGCCGTTCCCCCGAAAGGACGAGCGCGTGTTGTCCGTCGGCTGGAGCGCGCTCTCGGACGTGCTCCTCGAGCGATCCGGAAAGAGCGGCGACGACATGCGCGCCAGCTACCAGCGTCACGCCGATCTCGGCGACGTCGCGCACGATCTCATCGCCGACGCGGCGCACGACGGCGAGCCGCTGACGCTCGATGATGTCGCGGCGGCGTTCGACGGCATCGCCGCGGTGCGCGGGACGAATAACAAGCGCGAGCTCGTCCGCGCGCTGCTGCGGCGCGCGGATGCGGGCGAGGCGCGCTACATCGTGAAGATCGTCTCGGGCGAAACGCGCATCGGTCTGCGCGAGGGCCTGCTCGTGGACGCGATCGCGAAGGCGTTCGAGCGCGACCGCGAGGCCGTCGCCCGCGCGAACATGCTCACCGGCGACATCGGTGAGGCGGCGCTGCGCGCGAAGCACGGTACGCTCGACGAGCCGGCGCTCGCGCTGTTCAACCCGATCGGGATGATGCTCGCGACGCCGGTGCTCGACCTCGCCGAGGTGGCGCAGCGCTTCCCGCCGCCCTACGTCGTCGAGGACAAATACGACGGCGTGCGCGCGCAGGTGCACAAGGCCGGCGACCGCGTCGAGCTCTACTCGCGCACCTTCGACCGCGTCACGGGCCGCTATCCCGAGCTGCTCGACGCGCTGCAGGCGATCCCCGGCACCTTCGTGCTGGACGCGGAGGTGCTCGCCTTCGAGGGCGAGCGCGCCGTGCCGTTCACGACGTTCCAGACACGGCTGGGTCGCAAGGACGTAAGCGGCGAGATGCGCGAGCGGCTGCCGGCCTCGCTCGTCGTCTTCGACCTCCTCGAGCGCGATGGCAGGGCGCTCCTCGACCTCCCGCTGACCGATCGCCGCGACGCGTTGCGCGCGCTTCCGCTGGCCGGGCCGCTCCGTCTCGCGCGCCACACGACGCTCGAGGCCACCGGCGACGACCTCGTCGCGGCGCTCGACCGCGAGTTCCTCGCTGCGCGCGAGCGCGGGAACGAGGGGCTGATGGTCAAAGACCCGCGGTCGCCGTACCGGCCGGGCCGTCGCGGCATGGAATGGCTGAAAGTGAAGCGGGCGCTGCGCACGCTCGACGTGGTGGTTACCGCCGTCGAGTGGGGCCACGGCAAGCGCCACGGAGTGCTGTCCGATTACACGTTCTCGGTGCGCGACGGCGACCGCCTGCGCGTGGTCGGCAAGGCCTACTCGGGGCTCACCGACAAGGAGATCGCGGAGATGACCGAGCACTTCCTCGCGACGACCACAGAGGACCTGGGACGGGCGCGCATCGTGCGCCCCGACACGGTCATCGAGGTCGCGTTCGACCAGATACAGCGGAGCGACCGGCACGACTCGGGCTACGCGATGCGCTTCCCACGGATCGTGCGCTTGCGTCCGGACAAGCCGGTGCACGAGATCGACACACTCGACACCGTTCGCGCGATCGCCGAAGGCAAGCGCGAGGCGCCGTCATAGCATCAGCCCGCATGGCGAACCTCAACGACTCCGCGCAGCTCGAAGCGCTCCTGGAGCTCCAGCAGGAGCTCGCGCTGGAGGCAAACGTCGACCGCGTTCTCACGCGCATCGTCGCCACCGCGATGAAGATGCTCGATTGCGAGCGCGCGACGCTGTACGTCATCGATACGGGCAAGAACGAGCTCTGGTCGCGCGTGCTCACCGAGAGCGAGCTCCGGGAGATCCGGCTCCCGCTCGACGGGCGCAGCCTTGCCGCGGAGGTCGGGCGCACCGGCCAACTCCTGCGCATCGACGCGCCGTACGAGGATCCGCGCTTCGACCCGAGCGTCGACGCGCGCAGCGGATTCCGCACCCGCTCGATGCTCGTCGCGCCCATCGATGCGCGCGACCGGCGCCGGCTGGGCGTGCTGCAGGCCGTGAACGACCATGAGGGCGCCTTTCAAGAGGAGGACGAGCGGCTGATCCAGGCGCTCGCGGGATCCGCGGGCGTGGCGCTCGAGTACGTGCAGCTCTCGGAGGAGCTCGCCGCGGAACGCCTGCGCGTCGTCAAGGTCGCGGAGGAGGAGCGCCACCGCCTCGCGCGCGACCTCCACGACGGCGTGGCCCAGACCATGGCGAACGCGGCGATCAGCATCGAGCTCGTAACTCGACGCGCGGTGGACGACGTTCCCGGCGCGCTGGCTGATCTCGTTGCGCTGCGCGCTCGCCTCATCGACTCGCAGCAGGGACTGCGCGACATCCTCTTCGCGCTGCGTCCGCTCGCGCTCGAGGACGGCGGCCTGCCCGCGGCGATCGCCGCGCTCGCGAAGCGGATCGACGGCCAGAACGGTTCGCACGTCCAGACGCGCCGCGTCGAATCGCAGCGGCGCCTCGCGCCCGAGGTCGAGGCCGGCGCCTTCACCGTGATCCGCGAGGCGGCGAACAACGCGATCAAGACCGGACGCGCCGGGCGGGTCGACCTCGATCTGTACGACGAAGGCAACGCGGTCGTCGCGGTGGTCGAAGACGATGGCAAGGGTTTCGACGTGGCCGCGGTGCTGCAGAACTACGCCAAGCGCGGCAGCCTCGGTCTGCTGCAGATGCGCGAATCGGCGCGGCTCATCGGCGCGCAGCTCTCACTCGATTCGAGCCCCGGGCAAGGAACCCGCGTGCGCCTTCGGATCCCGACGCAATGAAAGGGCGCCCGCCCGAGCGCCGCCGCTCCCTTGGTCGGCGCGACCAGGACCGCGCCTTCGAGGAGCTCGCGATCCAGGACGCGTTCGTCGCGCTCACCGACGGCATCATCCTCACCGGCCCGGATGGGTTCATCGTGAGTGCGAACCCCGCGGCCTTCCGCGTGCTCGGTGAGGAGAAGCTCAAGGGACGCCCATTCGAGGAGCTGCTCCTCGTCAGCGGCGCGGCGACGGTCCAGGACAGGGACGGGCATCACGTGCGTCGCACCTGGTTCCCACGCGAGGACCGGATGGGCGTTCTCGAGATCGTGAGCACGTCCATCGGCAAGCGCGGCGCACTTCACACCGTCCGGGATGTGACGGCGCAGGCCGAGCTCCTGCGCCTGAAAGAGGACTTCCTGCTTCAGGTCGCGCACGAGCTCCGCACGCCGATCGCGGCGCTCTCCGCGACGCTCGACCTGTTGGTGGACGACGCGCTCTCGATGCCGCCTGCCCAGCTCGTGACCATGGTCTCGACGCTGCGCCGCAGCGCCCTTCGCCTCGAGTACCTCGAGGCCGGCACGTTCCAGGTGCGCGCGGTGCCGGCGAGCGTTCGGAGCTGCCTGCAGGAAGCGATGGAGTTCACGCAGACGCTCCTCGATGCGAAGCAGCAGAAGCTCGACGCCCGGCTGCGCCCCGCCTTCGACCGCGTGTTCGCCGACCCGCGCCGGACCGCGCAGGTCCTCGCCAACCTCATCGCGAACGCCAGCCGTTACGCGCCCGAGGCGACGACCGTGACGGTCACGACCGAGGGCCGCGACGGCTTCGTCCAGGTCAGCGTCGTCGATGAAGGCCCCGGCATCCCGGTGGACGAGCAGCCGCGCCTCTTCCAGCGGTTCTTCCGTTCGCGCGAGGTCCGCGACCAGGCCGGCGGCCTCGGCCTCGGGCTCACGATCTGCCGCGCGATCGTCATCGCTCACGGCGGCGACATCCGCGTCGAAAGCGAAGTCGGACGCGGCACTTCGGTACACTTCACGCTTCCTAAGGCTCGACAGCTCGCGGAGGAGGCAGGCGCGTAGTGAAGCTCTTGGTCGTCGATGACGACCGCGATCTGGTGGAGCTCCTTGACTACGCATTGCGCCGCGAGGGTTACGACGTCGTGAGGGCCTACGACGGCGAGACCGCGGTCGAGGCCGTGGGGCGCGAACGTCCCGACCTCGTCGTTCTCGACATCAATCTTCCGAAGCTCACTGGATTCGTCGTGCTGGAACGCATTCGCCACGTCGACGAGCACGTGTCGGTCCTGCTGCTTTCCGCCCGCCAGGACGAGAGCGACATCCTGCGCGGCCTGCAGCTGGGCGCGGACGACTACATCACGAAACCGTTCCGACCGAAGGAGCTCGTCGCGCGCGTGAAGGCGATCCTGCGGCGCTCGGTGCGCACGCGCGGACGCCCGGCGCCGGTCGTGTATCGCACCGGCGATCTCGTCCTCGACGAGGCGACGCACGAAGTGACCACGGCAGACGTGCCGGTGCATCTGTCACCGACCGAGTTCAAGCTACTTCGTCACTTCATGGCGAACCCCGGCCGCGTCCTCACGCAGGAGGAGATCCTCGAAGGCGTGTGGGGTTACGACGCCGATGTCGGCGGCGATCTCGTGAAGCTCAACGTGAGCCGGCTGCGCCGCAAGCTGACACAGGACGGCAAGCCGCGCGATGTCATCCAGACCGTTCCCGGTGTCGGTTATCTGTTCCGTGGCGCGGACGGCGGTGTGCAGCGCGAAGACACGCGACCGAAGCTGACGGGGACCACCTAGGCCGCCGCGAGCCTCCGGCGCGTCGCTTCGATATCCGCGGGGTTGCTGAAGACCGGGTAGACCGCGAAGCCGGTCGCCCTCGAGATCGAATCGACTGCCGCGGGATTGGGCTGCGGGAACGCGATCGTCAGCACCTGACCCTCGTGACCCACGACCGCGACGTTGAACTCCTGCGCGAGCGCGAACGGGATGAGCGCCTGCAGCTCGCGCGTCGCAAGGCGTGCGGGATCGGACAGGTATGGAGCGGGCGGGAGGGCCGCGCGCGCCGGTCGCAGCGCGCCGCGCGGACCATCCGCGAAGGCGTGCTCCCACACGCGGATACCACCGCCGCCAGCCTGCTTCGCCCGATACATCGCGCTGTCCGCGGCCTCCACAAGCGCACTCGCGTCGCCGGCCGGACGAGGGAACGTCGCGATGCCGATCGAAAGGCTCAGCGGGATCCCGGCATCACGCAGCTCGCCCGGCAGCGCGACCGTCTCGGCCTTCTCGAGGATGCGGCGCGCGACGCGCGCCGCGACGTCGGTGTCGGCCTCGGGCAGGATGATCGCGAACTCGTCGCCGCCGTAACGCGTTGGTACGTCGTAGAGGCGCACCGCCTGCTTCACCGCTGACGCGACAGCCTTGAGCACCTGATCGCCAACGCGATGACCGAAGCGATCGTTGATGAGCTTGAATTTGTCGACATCGATCATGAGCAGCGCGAGGAGATGCTCCGCGCGCAGCGCGCGATTCGTCTCGGCCTCGAGCCGCTTGTCGAAGTGACGCCGGTTGAAGAGCCAGGTGAGCGGGTCGGTGTCCGCGAGCCGCAGCAGCGCCTCGCCTTGCTCTTGCTGCACGAGGCACGCGCCGATATGGCCTGCGATGATCTCGAGCGTCACGAGGTCGGCATCTTCGAAGGGGCGCCCATCGAAGCGATCGGTAACGTTGAGGACGCCACGCGCGTCGTCGTCGATCATGATCGGAACCGAGACGAACGAATCCGAGCGGTACTGGCCGCCGCGGACCGCAAAGGGAGCCTCACCGCCGCGGACGAGGAGCGAGCGCTTCGATGCGAGGACGTGGCCCGCAACGCCTTCGCCCGGTCGCACACGCACCTCGCGTTTGACGTCTTCGGCCAGTCCGAGCGCATGCGCGATCACGAAGTCGTCGCTGGCGTCCTCGCGAAGCATGAGCGAGGCCCGTTCGCCGCGGACCAGCTCCGTGGCCACGCGGAAGATCGAGTCGAGCAGATCTTCCGCACGACGTTCGCTAAGGTCTTCCACCAGTTTCCCCACTCCCGCGTCGCCGCGCGCACCGGGGCAGGCCACCGTCCTTGCCTGCTTCCCTGTCGTTACGTCCCTCGGACAGTCTGCGGTCCAACTAAAGGCCGTCACAAGATGGTGCTACCGGTTTGACCGCCGACCGATACCGTCGGCGGCGGCGCCTCAAGCGTCACTGCCACTCGCGGGCGGCGATCTTGACGAAGAGCGCGAGGCCATCGAGTCGGGCGGCGAGCACGGAAATGACCCCATCCAACGTCTGGAGCGTACCGGTGACCACGACGGCGGCGTTCGCATCGAGCACGCGCTTGTATTGGCGGTAGATCGCTGGTCGGATGATCACGTTCGCCATACCAGTCTCGTCCTCGAGGGATAGGAATACGTGACCCTTTGCGGTCTCGGGATGCTGCTTCACCACGATCGCGCCAGCGATGCGGACGGTGGCGCCATGACGCCTCCCCCCGAGACCCGCGGCGCTCAGCACACCCCGGCGATCCAGATCCGCGCGGTAGAAGCGCATGATCTGCGGCCCGGTGGGGATCCCGGTGATGCGGTAATCGAGCGCGACGCGCTCCTGTTCGGAGAGCGCGGGCAGCGTCGGCGCATCGGACGTCGGCAATGCGAGAACGGGACGCGTGAAAGCCGGTGAGGTGCGATGCGCATCGCGCGCGCGCCACAGCAGCTCGCGGCGCGCCTCGCCGAACGCGTCGAACGCGCCGAGCAGCGCGAGATTGCGCAGCGCCTCCTCTTTGAGACCAACGCGACGCGCGAACTCATCGAAGCTGTGGAACGAGCCGCCGCGGTCGCGCTCGGCGACGATGCCCTTCGCCTCTGCGGCGCCCAATCCTTTCACTGATTCAAAGCCCAGTCGCACGTCGTGATCTCGACACTTCCGAAAGGTGGAGATCGTTTTTGAGAAGTCGCGGGGATGGGTGTCCGCCCCCGCGACGTGTTCAACGATCGCCTTCTCTTTGGAGAGATTGACGTCGACGGGAAGGATGGCGACGCCGTGGCGTTTGGCATCGCCGGCGATCACGGCCGGCGAGTAGAACCCCATCGGCTGATTGTTGAGGAGCGCGACGTAGAACTCGGACGGGTAATAGAGCTTCAGGTGCGCGGTGTGGTACGCGGTGAGCGCGAAGGCGGCCGCGTGGCTCTTGCAGAATCCGAACTCCGCGAACGCGGCGATCTGACGGAAGATCTCGTTCGCGACGTCGGATCCCACGCCGTTCGCGCTCGCGCCGTCGACGAACGGCGCGCGCAGCTTCTCCATGTCCGCCGACGACCGCGCGCGGCTCATCGCGCGGCGCAGCTTGTCCGCGGCGCTCGGCGAGAACCCCGCGACGGCCATGGCGACGCGCAGGATCTGCTCCTGGAAGAGGATCACGCCGAGCGTCTCTTTGAGCGCGGGCTCGAGCAGCGGATGCGCGTACGTGACGGCCTCGCGGCCCTGCCGGCGATTGATGTAGGGGTTCACCATGTTCCCCTGCAGCGGGCCGGGTCGGATGATCGCGACCTGGACGACGATGTCCTTGAAGCACCGCGGACGCACGCGCGGGAGCGCCGATGCCTGCGCGCGGCTCTCGACCTGGAACAGGCCGACGGTATCGACCTCGCAGATGAGGTCGTAGACCGCCTCGTCGTCGAGCGCGATGGTGCCGAGCTCGAGACGCTCGCCGTGCCGCGCCTCGATGTCGGCGACGGCGTCCTTGATGAGCGAGAGCGTGCGTAGCCCGAGGAGGTCCATCTTCACCAGGCCGAGGTCCTCGATGTCGCGCTTGTCGAGCTGCACGACGTTGCGGTCCGGCATCGTCGCGCGCTCGATCGGCACCGTGTCCACGAGCGGCTGCGCGGTGATGAGCATGCCGCCGTTGTGGATCGACAGGTGACGCGGGACGTCCGCGATGGCGAGGGTGAGCTCGCGGAAGAGCGGGAAGCGCGTCCGCTCCTTTTCGTCCATGAAGCTCGCGAGGTCCTCGAGCGTGTCCGCGACCGGTCGCGCCGCTTCCCAGCCGTGCTCGGCCTCGCGGTTCGGATGCTTGTACGCCGGGTGCTGCGCGGCGCTGGGCCGCGATCGCGGATCGACGTTGTACTGGTCGATCGAGTGCGCCATGCGGTCGACCGTCTCGTCGCGAAAGCCGAGCGCCTTCGCGATCTCGCGGCTCGCCGACCGCGCGCGATAGGTCACGACGTTGCACACCATCGCCGCGTAGCGCTCGCCGTACTTCTTGTACACGTACTGGATGACCTCCTCGCGGTCGTTCGAGGCGATGTCGAGGTCGATGTCCGGCATC
>WNEZ01019896.1_pt1 | contig 10086 bp, 7 predicted proteins | sample 5400521 | NCBI WGS metagenome assembly WNEZ01 (sample SAMN13153339, study PRJNA577476) | soil metagenome | isolation source: 120 cm saprolite under Douglas fir tree site 2 hole 1 replicate 1 | place: USA:California | collected 2015-04-18 | reverse complement strand
CATCGAGCACTCCGGTGCGACGGTTGTGTGCGCCTGGGAGGACTACCTGGAGGGCATCGACGGCATTCGGGACCGCCTACCGATGGTCGAGCATTTCGTCGCGCTCAGCGGCGAGCGCGAAGGTTGGCTCGACTACGAGACCGCGCTTCGGGCGCAATCCCCTGACGTCGCGCGGCCTGACATTGCCGAGGGCGACCTGCTCACCATCAACTACACCAGCGGAACGACGGCGCGGCCGAAGGGCGTCATGATCACCCACCGCAACGCGTACCTCAACGCGATCGGGACGTTGATTCACCTTCGAATCGGGATCGGCGATCGCTATCTGTGGACCCTGCCGATGTTTCACGCCAACGGGTGGACCTTCGTTTGGGTCGTGACTGCTGCGGGTGCAACCCACATCTGCCTCCCGAAGGCGGAGCCACTGACGGTCTTCCGGCTGATCCGCGAGCAGCACGTCACCTGGCTGTGCGCCGCGCCAACGGTGTTGATCAGCCTTGCCAATGCCCCGGCCGACGTCCGAGGCGACGCTCCGCGGGGCGTGCACATTGTCACGGCAGGGGCCCCGCCTGCCGCCGCCACCATCGAGCGGCTCGAGGGCGAGCTGGGCTGGGAAGTGACGCAGGTGTACGGGCTCACCGAGACCTCACCGTTCATCACGGTCTGCGATCCGCTGCCGGAGCACGCGAACCTGCCGCCGGCCGAACGCGCGGCAATCAAAGCACGCCAGGGAGTGGAACTGATCACGTCCGGCGACCTGCGCGTGGTGGACACCGAAACCGGTCAGGAAGTACCCCACGATGGCAGCGCCATTGGCGAGATCGTGGTTCGTGGCAATGTAGTCCTCGAGGGCTACTACCGTGATCCCGATGCGACGAACAAGGCGATCCGCAACGGCTGGTTCCACACCGGCGATGCCGCCGTGGTTCACCCCGACGGTTACGCCGAGATCCGCGACCGAATCAAGGATGTCATCATCAGCGGCGGCGAGAATATTTCATCGGTCGAAGTCGAAGGCTGCCTCCTGCGACATCCCGCGATCCAGGAGGTCGCGGTCGTCGGCCTTCCGCACGAGCGCTGGGGCGAGGCGCCCTGCGCTTTCGTGGTCTTAAAGTCCGGTCAGACTGTGACCGAGCCAGAGCTTCGAGAGTACGCGCGCGCGCGACTGGCCCACTTCAAGGTTCCGCAGTGGTTCAACTTCGTAGAGGAGCTGCCGAAGACCGCAACCGGGAAGATCCAGAAGTTCGTCCTGCGAGGACGCGCCCCGGCAATCATCCGGCAATAAGCCGGCACAGTACGTGCGGGTAAACCAAATAGGACGGCTCAGCCCGTTACCGCCTCAGGGGGCGGGGGCGAGGTCCGTGTAGTCGTTGATGATCACCTGGTGGCTGCCGCTTGAGAAGGTATCGAGACCCCAGCTCTTCGAATACGGCGTACTCGACTGCGAGAGCACGTTGCCGGACGCATCTCGTGTGATAAAGGTGCTTGTTCCCTGCAGGCTGACCCCGACCAGCCGCGAAGCCTGGCTGCTGAACTTCGGGAGGTAGAGGTTGAGACTGACCTTGTCGACGCTGTAGGTCTTCTGGATGATCTTTCCGCCGCTGATGTCGTCCTTGATGACGTCGGTGAATTCCTTGAGCGCGTCGCCCGTGGCGCCGCTCGCTGCGAGCTGGAAGTCGTGGGCGCGACGCGCCTCGGATTCGATGATGAGGTCGAGCACCACGTCATGCGCCCACTTGTCAGCGTTCTGCGGCGCGGACTTATCGAAGGCGACCACGTTCGGCGCGATAGTCGCCGTCGGAATCGTCGGCAGGATCCACAGCTGGGCCGATGCGGAGGTTGGTCCCGAATTTCGCGGCGGCGGCAGAGCGATCCCGGCGGAGGTCGATACCCAGCTGGCCACGTCGGGTCCGTCACCAACGGTGAGCTTCAGCGTTGGGGTCGTCCCGTCGGCGAGCCCGGCGGCTGGCTCCGGGCTGTGGGTTGATAGATCGGCGGCCACCGGAAGCGTGCCAATGAATAGCAGAGCGACGGCGAGTGCAGCCGGCAGGCGCCAGCCGAGGCGACGTCTCCCGGCCCTCTGCCTCTCCCGGGCTTCAAATGGCGACAAAAACCGGACCAGCGCGAAGCGCAATGCACAGGCGATGACCAGGCTGGCCAGGATTGCGGTCTTGGTCCAGAACTCGAGCGAAGTCGGGCCGATCAACAACACCGCCAGGATGGCTACGACAATGCCGAACGCTATACGCGCCACGGGGCCGTCGGGGACCGTCCTCGGGTCCGGGATCATAAAAAGGCCGAAGACCAGAAGTTCGGGCGACGTGACCAGGATCTGCCAGAGTTCCCGTCCGCACATTGGGGCCACGTGCCAGCTGGCAACCATGCAATGGTCGGGCACCAGGGCAAGGGCCAGGGCGGTAAAGGCGGCAAACCCCGCCACGAAGGCGATCTCGAGGCCGAGTAATCGAAGTTCCCAGGCGATCAACAGCCCGCCAACCACCAGGACCGCGTAAGTCACAATCAGCCATGGACCGGGCGGGATCCACCACAAATCCTGCGGCTCCGTTAGCTTGGGCCCCAGTGCGACGAAGGCGATGACCAGGCCAAGGTTCGAGGGGTTGAAGATATGACGCCCACGCCAGCGGATCAGGTACTTCGACGCCATCGAGATGGCGACCGCGCCAATAAAGATCCAGATCCCATGCGTGCTCCACCATTGGCCGTGCAGTGTCCCGGGAGTTCGCAGGATGAAGGCGGTGCTGTTGCCCGTCAGCAAACCGCTCGCCGGCCACATGATTGCGCCGTCCTTGAAGAAGGCGACGACGAATTCGATCAGCGCGCCGGTCGCGAGACAGATGAGAATCTGCGCCACCGAGAGCCGGAAGCCGAGCACCGTCTGGCCCAGCACCTGGAGCGTCACCAGCACCGCGGCCACGTGCATTCGGGGATCGCGGAGGCTGGGGAGGATGACCGTGTATTCCCGGCCGAACAGCCGAACCGCCCGGCGTTTGGCGCTCACCACTGAGTAACGGTTGGAATACCCAACGCGTTACAACCTCAGGCCTTTGTTAGCATTTCGCTCCCTGTCGCAGGCGTCGTACCGAGCGCGCTCCGGGTTGGTCGGAGCCGTTGTCGTGGCCGCGCTCTCAGCCTGTGCCCTTCCGTTCGCTCTCGACCTGCCCACGACGCGCAGCCTCGAAACTGGCGCGACTGGCACCCTGGTCGCGGCGGACAGCTTCGAAGTCACGGGGTCGTACAGCGAAGGAAGCAACCGGTGGTCGATCGACCTGCAGCTTAGCCGGCCGAGCGCCGAACACGTTACCGTCTCGACCTCCGATGTCAAGCTCGAGGCGATCAACCTTAGCAACGCCGCCTATTTTCGTGGGCAGCAGTTCCTGTCTGCGCACATGGGTGGCGATCTTGTCTCTCGCAGCTTTGTCAATGCAGCTGGAAACGGATGGTGGAAGGGCTCGGCCGGGCACGTCCCCCAGCTGACGGACCTGACCGATGGTGATGCCTTCAGGTCGACGTTCCTCGGGCAGGCGGTCACACAGCGCACCGACCACGTGTCGGTGGATGGAATCGATGCGGTCGAGCTGTCCAGCGTACGTGGAGATGTGTTCATCACCGCACAGGCGCCTTATCGCGTGCTTCGCCTGCGCCTGAAACACGGTGTTGTCGTTGACGGCATTCGCGATGCTGACCTTCGGTTCGTCAATTACAACAGTGACTTTCGGATCTCAGCGCCCGTCGACGTTATCGATTTCTCGAACCTCAGCACCTTACCTCCCATCTATACGGTTCTTTCGGTCGACACGTCCGGATGCGCCTCGCCGTGTGCGCTCTCGGCCCTGCTCAAGAATCTGGGCGGCATGACTGGTGCCAGAGCGCCATCCACGATCACCTTCACCATGACGGACACGGCCTCTCGACAGCCGGTCGGTCGCTGCCAGGCGCAGGTTGTGCCGGACGTCGGCTACAACGCGACGACGACGGTCAGCTGCACGATCGGCGACGTCAGCGCCCAGCGTTCAAACGCGGCCACCGTGACGGCGACGCCCGACAACCCGGGGCGCGGCTAGGATCGTGACAAAGGTCGCGCTGGCCTCATGGGGCCTGGTCATTGCTCTGTTAGGCGCTGAGGTCGGTCTCGCGATATTCCGGCCCTGGGACCATCACGTCGCCCTGTCGCTATCCGGCTCGCAGACGTCGAGCAAGCTGGTCACGCCCTCCGCTGCTGGCACGTGTCCAGACATCGTGGTCCGCAGGCTCGAGCAACCCCAAACGATCCCGCGCAGCGCCTGGATCCATGCTTCGGACGGGGTCAACGTTCGGGCCGCCCCCTCGTCTTCGGCGACCCGCCTCGTGACGTTACCGACCGGAACGCAAGTGAGCGTCCAGGAGGAAGAGGGCGAGCCCGATGGCGTGTGGTATCGAATTCGCATGAGCGATGGGCGCGATGGTTGGCTGAGCGGGCGCTATGCGACGACCTATCCAATAAGCCCGGCCTCAACCGACTCGCTGAAGATCTGGCTGCCAGCTGGCTATCAGTTCCAGTCCGCAGCACCGGGGAAGGCGGAGGCGCACTACAAGAACGGGCCGCTGACGCTGCTCTACGTCGAGAGTGGATCCAGTGACCAGGCACCGACGGAGCCAGTTGTGCCATCCGGCCTGCCGCGCCGGTCCACGTGGACGGTGGTTTCCACTGAGCAGACGCTTGTCGGCGACCTTCCCGCCACCGACCGCGTGTTCAGCATCAGGCTGGGCGTCAGCGGCTGTCCGGCGCTGGTCCACCAGGTCAGGATCGCGACGACCGCCCATTATTACGACTTCATCTTCCTGCTGGACGCGCCAAGCTCGTCAGTCGTTGCCCAGTTGCTGGACAGCGCTACGGTCCAATAGGAACCCGGGCCGCCGCTAAGACTCAGGCCCCTTCAGGTTGGCTCAGGACCGCGGGAACGCCCGTAGCATCGAACGATGTTAGACCGGCGGCGTTGAGGTCTCCATCACGCATGGCGCGGCAGCGCGCGAGACGCGATCATTTCGTGCTCAGCTCGGCTGAGCGCGCCATCGGAGAAGTGCAGCCGGGTCGCCGGGTCGATGGCTCGCAAGAAGTGGGTCGTAGGCTCATCGTCCGCAGAATGTCGGGAACGTTGCCCTTCAGCGACGTTTGCTTCAGCTCACGATAGACGTCGGCGATCTGACCCGATGCGTCGTCGTCCGCGATCCACACAATCCGAGCCATGATGTACTCCTCCTAAGCGGGGCTAACGATCAATACGACGTTCCCTGTCTTTTGCTCCGTCTCGACATACCTCGTCGCTTCGACCACGTCCTTCAATGGGTAGCGCCGATCGACGACCGGCCGGTACCTCCCGGCCTCGATGAGCTCCTTGAGGAATAGGACGTCCTGCTTCGTTTGTCGAGGCGGTATCTGGAAGAGCACCTTCTTGCCCCCGAGCCGCGGGGTCAACAGCGCCCACATCAGATTCGCGAACCCGTCGGTTGGCAGGAAGATCCCGTGCGGCTCCAGCGAGCCGCGGCTCCGCCTGAACGACAGCTTGCCGACAGCGTCGAAGATGGCGTCGTACGTCTGGCGGTTTTTGGTGAAGTCTTGCTGCGTGTAGTCGATCACCCTGTCCGCTCCAAGCGATCTCACGAGCTCGAGGTTCTTGGTGTTGCACACGGCGGTGACGTCGGCGCCGAAGTACCTGGCTAGCTGGACGCCCGCGGTGCCGATGGCCCCCGACGCCCCGTAGATGAGGATCCTGCGTCCCTTTTTGAGATCCACCTGTTTCAGGCAGGTCAGTGCATTGAGGGCTCCGTCACAGATCGGCGCAGCCTCCTCGAAGCTCATCCCGGCCGGTATGGGCGCGATTCGGGCGCTCACCGGCAGCGCGATGAATTCCGCGTGTGCCCCGAACCTGAGCCCACTGGTGCCGAAGACCTGGTCGCCGACCGCGAACTCGCTAACAGCCGCGCCAACGGCTTCGACCTCTCCCGCGAATTCGGTGCCGAGGACGCGGTGCCTTGGCCGGCGGACGCCCGAGACCAGGCGGCTGACGACCGGCTGACCGTCGTGGCGTGGACCTTGACGAGGACCTCGTCCTCCCCGGGGATGGGCCGCTCGACCTCGTCGAGTCGCAGAACCTCAGGCGGGCCGTACCGGTCGTAGACAACGGCTCTCATTTCATTCCGCGTACAGGACCTCGACCGCGTTGGTGCGGGCCGCCCAGCGTCCCGGAATCATGGCGGCGATGACCGCGACGACAATGCCGGCCAACGGAATCGCGATCAGTTCCCAGAGCGCGAAGGCGCCGTACGCGGCGGCGGGCGTCGGGACGCCGGCCGAGGCCGCCACCATCGCCATCACCTGGCGTGGGCTCATGCCGAGCGCCTTGAGGGTGGCGGTATCGCGCACGCGCTCGCGGTTGTTCAGCAAGAGGGTGTTGAAGGCACCTCAATTGAGGCTGAAGGGTGGATACTGATCGGTCACCAGCACGAAGGCATAGCCGGTTACCCGGTTGCTCCAGCGCAGCACGCCGACGACGAAGTCGAACAGACCGCGTGGATACGTGCCCGTGAAGAGAATGGCAAACCAGGCCACGATGACCGCGACCACGGCGCCGATTGCGAGAAAGAAGAGAACGACATAGTGCGGGATTGCAAGGAGCCACTTGACCAGGGGCAGCCAGCGGTTCATCTGACTCACATCCGGATACGCGAAGTTGAGGTGGACGGCCTGCTCCTCATCGGTTGATGGGTAGTGATCATCGAGCAAGGCGAGATACGCGGTGACGCGGGCTGAGAAGCGAAGGATATTGAGGTTCCAGTCGAACCACCAGCGCGGATACTTCTGCCGGAACAGAATCATGAGGACGAGCGGGAGGAAGAGGACGCCGCCGCCGCTCGCCAATGTGTAGGTCGTCGTCTGATTGTTGGCGTGAAGCGTCTCGCCCGACAGCGTGCCGAGCACGATGAGAATCGGGATGGCGACGATGATCCGGAAGGCCGTCGTGAGCCGATTAAGCGATCGGGCGGGAACGTCGACGTCGAAGTGGACGGGGTAGCTGCTTACCATGCTGCTTCACCTCTCCTGAACCCAATTTCTTCCATCGTTGCACGTTAACGCCCAATACGAGCAGCCTTAGCATCACCGCGGCTTCCGCGACGAAGCCGAGGTCCTCAAGGTTGGATCGGCGGTCGTTGCGCAACCGTGACGCCGGCATGTATGCGGGTGCCCGGCGCTGAATAGCAACCTTACGAACGGCGTAAGGGCCTGTTACCCAGCCAATCAGGTAACCACCTGCTGCGTGTATCAGCTTTCTTTCTTGGTCGTGACTCGTTTGCGGCCGGTACCGTAATCCACCGGTCCGATATTCGATAACGGGACGTTTATGGGGGACTGGATACGTCTCGGATTCCGAGGCCTGCCGCGTAAGGTCGTGGCGCTCCTGGGTGCGCACCTCACCGTGGTCCTGGCATCGACCGTCGGCGTCATCGGGGTAGCCGTCGGCCTCTTCTTACCACCCGGCGGAACGATGCTCGCCTGGTTCATCCCACTCGTCGAGGGCACCATCGTGCTCAGCGTCCTGGTGGCCGGCGCCATGGCCGGGATCGACGTTATCGTCCGGCAGGAGCGAAGCGCCCTGCCGTATGTTGGCATCGGTGCCACGGTCGCGACGCTGTGGCTAGTCCACCTGTTCAGCTTCACCGGGCTGCTGTTACCAAACCTGGTCGGCGCTCGCGATGGCGGCCTGCTGTTCCATTTCGGCCGGATCGCCATGCCAGCTCTACTCGTTTGGGCCCTCCTGCAGCCCCCCGGTTCTCTGTCGAATCCACGTCGGGCGGTGACGATGGTCGTCCTGGTCGCCCTCACGGCCGTGGGGGCGGCCGTGGGGGTGACCATGGCGCTCGATCCGATTCTCCGGTCGCTGAGCCTGTCCAGGCACTTCACCGAGGTCAACACTGCCTTGCTCAGCGTTGAAACCATCACCGTTGCGACGGCGGGCTGCCTGTTTGCGTTGGGCCGGCGAGGCGATCCCCGATTCGCCGGCGCGCTCACCGGCGCTCTCATCCTTTTGGGGTTTGAGGCGATTGCCCAGGCTCTGTCGAAGGCGCCCTTCGACGCCGCCTGGTATGGGGCAGCGGCACTGCGGCTCGACCCAGCGCTCCTCCTGATGGCCGGCCTGTTGAGCCTGTACGGCTCGTCTGTCCGAGCGGAACGGGTGGCGCAAGCGCGCCACCGCATGCTGGAAGAACTGGAGGCAAACTTGAAGTTGACCGTCGAGATGTCACCAGTTGCGGTGATCTCGACCGACCAGCGGGGCACCATTACCGGCTGGAACTCGCGGGCCGAGACGATGTTTGGATGGTCGCCCCCGGAGGCGATCGGACAGCATCTCTGGACCATGGTGGCGGCGGCTGACTGGCAGAGAATGCTGCGGCGGCGGGTGCACCGATTGGGAAGCGCGGGTGCGCATCAGCCGCCACTGGCGATGGAATTGACGGGTATGCATCGCGACGGCCACGCCTTGCCTATCGAGCTGATGCTGGCTTCGCCGCAGGGCCCCGGCGAACAAATCACTCTCGTGTCCCTGGTCCGCGAACTGGTGCCACCCGACGTCGGCGTCCTCCCGTCCAGCCTCCGCGTCGCCGTGACGGAACCGTTCGCCACTGCACCAACCTGGGCGGAAGCGGCACCCCGCATGCTCCAGGGCATCTGTGACGAGCTCGGTTGGGATATCGGCGAGTTCTGGGTCGTTGATAGGGATGCTGATGTCCTTCGCTGGGAACATGGCTGGCAGCGGCCATCGCCGGAGCTCGAGCGATTCACCGCCCTGCGACGCGAGACCAAGGTCGCGCGAGGCAAGGGCCTCCTCGGTGTCGTATGGAAAACGGGGACGCCGTATTGGGCCGCGGACATGCGCCGGGACAGCAAGGCGAGTCCCAGCGAGGTAGTCGCCGGCGCCAAATTGCGCAGCGGCGGTGCGTTCGCGATCCGGCAGGGCTCGGACATCGTTGGCGTGCTGGCCTTCTTTAGCCGGCGGCGCATCCGTCTCGACCGTTTTCGCCTCGAGCGACTCGACGAACTCGCGCGCGACCTCGGCAGCCTTATCCAGCGAAAGCGATCCGAGGAGGCGATGCGCGCAAGTGGCCAGCGCATTCGGGCGGTGCTGGACAACGTTGTCGACGGCCTGATTACATTCGATGACGAGGGACGTATCGAGTCTTTCAATCCCGCAGCCCAGCGGCTGTTCGGCTACGAAGCGGGCGAGGTCATCGGGCATGACCTCAAGCTGTTGATTGCCGAATCCCACCACGCCGACTTCATCCCCCAGCTCAAGAACACCTTGCGGCCGGGAACACGGCACGCCACCTCGGCGGCTTACGAGACGCAAGGCCGGCGAAAAGACGCATCCGTGTTCCCGCTGGAGTTCAGCGTCAACCAGGTGCGGCTTGGCAACGGCCGCCTTTATATCGGGCTCTTGCGCGATATCACTGAGCGGAAAGCCCTGACGGAAGCGCTCGAGTACCAAGCGCTCCACGATAGTCTCACCGGACTTCCAAATCGTACGCGCGTTCTCCAGGAGGTTGCGCGACGCCTCCGAAGAGTCCTCCGCAAAGCGGATGCGGTCGGCCGCCTAGGTGGAGACGAATTTGCCGTTCTGCCGGCTGGAGCTACGGATACGCCTCGCGCGATCCTGATCGCGGAAAAGGTCCTCCAGGCGGTCGAAGCACCGTTTCAGCTCGGAGAGCATACCGTCGACATCGGGGCGAGCATTGGGATCGCGATCTACCCGGACCACGGCGAAGACGCCACCACTCTGGCCCGGCATGCCGACATTGCCATGTACGTGGCGAAGCGCGCCCGAACCGGCTATAGCGTCTACGCCGCCGACCACGGCGCGTACCCGCCGGTCCGACCTCCTCTGATCGCCGCCCTGGGAGCCGCCATCGATCAGCTCGAACTGCTGCTCCACTACCAGCCGATCGTCGACCTTCGCAGCGGCGTCCCCGACAGTGTCGAGGCACTCGTGCGCTGGGGCCATCCGAGGCATGGCCTGCTCTTGCCAAATGACTTTG
>WNEZ01010134.1_pt1 | contig 10086 bp, 6 predicted proteins | sample 5400521 | NCBI WGS metagenome assembly WNEZ01 (sample SAMN13153339, study PRJNA577476) | soil metagenome | isolation source: 120 cm saprolite under Douglas fir tree site 2 hole 1 replicate 1 | place: USA:California | collected 2015-04-18 | reverse complement strand
ACGCGCGACGCATCGCCTCGGTCTGTAGGTGCATCAGCCGGGCGCTCCCAAAGGGCGGAAGGGGCGCGTACCCCTCCATCACGTTGAGGATCTCCGCCAGCGTAACGCCGCCCCCCGAGGGCGGCGGCATCGTGTAGATCGTGTGGCCACGATAGGTGATCCCGATCGGGTCACGCCACTTGGTTTGGTAGCGCGCGAGGTCGTCCCGCGTGATCAGACCGCCGCCCCGCGCCATCTCCCGCACGATCAGCTCGGCGATGCCGCCCTGATAGAAGACCTGGGGTCCGCTGTCGGCGATCAGCTGCAGCGTGCGGGCCAGGTCCGCTTGAACGAACCGCGCGCCTGGCTGCGGCGTTTCCCCGCTCGCGAGAAACTGGGCGCGCGAGGCAGGGAACCGGCCGAGGCGTTCGGCCTCCCGGCCGATCTGGCGGCTGCGCGAGGCGTTCGGCCTCCCGGCCGATCTGGCGGCTGCGCACACCGTCGAGCGTGTGTCCGTCGCGCGCCAGAAGCACGGCGGGCGCGACCAATTCTTTCCACGGCAGGTGCCCGAGCTGGCGGTGCGCTTCGAACAGCCCCGCGACCGTTCCCGGCACACCGACCGAGAGGTGGCCCGTCAGGGACGATTGCCGCACGTTCCCCGCCGAATCGACATACATGGAGCGCGTGGCACCGGACGGCGCAGCCTCCCGAAAGTCGAGGGTGCGCACCACGCCGTCGCGCGTTCGGACGACCATGAACCCGCCTCCGCCGATGTTGCCAGCGACGGGGTGCACCACCGCGAGCGCGAAGCCGATCGCCACGGCGGCGTCGACCGCATTGCCGCCGCGCCGCAGAATGTCCACGCCGACGTCGCTCGCGAGCGGATGCGAGGTGACCACCATAGCATGCTCGCCGGTGACGGGCTTGACGCGCAGGCCGAGCGGCCAGGCGGGCGCGATGCGCGCGTCCCGAGTCCCCGCCGCTGCCGGACTCGCGGGCGTGCCCTCGGCGGGCGCCGTGTCGACCGGGGTAAGCGGGACAAAGGCGACCGAAGGGACAGGGATCGTCTCGGGCGCCTTGATGCCGCCGCCGCACGCCGTCAACAGCAACAGGCTGAGACCCACGGATCTGCGCATGCCGAATTGTGCACGTGGACCCGAGTTCGGGTCAACGGGGAATGGACGCATTATTGAAGGAGAGTAGCTTGTCCGCTATGATTGCCCCGGACATGACAGGTGGGATGAACGGCATGCACGGGCTGCGTCTCCTCGACGCAATTTTCGCGGACCTCACGGCGCCCGGATCCCCTGGTTGCGCGCTCGGCGTGTATCGCGAGGGAACGATTGTCTATGCGAAGGGCTATGGCCTTGCGAATGTCGAAGAGAACGTTCCCATCACTCGCCGGACCCTATTCGATGTGGGATCCGTGTCGAAGCAGTTCACGGCGGCGAGCATCCTCCTCCTGGAACGACAGGGCAGGCTCCGGTTGGATGACGACGTTCGTAAGTACCTCCCCGAGCTGCCGGATTACTCGGCGGAGGGCGGCCGTAAGGTCACCATTCTCCAGCTGCTCAACCACACGAGCGGTGTCCGCGACTATCCCACGTTGTTTCTGCTGAGCGGGATCAACCTCGACAATGTGACCACGAACGACGACGCCCTCCGCACCATCGTGCGGCAAAGGGGCCTGACGTTTCCCCCCGGCAGCGATTGGCAATACAGCAACTCAGGATACCTCCTGCTTTCATTGATCGTGATGCACGTGACGGGCAAGACGCTGAAAGCCTTCATCGAGGAAAACATCTTTCGACCACTGGGGATGGTACATAGCGTGTATCGCAACGATCACACGTTGCTCATTCCGCATCGCGCTTTGGCCTACGATCCGGGTGAGAACGGCACCTACAAGCTGAGTGTGTCGTATGCCGAAGAGACGGGCGATGGTATGGTGCAGACCTCGATCGAGGATCTACAGAAATGGGATGAGAACTCGTACTCGGAGCGCGTGGGCGGGCATGGCTTCTCCGACGAAATGGAAGAGCGAGGCAGGCTGAATGATGGAACGGTCGTCGACTACGCGAAGGGCCTGTTTATCGGCGAGTATCGGGGGCTCCGCACCGTACTGCACAGCGGCGGATCGGGAGGCTATCACGCGTACTTGCTGCGGTTCCCGCAGCAGCACTTCTCAGTGGCGTGCTTGTGCAATCGGGGCGGCGTGAACCGGGCGAAGCGAGTGGAGGCGGTGGCGGACTTGTACCTCGAGCGGGAATTGCACAGCGAACACGCGGCTGCGGCCCCGCGTTTCACCGCAGAACAGCTCAAAAGCATGACCGGCGTATATCAAGACTTGAAGAGGGAAGACGCGTCGCGGGTCAGTGAGCGCGGGGGGAAGCTCTGGATAGAGTTTGAGGGCAGTGTGTTGGAGCTACGGGCACTGACCGCCGAGGAATTCGAGCCCGTGCCATATCCCATCCCAACGAGCTTGAGATTCGAGCTGGCGGAGCCAGGTGTCAGGCCCCATTGGATACTCGACACGGGATTCCAGTTGCCTGTGCGCGCCGAGGCTATAGAAGTGACGGTACCGTCCGGGCAGGAGTTGACGGCTGACGCGGGGGATTATTGGAGCGACGAGCTGCGGGTGACGTATCGCCTCACGGTGAAGGACGGAACGCTGTGGCTGAGTGACCTGATCGGCGCGGACGGCCTGTCGCACCCGGGCACTGTTCCCTTCGATGAGCTCCGCTCATTGTCCGCCGACGAATTCGACTTGAAGGGGGCGCCGGTCGTGATTCACTTCAAGCGAGATGCGGGCCACAATGTGATCGGGTTCACGCTCAATGGATTCCATGAGCCCGGTTTAGCGTTCGTTCGGAGTAACACGAAGTGAGCGGGTCTTCTCCCGCTCCACCCCCCGACTACCGCGACCCGCGGCTCACCGAGCAGCGTAACCCCCGCACTGAGCGCATCGACGTGGCGTCGACGCTCGAAATCGTCGACCTCCTGAACGCGGAAGATGCGACCGTGGCGGGCGCGGTGCGCGCGGTGCGCGCCGAGCTGGCCCGCGCCATCGATCTCGTGGTGGACGCCTTCGGCCGGGGCGGGAGGCTCATCTACGTGGGCGCCGGCACCTCCGGGCGGCTGGGCGTGCTCGACGCGAGTGAATGCCCGCCGACCTTCGGCACGCCGCCAGAGTTGGTCGTTGGGGTGATCGCTGGCGGCTACTCGGCGCTCGTGAAGAGCAGCGAGGGCGCCGAGGACGACGTGAACGCCGGGATGACCGCGATGGACCAGGCGCGCGTGACGACTGCGGACTTCGTGCTCGGCATCGCGGCGAGCGGCACGACGCCCTTCGTCCGCGCGGCCCTGTCCCGCGCGCAGACCATCGGCGCGGCGACGGGACTCGTCTCGTGCTCCGATCCCCCGCGGGTGCTGGTCGAGACGTGCGACGTCCTGGTGCTCCCGAAGGTCGGGCCCGAAGCCCTGACGGGGTCGACCCGCATGAAGGCCGGTACCGCCACGAAGCTCGTCCTCAACACGCTCTCCACCGGCGCGATGATCCGGCTCGGCCGCGCGTATGGCAACCTCATGGTGGACCTGATGGCGGTTTCCGACAAGCTGCGGGACCGCGGGGAGCGCATCGTGATGGAGTGCTGCAACGTGGACCGCGCGGCGGCGCGCGGTGCGATCGCAGCGGCCGGCGGGAGTGTGAAGCTGGCGATCGTGATGGCGCGTCGCGGGGCGCGGAAGGCGGAGGCGGAGCGTCTCCTGGCGGAGGCCGGTGGGTTCGTTCGCAAGGCGGCGGGCGACCCGCCGCCAGTCTCGCCCGCGTGACCGGGGTACTCGCCGTCGGCGTCATGTCGGGCACGTCGCTAGACGGCGTCTCGACGGCGCTCGTGCGCCTCACCGAGCAGCCCCTCGACGCGCAGCTCGTCGCGTTCCGCCAGGACGCCTACACGGCGCCGGAGCGCGGGCAGATCATCGAGGCGATCGCGCGCGGCGGCTCGCAGGATCTGGCCCTGTTGCACGTTGCCCTGGGCGAGCGCTTCGCTGGGGCGGTGCTGCAGCTCCTGGCCCAGGCGAAAGTCGCGCCCGGGGAGCTGTCCTTCATCGCGTCGCACGGGCAGACGATCTGGCACGAGCCGGGCCGCGCCACACTGCAGCTGGGCGATGCGGCGGTGATCGCCGAGCGGGTGGGAGTGCGGGTGGTGAGCGACTTTCGCTCGCGCGACGTGGCGGCCGGCGGCCAGGGGGCGCCGCTCGTGCCCCTGGCTGACGTGGTCCTGTTCGGTCACGCGGAGCACGGGCGGCTGCTGCTGAACCTCGGCGGCATGGCGAACGTGACCTTCGCGCCCCGCCGCGGGGTGACCGGCGGGGCCGTCGCGTTCGACACTGGTCCCGGCGTCGCCGTGGTCGACGCGGTAACCCGTCGGATCGATCCCGCGGCGTCGTTCGACGCCGGCGGTGAGCGGGCGCGACGCGGCAAGCCGTCCCGCAAAGTGCTCGACGCCCTGCTCGCGGACCCCTTCTTCGCCGCGCCGCCACCCAAGAGCACGGGGCGCGAACGGTTCGGCCCGGACTACGCCGCGCGGCTCCTGGACGACGTGAAGCGGGCGGGGAGCTCCGACAACGACGCTGTGGCGACGGCGACGGCGCTGACTGTGGAGACCATCGCGCGGGGGATCGAGCGCTGGACGCCCGCTCGGGCGTCCGACGAGCTGGTGATCTCGGGCGGCGGCGCGCGCAATCCGCGACTGGTCGAGCTCCTCACGACCCGCGTGGCCCCGCGACCCGTGGTGCCGTTCGAGGGCCTCTTCTTCGACGGGGAAGCCAAGGAGGCTCTGGTGTTCGCCTTCCTTGGTTTTCTCACGCTGCTCGGGGCGCCGGGCAACCTGCCGGCCGCGACCGGCGCTCGGGGCCCCCGCGTGCTCGGCCACATCACTCCGGCGTGACCGGATCGCTTGCTCGTCTCGTGTTTCCCGCGCTGCGCTGGCGGCGCGAGAGCTTTGGACACGAGCGGCCCAAGATCGACGCCGCGCTCGCCGCAGGGGTCGGTGGTTTCATCGTCTTCGGCGGGACACGCGAGGCCGTCCTGACGCTCACGCGGGAGTTGCGGGCGCAGGCCGGGCGCCCGCTGCTCGTCGGCGCGGACTTGGAGCGCGGCCCGGCGCAGCAGGTCCAGGCGCTCACCGAGCTGCCGCCGCCCGCGGCGCTCGGCTGGCTCGACGACCTGGAAGCCACCGGCGCGTGCGGGATGATCACCGCTACCGAAGCGCGCTCGGTGGGGATCAACTGGGCGTTCGCTCCCGTGTGTGACCTCGATCTCGAGCCCAAGAACCCGATCGTGCAGACGCGCGCTTTCGGGGCCGACCCGGTCCGAGTGGGCGAGCAGGCGGCGGTGTGGATCCGCGGTCTCCAGGACCACGGCGTTCTGGGGTGCGCCAAACACTATCCCGGGCACGGGCGTACCACGCAGGACTCACACGCGACCCTGCCGCGCGTGCGAGCCGCCCGTGCCGACCTGCAGCAGGTGGATGTCACTCCGTTCGAATACGCCCTCCGCGCCGGTGTGGGCAGTGTGATGAGCGCGTTCGTGGCCTACCCGGACTGGGATCCCACGGGGCGGGCGGCGAGCTTCTCGCCCGCCATTCTGGGCTACCTGCGGGACACGCTCAACTTCGGCGGCCTCGTGGTGACCGATGCGCTCATCATGGCCGGGGCGAGTGCCGCACAGCCGGTGCCCGCGGCCACCGTAGGCGCGGTCGCCGCCGGGTGCGACGCGCTGCTCTACCCGGAGAACTTCACGAGCGTGGTCGCTGCGCTGGACCACGCCGTCGGCGCCGAGATCCCGACGGCCCGTGCGGACGAGGCCCTCGCGCATTACGAGGACGCGCTCGCCGCGTGGGCGGAGCTGCCGGACCAGGGGGAGCCCGGCCTCGCGGACCACGCGGCCTTCGCGGACGGGCTTGCCGACCGTGCGGTTCATCTGGTGCGCGGTGACGCGCCGATGATGCACGCGTCCCTCGCCGTGTCGATCGTCGATGACGACGTGGGTGGCCCGTACACGGTCGGACCGAGGGATATCTTCGCGCGAATGCTGCGGGACGCCGGCGTCGCAATCGGGAAACGGGAAACGGGAAACGGGAAACGCGTGGTTCTCGTCTACGCCGAGCCGCGGTCGTGGAAAGGGCGGGCCGATCTCGGCGCCCGCTCCCGCGCGGCCCTGCGGCGTCTCGTGCCGGGGGCGGCCCTCGTCGTGCTGTTCGGGCACCCGCGACTCGCGTCGCAGATCCCCGGCACGGCGCCGATCCTCTTGTGTTGGCATGGGCAGGCGCTGATGCAGCGCGCTGCCGCCAGACGCGTGATGACGTGGCTGAAGTGAGGGCGCTCGGGGAGCGCGTCTCTTCGTGACGACTCTGCGAGACGCCTTTGCGTGACGGTTTTACTTGACGGTGTTAAAGCGGTTCAGGTATGCAACGATCTGGCTGGCCGGCACGGCGTAAATGATCTTTCCCTGCGAGTCCCGGTTGCCGCCGTACAACACAGCCGCGACGCGGCCAGTGCGATCAAAGACCGGGCTCCCCGACGACCCCGGTGCGCCGTATCCGTCGACCTGGACCACGTTGGCGAGCGCCTTGCTGACCGTGCCGACGGTGAGCGTGGGGTCGGCGATCACGCCGTTCTCTCCGATGCGCTCCATCGGGAGATCCTCGCCCAGGGGGTAGCCGATGATGGCCACCGGGTCGCCGCGCGCGAGCGCTCGCGCCTCGCCCGCGAAGCCGGCGACGCGCGGCGTGCCCCCGCGGATCTCCACCTTCACCACGGCAACGTCCGCGGAGTCCGCGACGCCGACCAGTCGGCCCGCGAACCACTGGCGGCTCCCCGAGAACTTGACCGCGATACGCCGGGGCTGCCGGTTGCCGTCATCGCCCACCAGAACGTGCCGGTTGGTGACCAGGGTGCCTTGCGAGTCGGCGGCGAACGCCGTGCCGCTGAAGATCTCACTGTCCGAGAACTGAACGACGAGCAGCGCCACCGCGTCCTGATTCTTGAGCGAGATGGCGCGGTAGTCCATCGCGACCGCGCCCGCGAGGCCTCGCTGGCGTATCTCCGCGGCGTCGAGCGCGGCGCGGAGCCGGGCGACGGCCCCGACGTCGCGACTCGAGCCCGCGGTTGCAAGGTCGGCCCGCAGCCGCCCGACCTCGGCCTGCGATTGCCGCAGGGCGTCCCGCACGCTCGCCAGCTCGGTTTGCAGTCGCGTGAGGAGCCGTTGCCCCTCCGCCTCGAGGCTGTCCGCCCGCGACTGGAGCCGGGCGACCTCGCGCGCGTCGCGGGCACTCTGCCACTGCAGCAACCCGAATCCTGCGAGCACCACGACGAGCAACCCGATCAGCACTTTGGTCCTGCGGTGCAGGTGCGCCAGCTCGGCGGCGATGCGCACCGCGGTGCTCGAGCGCCGGGCAGGCGCTGCCACCGCCGCGTACTGCTCGCGCGGGGAGGACATCCGCTCCGCGGACGCTCGCGCCGCGTCCGGCACGGTGTCGACCACTGCCTCGCCGGGCAGAATGTGGAACTCCACCGCGGGCCCGTTCCGCCCGAGACCGATCACGTCGCCGTCCGCCAGCACGACGTCGCCGGAGATACGCGCGCCGTTGACGAACGTGCCGTTCGTGCTGCCTAGGTCTCGCAGCAGGAAGCTCGCGCCGTGGCGCACGATCCCAGCGTGGCGGGAGGACACGTCGAGGTCGCGTTCGGCATCGCAGCGGACGTCGGACAGCGGGTGTCGGCCGAGGCCGATGTACGCCTTGCGGAAGGTCTCGACCTGCCCGACGCGCGCGCCGGAGAGGAACTTGAGCTGGGCGGTCACTGGGTACGGTTGACCAGGTAGAGCGCCAGGGCGGCGGCCGCGATGACGAGCAACACGATCACGCGCCGGCGGTTCCGCGCCGCGGGCTCGGGCGCGGGGCTCCCGCGGTAGACCGGGACCGGCTCCGTGCTGGTCTCGGTATCGATGAGTGGGTACACCTGGTGGCCCATCTCTCCGTTCGGCTCGGGCAGGCGCAGCCCGTCGCCGTCGAAGCGTGCTAGCACGACGGTAATGTTGTCCGGCCCGCCCCGCTCGTTGGCGAGCGCGATCAGCCTGTCGCACGCCGCCTGCAGGTCCCGCTCGCGGGTCGCGACGGCGGCGATCTCTTCGTTTTTCACCGTGCCCGTCAGGCCGTCTGAGCACAACACCAGGATGTCCCCCTTGCGGACTTCCTGGTGGGTGAGATCGACCTTGACGCGAGCGTCGGGCCCCAGCGCCTGGAGAATGATATTGCGACGTTCGCTCCTGGCGGCTTCCTCCTCCGTCAGCTCGCCCGCTTCGACCAGACGCTGCATCAGCGACTGGTCCCTGGTGAGCTGCACCGCCTGCCCGTTGCGGATCAGGTAGGCGCGGCTGTCGCCGACCTGCGTCAGGAAGAAGTGATCGGCCAGCACGCCCACGGCCGTGGTCGTGGTTCCCATCCCGCGGACTTCGGGGTGCGCCGCCGCGTACGTGTGAATTTGCTGGTTCGCGACCTCCACGGCCTCCTTCAAGCGGTAGGCGAACCGCTGGGCTGTCACCTCCCGCTCTGACCCCCACGCCCGCACCATCTGCTGGTAGATCGTGTCGGTCGCCATCTGACTCGCGAGCTCACCTCGTGGGCGCGCACCGCGGGCTGGAGCGACGCTTCGCGCCGCGAGAGATCGGCCACCAGGAAACGGTCTTCGTTGTGGTCGCGCGTCCGGCCCAGGTCGGTCTTGGCGAAGACCTCGACTTTGATCGGCTTGGCAGAGGAGCGTCCGAACATCGTCAGCACCGCGCCAAGATCTTTGGGTAGGTCGTATCGGTGGGACTGAGCTCGGTTGCCGTACGCACCCACTCGCATCCCTGCCGACGGTTGAACTGCTGGAAGTACGCGTTGCCGACCACGAACGCCGCGTAAGCCTTGTCGCTGGACGCGATGCCCGGGGCATTGAAAATATGCATCGCCGAGTCGCGTACCATCGTGGCGTTCCGGGGGTCAAGCTTGTTCAGCAACAAGTCGTCCAGCACGTCCCGTGCCCGGGCGACATCGATGCGCGGTCGGGTGGGGGTTGCTCGCGGGCGCTTGACCGGGTCGCGTCGCGGCGGCACCACAGGAGCGCGGACAACGGTGTCCACTGGTGGCGGACTGGGCGCGATCGGTTGCGCGGTGTCGGCGGCCCGGACACTGCCGGTCTGCCTGACGGTGCGACCGATGGTGACCACGGCGCCCGCGGCTCCCAGGAGGACGATCACACCGACGACGATCGGGACGCGCGAGCGCTTCCTGGCGCGCACCGGCTCGATCAGCTCCGTCTTATCGTCGTCGGTCAGCGTCGGGGGCAGGGTCACGCCGGCGTCCGGCCGAGAGAGCCCGACTACCGAAGCGAGATCGTGTGCAAACTTTCCCGCGGATTGATAGCGGTCGACCGGGCTCCGTGCCAGCGCCGTGTCGAGCGTCTGTTGGAGCCCCGGGGGAAAGTGCAGATCGGGCCGCACCTCCACCAGCTCCGCCGGCTCGTCCGTGAGGCGCTTGATCATCGCCTCCTGCACGGAGTCGGCGGGGAAGGGCAGCGTCCCCGTGAGCGTGTTGAAGAGTACCAGGCCCAGCGAATAGACGTCGCTCCGACCATCCAACTTGTCACCCGAGAGCTGCTCGGGGCTCATGAACTCGGGCGTGCCGACCACCAGGCCCGTTCTCGTGACCTTCTGACCACCCCCCTCGCCGCCCACGGCCTTGGCAAGGCCGAAATCGACCACCTTCACCGCGTCCGCCCCGTTGCGACTGCGGGTGAGCATGATGTTGTCGGGCTTCAGGTCGCGGTGCACGATGCCGAGGTCGTGCGCCGCCTGGAGCGCGGCCGCGACCTGGATGCAGATGTCTGCGGCCCGTACCACGGGCAGCGCTCCTTCGCGCCTGATCAGCTCCGTGAGCGGCTCGCCCTCGATGAACTCCATCGCCAGGTAGATGAGCCCCTCGGGAGTCTCACCGAAGTCGTAGATGGCGCAGACGTGGGCGTCCGAGATGCGGCTGGCATTCGACGCCTCGCGATTGAAGCGGG
>WNEZ01008609.1_pt1 | contig 10086 bp, 9 predicted proteins | sample 5400521 | NCBI WGS metagenome assembly WNEZ01 (sample SAMN13153339, study PRJNA577476) | soil metagenome | isolation source: 120 cm saprolite under Douglas fir tree site 2 hole 1 replicate 1 | place: USA:California | collected 2015-04-18 | reverse complement strand
TCGCACGCAAGTGCTCACGGTCTTTCGGCTACCAGCAGGCGGCGCAGTTCGTCAAGGCTCCCGATCTTCTAGGTCTCGGCGAGCAGGAACCGGTCATTATCTACCGCAACCGAGTAGTCACCGCTTCCACCTCGCCAAGGCCGGCCTGCTGCCAGCGGGATACCGGGTCGTCGCCTCGGTAGTCGAAATGACCCCCGGCCTCGGCCTGCTGGTACATCACGGTGACCGAGAACTCGCTGTTGTCGAAATGCCAGCCGAGCTCATCACCGTCGCCGAAGATCGCGATCTCCACTGCGTCCAGCGGGTCGGCGCCGCGGTATAGCACCCGCTTGCCCAGCACTGCGGCGATGAACGCGGTCAGGTCATCGGATTCGTATAGCCGCCGGATCGCCGCATCGGCGGGGATCTGGTCGTAGGCGATGGCCTTCTTGGCCGAGTGCTGCAGCAACGCGCGCGGGTGATCAGGGCCCGCGGAATCGTCAGCAGGCTCGAAATAGACGGTGTGGGCCTGGTCGCTGGCCCACGCCTGAGCGGCCAGCTGACCGGCCAGCGCGACCATTTGCCCGACGGCCGCCGGGGTGAGGAAACCCGGTCAGCTGGGCAACTCCGTGGTCACGGAGCTGGTCCTGGCCCGCCTGGACGAGGGCCCGGTACGCCGGGCCCGCCGGGTCGTTGATCGGGTAACGACTCAGGTCGACGACATCGTCGTACCCCGAGGCCTCCGGCCAGGTGGCGGCGGTCATAGCGCTGGCTCCTCGAGCTCGCCGACCGGGCACTGTACCCGGCCGCTGACCCGAGGATGGCAGCAGTCGTGTACCAGGGCAATCGCGAGCGGGCCGGTCACCCGCCCGTCGGCCAGACGCGGTCCGCGACCTCGGCCACAAGGCGCAGCTTGTTCTCCTGGGCGTCCTCGCTGATCGCGTTGCCCGGTCCCGCCGAGGCGAAGCCGCACTGCGTCGACAACGCGAGCTGTTCGCGGGGAAAGAAGCCGCTCGCCTCGCGGATCCGGGCGGCCAGCTGGTCGGCTGGCTCCATGGTGCCGAGCTTCGACGAGACCATGCCGAGCACGACCACCTTGTCGTCGGGGACGTCGCTGAGCGCGCTGAAGGAGCCCGAACGCTCGTCGTCGTACTCGAGCAGGAAGACGTCGTAGTTGGCCGCCCGCCGGAAGAGCTGCTTCGAGATGGTCTCGTAGGTGCCGGAGCTGATCCAGTCGCTGTCGTAGTTTCCCCGGCACAGGTGAAGGCCGAACGTGACGCCGGGAATCCCCGCCACCTCGTTGAGCATGTCCGCGCCCTCGCTGAAGACCCGGTCGACCGAGATGCCGGCCCGCTCCCAGGCGTCCCGCTGGGTCTGATCGACGAGCTGGCCGAAGTCCGGCGCATCGACCTGGATGTACCGGCAGCCCAGCCGCGCGAGTTCTTCGGCTTCCTCCCTCATCAGCCGCAGGCCGTCCGCGAACAGTTCGAACGGGTCGCGGTAGGCGTCACGCGAGCGCCGCGGCGACCAGACGAGAAACAGCATCAGCGGGCTCGGCAGCGTCACCTTGACCGGGCGCCGGGCCCTGGCCCGGGCGTACGAATACTCCTCCACCGTCATCATCGGGCGTCGCCGCAGCTTGCTCGTGACCGACAGCGGGATCGTGAAGACGGACTCCAGCGCTCCGGACTCGTCGTGGAACGGGACAGGGACGTGGTCGCTGTCGCCGTCACCGGGATCGAGCGTCAGTCCTTCCACCTGCTCGGTGAGCTGGTCAATGAACGTGTGCCGCCGCAGCTCTCCGTCGGTGACGACGTCGAGGCCCACGGCCTCCTGCATGGCGATCGCCTGGTCGACCGCCCGGTCCTCGATCTCCTTGTACGCCGCCGCCGCCAGCTGGCCGGCTTCGAACTGTTCGCGAGCGAGCTTCAGGTACTGCGGGCGCAGGAGCGACCCCACGGTGTCCGCGCGATACACGTGTGCCATGAGTGGACCTTCTTTCGCCTTCCGGACTCGGAGTTCATGGCCTGCCATCTTCCCGGCACAGCAGCGTCTGGAGCGCCTGCCGGAGAGCCTGTTCGGGTGCGCCGGCCGCTTCAGGGGCCCGCCAGCCCACGAAGCCGTCCGGTCGCACCAGCACGGCTCCGGACGGCGAGATCCCGTACGCCCCGGGGAAGCAGCCCTCCGGGTCGGCCAGCCCGGTTCCCCCCACCACGTGCGCGTCGAGGCCCACCCCGAGCCGGCCGGCCGCGGCCAGCGCCGCAGCCGGCCAGGCAGCGCCCTCAGGTCCGGCCAGCAGCACGAAGTTCCGGCCGAACAGGTCCAGCGTGGACAGCCGCGTGCCGTCGCGGTCGAGGAAGACGTGCGGCGCCCGGGCTCCGGGTCGGCCCGCGGACTCCCGAGGGTGCTCGTGCAGCGGCGGGCTGCCCGGTTCGAGTACCACGGCGGGGAGTCGTAGCGGTACCCGATCTCCATCGAGAAGTCGTCCACCATCGGCCGCGTATGCTCCGTCCCCAGGTAGGGGCCACCCGCGTGACATACCTGGTGAAGGCCTGCTCGACGGTGAGGTCTCCGACCGGGCGCCGTTCGGCGTCATATGTATCCAGCAGCCCCGGCCCGGCCACGCCGGCCAGTGTGAGCGCCAGCTTCCAGGCCAGGTTGTGCGCGTCCTGCACGCCCGTGTTGCCCCCGTAGCCGCCGTTCGGCGGGACCACGTGCGCGGCGTCACCGGCCAGGAACACCCGCCCGTCACCGAACCGGTCCGCGCAGTTCGCCTCGGCCCGCCAGGTCGCGATGTTGTCGATGACGACACCGATGTCCGGCACGCCGATGGCGGCCCGCAACAGCTCCAGCGCCCGCTGCTCGGTGATCCCCTCGGCCACGTTGGCCCAGGGCGCGGACGGGAAGGCCGCGATGACCTCCGGGCGGGAGGTGTCCCCGACCAGGTTGACCACCAGAAAGCCGGCGTTGCCGGTCCGGTCCAGCCGGAAGAACCCCCGCATCAGCGGGTTCGTCACGTAGTGGACGCCCTGGTTCCGGCCCGCCAGCAGCGGCCCGAGATCGGCCAGCGCCCGGAAGTAGATCGTGATGCTGTGCGACAGCAGGCCGTGGCCGCTCATGCCGATGCCGAGCCGCTCGCGCACCGGGCTGCGGTTCCCGTCGGCCGCGACGACGTACTTCGCCCGCACCGAGCTCTCCGACCCGTCCGACAGGTCGCGGATGACCGCCGTCACCCCGTCCGCGGCCTGCGAGAGCGACGTGCACTCGGCGCGGTACCGCAGCCGCGCGCCGAGCTCGGCGGCCCGGGCCCGCAGGATCGGCTCGAGCGCGTCCTGGTTGATGAACAGCCGCACCGTCGGGCTGAACTCCTCGACGCCCGCGTTGAGATTCGGGAAGTAGTTCGCGATCTCCCGGCCCGCCAGCGACTCGACGTTGTTGATCCCGCCGTCCGGCGGGTACTGCTCCTGCGACTTGCGCCGGACGGCGTCCTCCAGCCCGGCCGAGCGCAGGATCTCCACCGTACGGAGGTGGAAGTGGCCGGCCCGGGCGTTGATCGCGGTGCCCGCGTGCCGCTCCACCGCCAGCACGTCGACTCCGTGCCAGCGCAGGAACAGCGCGGCCGACAGGCCGACCAGGCTGCCGCCGACGATCAGTACGGGCACATCCTCGCTGGCTCCGCGGTCCATCGGAAACCTCTCGCACGTCCCGCCATGTGGTGCGTCTGATGCTAGGCAGCCAGCGCAGATTCAGCAATCGGCCGCGCCCCACGGTGCGTCCCGTGCCGCCGCCGCGGCCGGCGCCGCCTACACCACGCTGGTCGCCCTGATCCCGGGGCAAAAACGGCAGGTACTACAGGACCGCGCTCGACCGCCTGCTACGGCGCGTCAGCACCTACCTGATGCGCTGGGCACAACGGAAATACAAACGGCTACGCCCGTTCAGGAAAGCCGCCAGCGTGCATCTGATCGCCGGCCAGCGCAAGAGTCGGCGGGCAGACGCGAACAGGATGGTCGTCGCGTCTGAAGATCATTTCAGCTGGACTGGGGTGCGAGCCGTTACAGTAAGCAACGGGGCCTGTCCAAGGGGGTGCCGTGGAGCCTGCCGTCCGGTCCGGGACCGCCGACGCTCCGGTCGCCCCTGCCGTTCGCGGGGTGGTATCCCGCCACGCGCTGTTCGGACGGCTCGGCGGAGCAGCGCGCGTCACGGAGGTGTCGGCGCCGGCCGGGAGCGGGAAGACGTTCCTGCTGCGGTCGTGGATCGGCGAGGCTGTCCTGGCCGGGCGCGCCGCCTGGGTGTCGGTGCAGGGCGAGGAGCGTGATCCGCAGCGGTTCTGGATCGCGGTGGCCGACGCGCTGCGGGCGACCGCGGCTGCATCCGCGCTGGTGCGGCCGCTGACCGCCGCGCCGGACCTGGACGGCTGGGCAATCGTCGAGCGACTGCTTAAAGACCTGGCGCGGCTGGAGGACCGGGTCTGGCTGGTGATCGACGACGTGCACGAGCTGGCCTCCACCGAGGCGCTGCGCCAGCTGGAGCTGCTGGTGATGCGCGCGCCGGACCGGCTGCGGTTCGTGCTCGCCACCCGGCATGACCTGCGGCTGGGGCTGCACCGGCTGCGGCTGGAGGGCGAGCTCACCGAGATCCGCGCCGCCGACCTGCGGTTCACCCTGGCCGAGGCGCGGGCGCTGTTCGACGCAGCCGGGGTCCAGCTGCCGGACACGGTGCTGGCGTCGTTGCACGAGCGGGCCGAGGGCTGGGCGGCCGGGCTGCGCCTGGCCGCGTTGTCGCTTTCCGGGCACCCGGACCCGGAGCGGTTCGCCGAAGAGTTTTCCGGCAGCGAGCGGACGGTGGCCGACTACCTGCTGGCCGAGGTGCTGGAACGGCAGAGCGAGGAGGTCAGGCGGCTGCTGCTGCGCACCTCGGTGGCCGACCGGGTCAGCGGCGAGCTGGCCGACCTGCTGACCGGGGGCAGCGGCGGGGAGCGGGTGCTGCAGGAGCTGGAGCAGGCCGGCGCGTTCGTGGTCTCCCTGGATGCGCGGCGGTCCTGGTTCCGCTACCACCAGATGTTCGCTGACCTGCTGCAGCTGGAGCTGCGGCACAGTGAGCCAGCCCAGATCCCCGCCCTGCACGGCACGGCCGCCGGGTGGTTCGCCGGACACGGGTACCCGGTGGAGGCGGTCCGGCACGCCCAGGCGGCGCAGGACTGGGGCCTGGCCGCCCGGCTGCTGGCCGATCATTGGCTCGGCCTGGTGCTTGACGGGCAGGGCGCGACGGCGTATGAGCTCCTCACCCGGTTCCCGGCCGGCGCGGTGGCGGCCGATGCGGAGCTCATCGCGCTGATGGCGGCCGGCGAACTGACCTGGGGATCGGCGGATGAGGCCGAGCGTTACCTCGCGCGGGCAGCGCGGGGGTTCGAAGGGGGCGAGGGGCCGGTACCGGTGCCCGCGGAGCGGCGCGGACGCATGCAGATCTTCCTCGCCATCGTGCGGCTCGGGCTCGCCCGGCAGCGCGGCGACCTCCCGGCCGTCGCCGAGGAGGCGCAGCGGCTGCTCGCCCCCGCCGAGGCCGCGGACGCCGCGCGGTTCGGGCTGGGCGAGGATCTGCGGGCGCTGGCCGTGATCAACCTCAGCATCGCCGAGGTCTATGCCGCGCGGCCGGAGGAGGCCGACCGGCACCTGGAGCAGGGGGTGGCCCTGGCCCGCCGGATCGGGCGGCCCTATCTCGAGCTCCTCGGCCTGGCGCACGGGGCGGTAGCCGCGGCCTTCCGGTCCTGGGCGTGGGGAGAGCGACGGAGCAGGCAGGCGATCGAGCTGGCGCGGCGGCACGGCTGGGGCGAGGACCAGGCCGCCGGCGTCGCCTACGCGGTACTCGCCGGCGTGATGGTCGGCCAGGGCCGGCTGGCGGAGGCAGAGCGGTGGCTCGAGCGCGCCGGGCAGACCTTGCGGACCGAGGCCGAACCCGCCACCGGGATGTACCTCCACTATGCCCGCGGTCTGCTCGAGCTCGCTCGTGGCCGTAACGAGGAGGCGCTGGCTGACATCCAGGCCGCCGAGCGGCTGGCGGCCACGCTCGTCACGCCGCACATCCTCGCGACGTCGACGCGGGCGGACTTGCTGCAGGCCCTCGTAGGGCTGGGTGAAACCGGCCGCGCCGAAGCCGCCCTGGCCGGGCTGGAGGAGCACGAGCGCGGGGGCGTAGAGATGTGCATCGCCCTGGCGTCGCTGCGGCTCGCCCAGCACGACCCGCAGGCGGCGACGGCCGCGCTCGCGCCCGTCCTGGGCGGCTCGGTCTCCCGAGTCGGGGTCCATCCGTCCTGGGTGGTGGCGGCCCTGCTGCTGGAGGCGATCGCCCGCGACGCGCTCGGCGACCCGGCCGCCGCCGGGCGCGCCCTCGAGCGCGCCCTCGATCTCGCCGAACCCGACCGCGCGCTCATCTCGTTCCTGGTCTACCCGGCGCCGGGACTGCTCGAGCGCCACGCCCGGCAGCGCACCGCGCACGCCGCCTTGATCGCCGACATCCTGAGCCTGCTCGCCGGGACGAGCCCGCCGGGGGCGGGCAGCTCCGCCGCGCCGCCCGGCCAGCCACGCAGCCTGCGCGAACCGCTCAGCCGGGCCGAGACCCGCGTCCTGCGCTACCTGCCCACCAACCTGACCGTGCCGGAGATCGCCGGCCAGCTCTACCTGTCGGCGAACACCGTCCGGACGCACATGCGCCACCTTTACGACAAGCTCGGCGCCCACCGCCGCCACGAGGCCGTCGACCGGGCCCGCGCGCTCGGCCTGCTCGCACCCTCCGCGCGAAGGCCCTGATACGACCGCAGCCGGCAATTGCTAGCTGACCAGGGTGATTCCGCCGTCTCGGGCGAGTTGTGCGTGCTGGTGGTACCAGCGTGAGCGGGCCTGGTGGCGGCGTCGCCAGTTCAGCCAGTGCGTGGCGTGTCCGGGCGGGTGCGGCTGGAGGAGACGGGCTGCGAGCAGGCGGCTGATCTCCAGGATGGTCAGCGGGATCATGCCTGGTTCGGCCGGCGGGGCCTGATCAGGGGTGACCGGGGGCGGGGCCTGGGTATCGGTGCGGTCTTTCAGCAGGGCGGCGGTGACCGCGCAGATCGCCAGGGCGGCCATCACCAGCACGGCTGGCGGAGGATCGCGGTGTAGAGCGGGCCTGGCACTGGTCCAGGCCGACTTACACAGCTATCTCCCGAACGCCGTCGCTGACGCTGCGGCTCACGGCTTAGCGCTAATCCTCGACCGCATAGTCCCCAGACCCTGACCATGCGCGGGCGGAGCGGGAGGATGTCGCTGCGCCGCAGCCCGCGCCAGGTGGCCGCCAGTGTTCGGCGGTGGCCACGGTCGGCGGGCGGGAGGCGGGGAACGCGGCGTTCAGGGCCCCGGCCGAGGTGCCGGCCAGCAGGTCGGGGTGATGCCGCGCTCGTGCAGGGCGTGCACCATCCCGGCCTGCATGGCCCCGAGGGCGGCGCCGCCGGCCAGCACGAACGCGGTGCGCGGCGCTCACGCCGGGCCGGCGCCGGCCGCCGGGCGGGCGGTGATGGTGACGGTGCTCATCGGCGGTGCGCCCCGGCCGGCCGGGTCTGGTCGGCTGCCGACTCCCCGGTGACCGTCGCATGGCCGGCGCTGTTTGCCTGCGGTGCCCAGCAGGCCGAGGCCCAGGACGGCCAGGCCGCCGGCGGCGTCGAGCAGGAAGTGGTTGGCCGAGGCCAGCACCACCAAGACGGTGGCCGTGGGGTAGAGCCAGGCCAGGTGCCGCCACCGGCCGCGGGTGGCGGTGATGACGGCGACCGCGCACCAGGTGGCCCAGGCGACGTGCAGGCTGGGCATGGCGGCGTACAGGTTTACCAGGCGGTCGGGCCCGTGCGGGTCGGCCGCGCCGAGGACGTGGTGGCTGACCAGGATGTCGGTCATCCCGGGCACCGAATACCGGGGCGGGGCGACCGGCCAGGTCCAGAACACGATGTTCGCCGCGCTGGTGGCCAGCACGAGCGCGGAGCGCAGCTGCGGGAAGGCCGGGGGCCTGCCCAGGTACAGCCAGCCGAGCACTAGCGGCGTGACGATGAAGTGCAGCAGACCGTAGTAGTAGCCGGCCGCCTCGGCCAGGGCAGGGCTGGCCGCCACCAGGTGGTTCAGGGACGGCTCGACGTCCAGGTGCAGCCAGCGTTCGGCCCGCCACAGCTCGGCCGCGTGCACAAACGCGGCGTGACGGCCGGCCTGGACGGCCAGGCGCACCAGGGCATAGGCGAGGTAACCGGCACCGATGATCGCCACCTCGGCCGCCGCGGGCAACCGCGGCCAGGTCAGGCCGGCCCGCCGCGCCGGGGCCGGCTGCCGCACCAGATCGTGCCGCAGCGCGCGCCGGCGGACCTCGAGCCGGGTCACCGCGTCACATCCAGCTTGGCAGGCGGCCGGTCCCGTGTCGCCGCCGCGTCGGCCAGGCCGCTGATGAGCGTGGAAAGGCGGAGCGGCAGGATGCCGGTGCGCCGTAGATGGCCGCCAGTCGTTCGGTGCTGGCCACGGCCGGCGGTCGGCAGGTCGGGTACGATGCCGTGCTCGTATAGGGCGCGCAGCGTCCCGGCCTGCATGGCACCGAGGGCGGCGCCGCCTGCCAGCACGAACGCGGTGCGCGGCGGCGGCGCCGGACTGCGGGCGGCCGCTGGGCGGGCAGGGGCGGTGACGGCGCTCATCGGCTGTCAGCCCCGGCCGCCGGGTCCGGCCGGCCGCCCGCTCCCCGGCCGGGGCCGTGCCCGTTCGCGCCGTCGCGCGGGCGGCCGAGCGCGGCCGCCCGGCACGACGGCGGCGACCAGGGCGAGGACCGCCTTGAGGAACAGGAAGATGGCCGCGGCCACGACGCTGATCGTCTCCGCGATCAAGCCAGCCGCCTGCCGGATGCGGTCGTGCCTGCAGGACACCTGCTCCCAGGCGAGCCTGCCGAACACGCTCAGCCTGGCGGCGAGCTGGGGGTCGGACCGCAGGAGGCCGGCCTGGATGAGGTGAAGCTGGTTCTGGTGATGGGGGCTGAGGCTCATGACGTGCTCCTGAGCTGTGGTCTGCTGCGGGTGTTTAGCGCACGGCGCAAAGGCGTTGCGCACCCCCGGGGCGGTCAGCGGGCGGTCCGGCGCAGGGCCGCGAAGCCGAGGCCGGCCGCCGCCAGGGCGATCAGCACCCCGCCGGAGAAGCTGTTGGACCAGTACATCGCGTGGGCGATGGGGTGCTTGTGGTCCAGGATGGGCGGGGAGATGATCAGCCAGATGCCCAGCAGCAGGCTGCCGAGCTGCAGGCCGGAGAACCCGCGGGGGCTGGCGAGGGCGAAGGCGCCCGCCGCGGCCACCGCCAGCCCGGAGATCAGGTCGGCGGCGGTGGCGTTGCTGCCCTGGTGCTGCAGCGTGATGAACCACGGGGACAGGGCGACCCAGACCCCGGTCAGCAGCCCGAGCACGCCGGCAGCCTGGGCGCCGATGCCGCGCAGGCTGGCTGGCACCGCGTAGTCGGCCGTGCCGGACGCGGCCGGGACGACCTGGGGGGATGCGCCGTCGGCTTCCGGACGGCGAGGGAGTGGAGTAGCCATGACAGTGTTCCTTTCTTGTTTTCGTCAGCGGACGATGACCGTCGCGCCGCGGCACTCGCGGTCAGCCAGGCTTAGCTGCCGGAGTTGTCATCGGGGTCTTTGCTGTCGTTGGTGTCTTTTGCCGTCACCGCCGGGTCGGCGGGGGCCGGTGGCTGGGCGCCGGCGAGGTCGGCGCGGCGGACCCGGATCACGGCGAGGTTGATGATCAGGGTGAGCAGCGCGATCCCGGCGGCGACCAGGAACCCGCGGCCGAACCCGGTGGCGAGGGCGTGGTTGTAGATCGCTGCGGCCACCGGCCCGCCCGGGCGGGCCGGGTGCCCGGCCCGCGCGGCAGCGGCGGCGGCGCGGGCGGCCTGGGCGTGGGCGCTGTGGGCGACGACGGTCCAGGCGACGGTGCCGAGCAGCGCCAGGCCGATGGAGCCGCCGAGTTGCTGGCCGGTGTTGAGCAGGCTGGAGGCGACCCCGGAGTCGGCTTCGGGGACGCGGTTCAGCGCGACCAGGGACAGCGTGACGAACAGCAGGGCGGCGCCGGCT